>Ga0209514_10008596_pt1 | contig 11539 bp, 9 predicted proteins | sample Subgrocontami58m_FD_187452 | JGI IMG/M metagenome (GOLD analysis project Ga0209514, IMG submission 187452) | Subsurface groundwater microbial communities from S. Glens Falls, New York, USA - GMW37 contaminated, 5.8 m (SPAdes) (version 3) | ecosystem: Environmental > Aquatic > Deep subsurface >...
GGTTTTAGTTTGACCCAGTAGGTTTCTTAACGATTCTTGTTGCTGATCGCTTATTGCTTTAGGTGTTCTCATAATTTCCTCCAATAATATGTTTACCTGGAGGATATTATATATTAGTTTATGTTAGTATGCAACTTGGTATCAGATGGCTGGAAACCCCTTTGAATGATATGGATTTAAAACGATCTTTACCGCATGGCGCTGCGTCAGGCACGGATGAACAAGGGCGGATGGTTATTCTTTTCCCGGCCGAGTGGTCGTTAAAATATTTTTTGGAAAAGAACCCTTCGATAAAACTTTCTGATTCACCCGGTAAAATTGGCTGAAGGGAGCTTTTTAAATATGGAAAGGAAGGCAATCTGAGTTTAGAATCAAAGTGTCCTCTGTGTCATGCGCGTGCGCGGTTGTTTTACGAAACACCGCGGAAAAAGCATTATCAATGCGCTCATTGTTCGTCAATATTCCTGAATTCGCGATGTTGTGTTTCTAAAGAAGACGAGAGAAAAAGATATCAGGAACACAACAACGATATCGAGTACCCAGGATACCAGAAATTTGTTGAGCCGATCATCCGTGGGGTGGAACAGAAGTTTGATAAAAAACATAAGGGTTTGGATTTTGGGTCAGGGACCGGCCCGGTTATTGCCAAACTTTTGCGTGATAAAGGATACACCATTGAATTATATGACCCATTATTTTGTAATAATCCCGATAAGCTTGAGGAAACGTATGATTTTATTGTCTGTTGCGAGGTTATGGAGCACTTTCATTTTCCCGTCAAAGAGTTCGCGTTGTTAAGGTCTATTTTAAAACCCGGTGGGGCGTTGTTTTGCATGACCGATATCTATTCCGAAAAGGTCGATTTCAGAACATGGTATTATAAAAATGATTCAACACACGTGTTTTTTTACCACAAGAACGCGCTGGCATGGATCCAATCGAAATTCAAATTTTCCGCGCTAAAAATTAAAGGAAGGCTCATTCAGTTTTTAGCTTAACGCGAAGATTTATACTACAAGAGAGTTTTTGTCTATATATGATTTCAATAGAGGGAAGGGAGAAACGCTATGACGCCTGAAGAAAAAAAGTCCATCCAGAAAGAGATTGACCTACGGATTGCAAAGACGAAGAAAACCACTGAAAGGCTTTGTGTTAGCTGCGCTTCTATGATTAGGTAGTAATGCGGGAATGAGCCTTGAAAAAAGTTTAACAAATTCCCGGGCAAGCGGCATTGAAGACACGCATTATTTAGGCTGAATTTGATTCTGTTCTTATTCTTTAAGGGGATTTTCCTGCCATCTGTTTTGTGCTTTGATGTGGCGCTAACATTGGACGTTCTCCAGCACTTGGTAACATGAGGTATTGTGGTTCGTCTAGAATATTTATAATGACAAAGTCCTCCGTGCTTTTTAAGCTGCGATGGCATTCCGTGCTAAGCTGTTTCAGATGTAAGCGCTTACCGAGTTTGAGATAACGCTCTGACAGCGATTTAATGGCTTCAAGGCCTGAATGATCACAAACTCGCGAGTGTTTAAAGTCTATCACCACATCTTCTGTGTCTTTATGTGGATCAAAATATTCAAGAAATTTTCGTACCGATCCAAAGAACAATGGGCCATGTAAATTGTGAACTCCTATACCACGTTCATTAACGTATGAGTGAATTTTGATGTGTTTACCACTTTTCCATGCAAAAACTAAGGCAGAAATGATTACTCCGGCCGCTACTGCAATAGCAAGATCCGTAAACACCGTTATCCCTGAGACAAGAATCAACACAAATGCATCAGCTCGTGGGATTTTATGGATGATGCGGAAGCTTGTCCATTCGAATGTGCTGAATACGACCATAAACATGACTCCTACTAATGCAGCAAGCGGGATCATTTCTATGAACCTAGAAGCAAATAAAATACACAAGAGCAAAGATATTGCAGCAGAAATACCCGATAATCGCCCTCGTCCGCCGGAATTCACATTGATCATACTCTGGCCGATCATAGCACATCCTCCCATCGTACCGAAGAAACCAGAAACTACATTCGCAATACCCTGGCCAAGACATTCTTTGTTGTTATTTCCGCGAGTCTCGGTTAGTTCATCTATCAAGGTTACGGTCATCAGGGATTCCAGGAGACCAACAGCAGCAAGTATAATAGAGTATGGAGCAATAATCCTGAGTGTTTCCCAATTTAGGGGAATCATGGGAATATGAAATTGCGGTAGCCCTCCGGCTACTGAGGCTATGTCGCGCACATTTAAGGTGTCAATATTGCATCCTATCACCACTGCCGTAACCACAATGATAGCAATCAAGGGGGCAGGGACTGCACGTGTTAAGCGGGGCAGAAAATATATAATTGCCATAGTAATCCCTACTAACCCCACCATGAACCATAAGGTTGTTCCACTCATCCAGGACAATGCACCTGTTTCTCCCGGTATTTTGAAATGTCGTAATTGAGAGAGAAAAATGACGATTGCAAGGCCATTGACAAAGCCAAGCATGACAGGATGAGGTATCAATCGGATAAACCTGCCTAACCGCAAAATCCCTGCGGTTATCTGAATAATACCCATGAATACAACTGTCGCAAACAGGTATTCTACCCCGTGCTTAGAGACAAGCTCGATCATAACAACAGCAAGGGCTCCTGTTGCGCCGGATATCATCCCTGGCCTTCCCCCGACAGCAGCCGTGATAAGTCCCACTATGAAGGCGGCATATAAACCTACCAGAGGTTGTACACCGGCAACGAAGGAAAATGCAACTGCCTCTGGTATTAGTGCCAGCGCAACTGTTAGGCCGGACAGGATATCATCCTTTATATTTGCGCGTTTTTGAAGATAAAAATTAAACATAACACCCTCCTGGGGAATAAATATTTGCAAAAAAATTGAGGAAATTTGTTGGGTACTAATGTGCAAACGCTGTGTGTTTACACAGAAATGGAAGTGTACAAACTTTTAATAATTACCTGGTTGATTACATGGGAAGGTAGGCGCTCAATCGTATAATAAAGTTCATTGAATTCCTGGAATTGGGTGATAAGTTTCTCTATATTAATTTACAGTAAAAGATACAAAAAATGAATCATACCATCTTAAAGCCTTGCGTTAACAAAAAATTCCAAATCATGTTTTTGGACATCTGAAATTTAATGATAAAAGAGGACAAAGGCAGGATTATCGTTATGGGAAATGATAAGGTCGTCGGTTTAATTACAAGAAATGGCATTGTGCGGTATTTGCAAATTAAGGGTAAATAATTTGACAACTATTTTCACGATATTACATGTTTATTGGAAGTTGCTTTATTTAAGAATGGCCGTATAATAATTTCGTTACTTATGTAAAAATAATCAATCTTCCGTTTCGTTCGGATTAGACATGGATAACCAGTCATGCTTTTTCGTAAAAAAACAAATAAAAACAAATCCGAATTCAGGTATAGCACTGAGATGTTTGCTGTTTCGGCAAATGATACGACACAAACCGCTCTCGAAGTGATTCGCAATAGTAAACTTTCCGGCAATATCTTTTATTGTTATGCTACAGACAAAGAAGGGAAATTGGTCGGTATTGTTCCTTTAAGAAAACTTATTACATCCCCCGGGGAAACGAAGATTGCTGAAATTATGGTACGCAATCCAATTCGGTTGACCACTCAATGTTCAATAGATATTGCACTGGAATATTTCATATTATATAAATTCCTGGCATTTCCTGTTGTTGACAGTCAGGGAAAACTTGTCGGTATTGCAAGAGCGAATGATTTTATAGAAGAAACAGTAGCCATTGAAGAGGAGGCAGAACATGCACGTGACGATCTTCTCAAAATAATCGGCATTCAATTAGAGGAATTCAGAAAACCCACTATCTTCAAAAGTACCTTTTTGCGATTTCCCTATCTCCTTTTTAACATTTTAAGCGGGCTTATATGCGCATTTATTACAAAACTGTTCGGCAGGACAATAAATGAATTTATTTTTATAGCCTTCTTTATAACAATCATTCTAGGCCTTGCGGAAAGTATTGGAACGCAGGCCGTCGCTGTTACACTTTCTTGCCTTGAAAAGACGATTAAATTGAAAAGATTGGTTCTTTACGAAATGCTGGTTGGGACTAAAATGGGTTTATTGTGTGGCGGATTGCTCTATTTAGTATCCTTTTTTTGGATTGGGAATCACAGTTTCTCCTTAACCTTGTCTCTCACTATTTTATTGACCCTTATTAACGCCTCCTTTCTTGGATGCAGTCTGCCAATCCTTTTTAAAAAGATCGGCGCAAATCCAGCGCATGCCTCGTGTCCATTGGTATTAGCGATTGCCGATATTATTTCATTAACCTCGTATTTTTCACTTGGAACGTATCTCCTCAATAAATCTCCATATTCATGAGAACATTTAAAATTATTTCTTTTTACATACTTATTGCTATACCCCAATTCTTTTTCTTTATTCCTTATATCATCCTCGCAGATGAATGGGGACTGGATAATCAATCATTGAAGCACGAGTGGGGATTGGACGAGCAAACCGTAAAAAATGAGTGGGGTTTGGAAGAACAGACACCGAAACACGATAAAAGTGACAGCATCATACTCCATTATGACGGGAAGGCATGGGACTGTATTTATAATGGACATGGTATATGGCTTAATAGTATTTATGGGTTCGATTGGAATGATATCTTCGCCGTGGGTGATAATGGTGTAATTCTCCATTATGATGGGAATTCCTGGACTAAACAAGATAGCAATGTTACTTACAGGCTCAATAGAATTTGGGGAAGCAGCCGCGACAATGTTTATGTTTCTGGAGATTATGGGACTATCCTTCATTACGACGGCAAGAAATGGACCAAATACAATATAATGACCAAGAATTGGCTCAGCAGTACCTGGGGTCTTAATGAGAAATATATATTTGTTGTGGGCGCTTTAGGAAAGATATTGCATTATGATGGGAAAAAATGGAAGGAACAAAATAGCGGCACTACCAACTGGCTCTATGGTGTCAGGGGTAATAGCAAGGATAATGTGTATGCTGTAGGAGATTATGGCACTGTACTCCACTACAATGGAAAGGAATGGAAGAAGTTCGTTTTGAATACGAATAAAAGACTTATGAGCGTCTGTGTAGCAGACTCAAACGATGTATTTGTGGTGGGCGCTGACGGACTGATCCTTTATCATGATGGAATAACCTGGACGCGTCAGAGAAGCGACACGAATAACTGGCTGAGAAGGGTATGGGGTATTGACAGTAACAATATTTTTGCCGTAGGGGATTACGGCACGATACTTCATTACGACGGTACAAAATGGAATAAACAAAAAGGCGGCACAAACTATTTATTGCTTGGGATATGGGGTGATAGTAAAGATAACATATATGTTGTTGGAATTAATTCCAGCAGTCACTACAATCATATGCTAGACGTATCGTATGGAACAAAATGAAATAATGGCATAACGTCAATGAATAGCTATTCTCGTGTCGTTATATTTCATTTAAGAGATTAATGAAGGTTTTCGGGTGAAGTTTAAATCGAATATATGTCTTAATAACTTTTCATTGCCATTTATACATGGATTTGGGTTAAATATATGTTTGACTTATCAAACAATTTTGATTAGAGTATTAACCAATTATTCCATCTTACTTCATATACTTATTAAGGTGGGAAGACTAAAATATTTTGGATAATTCCGCAGTTAAAACAGAAGGACTTACAAAGGTTTACAAGGATTTCTGGAGACGGAAAAGTGTTTCGGCGCTGACAAATCTTAATATAACTATTGAACGTGGTGAGATATTTGGATTACTCGGTCCTAATGGTTCAGGTAAGACGACTACGGTTAAATTATTGCTCGGCCTCCTGTTTCCTACCAGTGGTAAATCCTGGTTGCTGGGATATCCTGCAGTTGATTTAAAAGTTAAAAGTAAAATAGGTTTTTTACCCGAGGAATCCTATCTCTATAAATTTCTTAATGCAGAAGAAATTCTGGATTTTTACGGGAAGCTCTTTGATATTCCAAAAACAGAAAGAAAATCGCGGATTGATAAATTGATTCACGATGTGGGATTAAATCCCTATCGGAAACGCCCGCTAAGCCAGTATTCAAAGGGTATGCTCAGAAGAATTGGCCTGGCACAGGCCATTATAAACGATCCGGAATTGGTGATACTGGATGAGCCGACAAGCGGCCTTGACCCTATAGCCAGTCGTGAAATTAAAGACCTTATATTGGACTTTAAAAGTCAGGGAAAGACCATTGTCCTGTGCTCGCATTTATTGGCAGATGTGCAAAACATTTGTGACAGAATTGCCATCCTCAATAAAGGTGTTTTGCAAGTAATGGGCAACGTTCGGGAATTGCTCTCTCAAAAAGATATCATAGAGTTTGTGGTAAAGAATCTTTCAGATAAGGACATCCAGGCGGTTGAAACCTTTATTAAGAGCAGGAGCGGCGATGTGCTGTCCATCAACCATCCTGTCTCTACCCTGGAAGAGTTGTTTTTAACTATCATACAACAGAGCAAATAAACTGTTCTTTTACTTGGTAAGATGATACTAACAATTGCCGGTCATACCTTTCGGGAGGTAATCCGAAAAAAAATATTACACGTACTGATTGGCCTTGGCATCCTTATTATTATTGTTTCACCCTTTATTCCTACGACAGATGAGCCTGATGCCCGAGTCAAAATGATGCTGGTGGTATTTTTTCAGGTGGTGGTACTTCTATGTATCGTAGGGGTAATTATCCTTTCTGCCACATCGTTGCCCCATGAAATAGAAGACAGGACGATTTATGGTATTTTATCAAAACCTGTCTCAAGACTGAAAATTGTTGTGGGCAAAATAACGGGTTTCGCCCTGGTATCGGCTCTTCTATTGATAATTTTGGGTCTGGTAAACATCGTTGCCATTCAACGGGTTTCGTCAAGATTACCTGAAGGATATGGAGGTATTTTAAAAGCCAGGAACGAATTTACAGCATCACGGTTTTCCATTCAGGGTAAATCGCACCATGTACGCGAGGGAATTGTATGGATTGAAGGAGGAAGAACGGGAATTGCGTTATGGAGTTTCTCTGATCTATACAAAAAGCTTGATAACAAATCTTCTTTTGAAGTAGAGTTCAATTTAAAGATAGACAGTAGCAGGAAAGATATCGATGCGATCCCATTAGTTGTGGGAATAGAGGATGCCGACGCGGGTCACTGCAAAACCTCAATTTTATCAGCAAAGATAGACGAGCCGTTAACGATAAAAATAGACCGTGAGATTGTAAAAAAAAGCAGTGCCATAAATATTACTGTCTTTCCCGTTCATAGTAGGGATTACATCGGTGTAACGGGGGAATATGCCAAACTATACTCTGTCCAAAAAGGTTTTATATTCAACTATATAAAGGCTATCGGTGTAACCTTTTTGAAATTTTTGTTGATCGTAACTATTGCGGTAATGGGGTCAACGTACCTGTCCGCACCGGTAAGTATCGTGTCAGCCTTAGTTGTTTTTTTGTGCGGGCATATTCTGGACTTTGTTAAAGATTTTTCTTTGGTAATTCAACGGTATGACGTGCATGAACATGCCCTGCCGGCGGCGCTTAAAAAACCCAATATTCTTTTGGTCTATATAGATTATCTTATTGAGAAGCCTTTGGAATGGTTTTCGGTTATTTTGCCGGATTTTAAAAGATTTGATAGCCTGAAATTTCTTCTGAAAGGTATAAATATTCCCTTGGAAACGGTTGGAGTTTCTTTGGGGTATACAGCATTATATGCGGGTATTTGCCTTTGCATAGCATCGATAATATTTAAAAAGAGAGAGTTTTTTTAATCACTCTTGATACGTCAAAAGAGGGTTCTTTTTTTAGTTGTATTAATTGGCGCAATCTTTTTTGTCAACCTGTATGTTGTTTCTTTCCGGGAGACATCAAAGACTGCGGTGTATCGCTATGACCCATCGGAAAGTATTCCATTGCTTCTTCTGGGTGGGCTGCGGGGAATTGCGGTAGATTTTCTCTGGGCAAGGGCTATTGCCCGGCATGAAGAAAAAAAATATTACGAATTGTTAACGATCAACAACCTGATAGCCAAGTTGCAGCCTGACTTTCCGGCAGTTTGGATTTTTCAGGCATGGAACATGGCTTATAACATTGCTCACGAATGGGATGCCGCACAAAACAAGTGGAAATGGATTCATACGGGATTAAACTTTGCAAAGAAAGGAACGGTAAAAAACCCCGTCAGCGGTGATCTTTTCTTTGAACTTGGGTATATGTATTTGCACTTGTTTGACCAGCGTGTTTTTAAATATGCAGAATATTACAGAGAACAATTAAAGCAGGAAGACGGAGAGGATAATTACGAAGCATCGCTTTATTGGTTACGAAGGGCGCTTTTGCACGACCCCCAATTGCATAACGCTTTAGCTATAGAAAGAACTATTTGCCATGCCTTATGGCATGCATCATTATGTGCTGAAAGAGAAGGAAATATCGATAAGGCGCTCCAATTTGCTGAGTTGGCCCTGAATGAGTGGAAAACGTATCATACCAATCATCCAGAGGATACTTTAACCGATGTAAGCGAATTTATGAGCGCTATCGAGAAAAAGAAGGAATTTTTACAAAGGTTGCCGAGGAGAGACGTTTGGTAGTGAAGTGAAGTTTTAGTTATGTATCAACAAAGGTAACACTTCACCCCCTCCCCTAGCCCCTCCCACCAGGGGCGGGGAATACTTATTGTCCCCTTGAATTCCTCCCCCTTGATGGGGGAGGTTTAGGTGGGGGTGAACTGTTACCAACAAAGTTTAGAAAAGAGAAAGGAGAAGAAATCAAACCGATGAATAGTTTTTTGCGTAAATTTAAACCTGTTTTTAGAAATAATCGTGTCAGCATTGTAATGATACTACTTATGCTGACTATCCTGATCCTTGGGGCATCAAGGTCGGGATTATTTTCTCGCAATGTCCAAGCGCAGACTGCGCTGAAGACGAGTGCGGAAAAACCCATGTTTGAACTTGGCGAATCCACTCAAAAAGACAAGCCTCTTTTTGAACTGGAAGCTCCTATGCATAAGGCAGCGGCAGATACACCACACTCAATACCCAAATTGTGGTGGATTGCGCCGATTGCTGCACTGTTTGCCCTTTTTTATGCACGAAAGTTCTACAAGGAAGTCATGAAGGCTCCCGAGGGGAACGAAAAAATGATTTCGATAGCCAGTCATGTCAGAGAAGGCGCTTATGCCTACCTGAGGCAGCAATACAAGGTCGTAGGTATATTTTTTATTGGCGCATTTCTTGTCCTTCTCTTCATTTCCTTCGGATTGCACTCACAATCAAAGGTAGTGCCTTTTGCATTCTTAACCAGCGGTTTCCTGTCGGGACTTGCAGGTTTCCTTGGGATGAAGACAGCCACCAGCGCCAGTTCAAGGACGGCTGAAGGCGCAAGGAAATCCCTGAACCAGGGACTCCAGGTTGCATTTAGAAGCGGCGCCGTAATGGGGCTGATAGTCGTGGGCATGGGGCTTCTGGACATTTCCTTATGGTTTTTTGTGTTCCGTAAGTTTACCGATATCTCATTGCTTGATATGGCCATGATGCTGCCGTGCTTCGGTATCGGCGCAAGTTCCCAGGCATTGTTTGCAAGGGTAGGGGGTGGAATATTCACAAAGGCGGCAGATGTGGGCGCTGACCTGGTGGGTAAGATAGAGGCAGGAATCCCTGAAGACGATCCAAGGAATCCCGCTACTATTGCTGATAATGTCGGAGATAATGTCGGTGACGTTGCAGGTATGGGCGCAGACCTGTATGAGTCGTATTATAATTCGATGCTGGCTTGCGCAGCATTGGGTGTGACCGCCGGTCTTGGTATTGCCGGCATGGTTGTACCCATGATTTTGGCAGGAGTGGGTATCTTTTTATCCATTATAGGTATCTATGCCGTTAAGACAAAAGAAGAGGCATCGCAGAAAGAACTCTTGAAGGCATTGGGAAAAGGAATCAACCTGAGTTCAATTCTAGTCTTGATTGTCTCCGCCGTAATTATCAAGTTTATGCTGCCCCACAATTTTGGTGTCTGGGGTTCGATTGTAACAGGATTAATAGCAGGGGTTATTATTGGTAAAGGTACGGAATACTATACCTCCTCTAATTACTCGCCAACGAAGGGCATTGCAGAACAGTCAAAGACAGGTCCCGCAACGGTAATTATTGATGGTATTGCTACGGGAATGATGTCTACTATTACACCCGTTATTACTATCTCCATTGCAATCTTGTTGAGTTATGCCTTTGCGGGTGGTTTTTCAAATATCTCCCTCGGTCTTTACGGAATTGCTATTGCAGCAGTCGGCATGCTTTCAACGCTGGGGTTGACATTGGCAACCGATGCCTATGGACCTATTGCGGATAATGCCGGTGGTAATGCTGAGATGAGCGGTCTCGAACCTTATGTCAGAGAGAGGACTGATGCCCTTGATGCATTGGGAAACACAACGGCAGCGACAGGGAAAGGCTTTGCCATAGGTTCTGCCGCGCTAACAGCCATGGCGCTGATTGCCTCCTTTGTTGAACAAATAAAGGTAGGGCTAGAGAGGTCAGGGGTACATGTCATTCAGGTTTCCGGGACTTCTATTGATATGGTAAATGCCAAATTATCCGATCTTATGTATTATCTGGACGTTACCTTGATTAATCCAAAAGTATTGATTGGTCTGTTTATAGGAGGCCTGTCAGCGTTTATTTTCAGTGCGATGACGATGAAGGCCGTAGGCCGCGCTGCAAGAAGCATGGTGGAAGAAGTCAGAAGGCAATTTAGGGAAATTGCGGGTATTATGGATGGAACAGGAAAACCCGATTATGCAGCATGTGTGGCGATTAGTACGAAGGGTGCACAAAGGGAGATGTTTGTTCCTTCATTACTTGCTTTATTGGTACCTATTTTAACTGGGCTAGTCTTGGGAGTACCTGGTGTTATAGGACTTTTAGCGGGAAGTTTAACCGTGGGCTTCCTGTTAGCGGTCTTTATGGCAAATGCTGGTGGAGCCTGGGATAACGCTAAAAAGTACATCGAAGGTGGTGCGTTTGGAGGAAAGGGTTCGCCAGCGCACAAGGCGGCTGTTGTGGGCGATACCGTAGGGGATCCTTTCAAAGACACGTCAGGGCCCTCTTTGAATATTTTGATCAAGTTAATGGCTATCGTATCAGTTGTCTTTGCCGGAATCATCATTAAGTTTTCACCGAAGATAGGCGCCCTCTTGCATCTTCATTAAAGAGAACAGAGACGAGACACGGGAAAAATGGCATGTAGAGAATTCGATACCCCTTTCCCTCCTTTCAATAATGGGGGAGGTAAGGGGGATTGTAAACTCAGTAACCAAGTTTTGATTAGACCCTTTTAAAGAGGAGGTAATTATGCCGGGTGATATAGTTACAGAAAGGGATGACAGGATATGTCCTAATACAAATTGTCAATATGACAATCATGCAAAAGGGGCGAATTTCTGCATCCTGTGCG
>Ga0209514_10008597_pt1 | contig 11538 bp, 9 predicted proteins | sample Subgrocontami58m_FD_187452 | JGI IMG/M metagenome (GOLD analysis project Ga0209514, IMG submission 187452) | Subsurface groundwater microbial communities from S. Glens Falls, New York, USA - GMW37 contaminated, 5.8 m (SPAdes) (version 3) | ecosystem: Environmental > Aquatic > Deep subsurface >...
CTTTGGGAATCCCGGGGACAACCAACCTGTTCAAGGTGGTAGAGGTGGGGTAGGAACTGACTCCCGTGATAGAATAGCTGGTAATCATGTCGGAGGACTGCCATGGATACCGCTGCAAAGAAAGAGAATCGTAACCTAGCGCTGGCCATTTCGGAATTGATCAGGCGGCTTTCGCCCGAAGAACGCCTGGAGTTGATGCGGCACGTAAGCTGGGATGAACTGGAAGAATGGAAGGCAACAGAGGAAACGTTGTCAGACCGGGAACTTATGTCCAACTTGAAGAAGGGGTTGGCGGATGAGGGGAAGGGGCACATTTCGGAGGTGCCTCGCTAAGTGGGTTGGAAAGGCGCGATGGAACACCTTCTTCCCTTACCGCAGTGTCTCAGCAAGCGACAAACGAGCCAAATGGCAATGGACGAGCTTCTCTGAGGCAGTCGTAGCACGATGGTGCGAGGTTGGGTCCCCTTACCGTGATATAATTGCGCCGAGAACATAAAGTTGACTTCCTGCCGTTCTCAGAGGACGTTTTGCCCAAGCCAGCCAAACCTGCAAAACCCGAACCCGAACGGATAACATCGGGCAAGCCCATACCGGACGATGTCAAGCTCGATGTGAACCTGCGCCCGAAACGACTGGAAGAGTTCATCGGGCAGGACAAGATCAAGGAAAACCTGGCTATCGCCATGGAGGCAGCGAAGGCGCGGAAAGAAGCGCTGGACCACGTCCTCCTTTATGGCCCGCCGGGGCTGGGCAAGACCACCCTGGCCAGCATTATCGCTGCCGAAATGGGTGTGAGCATCAGGATAACTTCCGGTCCCGCCGTGGAACGCGGTGGTGACTTGGCCGCCATTCTCACCAACCTCCGGCCTGAGGATATGCTGTTCATCGATGAGGTACACCGCCTGAGCCGGCCCGTGGAAGAGGTACTTTACCCGGCGATGGAGGACTTCGCGATCGATATCGTGCTGGGCAAGGGCCCGGCAGCCAAGAGCCTGCGGCTGAAGCTCCCCAAGTTCACGCTGATTGGAGCGACCACCCGCTACGCGCTTCTCAGCGCTCCTCTGCGGGACCGGTTTGGCTCGATCTTCCGTCTCGATTTCTACGACGAAACAGCGTTGTTGAAAATACTCAGGCGGTCTGCCCAGATACTTCAATTGAAGGCGGATGACGAAGGACTGAGAGAGATAGCACATCGTGCTCGCGGCACACCCAGGGTGGCCAACCGGCTGTTGAAGAGGGTGCGTGACTATGCACAGGTCAGGGGCAATGGGGTGGTGACGCACGAAGCGGCGCTGGCGGCCCTTGCGGGGTTGGGTGTGGACAGGATTGGGCTGGACGAGATCGACCATAAGATGCTGCGGAGCATAATCGAGAAGTTCGATGGGGGTCCGGTGGGGTTGGAAACCGTGGCTGCCTCAATAAGCGAAGAGGCCGACACCATAATGGATGTTTACGAGCCTTATCTGCTCCAACTCGGATTTATTGACCGGACACCGCGGGGCAGGACTGTGACGAGACTGGCCTATGAACATCTTGGGATCGCCTATGGCCGCGAAAAAGAGAAGCCACCTCAGGGGAAGTTGCTGTAGCTTCAATCCAGTGTGCTCACAAACAGAGCCCGAAATACGAATATCCAGGGCCAGGACAGGACGATGCCATCACTTCTTCTTCACGTTTGCTGTGCCCATTGCGCTGCCTACTGTGTGACGCACTGGCGCGCCAAAGGCTGTGAGGTCACTGCCTACTGGTACAATCCGAACATACATCCGAGGCAGGAATATGAGCATCGCCTTGAGGCAATGCGTACTTTGGCAACTAACCTCGAAGTGCCGCTGGTCGTTTCTCCTGAACATGATGCACCGCGATACTTCAGGGCGGTGGGGAACGGGCCGGCCCCCCGATGCAGGCAGTGCTTCGAACTGCGCCTGTCTCAGACAGCGAAAACTGCCCGGAATATGGGTTTCGATGCTTTCACGTCCACTTTGCTCATCAGTCCCCAGCAGAACCATGAACTGATCGTTGAGAGCGGAGGAAAGGCTGCACTGGAGAACGGGGTGGGCTTCCTTTCCGAAGACTTGAGGAAAAGGTACAGCGATTCGCGGCACATAACCAAGCCGATGGACATCTACCGGCAGCGCTACTGCGGCTGCGCCTTCAGCGAGTGGGAGAGTTTCACCGGCGAAAACGGGCACTGAGCGCTTGCGCATCGCAAGCTCCCTCGCCCCGCCCTGTTTCTTGTCGTTGCGGGCGTCCGCAGGACCGAAGCAATCCGTACCACCCTGCCACTGTCCCGTCATTCCGGGCCAGGTTTGGGGCGAAGCGCCACGTATGCTCGCGACCGGTTGCAGGGCGAGCTGGGGGAGCCTCGCGCCTGGGACGGTCGAGACAAAGGACAACAACGCCCGTTTCTTTGCTTTGTTAACCATGTACGCCAATCTGCCGCACGCCTGACAGCGGAGTTTGAGTTGTAACCAAATAAACCAAACAACCGGCCCGGTTTTGTATCTGCGCCGGGAGTTGTTCTGGAAACAATCAGATACGCCGCGCAGATATGCGCCAGCTTGCGGTGCGGGCTTCTTAAACAGCATTTTTTTCTGTGCCATCTTCTGTAACCTGGGGCCGGGCGGCTTCGCCGGGGCGGCCCAGCCAGGGCGCGACGCCGAACGGCACTCCAATTTCCGTCATGACCTTGCGCATGGCCTCCTTGAGCCTGTCCTGCTGCGCGCCGCCGAGCTGGTAACGGGTCTTCAGGAGCCTGCCGAGTATGCTGGCGGCCTGAAGGTGCAGCTTGAGATTATCCGGCTCTTTCTCCAGAAGCTCGCGGATGTGGAACCTGAGCAGGGCGATCTCCCCGTCGATGCCGCTGATGCAGGCGGCCTGGTCAAGGGCAACGCGCGAGGCCTTACCCGGGACTTTGGAGTAGTAGCCGTGTTTGCGGGCGTTCTGGTTGCCGCGCGGGGCGCCTCCGGGCATGATGACCTCCTTGTTCGGACGTTCCGGAAACCTGAAGCTCGAAATCCGAAATGCCAGACATGTCCAAAGCTCCAACTTTGTCTTTGCAAAGTGTCCGAAGGACCGAAGCAAACCGTGCCGCGCGTAAAGTACGGATTGCTTCGCCTATGTTCATACGGGATTCCCACGGGTCACGCGAAGTCTCTCAATGACAGCCCACGGGTTCGATCCTGCCTGAAAGCGTACGCTGCGGGTGCGGCGCGGGTCAATGGGGTTTTGTCGCGCCGGTTGCGGAATAGCGATTAGCTTATAGCGATTAGCTTATAGCGATTAGCTTATAGCGATTAGCGATTGGCAATTAGCGATTGGCAATTAGCGATTGGCTTATAGCGATTGGCTTATAGCGATTGGCTTATAGCGATTGGCTTATAGCGATTAGCTTATAGCGATTAGCGATTGGCAATTAGCGATTGGCAATTAGCGATTGGCAATTAGCGATTGGCAATTAGCGATTGGCAATTAGCGATTAGCTGCCAGCTAACAGCTACCAGCCAACAGCTATCGGTCCCCCCTTGCATCCTGACCGAGAGAGCCTTATTATGGGCGGTACCATTAGTGCGTTGCTGTCCAACGGCTCATACACCGTATTCGAAACCGATACACAGCGGGTGATCACTATAACGAGAATGTTCAGCAAGTAAGTCGGGGCGACTTAACGGACAGATGGATTCAGACGAATGAGCACAGATACCACCTTAATCACGAACGAAGGTGACAAGAATCTCAAAGAGCGGTTCAGGGTGCTGCTGGGGATACCAGGTTTTTCGATGTGCTTGTCGGGCACTTCTACACCAGCGGATTCAATGCCCTGTACAAATCCCTTGAAACCACCGAACACATCAGGTGAAGACACTGGTCAAGGTACTGGCGGGACAAGCCGACCCGCTGAGAATCCTGGGCATACTCAAGACGAATGTGCCCGCGGCCTTTTTCAAAGGCACACTGGCTGAGGGCGCGGCACAAATTGCCGGGCTGCGTGAAGTCATATTGTCTGAATATTTGGTGGGTGAATGAGCATGGCAGAAGCTCCGAATAACTACGCCTTCATTGACAGCCAGAATCTCAATCTGTCGATCCGTCATCAGGGGTGGAAACTGGATTTTGGTAAATTACGGCTCTACCTTCGCGAAAAATACGCGGTGACAAATGCTTTCCTGTTCATCGGGTACGTATATGAGAATCAAAGACTATATACTGCCTTGCAAAGGGACGGTTACATTCTGATTTTTAAACCCACGCTCACTTTGCCGGACGGGAGTGTCAAAGGCAACGTTGATGCCGAGCTAGTGCTTCACACAATGATTGAGTACGGCAACTATGACAGGGCCTTGATTGTCACCGGCGACGGCGATTTCTACTGCCTCGTGGACCATCTGCTAAAGAACGACAAGTTGCTGAAGCTGATTATTCCAGACAAGAATAGGTTTTCGTCGTTGTTGAGAAGAATGATGCCGCACATTGTATTCATGAACAACCTGAGGGACAAGCTGGAATACAACAGAGCCTAACAAAAAAGAGAGGCATTGCCGTGGGACTTACCCCGCGGATTGGCCTCTCATCGTGATGCTAACACGAGATTATCATGTCGGAACCGACTTGTCAAAAGAGGTTGATGTGGATAAGCAGGCAGCCGGCAAACTAATCAGGGAAACGTTGGAAACCCCTTTTGACCGCGAACGGTACGCCAGGTTCACGCGTAATCTCTTCAAGTCCTACGAGCCGAAAACCTTTAACCTGTCCGGCAACAACGTACGCGACTCATTCGAGGACTACATACAGTCGTACGAACGCCTGCTCCCTCGCCCCGCCCCTTGAGATTGCAGGGCGTTTGCCTTCTCGCCCCTTGCGGGAGAGAACAAAAGAGAGGGGTGTCTCTCGACAAGAAGGATCTGCCCCGCTCCGAAATATCCCCTTGCCCATGCCCCGTTTCTGTCATTGCGATGGGCCTCCCGAAGCAATCCGTGCCCCTGACTTTGCCGAAATATCCCCTCTCCCCGCCGCGGGAGAGGGCTAGGGGGTACCTTACTTCTTCTCAGTATACCCCCCGGCCCCCCTCTTGCATCCCGCGCCGAATGGCCTTATTATGGGGCACTGCCCGAAAGGACTAGTCGCGCAGTCCAGAAGAGCCAAAGAAGAGAAGAACTTGTCCGACGTCATCATAGAAAACCCCATACTGAACACCCCGTTCGCCGAGCCCACGCGTCATTTCCGTTTCTCCGACGAAGGTATAACGAGCGAGGTTGTTGAATCCAGGCGAACCAGTTCATATTTCGTCCCCATCGCCAAGCCAAAGAAGAAGGGCAAACAGCTTGCCTTCGACACTGAATGGACTAAGGACCGTATACAGGAAAACGACTTCATCAACCGCATCAGGGGCAGGGTTTCCCTGTGGCGGAAGGGCAACTACGAAGGCATAACCCGCACCTCCCGCCGCCTGCTGGAATACTGGACCGAGCCGCAGCGGGAGAAGAAGCTGTTCTACTGCCAGATCGAAGCGCTTGAAACAGTCATCTACCTCGCTGAGGTGGCGAACAAGTACGGCGACTCATGGATTGAAAACAGCCTCAGGGAATTTAACGCGGATGCGAACCCGGAGCTTTACCGCATCGCCCTGAAGATGGCGACCGGCAGCGGCAAGACCGTCGTCATGGCCATGCTCATCGCCTGGCAGGTGCTGAACAAACAGGCCAGCCCGCAGGATGCCCGTTTCACCGACGCCTTTCTCATCGTGACGCCGGGGATAACTATCCGCGACCGCCTGCGTGTCCTGCTTCCCAACGACCCCAACAACTACTACCAGCAGCGCGATATTCTTCCCGTCGACTGGAAGGAAGACCTGGGCAAGGCGAAGATAATCATAACTAACTTTCACGCCTTCAAGCCTCGCGAACTTATCAGCGCCGGCAAACTGACCAGGAGCATGCTCTCTGGCGGGGTACAGAACGGCGCATTCAAGGAAACGCCTGACAAGATTGTGCGTCGGGTCTGCCGCGAATTGGGAACAAAGAAGAATATCGTCGTCATCAACGACGAGGCTCATCACTGCTACCGCAGGCGGGCGGTGGAAGAGGACATTAAACTCACGGGCGATGAACGCAAAGAGGCGGAGAACAGGGAAGAAGAAGCACGCATCTGGATATCCGGCCTGGAGGCGGTCAAGTCAAAGATCGGCGTCAAAGCCGTCTATGACCTTTCGGCGACGCCATTCTTCCTGCGTGGTTCGGGGTATGACGAAGGTCTACTTTTCCCCTGGGTGGTCTGCGACTTCTCCCTTATCGACGCAATAGAGTCAGGCATAGTCAAGGTGCCACGCGTGCCGGTGTCCGATGATTCGATGACGGGCACTATGCCCACATACAGGAACATATGGGCACTGATAAGGGACCATCTGCCGAAGAAGGGTCGAGGCACCAGCGATGTTAGCGGCGGAGAGCCCAAGCTGCCCGTTGAGCTGGAAGGCGCTTTACTCAGTCTGTATGGCAACTACGAAAAGTACTACCGCAAGTGGGAGGAGAACACCGAGGCCCGCGCAAAAGGCCTGACCCCGCCGGTATTCATCGTCGTCTGCAATAACACCAATGTGTCAAAGCTGGTCTACGACTGGGTATCCGGCTGGGAGAAGCAACTTTCCGGAGACAACACCGTCGTTGTTCCCGGCAACCTGCCCATATTCCGGAATTGCGACGAAACCGGCAACTGGTTATCCGTTCCCAACACTATCCTCATCGACAGCGAGCAACTGGAATCGGGCGAGTCCATGAGCAAGGAGTTTAAGAAGATGGCCGCCCTTGCCATCAACGACTTCAAGCGGGAATATGCCATACGGTTTCCGGGCAGGGATGTCGAGAAGCTGACAGATGAAGACCTGCTGCGCGAGGCCATGAATACCGTTGGCAAACCGGGGAAGCTCGGCGAAAACGTAAAGTGTGTGATATCGGTCTCCATGCTGACCGAAGGCTGGGACGCGAACACTGTAACCCACATCATGGGGGTCCGCGCCTTCGGCACTCAATTGCTCTGCGAGCAGGTGGTAGGCCGCGGCTTGCGCCGTATGAGCTACGCCACGAACGACAACGGTTTCTTCAATCCCGAATACGCCGAAGTTTACGGTGTTCCATTCTCCTTCATCCCATGCTCAGGGTCGTCGTCCGACCCGAAACCGGGGCCGAACCCGACGCGTGTCCGCGCCCTCGCTGACCGGATCGCCTGCGAGATGACCTTTCCCAAGCTCACCGGTTACCGCTACGAGTTACCCGCCGAAAAGCTGGCGGCGACGTTCACCGAGGACTCTAAAATGTCCGTTTCTACCTCCGATATACCGACAAAGACGGAGAACGCACCGATAATTGGGGAGACTTCTTCGCATACCCTGTATGCCTTGGAAAAGCGCAGGGAACAGGAAATAGCCTTCCTCCTTGCCAAGCTGGTATTAGACAAGTACTTCCGCGATGACCAGGGCCACGACAGGCCGTGGTTGTTCCCCCAGCTTGCAGACATTTCCCGGCAATGGCTGAAGAAATGCGTCACGTACAAGGACAACACTTATCCACAACTGCTTTTGTTGCTTCAGCTTGCCAACAGAGCGGCTGACCATATATACAAGTCAATCGTCGCCTCGAACGATGGCCCCATGTACCTGAAGCCGATAACACAGCCTTACGACTTCATTGGCTCCACACGCTACGTTGATTTCGATACTACCCGGCCCGTTTACGCCACCCGCCCGGACAAGTGCCAGGTGTCGCATGTGGTGGCCGACACAGAATCCTGGGAGCAAAAGATGGCACAGGTCCTCGAAGATATGGAAGAAGTCGTCTCCTACGTGAAGAACTTCAATCTCGGCTTCACAATTCCTTACGCTCTGGACGGCGAAGATAGGAACTATTTCCCGGACTTCATCGTGCGCCTGCGCGACGGCCAGGAGGACCTTCTGAACCTCATTGTTGAGGTGACCGGCGAACGCAAGAAGGACAAGGTTGCCAAGGTTTCTACCGCCCGAAACCTGTGGATACCCGCGGTCAACAACCACGGCGGGTTCGGCAGGTGGGCATTCCTGGAAATAGTCGACCCCTGGGACGCCAAGAACACGATTCGCGGATTTGCCAAAGGCTTGGTACCTAAGTGAAAGAGCAACCATACGATGTAATCGGCGATTGGTCCCAAATGAAGCTGGATATCATTAGAGAGTACGACGACAAATACACAACTATCCTGGCAAGACAACGGAACCCTTCGTTCACGTTCATGTATATCGACGCTTTTGCCGGTGCAGGAAAGCACTTTTCTCGCAGGACTGGAGAACTCGTTTCGGGTTCCCCATTGAATGCTCTTAACGTCAAGAATCACTTTGACGAATATCACTTCGTCGATCTCGACGACGCCAAGGTTGCCGAGCTCGAAGGTCTAGCGGGGGAAAGAAAAGGCGTCTTTGTGTATCATGGAGACTGCAATGAAATCCTCCCCAAAGAAATTCTTCCACTTGTTCGTTTTGACCAATACCGCCGAGCCCTTTGCATTCTCGACCCTTATGGATTGCACCTAAATTGGGAGCTCATAATGAAGGCAGGGCAGATGCAGACTGTGGATATCTTCCTGAACTTCCCGATCATGGACATAAACATGAACGTATTGAAGCATGATCAGAGCAAGGTTGATTCTTCCCAGGTAGCCAGAATGAACGCGTATTGGGGTGATGACTCATGGCGTCAGATAAGCTACGTTCCGCCAAGCCAAAATCGGCTACCCGGTTTTGGTGAAGCGCCGGACGAAAAAACGTCCAACAGCGCTTTGGAGTCTGCATTTCGGACGCGGTTGAAGAAAGTCGCCGATTTCAAATACGTGCCTGAGCCATTTCCTATGAGAAATTCCAATAACGCGATAGTGTATTATCTCTACTTCGCATCTCAAAAGGCAGTCGCTGCGAAAGTCGCCGAGGCTATATTCAAAAAGTATTCTTTGCCAGGAACGAAGTAAATGGCTGCCAATTCTTCAATTGAATGGACCGAATCGACCTGGAATCCGGTCACCGGCTGCACCAAGATCAGCCCCGGATGCCAGCACTGTTACGCCGAACGCATGTCGAGGCGGCTAAAGGCCATGGGGCAGCCCAATTACGCGAATGGGTTTAAGGTGACGCTTCACAGGCAGACTCTGGAACTGCCGTTACTGTGGACAAGGCCGCAAAGTATCTTTGTGAACTCGATGAGCGACCTGTTCCATGAAGATGTCCCGGAGACATTCATACACGAAGTGTTTGCTATTATGCGCAGAGCGCACTGGCACCGGTTTCAGGTGCTCACCAAGCGCTCTGCCCGCCTGTCTGAATTAAGCCCGCGGTTGTACTGGCCCCACAACGTATGGATGGGCGTTACAGTTGAGAACGCTGACTATGCTTTTCGCATCGACCACCTTCGCGCGACCGGGGCGGAGGTAAAATTCACATCGCTGGAACCCCTACTGGGGCCGCTTCACGGCCTGAATCTCGCGGGAATCGATTGGGTGATCGTCGGGGGCGAATCGGGCCCCGGCGCGCGGCCGATGAGGCAGGAATGGGTCACAGACCTCCGTGAGCGATGTCAGCAGGCAGGTTCGGCCTTCTTCTTCAAGCAGTGGGGTGGCTTCAATAAAAAGAAAGCCGGTCGTCTCCTTGACGGCAGGACGTGGGATGACAGACCGGTTGCGCAGCCCGTCTTATTGGGGGCAGGTATTTGATCGGAGGACTTCATGGCACCCAGGAAAGGTAAGTACGAAGCCGGGCCGGTTGAGGCAGTCGTTCACAAGAAGGACCGGCGCGCCAACATACCCACTGAAGAACTGCGCGACTTCGTAGCAGAAGCCGAATCACAGCCCAGGAAGGTCGTCTATGCGCGCGACCCGTCGCTCGACCCGCAGCTTGTGTGGAAGGGCAAGGACGAGCAGGACTCCACGGACCTGGAAGTGCCTTCTGTCCCTATCTACATACAGGAGAAGATTCACCCCAAGGCAATCATCGAAGACCTGCGGGCCCAGGCGAACGAGGGAAAGCCGGGCCAGTACGACATGTTTTCAGATTTCAACGGTATCAAGTTCGAGGACATGATTGAGTTCTACAAGCACGAACAGCGCTGGTCCAACCGCATGATACTCGGCGACTCGCTGCTGGTCATGACATCGCTCGCCGAAAAGGAAGGGCTGAAGGGCAAGGTGCAGATGACATACATCGACCCGCCCTACGGCATAAAGTTCGGCTCAAACTGGCAGGTGAGCACGCGCAAGCGGGACGTAAAGGACGGCAGCACCGAGGACGCCACCCGCCAGCCGGAACAGGTGAAGGCATTCCGCGACACCTGGAAGCTGGGAATTCATTCCTACTTGAGCTACCTGCGTGACAGATTGGTGGCTGCCCGCGACCTGCTCACCGAAACTGGCAGTGTTTTCGTCCAGATAGGCGACGAGAATGTTCATCTGGTCCGGTGCTTGATGGACGAAGTATTTGGAAGCGAGAACTTCGTAGCGGAGATTCGTTTCGTGACAACAAGCGGACGCGCTGCCGAGTTCATTGATGTGGTCAGTGACCACTTGCTTTGGTACGCACGTGACAAAGAGGAAGTGAAATATCGGAACCTGTGGCAATCCAGACCTTCACATACACTTGCTGAACAATACACTCTCGTTGAGCTTACGACAGGTGAAGTGCGTCGAGCGACCGCCCAAGAAATTGCTGATCCATCCTTACTTCCACACGGTATTCGCAGGTTTATGCCTGGAGACATGAGTTCAAGCGGCGCGTCGGAGTTTGGTAGTCAGCCATTCGACCTGCTAGGACATGAGTATAAGCCGCCCCCAAATACTCATTGGAAAACTAACCGACAAGGACTGAGGTGTCTTGCGTTGGCTCATCGTCTATTACCGATTGGCAACCGGCTTCGATATAGGCGATATGCAGAAGACTTCCCCGTTGCGCCGTACACAGAATTGTGGTCTGACACCGTCATCTCAGGTTTTTCGGACGCCAAAGTATATGTAGTTCAAACGGCTACTAAGGTAATTGAGCGCTGCCTCCTCATGACGACCGACCCTGGCGACCTTGCGCTCGACCCAACCGGCGGTAGCGGCACTACTGCCTACGTGGCCGAGCAGTGGGGCAGACGCTGGATAACCTGTGACACCAGCCGGGTAGCCTTGGCGCTGGCTCGAACACGGCTGATGGCGTCGAAGTTCCCTTACTACCTGCTGGCGGATTCCCCCGAAGGTATGAGGAAGGAAACGGAGGTTACCGGTCGAACGCCTCCGACACACCAGACCGAAGGCGATATCAGGAAGGGCTTCGTTTACAAGCGTGTGCCTCACGTCACGTTGAAATCCATCGCCAACAACCCCGACATCAAAGAAGGTATGAGCCGCAGGGAAATCGACGCCGTAATCGCCCGCCACGCCGAGACCGAAACTCTCTACGACCAGCCCTATGAGGACAACAAACGCATCCGCGTGACTGGCCCTTTCACAGTTGAGAGCCTGTCACCGCACCGCGTCATGTCCACCGACGAC
>Ga0209514_10008598_pt1 | contig 11538 bp, 10 predicted proteins | sample Subgrocontami58m_FD_187452 | JGI IMG/M metagenome (GOLD analysis project Ga0209514, IMG submission 187452) | Subsurface groundwater microbial communities from S. Glens Falls, New York, USA - GMW37 contaminated, 5.8 m (SPAdes) (version 3) | ecosystem: Environmental > Aquatic > Deep subsurface >...
GTGTGAGTGGCTCCGCCCGCCCCCTATTTCTTGCCCTCTAGCGCCTTCAACACCCTCTCTGGCGTAGCCGGAAGCTCAGTTAGCATCACACCGGTTGCATCGTAAATAGCGCTGGCCACGGCGCCTCCGGAGGCGCAGAGGGCGCCCATTCCCAGCTCCTTGGCCCCGAAGGCCCCCGCGCCGCGCTCGCCTTCGACAGAGTCCACCTCCTCCACGATGATGGGGACAACCTGAGGTATATCCAAAGCCGTGGTGAAGCCATAGTTTGTGTAGGAAGGGTTCATGATCTGGCCGGTCTTGTCCCTTACCACTTCTTCCGTCAAGATGCCCCCCATGCTCTGGATTGCCGCTCCCTCTAGCTGTGTCTGCACACCCAGCGGGTTTACGGCGAATCCAACATCATAGGCATGGGCCAGGCGGCGCACTTCGACGATGCCGGTCTCCTTATCGACTTCCACCTCCGCTCCCGCCGCCCCAAAACTCATCCCGGGAGCCGTTCCGGGGAAGGAGAATTTGACGTACCGTTCCACCATCCCCTGGACCCCATACTTCTGGTATCCCCACTGGACGGTCTCACCCCGGCCCACTATGGGACCTTTCGCGGCTGTGGCCAGCCGTGCGGCCTCGGCAAAGGGCATACCCTGGTCGGGGCTTCCCTTGACATAGACCCTTCCATCTCTGGACTCCAGGTCTTGAACGTTCGCCTCCAGCTTGTCCCCAACCACCTCCAGAATCGCCTGCCTCGCGTTTTCAGCGGCAAGCTTAACGGGTTCCCCGTAGGCGGCCACTGTGACGGTAAAGAGGCCGGCCTCTTCGTTGGGGAAATACTCCGTGTCTCCTGTGAGCCTCCTGACGCTCTCAAGAGGTATCCCTAGAGTTTCGGCTATCATCATGCACAGAGTGGAATACTGGCCGGACCCGCTGTCGGTACCCACCAGTATCAGGTCAGCAGTGCCGTCCGAGTTGACCCTGACCAGAGAGGCCAGTGGGTTGTCAGGGCTGCCTCCCCAAGTCGGCGATGCAAACCAGGAAGTGCTGAATCCCTTGCCCGGCCCGGCAGAACTCCTACCCCGCTTCTCCCACTTAACGGCTTTTCCTACACCCTGGAGACAATCGTTGACGCCGCACGTGCCTATGGGGAAGCCCAGGGGGGTTACGGTATCAGGCTTTACAGTGTTTGTCAACCTGATGTCGAGCCGGTCTAGCCCCAGGTCTTTGGCGATCAGGTCCATCTGCAAGTCGCAGGCCCAGAGAGTTGGATACTGCCCGTATCCCCGGAAAGGTCCTACGGGCTGCTTGTTAGTATAGACGGCAATGCCCTTGAGCCTCAGGTTGGGGACGGCGTAGGGTACGTGCATACAGGCGGCGTAGGCCTGTGGCTGGGGGCCTTGCATAGTGATTTTATACGCGCCAGCATCGTATATGGCCACAGCATCCCTGGCCACCAGGGTCCCGTCCTTCTTGACCCCCGTCTTCAGCTTGATGATCGTATCGTGCCTGGCATGCCAGTCCAGGCAAAACTCCCCCTCACGGGAGTTCACGATCTTCACCGGACGTCCTGTTTTGATGGAAAGAGCCGAGGCAGCCACGTAAATGGAGGAGACAAAAGACCGGCCGCCGAACCCGCCGCCGACGAACGGCCCGATGACCCTGATCTTGGGCCAGGGCATGTCCAATAGATATCCCAGGCTTTTCCGCAGCCCTGTGGCAGACTGCGCGCAGGCCCATACCGTCAGATTGGCTGAGAACGAATCGAAGCTGGCCACAGCGTTTTGCGGCTCAGGGTGGTTATAAGCAATCCGGTTGAACCGAAAGGTATCTTCACGTACGTAATCGGACTCAGCGAACCCCTTTTCCAGGTCGCCGTATTCATTCAAAGATGTTGCCGGAATGTTCCGCGGCGAATGGTCGTGGATCTGAATAGCTCCCGGCTCCATGGCCTCTTCGGCGTCGAAAATGGCGGGGAGAATCTCATACTCTACGTCGATGAGCCCCAGAGCTTCCTCTGCCGTATCCTCGTCTACGGCAGCTACAGCAGCCAGAGGCTCGCCCACGTAGCGCACCATGTCCCTGGCCACGGCGTACTGATCGCCGGGCAAGGGAGGACCCATAAGGGGGAGCTTGACCCGGTCCGGGAGGTCCGTACCCCTTATGACCGCCTTTACCCCCGGCAGTCTGCTTGCCCTCGTGGTATCAATTCTCGTTATCCTGGCATGGGCATGGGGACTCGCCAGTATCGCGCCGTACAGCATGCCCGGCAACATTACATCTACGGAAAACTTGACCTCCCCCTTAGCCTTGGGCACTGCCTCGTCACGAGGTGTCGGCTTGCCTAATATTGCGTACTCTGCCATCCCCTATAACCTCGGAGAGTCTATTTCTTGGCAGGTGTGCGCAGCTTTTGGATCTCCTCCTGGGAAGGGAGATAGGGGTCTGCCGCCACATAGCGCATGTTCTTCATGGACGCATGGCCCAACTGGTCGTTCCAGGTCAGTTCGCCCATAAACCACCCCTGTGTGCTCTGATGGTCGAAGGGGCGAATGGTGACCGTAGGCCCAGTGAGCAGGTCCACGGTGATGCCCTCCAGGGCATCTATGATCTTCTCCTTATCAACCGTCCCCGCCTTCTGTATGGCTTTGGCCAGCGTCTTAACAGCATAATAGCTCTCCACGCTGGTCTCCATCGGGTAATCGTTGAACCTGGCGCGAAACTGGTCGGAGAACTGCTTGTTTGCCGGCGTATCCACGGGCGGTAAGGGATAGCCACCTCCGGTGATTACCCCTTCGATTACGTCTTCCTTGGCTAGCGCCCAGTTGTTAAGAGGCATCCCCAGGCTGGGGTGAACGGCGCCAATCGACTTGAACAGCCCAAATTGGTTCCCCTGCTTCAGCAACGCCGTCACGCCGTCGGCTACCAGGCCCCCGAAAAGAACCGCATCAGGTTTTTGGCTCATCATCGCCGTGATGTAAGGGGTGAAGTCCGCGTCGCCGAGCTTGGGCCAGAATTCGCAACCTGGCAAGACGGTGACAGCGGGCTTCAACTTCTTCAGGGCGCCCATGGTATTGGCAGTAATATCTCTGCCGTAGGCAAAATCGAATCCGATAGTGCAGAAGCGGGTATAGGATTTCTTGGCCACCTCCTCAGCGGTAGCGCTGGCAAAAACCCGATCGTTGGTCGCTATGCGGAAAACGTACCTGTGGCCGGACTCCTCCGTCAGGAAACGGGTCCAGGCCCCGGGGAGCAGGACGGGCGTCTTCAGCTCTAATGCTGTCTGACCGACAGCAGGAGCCACGGCGCTGGCGAATGGGCCGATGCTGGCGACAGCGCCATTGGCGACGGCTTCACGAAATAGCTTCACGCCCTCTTGTGGGTCGGTCTTATCGTCCAATATGGTCAGGGCAAGTTGCCTGCCCAGGACCCCGCCCGCCTTGTTGATCTCGTCCACCGCGAAAGTGGCGCCCTGGTGGCCGCGGGACCCGGAGAAAGCGAGACTGCCGGTAGTGGAGTTGAGGCTTACGATCTTGATAGGCTGTCCACCCGCCGCAGCAGTCACGCCTGCCGCCGCAGGAGTCGAGACGCCTTTTGGCGGCGCCGGGCTTGGTGTCGCTGCTGGGGAACAACCGGCAACTATGAGGACCAGGATGATGCCGAGGGCCGTTAAAAGGCGCATTGGTCACTCCTTTCCTGCGTCCAGCGCCCAGCACTAGACAACCTTATGGCACCGCGTGAATGAGCCGTTTATAACATAAGTATGGGTTGCTGTCAATGTCGCTTATTGAGGCGTGGCGCGCATTGCCGCGTACTTCGGCGGTATTCAGGGTCTTTCAAAGTCACCACGGATGTGGGAGAGCAACCCCTGGAGCGCCTAGCCCCGACTCCGCATGCGATGGCTCTCGCCGAGCTGGGGCGGAGCGGTCCCCGCGCTTCAAAGACAAGGGGTCGCTGGCATCGAGCAACGGCGGAAGGGGTCGCAGCGGTTCAGGCGCCGGCCTTGGGTGAACCTACCAGGCTACTGCGCCCCGGAGCACAAGGGGGAAGAATGCCGTCGATCGCACGTTCTGGAAAGCAAAAACGACATCCCCCGATTGTGTTGTTGAGTTGTACAACGTCCCACCGGCTACTACGGGTGTGCCGTTGCATTGGCACAGCCACCTCACTGCGCCGGTTTGGGCGTCCAGGGCGTAATTCCTGGCGTAGACCACGCCATTGGCCACGGCCGGTGCCGGGATGTTGTCGCCGCTGGTGGTGTCAAAGCTCCACCTGACGGCGCCCGTTGCAGCGTCCAGGGCATTTACCGTACCTACTGCGTTCTGATAATAGACGGTCCCCTCGGCGACGGCCGACGTCGACCACGAGCCTGGGCCGACGGCGGCGCTCCATTTGAGGGCGCCGGTCACTGCGTCCAGCGCCAGGAGCCCGTCCCGGGACGGCACGTAGACCACCCCGCCGGCCACCGATGGCGAGCTGGGGGTGACCGCCCCTGTGACATACTGCCATCTGAGGGCGCCCGTCTGAGCGTCTAGGGCATAGAGGGCGCCACCTTCACCGGCAAAAGTGAAGCTGCCAAAGTAGACCAGCCCACCTGAGACCGCCGGGGAGGAGTCGACCCGGCCAGAGGCGGCGAAAGTCCATCTCAGGGCCCCCGTCTGGGCATCGAAGGCGCAAAGTTTATTTCCTTGCAAGTCCCCCACATACAGCAGGCCATCCGCCACCGCCGGGTGTGAGACGTTCGAAGGACAGAGGTCCAATTGCTGCCAGATGGTGGCCCCGGTCTGGGCGTCCAGGGCCGTCACCGCGCCGAACCCCCCCCAGTTACATAGACCACACCGTTGGATACCGCCACGTATCGCTCCACGTCCGGGCGGCTCCACTTGACCGCCCCCGTCTGGGCATCGACGGCGCGAAGGCCGTTCCCTATGTAGACGGTCCCATCGGAGACGGCCAGAGATATGTCGTTGAAAGAATACGAGTGCGGCGGCACAGGCAGGCTCCACTTCTGGATCAGGGGAGGCTGAAGGGTGCTCTCGTTGACGTTGTACCCGGTATGGGCCGGGTCGTGGCCGAAGGCGGGCCAGTCGGCCGGCGCCTGGGCCTGGACGGCCAGGGCCGCTCGGGGAGTAGGCCGCCCGAGCACGAGCAGGAAGGGCGCGGCAGATAACAGGATCAGGAGGAGGACAGGGCCGTAGCCAATTGCCCTGGTCAAAGGACCTCCTGGCAATGAAAGCAGACCGCAACTCCGGACCCCTTTCCGGAACGGGGAGGTATGCCCTGCCTGCCCTGGGCGCCCTGATTGGAGTGGAGGCGGCGCTGAAAACATAGTACGGACTCGCTTGAGGCAACGAATGCCTTCAGTAACATTTTTCATTGACGCAATCGGTGGCGAATCGCCGCAGGTTGTCGATCGCCGCAGGTTGAGACTTGTTGCCCCGGCCTCAGGCCATGAGAAACGAGCTGGTTACCTCAGGATGCTCCCGCAGCTCCTTCACGGAACCCTGGAACTTGACTTCGCCCATGTCGAGAACGTACGCTCTATCGCTAATTCTGCTGGCAAAGTAGAAGTTCTGCTCTGCCAGGAGGATGGTCAACCCCTCCCGCTTCAAGAGGGCTATCTGGTCCCCTAGCATCTGTATAACCAGGGGCGCCAGTCCCTCGGATGGCTCGTCCAAGAGGAGTAGTTGCGGATTGCCCATCAGGCTACGGGCGATGGTCAGCATCTGCTGCTCTCCGCCGCTAAGCCTCCCGCCCTTGCGCTGCAGGAGGCCCTTTAGAGGAGGAAATAGCTCGAGGACACCGTCCAGGTCCCAATGCACAGCAAAGCCGGTCTGCGCCGGCTTGCGGCCCACCTCCAGGTTCTCCAGTACGGTAAGCTCAGGAAAGATTCTCCGATCTTCCGGCACGTAGCCGATTCCGCGACGGCTGATGAAACAGGACCGCCGTGCCGCCAGCTCTTCCCCTTTGAATTTGACGCTCCCGCGAGTGGGCTGCAAGATCCCCATGATGGTCTTGATGGTGGTGCTCTTACCCGCTCCGTTTCTACCCAGGAGAGCTACGACCTCACCACTCTGGACCTCCAAGGTCACACCGAAGAGAGCCTGGCTCCTCCCGTAGCTAACCTCCAGGCGATCTACCTTCAGCATGAACCTCCCCTCCTAGATAGACAGCCTGCACTTGTTCGTCGGCACGGATAGCCTGTGGTTCTCCTTCAGCGATCACCCTTCCCTGATGCATGACGGTAATCTTCTCCGCTACTGAAAAGACGACATCCATATCATGTTCGATCATGATTGCGGTTAGTCCCTTATCCTTTACCACCTGGCTGACCAGCTTCACGATGGGAGGCTTCTCCTTGACAGCCATTCCTGCCGTAGGCTCGTCCAGGAGGAGGACCTGGGGCTGGCCGGCCAGTGCCAACGCCAACTCCAGCCTCTTCTGGTCTCCGTGGGAGAGGGTGCTCGCCAGCTTATGGGCTTGTCCCTCCAGGCCCACCTGCTCCAGCAGGTGTCCGGTCCTTTCCCTGAACAGACCGGCCGCAGGGACGACCAGGTCTATGGTCCTCTTCTCATAGGCCAGGATTGCTGCCTGAACGTTCTCGAAAGCGGTGAAGTTCTGGAAGATGCTGGTTATCTGGAAGGTACGGCTTATGCCGCGCCGGCACACCCGGTGCGGTGGGAGCCGGGTTATATTATGTTCCTGGAAGAAGATCTCTCCGGAACTCGAGCGGTGATAACCTGTCAGGAGGTTGAACAGGGTGGTCTTGCCAGCCCCATTGGGGCCAATGATGGCCCTGAATTCCTGCCGCTTGACGTTCAGATTCACACGGTCGACGGCTCGCAGTCCGCCGAAGTCCTTGCAAAGATTCACCGTTCTTATTACGGTGTCATCCATGGCCATCTCGGCTGGCGCGCCGCCCCCAGAGAAAGCCCACGATGCCATTGGGCATAAGCAGCACCGTTGCCCCCAAGATAAGGCCCAATACCAGCAACCAGTACTCCGTAAACTTGGGAACGGCTGAATCCAGAAGCTTAAAGACGATAGCCCCGACCACCGGGCCTGCGAAGTAATTGGGTCCTCCCAGAATAACCATAACCAGGCCCTGGGCCGAGGTTAGCCAATTGGCGATCCCCTGGAAGGCGCCTCGATTGAAAAACACGAAGAGATCGCCCGCAACCCCCGCGAAAAACCCGGCGATGACAAAGGCCATGAGCTTGTGCCTGGCTACATTGATCCCCATGAACTCCACACGCCGGGGGTTGTCCTTGATGGCGCGGCAGATACGGCCGAAGGGAGACCGGGATATCGAATAGAGGAGGATGAGGCAGATGGTCACGCTTACCAGGGTGAGATAGTAGTAACCCAGAGGCGTGTCAAAGGGAGGCATGGTCTGGACCCCTAAGAGGCCATCGTCACCCCCGGTTACCTCCCGCCACTTCCAGACCACGGCATGGATAAGCTCTGCGAAGGCCAGTGTGAGCATAATGAAGTAGGCATGGGTCAGACGTACACAGAAGAGGCCGACAAGGAATGCGGCGAAAGCTGCGACAGGGGGACCGGCCAGGAAGGCCCACGGCATACTCCAGCCCGCCGTGACCACCAGGATTCCCGCGCAGTACGCGCCGATGGCGAAATAAGCGGCATGGCCGAAGGAGACCATGCCGGTCTGTCCCACCAGCAGATTCAGACTCACGGCGAAGAGGATGAAGATCAAGATATCTATGGCGTACAAGAGATATGGGCCTGGTTGGAACCAGGGTACAGCCAATGCGAGAACGGCCACACCCGCGGCAAGGGTAAACCACCGGCGCGATGCTTCGGCCAAAGGATTCCAACCGCGCAGAGAGTACATCAACCCTCTGGCTTCCCCATCAGCCCCCAGGGGCGAATTATGAGGACCACTGCCATCAGGGCGAAAACGAACACTAAGGCGAACTGCGGGATCACCAGGATACCGAACCCCTTGACGAAGCCCATGAGCACGGCGCTGAAGACGGCCCCAGGCAGGCTGCCCAAGCCTCCCACTACAATGACGGCAAACCCCTCTATGACCGCCGGCATATCCATTCCCAGCGCTACGCTGAGGGTCGGAGACGCCAAAACCCCGGCCATCCCTGCCAGCCAGCAGGAAACCACGAAGACCACGGAGAACAGGCGCCTCTCATCTATGCCCAGGGCGCTGGTCATCTCCCTGTCCTGGGTTGCTGCCCTCAGCAGGATACCCCAGCGGGTCATATACAGCGCATACCACATCGCCAACCCGATGGCGACGGCCGTGCCCATCACCAGGGTATAGTAAATGGGGAACCGCATTCCGTCCAGGGAGATGCTTCCCATCAACTGGACCGGGAACGGGACGTTCTTCTGAGTAAGGCCCCAGAATAACCGTATCAGGTCGCCGAAGACGAAGATAAGCGCTACGGTGAGGAGCACCTGCAAGAGCACATCCCTACCGTAGATGCGTCTAAGCAGCAACACTTCAACGAGACCAGCCAGGGCTGCCACCAGCAAAGGGGCGGCGGCCAGGGCTATCCAGAACTTAAACGGGGAGTTCGCCGTAACCTGGGTTAGGGTGAAGGCGATGAAGCCGGCCAGCATGTAGAAAGTGCCATGGGCGATATTCAAGATGCGGGTGACCCCAAATACCAGGGTCAGGCCGGAGGCGAACAGGAATAAGATAGACGCCGATACCAGGGAGCTAACCATCTGGAGAACGACCGTATCCATTTAGACCCCTTTCTCGCCAGAGGTCAGGAACCACCATGTGGGTAAGCGGTTTATAACACAGGGCAAGGCCATTGTCAAAGAAGCCTCGAAGGATCGAGCTGCTACACCGATTCGACCGGAAAGCCCAAACCCCGCAGTTGTGAACGGTAGTTGGGGTCAATCTCCACATTCACGAGCGAGCGCTGCACCAAGTCTTCCTCCGCATAGGCCCCTCGGAGGTTGCCTTATCCTGCAACATCTGCCCCTTGCTGTCATGGTAGACCCATGAAAGGTAACATTCTGGCGTCACGTCTCGGTTTACCGGACCAATCCGAGGAGACGTGGCCGCAGAGGCCGTGTCAGGGGATTTGGAATGGGGGAGAAGAAGTGTCCCCATGAATCCGAACCGGACGTTGCCCAGCCCTGTGTCGCCTCTCGGCGAGGCAGTGATTCCGTTCCATGCCGCCTCGCAGTCTCGGACGATATTGGCGTAGATAACTCGCGGCTGGATTGATCGGGCCGGCACTTCACACTCCTCCGTATTCCGGCTCGGCTGCTGCCTAACGTCTGGCTTCAGGCGCGCGCCGCACTCGGCGCGTCGCCTGAAGGCCGTTGTTAGGTGGCATGTGTCTTCCGATGGACTAAGCGAATTCGATCTTGAAGTCGCCCATGCCCGCGTTGGTCTGGTGATTCACACGCACGAGCCTTTGCTTCTGACCAAGCATTTCAGCAATTGCAACAACGGCGCTGAACTCTTTGTGTGGTCCTCGGTTCAGTTCCCGAACAGAAAAGACCTTGATTGTTGCTCGCTGAATCCTATTCAGGTGCGCTTGGACTTGATCGCGCAGCCAAGTCGGATTACTCACGACTGCAACTTGTAGATCATGGATGTACTGGCTTAAGTAGTCGCGAAGAACTCGCTCCACGTCTACGCTTGCCTTAGACGGCAACGCACACACTGCCTCATACAACTCCCCGTATCTAGCCGCCAACTCAGCAGCCGTCATAGCTTTCGCCATTTCCTCGACCTCCTTCCCAACTGCTTGTCGCTTGGCGTCGTCTGTAAGCTCGTAGTGGTCCCCAGCGTACTTGGGCAAGTATCTTTCCAACGTGCCGCCGGGCAGCAGAATGACGTTTCTTTGTCTTAGCGCGATCACAATCTGATTTAGTCGTCCCTCGATCTCCTCAATATCTATCTGAGATACAGCCGCGATCATGGCCGACCGATTGAGGCTAATCGCCGTCATCACAGACACGCGGGACTTCGACCAATCCTTCGCGCCCCACTGTGCTCTCGGCCCCAGCTTATTGAGAAACTCCACCAATCGAGTCAATAGTTGCGGTATCGGATTGATTGCAAGGAGTCGATCGATCACGGCCGTCAACTTCCTATCCAATTCTCCGCAATATTTTGAAAAGTCGCTTCCTACACCCGCTGTTGCCAAGAAGCTCTGCACCGAACCGTCGTCCTTCACACACGCTCGAAGATTGCCCCCAAACAGGCTGTCGAGGTCGTACAAGAAATAGGCACTCTTGCCAAAGGCTATGCATAAGTCCAGATAGCGATTCACCTCCTCGCAGCCACCAGCGTCGATAATGCAACTCCCCGCCCCAGCGACTGATACGCCGCGCGCTTCCTGCATTGTCCCCACGAGCTGAGCGTCGAGAATACCTTCAACGAAGATCGGGTTGTCGGAAAAGAATAGTCGCTTGTGGTGCACATTCAATCGTGGCACCAATGTCGATAACTTCGCTGTCGCCACCGGATCAAGGTCGAGAATGTGGTTGGGAATCGAGTGGTTTAGATTGAATGAAATAACGGACTTCACATCCTCGATAGATCGAAAATCGAGGATAAAAGGGGAGTGCGTGACCAGAAAGATAACCTTCTTTTTCTTGTCTGCACTTGGATCGCCTGCGAGCTTGCGAACCTCTTGCATGAAGAATGCCTGATACTGGAGATGCAGGTTGAGTTCCGGTTCATCGATAATCAGATACGGATGCTCGTCGTTGTACAAATGCGTCAGGAGGACAGCAGTTCCTTGATCCCGTGACATTCATCGCGATCCAGCCTATAAGAATCGCCGGTTTCGCCAAGCACAGCCCGCGCGACGAGATTTCCAGAGTCCCAATCGAGAATGATCTTACGATTGAACAGATGGCTGAGAGTCGCCTCGACCTGGATGCGGAGATCCATCCGCTCTTCTAGAAGCACAATCGTATCGATTCCTGATCCTTGTTGGCCTGCGCTTTTGAAATGCCTGAATTGGTTCTTGGCAAGCCCGCTTGCGAAATGGTCCCCAAAAAGGCTGCTCAGCGCACGGGTCTATTCCATGCCACTGAGTCGATCCGTTCCAAGCATGCGTGGGTTGTCTAGATGTGAACGCAACGCTTCTGCGAATTTTGATTTGCCGCTTCCGTTCGGTCCGACCAGAAAGTTGATAGCCCCTATCTGCGGAGTTTCAAACTTCTTCTGCTTCCAGGGTATGGGCAGATCGAATGACAAATTCTTATTTATCATGCTTATTACATCCCCATATTCGTGTCCGTAAGTCGATCCCCGTCGCGAAGTTCCGGCTGCGCCGGCGAGCGCGCTCAGCCGCCAGATCTCAGGGAGACGCCAGGATATTGCAGTACTGCCCGACCACCTTGGTCCGTGTGTGCTTCGTATTTACTCTCGCACCAGCAGGGCGGCGTGTCAATATTGGGCCACGCGAACCTCAATACGACGCAGATTTACGTGCATAAGGCGGACTGCGGGGGCCGTCCAATAGACAAACCAGGCCTGACTGCGCTATAATCGCCTCGGAACCATGGGGCGATTTTCATTCTGCAAGTGTT
>Ga0209514_10008600_pt1 | contig 11531 bp, 11 predicted proteins | sample Subgrocontami58m_FD_187452 | JGI IMG/M metagenome (GOLD analysis project Ga0209514, IMG submission 187452) | Subsurface groundwater microbial communities from S. Glens Falls, New York, USA - GMW37 contaminated, 5.8 m (SPAdes) (version 3) | ecosystem: Environmental > Aquatic > Deep subsurface >...
TACATCGCCGCGCGGCCCGAGCCGCCACCAGCGAACGTCAATAATGCTAACGTAGGTCCTGGGCCCGGTTTTCCGCCCGTGAACGGTAACACCAATTTAGGTGGCATCAACCTACCTCCGCCTGAAACGAATGTTAATGTCAGTGGTGTGCCGACGTTTCCTGAAATTAGCCCAGTAGCTTCGGGTGGCCCGACCGCTACCCCGACACTCACCCAAGGCCCGGCACTTACGCCAGTCGGCGGTGCCGGCGGCGAAGCTATGTATTACGACCCTAGCGACGGCAAGTTCTACGAAATATCGCCTGATGGTACGCGGCGTGCGTTGGCTGATGCCAGTTACCCAGCGGCCGAGCGCGTTACCTGGTCGCCCGGGCGCAGCCAGGCCATACTTGAGTTTCCTGACGGCGCTAATATAATCTACGATCTTAAAGCTAAGAAGCAATACACCCTGCCTAAGGAGATGACAGAATTCTCATTCTCACCCGAGGGTGAAAAGATAGCGGGCAAGTTCATGGGTGAAAACGTGGCCGATAGATGGCTGGTAACAGTGAATCCCGATGGCTCGGCTCTTACCGGGGTGGAGCCCATGGGTGAGAACGCGGACAAGGTGGATGTCGAGTGGTCAGCAAATAACCAGGTCGTGGCGTTGTCGCGCACTGGCCAACCACGCGGGCTGTTCGAACAGCACGTGTTGCTAATCGGTTTCCAGGGTGAGAATTTTAAAGGACTTAACATCGAGGGTCGTGGTTTTGTGCCGCGCTGGTCACCCGATGGTAACCGGCTGCTGTACTCGGTATACAACGATACGACGAATTACCGTCCCACTTTGTACCTGGTTGATGGCGCCACCGATCGTGTGGGCGGCAACAAGCAATCATTAGGCTTGCAAACCTGGGCTGATAAGTGCACCTTTATTGGCGGCACAGCCTACTGCGCCGTACCACAGTCGTTGCCTGACGGCGCCGGGTACGTACGCGAGCTGGCGAATAATATTCCCGACACAATTTGGAAAGTCGATATTGCTACCGGCGCTAAGACTACAGTAGCGCAGCCAGTGGGCGATGGCGGCAGTGGCCTTACGGCCAACAATCTCACCGTGTCAGGCGATGGCAGATTCTTGTATTTTACCGATGCTAATGGACGTCTGCGCAGCGTGCAGCTGAAACCCTAACGTGTAAGAGTAAGAGGGTGGGGTAAGAGTTAAGTTAATTTGTAGATTACTTTTTATACTCTTACTCTAGCTCTCAACTCTTACTTACTATGTGGCGACGCCCTACAATTTGGCTCTTGCTGGCATTTGTTGTCGTGGCATTTTTTGCCGTGCGAAAATTAGTGCCGAGCGCTGAGCCAAAATTGCCGCTTACCCCACCGCCTACGTACCATATCCCAACCATATTCCCAGTTGACCCGACCTTAGGGCCAGCTGACGGACGCGTGGTCATCATTGTATTTAGTGATTTTCAGTGTCCGTTCTGCGCCCAAGTGGCACCGGTGTTGCGCGCCGCCGTTGAGAAGCATCAGGGTGTTGTGAAACTGGTATGGAAAGATTTCCCACTACCCCAGCACCAGGCGGCGGTGCCGGCGGCTGAAGCAGCCCAGTGCGCAGCGCAACAGGGCAAATTTTGGCAGTACCATGACGCACTATTTGCGAACCAGGCGAGACTCGGCGACGAGCTGTATCAAGAGCTCGCCGGCGCGGCCGCGCTCGATATGATTAAATTTGGGGCCTGTCGTCGCGAGCACGCATCACAGCCTCTTATCACTCGCAACCTTGAAGAGGCAGCGGCCGCCAGGGTGGACAGCACGCCATATTTATTCATTAACGGGCAGCCCTGGAGCGGTGTTGTTACGGCCGAGGAGTTGGACCAGCTTATCGCCTCGGTTACCGTGCGCTAAGGCAGGTTGCAGTTGCTGACCACAGGTAGGAAGGCCGGTGTGCTATCATAAAGTTTATGAGGCGCAGTGTTTTAATTATAACTTTATTGTTTGGGGCATGGATTATAATTCCCACCCATTCGCTTCAGGCGCAAGCTTGCGTGGCCGATGGTAGTATGGTGCAGGAAGGCAAGTGCCAGGAGGTTCTGTGCTGCCCAGGCTTGGTTTGTAAAATGGTGGAGGAAGTGATTGAAACCGGCCGCGAGTCAGGCCAAATTTGGAAGCGAGTTTCATCAGCCAAGTGTGTAAAACCAACACCAGGCGAAGAGCTTGAGTATAATCCTCCCGAACCAAGCGGCCCGACGATTTTCAAACCACAGGTTACTATCCCAGGGTCAATTACGATTGCCGGCCTGGAATTTCGTGTACGCCGCGGTGAAGGAATTGAGGTGACAGGTGACACCTTCGCCAGATACCTATCTTTATTCTATCGTTTTTTTGTTGCACTACTGATGGTTGCCGGCGTTATGATGATAACCTGGGGTGGCTTCAAACGCATCATGGCGGCTGGCTCCACCGAGCGGATTGCGGATGCGAATGATGTAATATTCAAAGCTATTATTGGGTTGGTTTTGGCGCTTATTTCATATTCACTCCTGAACCTAATTAACCCTAAGTTAGTAAAATTGCAATCTTTAGATATTAGCCAGGTTAGGCGCGAGGGTTTCGAGTGGGAAACCGAGGAGCAAATTACCTCCCAAGCGTCACCTTCGATTGTACAAATAGTTGATGACCCGGCGGTTAACCTAACAGTTGAGGGCGGCTCGACCGCGGTTGATATTTCAATACGCGATAAGATATTATTAGCCGCGCAGGCACTGCAGCCGCGCGGTTATGGCATGTACATAACGTCGTCATATCGTACATCTGATCGACAACAGCAGCTTATTGATCAAAATTGTCCGAGTGGGGCCACCAGCTCGGGGCAGTGCCGGCCACCCACATGTCTGATGAAGAATGGGCCGACAAGTTGTCCACACACCACCGGCCGTGCCGTAGACGTATGGGGTACTTACGGTGGTGGGGTTTGTATAAGGAATCCCGAAGGCACACGTTTGTCAGGATATTGTTCAGGCGCTGGCAAGCAATCGTGCTTAGCTGACCCGTGCCAAACTGCGCTTATTGAGGCGCTTAAGGCACAGGGTTTTTGTTTACTGGAATCAGAACCTTGGCACTTTGAGCAACCGAAGATGTCGACTAGGTGCTATTAATATGCCACGCAGCTCCAGCGTATACACGTGTTCGCACTGTGATGCCCAGTATCCGAAATGGGTTGGGCGGTGCGCGAGTTGTGGTCAATTTGGTACGGTGGGCACTACCCCTGTGCTTGTGGGAACCCGTAGCGCCACAGTGTCGGGCGCAGCCCCAGCCACGGTAATGTCACTATCAGGTATGGATGCGGCGCGAGCTAAATACACGACTGGTTCTAAAGAAGTGGACAGGGTGCTGGGTGGTGGGTTTACCTCTGGTAGTACGCTGCTGCTCACGGGTAATCCTGGTATAGGTAAATCAACGTTAGTACTGGCGCTCGCCGCACACACAAACGGTCGCGTGCTGTATGCCTCGGGCGAGGAATCGGCCGACCAGGTGGGCGCGCGCTTGAAGCGCCTAAAGCTTTCGGGCGAGCACATTTCATTTTCACCCGACACGGACATTCGTGCCATTGCCAGCGTCGCCGGCTCCATTCGACCAGTGCTCTTGGTCGTAGATTCATTGCAGACCTTTGCCGTACCAGCAGCCGATGGCGCCGCTGGCTCGCCGACCCAGGTACGCGCTGTGTTAGCCGAGCTGGTGGCACTTACCAAAGCGACCACAGCCACAGTTATTATTATTGGCCATGTCACCAAAGCTGGGGTGGCAGCGGGCCCGAAGTCGGTGGAGCATCTTGTTGACGTGGTGTTGGCGCTAGAGGGCGAGCCATCGTCACCTTTGCGCATATTGCGCGCGGCCAAGAACAGGTTTGGTCCGACCGATGAGGTGGGGGTATTGCAAAGTTCGGATGGCGGTTTGACAGATGTTGCCAACCCATCGGCATTGTTCTTGGCGGAACGCCACCAGGGCGCTGGTTCATGTGTGACGGCGCTGGTGCAAGGATCGCGCAGCCTGTTGGTGGAGGTGCAGGCGCTGGTGACACATTCACGGGCTTATCGGCCAGCTCGTGCCACCACCGGGTTTGATACCTCGCGCCTGCAAGTACTGCTGGCGGTGCTAGCTGAACGCGCTGGTGTGCGTTTGGGTACGAGTGACGTGTACATTAATTTGCCCGGTGGCTTAAAAAGCCGCGAGCCAGCGCTTGACCTGGCTGTTTGCCTGGCAGCGGCGTCAGCTGCGTTGCGCAAGCCAGTTCCACGTGATGCGGTTGTGTTTGGCGAAGTCGGTTTAGGCGGTGAGGTTCGCCCGGTTGTCGGCGCTGAACGCCGGCTGCAGGAAGCGTCGCGCCTGGGCTTCCGCCAGGCCGTGGTCGCACCTTTACCTAAAGGAGCTAAATTACCGCCCGAGGTAGCCCTGGCCGAGGTACGCTCGGTCACAGAAGCGGTGGATTGGCTGCGTTAATGCGCCTTACACGCCGGTTTTTCGCGCGCCCGACGCTGCGGGTGGCACGCGAGCTTATTGGCTGCGTCATAGTGCGACGACGAGGCCAGCGCTTGCAGCGAGCGATTATAACCGAAACCGAGGCTTACATTGGACCGCATGATTTAGCGTCGCACGCCTCGCGCGGCCGTACGCCACGCACCGCCTTGATGTTCGGCAATCCTGGTTTTCTGTACGTATATCTTGTCTACGGCCTGCATCATTGTGTGAATGTGGTTACCGAACGCCAGGGTTACCCAGCCGCCGTCCTTATCCGTTCCGTTTTACCGTTTATTGATACTCCAGTCAAAATGGTCCGGCCGGACCATTTTGACTGGAGAGGTAGGGCAGGTGGAAATGTGATAACGGGGCCGGGGAGAGTTACGAAGTCACTTGGTATTGATCGGCAGTACAATTGTGCAGACGCAGTTACGAGTCGCCGGGTATGGTTCGAGCGCGGGGTTCACGTGCCAGCGCGCGCTATAATGCGAGCCCCGCGTATCGGTGTGGCTTATGCTGGCGCCTGGCAATACAAGCCGTGGCGGTTTACCATCGCTCACCCAATTGATAAAAAAATGACCGGGCACGGGCCCGATCATGGTTGATAGATTCTGTGGTTTTATGGTCATGCCGACGTTGTTTACTTGAGGTGTTGGAGCGAAGCATTGAGCTGCTCAAGATTTTCGCGGTATGCAGGATTTCCATTCACTTGGGAACGATGATCGTCAATAGCTTTGGTGAGTTTGCCGGTGTTGGTGACGGTTATTACACTTGAATCTTCGGGTGTGAAAGCAAACCCTTCTTTCAGAGCGCACGCCACAAAGGTGGAATAGCATTCGATGGTGGCTTTGGCGCCGTTTATTCTCTTGAGAATTTCAATCTGATCCTTCAGGCCCCCAGGAGAGATTCCGCCGTCAGTGGCGTTGCCGGTGGGTTGTACGCGGAACGGAATGACGGTTCGTTTGGGGACATTGAAGGTGAGCACCGTGCTCCAGGTGCTGGCGATATGGTGGTGTTTATTTTTGTTCGACATATAATGCTCCGTGTCATGGGTTTTTGTTTTTAGTGGTTTAGGGATGGGTATGACACGCGCAAGCTAGCTGGTATTGTTTTGTATATTCATGACTGCTCCTTGGTTGGTGGTGGATGATGGTTTATTTTAATGAGCACCCTAAAAATAGGGCTATAGTATACTGGCAAGCATATTCCTCAAGCATAGGTGCGTCAAGTATAGGTTAATTGCCGCCAAATTGGACTATTCTGGATGTATGGAAAGTTCGTTCACCTTGGCGCGCAAGGCCGGAGCCTGAGTCAGCTCGGGATCGTGTGCCAAGGTGTTCTGCACGCTGCGTCGCACTAGCTCCAAAAGTTTGGCGTCGGCGAGTTCAGCAAACCTAAGCTTCAAAAAACCTGATTGGGCCTGGCCAAGCAGGTCGCCTGGCCCCCTGGTTTTCAGATCATATTCGGCCAGCGCAAAACCGGAGTTATAGCGTGTAAACGCTTGTAGCCTAGGTTGAGCTTGGGTTTTGATGTCGTCGAGCATAAGGAAGCAAGTACTAGGGCGGTGCGACCGGCCAACGCGCCCTCTCAACTGATGCAGTTGTGCTAGGCCAAAGCGTTCGGCGTTTTCAATAGCCATGACCGTGGCTTCAGGCACGTCGACACCAACTTCTACCACCGAGGTGCTGACCAGGATCGGCGTGGCGCCTTGTTTGAAATCGTTCATTGCCTTAACCTTGTCACGCGAACTCATTTTGCCATGGAGCAAGCCGACTGGAATATCCGTAAAAATTTCCTTCGCCAATCGTTCACGCTCGGTGGTGACTGCTTGTACGTCGCCAGCATCACCTTCATCAATTAATGGGCAAATGATAAAGGCGCGGTTGCCTTGAGCAATTTCAATTCGTATCAGGTTGTATACGTGGTTGCGATCGTCAGGCGCCACGATAGTGGTAGTAATCGGTTGTCGTCCAACCGGTAGCGACGCCAGTATTGATAGATCAAGGTCTCCGAACAGTGTCAGTGCCAGCGAACGTGGTATCGGGGTAGCTGACAGTGACAGGAGATGTGGCGTCGTGCCGCCGGCGCCGTTGGTAAGCATTTGCCTTTGCTCGACACCGAAACGGTGCTGTTCGTCAATCACCACCAACCCAAGTCGTTGCCAGGTTACGGATGATTGCAGCAGAGTGTGTGTGCCAACAACGATATCAACCGCGCCCTGTGAGATTTTGTGCCGAAGTGCGGCGGCGGTTGCGCGACTAGCCGTGGTTAATTCATGGTGACCACGCGTAAGGAGTGCTAGGCGTGTCTTTCCGTTGGCAAAAAATTTGGTAAGCGTAGTGAAGTGTTGGTGCGCTAGTATTTCCGTGGGTGCGAGTAGCGCGGTTTGGAACCCAGCAGCCGAGGCATTAAGGGCGGCGATTCCGGCGACCACGGTCTTACCCGAGCCAACATCGCCTTGTAGCAGTCGGAACATTGGCTGCGTACGCCCGAGGTCCTGGATGATCTGCCAGGCCGCAACTTTTTGGTCGCGTGTTAGTTGCCATGGCAATTTAGCCACGAATCCCTTGGTTTGCAGTGCAAAGGGAATAGCTGGTGCTGGCGATTGACCGAGTGCACGGCGAGCCAATTTTGCTGCCAGGTGCATAAGGTAAAGTTCATTGAACGTAACGCGCTGCCGAGCAGCGCGGAGCTGTGTCAGCGAGCTTGGAAAGTGTAGAGTCGTAATTGCTTCAACCAAGGGCATTATCTTGGTCTCACTCAGCACTTCGGCCGGTAGCCAGTCGGTGATAGCGTGTGCACAAGGCAGCGCGCGCGCCACTAACGCTCGAAGCTGGTGCTGGGTGAGGTTGGCCGTGAGTCGGTATTGTGGTACCAGGCGGCCAGTATGTAAGCCACTTTTTGATTCTGGTTCCCAAGTTGGGTGCTCAAGTTGCAAGCCGTAGCTTGATGAAGTGAGTTTGCCGGCTAACAATACGGTGTTACCAGCGCTAAGTGATTTACTTAGATATGGTTGATTGAACCATACAGCCTTGACCGTGCCAGTGCCGTCACTTACTAAAGCTTCGGTAATAGTAAGGCGACGGTGTCGCGCTCGTCGTGAGCTTACCAATTGTATAGTACCTCGTACGGTAACCTGTTCGCCAACGCGAAGTTCCGCAATCGGGAGCAGCTTTGAAAAATCTTCATAGCGCGTTGGAAAATGGTTCAGCAGGTCGGCTACCTTGGCTAACCCAAGGCGCTGCAAGCGTTCAGCTGTAACATTACCAACGCCGGGAATATGGCGGATTGAATCGTCGAGCGAAAGCATGAGTGTGTAGTGATTATCATTATGGCTTGAATATTGAATACAAACCACCCCCGGCAGGGCCGAAGGGTGGTGGTATGCTAGTTGGTGCCCCCGCCAGGAATCGAACCTGGATCACAAGCTCCGCAAGCTCGCATTCTATCCATTGAACTACGAGGGCGCGTTGTGGAGCTTCGTCAGTATAGGTAATGAGATTGCCCTTGGCAAGTCTACCGCCATAAGAGCGGGCTAGCGAAGTTTCAGGAACCGTGTAAGAGCTTCCGAGGTAGGCTCATCTTCGCGATCAAGGTCCTCGTCAAGATACTTAGTCAGGTGATCGCGAACTTTTAGCGGGTCGGACCGCTCCAATGGTATCGTAACGCGCGGATCAAACGGGTTTTTGGGTACGAGATAAAGGTTGGTAATAGTTGGTGGGTGATAGGCGATCCAAAAGTTCATAATTTCCGACCAGCGCCAATATTTTTTTCCGACCACTACACCAGTTGAGGTCAGCTTACATTCAAGGGTGCGTGGACTACGACGAGTTTCGCTGATAAAAATGAACGCCACCATTATGATAATCAGGGCAAACAGAAAATTGGCTACCGCCACCGAGTAGGCGACAAGCGTGGTTGATACAACTCCGGCTCCTACCCACCAACCGGTCGAGCGGTTGAGTATGCGAAACTCTCGGAACGACCAGTGCAGCACGACCTGGCCAATGTTCGTTTGTGGATTTACATTGAGGTTGGTAGCCATTATTTTAAGTATACCTCGTGTTGAGCTTGGTCGGCAATTGTGGGGGACATGCTCCTCGGGGTATAGTATGGAGTATGGTTAATCTCCGGCAACTTAACGCTATCGGGCGTCGCTACCAAGCAGCGGCTAAGGCCCGTTTCAAGGTGAATGAATTGGCGGCCTCGGCTCAGCACGCGGCTAAGCTAGCTATCTTCGCGGCGCAGCGTGGTGAGCCAGCCGAGGCCGAGCGTTTACTCGCGACGGCCGCACGCGTGCTGCATCAGGCAGAACAGGCCGCTGGACGATTGGGCCCCAGCTTTACTGGCGCCTTTCGGGCGGCACAGGAGGAGTATGCCGAGGCTGCATTGTTCGTGTCGTTTGTGCAGCACGGGACACTACCATCACCCGTCGCACTTCATGTTTCTGACGAAACCTATCTGGGCGCTTTGTCAGATTTCGTTGGTGAGATTGTACGTTTTGCAGTGAAGCGCGCCACGGTCGGTGATGCCGCCGCGGTTGGCGGCTTAGTGGCGGTGGCGACGGATATTGTGGCGGCGCTCGCTGTCATGGATTTAACAGGTAACCTGCGCAGCAAGTTCGACCAAGCTAAGCAGCACCTGAGGAAGTTGGAGGATATCCAGTACGACCTGCATATCCACCGTCATGGGTCTTAAGTTAGTTGGCACAGTGGTGCAGGGCAGGGGCGAGGGGCGCACGACCGGCTATCCAACCGCCAACCTGGCGCTAGTGCCAGGGGTAGAACGTCCCGTGCCCGGCATTTATGCATGCTGGGTTTTTTATCAAGGACAACGCCATCCTGGGGCACTGGTTTCGGGCGTACACTGGGAAGAAAAGCAGCCGCGTATTGAAGTGCATCTTATCGGCTACGTCGGCGATTTATATGGCCAGGTTCTTGAACTAGAAGTAATGGTCAGGATTCGAGACACGATGGAACTTGTCGACCTAACTAGCCTACAACAACGTATCGCGGATGATATTGTGGCGGTGCGTACTGCGCTTGGGTTATGATATTCATCTATACCGATTGCGTCAGCACGCGCGAGGCTAAGAATATCGGCCGGATTTTGGTGCGCGAAGGTTTGGCGGCTTGTGCCAGTTGGTGGCGCACCACCTCGACCTATTACTGGCAAGGTCGGTTGCAGGAGCATGGCGAAGTGGCGCTGCTAATTAAAACTGGCGAGCGCACTTACACCAAAGCCGCCCGCCGTTTACGTGCGCTCCATAGTTACAAATTACCAACCTTGGTGGCCTGGCGCTCGAGCCATATATTGGCGCCATACGAGCGCTGGGTTAGGCAGGCGACCTTGGGTGCTGTACGGCCAGGCGGTACACATTCCACAGTAGCATCGCGACTGTCATTGGCCCGACGCCGCCCGGCACGGGGGTGAGATAGACGTCACGATTGGCAAAATCTTCACCCGCTACGTCGCCGACCACACGGTCCACAATTTTGGTCGTGCCGACATCAATGATAATGGCGCCATCTTTGACGTGCTCGCTGCGGATGATTTTTGGCTTACCGATTGCTGTAATGATAATATCAGCCCGAAGCAACACATCAGCTTTTGGTTTGGGCACCACGTTGGCTTGTACCCCGCGATTACTTAACAATTTTATAAGTGGCTGAGCGAATTCAGCACTGTTAACAACCAAGGCGGCCGTTCGCCCAGCCAGTTCCACTCCCGCCAGTTCAATTAAACGGACAATACCTTCGCTGACGCCTGGTGTGATAGCGTCCGAGCCACGCAAGAACTGTTTTAGGTTATCGGGATGAAAGCCGTCAGCATCCTTTTGTGAATTCATCGCCGCGATAACCTCGTGTTCGTTAAGCCCGCCTGGGAGTGGCAGTTGTACCAAAATGCCATGTATATCAGGTCGTGAGTTGAACTCCGCCAGTTTGGCGGTGACGGTAGTGATAGTTGCCTCTTCGGTAAACAATGCCTTTTCTACCGCAATACCAACATCGGCGGCAGCTTTTTCTTTCAAATTTACATAAAGGTGTGAGGCCGGGTCGTTGCCAACCAACACCACGCCAAGCTTGGGTAAGAAATTAAGGTTAGCTACTTTAGCCTTAAGCTCATGTCGAAGTGAAGCCGCGAGCTCGCGCCCGTTCAGTAACTTAGCCATAGTTAGGCGAGCTCGGGGTATAGCGGGTGGCTGGCCGCAAGTGCTTGTACGCGTTGGGAAATTTCCGCCAAGGCCGATGCGCTATGGCGTTCAGTAATAGTTCGGCTGATGAGTTCGGCTATCACTACCATATCTGGCGGAGTAAAACCGCGGCTGGTGAGTGCTGGCGTACCCAAGCGGATACCTGATGGGTCGAGTGGAGTTCTAGTATCGAATGGTATGAGATTTTTGTTTACCGTAATACCTATGTTATCGAGCAGCGTTTCAGCTTCCTGACCCGTGATACCCTGGGGCGCCAGGTCTATCAGAATGAGGTGGTTGTCGGTGCCGCCAGTGATAAGTTTGAGCCCGCGGTCTACGAGTTCTCGCGCCAGGGTTCCGGTATTTTCTATTATGCGTTGCCCATAGGCCTTAAATTCATCAGTGGCTGCTTCCTTTAAACACACGGCAATAGCGGCTGTTTGGTGGTTGTGTGGGCCGCCCTGCAGCCCGGGGATAATAGCGGCGTCAATTAGCTCGGCCAGATTGCGTTTTGACTTAGGGTGGTGCAAATCGTGCCAGCGGTCAGCTACTTTTGGTACCAGGATCATGGCGCCGCGTGGCCCGCGCATGGTTTTGTGCGTGGTGGTCATAACCACGTCAGCATACGGTACGGGCGATGGGTGTACTTTAGCCACCACCAGGCCGGCAATGTGTGATATGTCAGCTAATAAATAGGCTTGTACCTCGTCGGCAATTTTTTTGAAGGCGGCGAAATCAATCGTGCGCGGGTACGCTGTGGCACCGCAAACGATGAGCTTTGGTTTTTCTTTAAGCGCAATCTCACGGATAGCTTCGTAATCTATGAGGTGCGT
>Ga0209514_10008607_pt1 | contig 11527 bp, 8 predicted proteins | sample Subgrocontami58m_FD_187452 | JGI IMG/M metagenome (GOLD analysis project Ga0209514, IMG submission 187452) | Subsurface groundwater microbial communities from S. Glens Falls, New York, USA - GMW37 contaminated, 5.8 m (SPAdes) (version 3) | ecosystem: Environmental > Aquatic > Deep subsurface >...
ATTCCGTATCATCCTCTCCGATAAAAATGTCAAAGCGGTGTTGATCAACATCTTCGGCGGCATCACCCGTTGTGATGAAGTGGCGCGCGGTATTCTTAAAGCCATTGACGAAGTTGGGGTGAACGTGCCAATGGTGGTGCGTTTAGTCGGCACCAATCAAGAAGAGGGTCGTCGCTTGTTGGCAGACGCAAAAATGGAGACGGCGACACTGCTGGCAGAGGCGGCGCAAAAAGCGGTCAACGCGGCGAAGAGAAAATCATGAGCATTCTAGTCAATAAAGACACCCGAGTTTTAATTCAAGGCATCACCGGGCGCGAAGGTTCGTTCCACGCGGCGGCGATGTTGGCATACAACACCAAAGTAGTGGCGGGAGTGACGCCCGGCAAAGGCGGCGAGTGGGCGTGCGATAACAAAGTTCCGGTATTTGAGACATGCAAGGAAGCGGTTAAATCTACGGGCGCGAATTGTTCTTTAATTTTTGTTCCGGCACGTTTTGCGACTGATGCCTTATTTGAAGCGGCGGACGCTGGAGTGCCGCTTGTGGTGTGTATCTCCGATGGTTTGGCAGTGCAGGACATGATGCGCGTGCGGAATTATTATGATCAGAAAGGGATCAAGTTGATCGGTCCCAACTGCCCCGGCTTGTTGACGCCCGGTGAGGCGAAGGTCGGCATCATCCCCGGTTATGTGGCGAAGCCCGGCGGCGTGGGCATTGTGGCGCGCAGTGGCACGCTGACCTACGAAGTGATTTACGCCATCACCAATGCGGGCATGGGGCAATCTACTTGTGTTGGAATCGGCGGCGACCCCGTGAAGGGTTTGAACTTTATCGAAGTGTTGAAAATGTTTGAAGACGATCCGCAAACAGATCGCATCGTATTGATCGGCGAGATCGGCGGCAACGATGAAGAGAAAGCGGCGGAATATATTTCCGACCACGTCACTAAACCCGTCGTCGCCTTTATCGCCGGACAAACCGCGCCGCCCGGCAAACGCATGGGTCACGCCGGAGCGATCATTGAAGGCGCATCCGGTCTCGCTTCAGATAAAATCAAAGCGCTCGAAGCGGCGCACGTTAAAGTGGCAAAGCACCCTGAAGAAATTCCGACGCTACTAAAATAATGTAGGGCAAGTTGTCAACTTGCCTTACAAAGTGGCGGAGATGCCGCGTGGGGAATCAACACGCGGCATTTTCTTGTGATGCCGTCTCTGCATCTCCAACCTTCCACATTATTCTTTCATGATCTCTTTTATTCGTCGCACTATTGATCCCGGTTTGCTCATTGTGTTGGCACTCGCCACGCTCGCCTCGTGGACTCTGCTCACGCGCCCCAGTTTGCCAACCATGACCGACGCCGAGATGCACACCTACCGCGTCGCCGAAGTTGCTCTTTCGATTCAGCGCGGCGTGTTGTATCCGCGTTGGGCTCCCGATTTTTATTACGGTTTCGGTTATCCTGTTTTTAATTTCTACGCACCGCTTGCTTATCACCTCGCCGCTTATTTTGGATTGATCACGGGGTGGGGCGCGGTATCCGGCGCGAAGTTTGTGTTGATCCTCTCGGCTTATCTCGGCGCGATTGGCATGTATCTCTTTGGACGTGATCGCTGGGGGGCGATCTCCGGGGTGGTGTCGTCAGCCGCATTCACCTTTTCACCTTATATCATCTATATCGATCCGCATGCGCGCGGCGACGTGCCGCAAGTGCTGGCGTTGGCGATTGCGCCGTTGGTGCTGTGGAGTTTTGATCGTTTGCGCCGAACCGGATCGCGCTATTACTTATTATTATCAACACTCGCTTTAGCGACGCTGATCCTTTCTCATCCATTGATGGCGTTGGTGGTCTACACTTTCTTGGTAGCATTTTTGGCGTGGGAGATTCTCATCTCACCGCTTGTGCCGCAAACATATTTAGGTTCCGAGCCGCGACGTTACGTGCCGCATCTGGTGACAGCCGTCGCGCTGGGGTTGTTGCTCTCATCCTTCTATTGGCTGCCCGCCGGAGCCGAGCGTGGCGCGGTGCAATTGCAAAACGTTGCCGGACCCGGCTATTTTGATTTTCATAAATACTTTGTTGCGCCGTCAGAACTTTTTTCGCCGTCCTCTTATTTTGATCTGGGCGCAACCGAACCGCGATTCAATTTTAATCTGGGCGTGCCGCAATGGATACTGGCAATGGCCGGTGCGTTGACGATCTTCTCTCGGCGGCTGCGCCGACTCGATACACTCTTCTTCACCTTTGCCGCCGTTATTTTTGTTTATCTGATCACCGAAGCCTCAACGAAAGTTTGGGAGACGATTCCGTATATGTCGTTCTTCCAATTCCCCACCCGATTCTTGGGTCCGGCGGCGTTAGCCTTTGCGGCGCTCGCCGGTAATGCCGTGCGTTGGGTAGAACGATTCGACGGGAAGAAGTTAGTGACGGCAACGGGCGCGGTGGCGCTGGGCGCAATTTTATTTGCTGCGATGCCGCTGTTGTATCCGCCGCAGTGGGGCGAATTTGGCGCGGTGACTCCATTACGAATGATCAACGTCGAACTGGAAGGGCGTGCGCTTGGCACGACATCTGCTGACGACTTCTTGCCGTCAACCGTGCGATTCGTTCCCAAATGGCGCGATACGATGATGGACTCATATCGCAATGGCGGTTGGATTGATCGCGCGGATCGATCTTCTCTGCCCGAAGGCGCAGAGTTCAAGCATCTCGAACAACGGCAGTATTATGATCGCTATGTAGTGAAATCGAGCAACGGCTTTACGTTTAAGACTTATCTCTTTTACTTCCCCGGTTGGGTGGCGCGCGTAAACGGCAGAGAAGTTTCAGTTGAAGCCTCTGACCCGGATGGTTGGATCACATTCGCCGTTCCTGCTGGAGAGAACACGCTTGAAGTTAGTTTTGAAGATACGTGGACGCGCCGCATCGGGTGGGGGTTGGCGATCTTGGCATTGATCGGTTTAGCTCTTTCGTTTCGTTTTGCAAACGTCCTGCCGCCCGCACAAACGATGACGGTTTCCATGTTGGAATGGCGGTACGCGGCGATATTTGCTTTTGTGGCCGTTTTGGGATTCGGTGTGAAGATCGGCGATGAACGAATGGCTTGGTTCCGTTTTGAATCTTTCGGGACAGAAGTGAAGGTGGCGCAAAGATCGTTCTACGTGCGCCTTGAACGTGGGATTCAAATTTTGGGCTATGATGTTCATAACGTAACGATCAACGAAGGCGATCCGCTAGCGGTGACGATCTATTGGAAAACCGAATCGCCTGTGCCGCGCAATTATCAAGTGTATGTGCATCTCATCGCCCTCGATGGTCAACTTGTGGCGCAATCCGACAAGCTCAATCCGGCAGATTTTCCTACGTCGCGCTGGCCCACAGATCGTTACGTGCGTGATGAACACAATCTCGTTTTTCATGCGCCCAACGCGCCGCCCGGTCAATATCGCTTGGTTGTTGGTTTGTGGGATGCCGCCAGTGGCGAGCGACTCAAAGCGCTTACGGCGGCTGACACTTCGGGCGAAGGTATTGTGTTGCCAACGCTTGTCACGATCAAGTAGTAGATGGCTTATTGCTTATGGCAAATGGCTGCTTCGCATAGCGGATAGAGAATAACAAATGGCAGATAGCGATATGCGATACGCGATACGCGATACGCGATATGCTATACCCCGTGTCGTCATCACCGGTATGGGGATCATTTCACCTGTTGGGCTTGATGTGCCAACGGCGTGGGCGAATGTGGTGGCCGGTCGTTCAGGAGTCAACCGCATCACCTTGTTCGATGTGAGCGGGGACGAATGGCGAGTGAAGATCGCCGGTGAAGCGTGGGGATTCGATCCGCTTAATTATCTTTCCGCTAAAGAAGCTCGCCGCGCAGACCGAAACGTTCAATTCGCGTTGGCTGCCGCCTCTCAAGCTCTCACCCAAGCCCGACTCTCCATTTCAGCTTCCAACGCCGATGACATCGGCGTGATGATCGGTTCCGGGTCGGGCGGCATTTGGACATACGCGGCACAACAAGAAATAATGAACACGCGCGGTCCGCAAAAAATGAATCCGCTTTTGATCCCGATGCAAGTGGTGGACTCGGCGAGCGTGCAAGTTGGAATTAAATATGGGGCGCACGGTCCCAACTTTGGAATCGCGTCGGCCTGTTCGACGGGCGCGGATGCGATTGGCATGGCGCTCGAGACGATCAAACGCGGCGACGCTCAAGTGATGATCAGCGGCGGCGCGGAAGCGGCGGTTCACCCCTTGGGGGTTGCCGGGTTCGATAACATGGGCGCGCTCTCGCATCGAAACGAGTCTCCTGCCGAAGCCAGCCGTCCTTTTGATGCGGATCGAGATGGCTTTGTGGTGAGCGAGGGCGCGGGGGTGTTGATTCTCGAATCACTTGATTACGCTTTGGCGCGCGGCGCAGAGCCTTTGGTAGAAATTATTTCTTACGCCGGGACATCGGATGGTGTTCACTTCACTGCTCCCGATGAATCGGCGACGCAATCGGCGCGGGCGATTCGGCGGGTGTTAGCAAAAGGCGGCATCACCTTAGATCAAGTGGATTACGTCAACGCCCACGCCACCAGCACACCAGTGGGCGATCCGTTTGAGGTGAAGGCGTATCAACATGTGTTCGGCGATCACTTGCCGCCGATCAGTTCGACGAAATCCACGACCGGGCATCTGTTGGGCGCGGCGGGCGCGGTGGAATCTATTTTTTGCGTGATGGCGTTGCGCGAAAATGTTTTGCCGCCGACGATCAATCAACATCGTGTTGATCCACGATGCGCAATTGATTGCGTGCCGAATGTGGCGCGTCGCTCGGAGTTGAATGTTGTGTTGTCGTCGGCGTTTGGCTTTGGCGGACACAACACAATTTTAGCGTTTCGCAAATTTGCCTGAGAGTCTTATAATGGTTTACAGGAGGTCGTTATGAGCGAAACAATTACTGCCTGCCCACAATGTGGCAAACCCATAAAAGTAGATGATGTTCACTGTAAGTCGTGCGGCGTGAATCTTGCCGTGGCTGTATCAATGTTGGAATTAAAAATTCTGTCGGTGTCAACACGTCCGGTGATTTTTGGAGAGCCTTACGAAGCCGATATGCACTTGACCCGTTTGGGCGAGTTCTTGGTGAAGAATGGCGACATCGCCGACGCGCAATTGCAAACGGCTTTGGAACGACAGAGAACTGTCTCGGCGCAGAGCTGGCGGCGCTCGTTGGGTCAGGTTCTTTTGGAGATGGGCGCGGTCAGCCGCGAGCAGCTAGATTTGGCGGCGCTACAGCAGATGCGCGAATTGCGTGAGAGACTGAATGAGGCAATCACCAAGCGCGATCAGAAAGTTAAACGTGTCTATCAACAGTTGTCAGGGTCTAAGCGTGCCACGCGCGAACTACATGCTTCATTGAAGAGCGTCAAAGCGGCGAACAGCGCATTAGCAAAAGCGAAATTGAATGAGAAGCAACGGAAAGTGTTGCTGGCTTCTAAAGAAGCGGTGAGTGAGATGGAAGCGAGTCTGAAGAGTTTGGGGAAGACGGGGAAGAAGAAGAGTAAGAAGTGAAAAGATAAAAACACCGAGTGTTTACAAAGACCGACGCGGTTCGCTTTGCGAAACCGCGTCGGTCTTTTGGTTAACCCAACCTCTCCTTCATCTTCCCCCTCGTCTCTTTCGCTTCGGCGAGTCTCTGCTTTTCTTTTTCGACTACATTCGCCGGGGCTTTGTTCACAAAGTCAGACCCCAACAATTTTTCTAACTTCTCGATCTGCTTGTCGAGTTCGGCGATCTGCTTACCAAGTTTTTCTTTCTCGGCGTCGGCATCTACCATGCCTGCCAGCGGCAAATAAATTTCTGTTGAGCCGATCACCAGCGCCACCGCTTGTTTCGGTTTGTCTTTCGATGCGGCAGAGATCGTCAGTTGTGCCGAGTCTACGATAGCGAGTCGGGCAATGATCTCGCGCTGCGATTCGATTAATGCCACCTTATCATCGCTGACGATCATCGCGGCGATCTTCTTGCCCATTTCCACCTTGTTTTCGGCACGGGCGTTTCGGATCGATCTCACGATGTCCATGATGTGTGCAAAATCGGAGATTGGGGACGCTTGCCCCCGTAGCGAAGCGGAGTGGGGTTGGGGATTGGAGATGGGGTTAGCCTTCGGGAAACTGGCAATGATCAGCGCGTCTGCCCAGCCTTCGCTTGGTTTTGGTTTGTTGGGTTCTAAACATGCGCTACGCAAGTGTTGCCAAATTTCTTCGGTCACATAGGGCGTGAAGGGATGCAACATTCGCAAACATTGATCTAACACCGTCACTAACGTATCGAGCGTTGACCACGCGCGGTCGCCGCCAGCCGCGAGTTGCAGCTTGGCAACTTCGATATACCAATCGGCGAACTCGCTCCAGAAAAATTCGTAGACCTGTCGCCCCGCTTCACCGTATTGATAATTCTCGAAGAGTCGGTTCACGTCGCCGATAGTTTGATTCAGGCGAGCGCGGATCCACTTGTCAGCGAGAGTTACCTCTACCCCCTCCCGGCCTCCCCCATCGGTGAAATCTCCGATGGGGGAGGGGGTGGGGGTCTTTTCCAGATTCGTGATAATAAATCGCGCCGCGTTCCAAAGTTTGTTGGCGAAGTTTCTGTTGCCCTCTACGCGTTGCAAACTCAAGTTCATATCGTTGCCCGGCGTCGATCCAGTTAACAACGTGAAGCGCAGAGCGTCCGTGCCAAACTCATCCATGACTTCTAACGGATCGATCACGTTGCCCAGAGTCTTGCTCATCTTGCGCCCGTCGCCGTCGCGCACCAAGCCGTGCAGATACACCGTGTCGAAAGGCACTTTGCCGGTGAACTCTAAACCCATCATGATCATGCGCGCCACCCAGAAAAACAAAATATCGTAACCTGTTTCGAGAGTCGAAGTCGGATAAAAGTATTTCAAGTCTTCGGTCTCAATGGGCCAGCCCAGCGTGCTGAAGGGCCACAAACCGGACGAGAACCATGTATCCAACACGTCGGGGTCTTGCTCGATCTTTTTGCTTCCGCAATGCGCGCATTGAGTCGGATCGATCTCGGCGCAGGTTTCTTTTTTGCAGTCGGCGCAATACCACACCGGGATGCGATGCCCCCACCACAACTGGCGCGAGATGCACCAATCGCGGATGTTCTCCATCCAGTTGAAATACACTTTCTCGAATCGTTCCGGCACAATTTTGATGCGCCCGTCTTTCACGGCGGCGATGCCTGCTTCGGCGAGCGGTTTGATCTTCACGAACCATTGAGTTGAGATCATTGGCTCGATGATCTCGCCGCCGCGTTGCGAGCGCGGCACATTCATGGTGTGCGGTTGTGTTTTGATCGTCAGCCCCGCCCTCTGCATATCGCTCCACAAATTTTCGCGGCATTTGAATCGATCTTGCCCTTTATAAATCCCGGCATTTTCGTTCATCGTCGCGTCTTTGTTCAACACATTGATGATTGGCAAATTGTGGCGCAAACCGATTTGGTAGTCGGTGGCATCGTGTCCGGGTGTGACCTTCACCGCGCCCGTGCCAAATTCTTGATCCACAACAGAATCGGCGATGATGGGAATCTCACGATTGAGGATCGGCACCATAACGGTTTTGCCGACGTGATCGCGGTAGCGCGGATCGTCAGGGTGAACCGCCACGGCGGTGTCACCGAGAATCGATTCGGGGCGGGTGGTCGCTACCGAGATTGAGTCATCCGAATCTTTAAATTTATATTTGAAGAAATACAACTTGCCTTCTTCTTCGTTGTATTCCACTTCCACATCCGACACGGCAGTCTTGAGTCCGGGCGACCAGTTCACCAGATACGTGCCGCGATAGATCAAACCTTTTTTGTAGAGTGAGACAAAGGCATGACGCACCGCTTTCGACAAACCGTCGTCGAGCGTGAAGCGTACGCGATCCCAATCGCAGCTCGCGCCGAGTCGGCGCACTTGGTTGTAAATCATGCTGCCGTATTTTTCTTTCCACTGCCAGACGCGCTTCACGAACTCTTCGCGTCCCAGTTCTTCGCGCGTCACTTCCTCTTCTTTGAGGAGCATCTTCTCCACTTGAAGCTGCGTGGCAATCCCCGCGTGATCCGAACCCGGTATCCACAGCGTTGGCTCGCCCTTCATGCGGTGGTAGCGGATCATCAAATCTTCCACTGCCACAAACATGGCGTGACCTAAATGCAGTTCGCCCGTCACGTTGGGCGGGGGGATTGAAATGACAAAAGGCTTTTTGCTTTTATCAATCTTCGGCTTGAAGTAGCCGCTCTTCTCCCACCACGCATAAAGGCGTTGTTCGGTATCTTTGAAGTCGTAGGCTTTGGGCAGGTCGGTCATAAGTTCCTCGCTTTGAGCTGTGAGCCATGAGCCGTGAGCATCAACGTTTTTACTCAACGCTCATGGCTCATGGCTTTAAAACAAAAATCCCTCTCATCCATTCAAGGACGAAAGAGACTCTTTCGCGGTGCCACCTTGTTTCGCTTCGCGGAGTCAACAACTCTGTTGCTGTTCAAAGTCAGAGACTTTGACTCCGTGACGCGCTCTCAAAGGCAATAACGGGCTGATCCGTCTTCACTTACTAATTACCAATTACTATTTACTGGTAACTTCTCGGTGAAGAAACTCCCAAGCGACCTTCGGCGGTTTGTGGTTGGGGGTGCTTTCAGCCTTGGCACTCCTTCTCTATCAACCTATCGCGCCTACTCCTCTTGTTCGACGTTGTTGTGTATGTGATTGAGCGTGATTATATGCAGAATGTGGGCGTTGTCAAATTTTCTATTCGCATTACCTAACTTGCCAAGACGTTTTTTTACAGAGGTCAGAGACTCGCGTGGTTCATTCGCTCGCAAGTGTGCAGTAAGAACATCGTAGAAGTCTTCTCGCGCTTCGTTATGTTTTTGTTTCATCTATTTTACTGATTGCGGCATATTTGTTTTCGAGCAGATGCAGGGCTTCGACCTCCATCCACCAATCGAGATAGTCCAGTGTTTCGTTTATTTTGCGCGCTTTGAATTGTTGCTCAAACTCTGCGCTGGTTATACCGAAACGTTTTTCAAATTCAGATAGTCGCTCGCGAGTGCGCTTGATGCCACGAGTGAGCGATTTTAGTTTGCTACGGATCGCGCCTTCAAGCAATGGCTTGAGTTCGACAGGGGTTTCGGCGGTGATTGTCACTTGTTGAACCATAACGTATTCCTCTCTCTCTATTGTATCGCATCCTATTGTATCGCCCCCAACATCATCTGCTCAAACGTCAGCGTGGTGCCGTAGATCGTGGGGTAGGTTCCGATTCCGGAATAGGGGTAATAGCGGGGCAGGTTGAAGGGAGAAGAATCGTTTGGCGTGATGCTGCGCTCGCCGCGCGCGTTGCCGCTCATGGCGAATTTGTAGCCGAGTGATTTAATGATGCTTTGTGCGGCGGCGGGCGCCGAGTCGTAGGGGTAAGCAAAAGCGACTACGGGGGTGCCGAGTCTTGCTTCGATGAGCTGCTTCGATTGTTGAGCATCGTATTGAATCTGTTGCGCCGAACTTTTGGCGTAATTGGGATGGGTCATGCCGTGCGATTGCACGGAGATGATTCCTTCGGCTTGCCATTCGCGCAAACGACTCCAACAGGCGTAGCCGTTGGCGCATTGATCGCTGCTCATGTTGAGGACGAGGAAGAAGATTCCGCGCAGGTTGTATTTGCGGAGGGTGGGGATGATGACGTTGGTGAAGTCGTCAAAATTTGGCGTGCCAAGATCGAAGGTGAGTAAAACGGATTTTTGAGGCGGGGCGTAGGTGTTGTTGAGATACGCGGCGAACTCATTTGCGCTGAGCGCGTAAAAATTATTGTCGTGCAGCCATTTCATTTGACTCTCGAACCATTGAGGAGTCATCATGGTGTTGGTGCTCAAAGCGAATGATGAATGGTGATATTCAATGGCAGGGATTCGTCGGCGCGCTTCGCGTGTGGTTGATAAGGTTGGGATCGAGACAGCGGTTTTCGCGGGCGCGGTCGGTGCAGGTGAGGCAGTGGCTGGCGCGGCGGTTGGCGGCATCCCCTTTTTAATGGCGAGATCAAAAAGAGTCAGATGATCGGTTAAGGCGCATACTTGTCGAGCGGGGAGATCAATCGAAGTGGGCAGAGGAGACCACTTGCCGTTGATGGGCGCGGTGAGGATGACAAAATTTTTTGGGTTGACGGCGAGATCGAGATCGGCTTGAGTGTAGGCGTAACAAAATGTGAGCGGCGGGTTGAATTTGGTGACCCACACGTTTTCGTTGTTGTAGATGTTGACGTTGACGGTGCGATTGAGGAGTGTGTAACTTTCGGGGGCGGCGGGCGCGACGCTGGAGTTGTATGCGCCGCAATGCACGGTGCTGTTGTGAGGCACGACGTTGGCGGGAAGAATCAGAGTCCACCACGCGCAGCGATACGTGCCGCCTAAGTTGTGCGCGGGTTGCCCGCCGATGGGTGTGGGCGGCGGTTGAACGAGCGGCGACTGAGGACTCATGGCAAGAGCGTAACTATCTATGATCGCCAGCAAGCCTGTGAAGATGAAGAGGATGACGAGTGCGTGCGCGGCGTGGTGTTTAACGAAATTCCAGTTCATTCTTCACTTGTCATTCTTCATTGTTTCATTGTTCATTGTTTTACGACCGCCATATTCCCTAACGGGCTCCACGAGCTTTGAAATGCGCTGATCGAGCGCGAATAAATTTTTCCGCCATCGAGAAAAGTGAATGTGGTAGAAGTGTAGCCGATTACGATCACGGTATGTTCGTAAGGCGCGACGAGCGTCGTGTGACCGTTAGATGCGGTGTAGTTAAATGCTCGCCCTGCGACTACACTTCCCGTGACCCAAACGATCACCGGACGATTTGCATTAAGTTCGGCGCGCAGTTCGTCGAGAGTCATCCCACGTTTGGCGATTGCGTTCACGTTGTATTTTTGCAGCAGGGCGGCGATGGGTTCGGCGTGAACACCATAAGCGTTCGGCGGCGTTTGCCCCCAACGCCCGTAGACGTTGCCCACAAAGCCAACGTCAGGATCATCGGAGATGGGGAGTCGTCTAAAAAATTCCAACTCATCAATTACTATGCCGAAATGCCGCGCCCAATCCACTGCCGAGCGCGACTCGCAATCGAGCGGCAATGATTGGTTGCGCCCAGAGAGGTTGATGAAAACATTCGGCGATGATGGAGATGTTGTTGTGCTATTTGGAATGGTAAGAGTCTGACCGACGAAAATTGTATCTGCGATGAGACCATTCGCCGCGCGAAGATCATCCACGCCGACTCCGTAGCGACGGCTAATGCGGAGCAATGTATCGCCCGCTTGCGTGATGTGGATCGTAGTCGTGCTGGGTGTAGAAGTTGTGGGCGCTGAAGTATTGGGGATGGTTAACTGCTGACCGATATAGATGATATTGGAGCGAAGACCGTTTGCGTTCTTAATTGATTCCACGCTGACGTTATACTGCGCGGCGATGCGGTATAGCGTATCGCCCTTTTGGACAACATAGTGCGA
>Ga0209514_10008608_pt1 | contig 11527 bp, 14 predicted proteins | sample Subgrocontami58m_FD_187452 | JGI IMG/M metagenome (GOLD analysis project Ga0209514, IMG submission 187452) | Subsurface groundwater microbial communities from S. Glens Falls, New York, USA - GMW37 contaminated, 5.8 m (SPAdes) (version 3) | ecosystem: Environmental > Aquatic > Deep subsurface >...
GTATAAGGAAACGGCCGGGGGCCGTCAAGGTAAAGTAGTAAGGAATTTATATGAAAATAGTGTCACCCTGAGCTTGTCGAAGGGTGTAGCCACGGTTCCCTTCGACAAGCTCAGGGCAGGCTCAAGCTCACCATGACATTAATATTTTCATGCTTCGTTGTGCCCCACGGGGCATGATTGTTAGTCAGAAAAAAAGGAGAAAAAGAAAGTTCCCCGGTCAGGAAGTTTAAATTGTAAGATCCTTTACTCATTAGGCATTTGTCTTCATGGTTGCATTTATCACAAAACCGTATAGAGTATGGAACCTGCTAACGCAGCAATAAAAACACTAGGGAAGAGAGACTATGCCTGACTACTGGATCAAGATTAGCGAAACTGAGGAGGACGAGCTGACCTATCACAATTATCTGATAACGGCAAAGGATAGGCAGGAGGCGAAGGCGTTCGCTATGAAGTTCATGGAGCGCTTCATTGATTACGATTCCAACCCGGACAAGATAGAAGACGGATACGTTTTCTGCAACAAAGCCGTCTTTGTCCGTCTTACCGATGTCAAGGAGACGACGAAGGAAGAGTTCAAGCAATTCCTGTTAAAGACCCATACCATCAACATGACCTGATGCCAAACAGGTAGCCGGCGCGGACAAAGTCCGATTTTTAGCGTGCCGCTGCGGTCTATTTCAGCCAGACCTTCTCGAAGAAGGTCTGGCGTTTGCTATTGCTGTCACCCCGGGTCGAGCTGCAGCCGCGGACGTTGTCCGCCCTCCCGATTAGCGGATTTCGAGACAGAGGGGCGGGCCGGCCACGTCATTGTGAATCATCCAGGCTAAATCCCTGAAGATCTTTAGCCATTTCTTTTCGTCAAACTCCGACCCCGGGCTTTTGAACAGCTGATCCACTTTGGGGTTGGAGTCACGACCCTTTTCCACTTTAAAATTGACGCAAAATGCGGCGACGGCGGCGCGTAACTGCAAAAGAAAGGTTGACTTTCCAAAGGAATCAAAGCAAATTCTTACACACATGCATATCGTAATTGCTTACTCTGCAAAGAGTGAGGCAAGTCACTGGCAATCTTTTTGAAGAGTGAGGGGAACAAACTCAAAAAATGGGCAGGGCAAGCCCTGCCCCCACGAAGGGAGGATGAGCGTCCTATGGCAAGGGGAAATTTTTGTCAAAGCATTGTTGTCTTCTGTTGTCGCAGCCGATAGTGCCGATTCACTGGCAAGGGGAGCTAAAGCGCCGGCAAAGGAACACTGGGGCGCCATAGCTGCCGAGGCGAAGAAGGAGGGCAAGGTTACGATTTACGGCCAGGTAGGACCGGAGCTTAGGGTCGCTTTGACGGAGGCGGTAAAAAAAGATCTGGGACTGGACATGGAGCTCGTTCCGGGCAAAGGCAGCGAGGTTGCCAACAGATTTCTGACGGAAAACCGGGCGGGGCTTCCTTCCGCGGATATCGTGCTGGGCGGTGCCAGTACCTTTGTCTCTGTACCGGAACTGTATGCTTCCTGGGAAAAATTAGAGCCGCTGCTGTTTCTGCCGGAGGTTTTGGATGCCAAAGCCTGGCGGAATGGGAAGGTGCCCTTTCTGGACAGTCAAAAAAAAGTAATACCGTTGGTCCTGGAGGTAACGCCGACCATAATTGTCAATACGACGATCGTTAAACCCGGACAAATAAAGTCCTTCAAGGATTTACTGCAGCCCCAGTGGAAAGGCAAAATCGTCATGTTTGATCCTACCGTGGGTGGCACGACTCAAACCTGGGTCAGATTCCTGATGACTAAAGTATTCGGCCCGACGGAAGGGGAGGCCTTCTTGCAGAAGCTTGCGGCTCAGGAACCCGTGATTACCCGTGATTCACGTCTGCAGAGCGAGTGGGTGGCCCGGGGCCGCTATCCCGTCTGCATTGGTCTTGACCCGCAGGCGGCTTACGGCATGCACAAGACCGGTGCGCCCATAACGCGGGTGGCAGCCGAGGAGGGCGGCCTGTTTACCGGCGGCGGCGGGTATCTGGTTGTGTCCCTGAAAAGACCGCATCCTAATGCGACGGTTGCCGTCTTGAATTGGCTGCTCAGCGCTGCCGGGCAAGAGGTTTTCAGCAACGGCTACGGTGCATCGGCGGCAAGATTGGGAGTAAAAACCGATGGTATCAGTAGCTTATCTCTACCGATTACCGGCGAAAAACTTTACCCGCAAGATGAAGAAATAGTCCTCTTCAAAAAAGGTGATGAGGCGGGAAGACGGGTGTTCAAACCATTGCTGAAGTAAGGAGGGGGAAATGGCCAAACCAAAGATCGGATTTATCGGTATCGGCGTGATGGGTGATCCCATGGTTAAAAACCTGCTCAAGGCAGGGTATTTCGTCACGGTCTACGACCTTGCCAAAGCCAGGATGGCGGAAGTTGTCAAAGCGGGCGCAATCGCCGCCCGCTCCAATGCGGAGCTGGCCGCGGCTGCTGAGGTCGTGATAGTCATGGTGGATACCACTGAGGCGGCCCGTGCCGCCCTTTTCGGCAAGCAGGGGGTGTGGGAAACCATCCGTTCGGGCAGCACGGTAATCATTATGTCATCCATTGATCCCTATTTCTGTCAGGAAGTGGCGGTCAAGGGACGGGAAAAAGGTGTAGATTTCCTGGATGTGACCGTGATCGGCGCGGGCGCAGCTGTCAAAGAAGGTAAAGTACCCCTGTTCTGCGGCGGTGATGAAGCGGTCCTGAAAAAATATCGGGCGGTGTTAACGGCAATGGGCAACAAGATTTACCACATCGGCGGCGCCGGCATGGGTGAAGTCGCCAAGATATGCGCCAATTATATCATTACCGTCACTGGTGCCGTCTTGGCGGACGCCATTCGTATCGCTGCCGCCGCGGGCATTGACCCGGCCCTGCTGCGGGAAGCGCTTTTATCCAGTTCCGCGAACAGCGTAACCATGCAAAAACACTGGCATGTATTAGCCAAAGAAGCCGCCCAGCCGGGAACCAAGGCGGTAAAATCCCCGCCGCGAAACCTTTACAAAGACCTGGGATTGACCATGGCGCTCGCCCGAAAGCTTGACTTATTCGTACCTATCGCCGGCGTAACCTCGCAGCTTGATTTGTCCCGCTGGGTGCCGGCAGCGCCCGAAAAGCCCAAAAAGAAATGAGTGGATCAGGATATTTTCAACAACTTGCGGGCATTTTTGGAGAAGATCTGGGCATTCTCTTCCCGGGTTAAGTTCATCAGCTCCACGGACCTGATGACTTCTCCCATGGCCAGGTCGTTCTTTTCCGGACCGCCGGGGTAGGGGTAGTCGGTAGCGAAGACGATGTGTTCAGTGCCGAAAAAGGCATGACCGCAGAGCAGGGCCGGTACGTTGCCTCCCAAGTTGGTATCGCCATAAAATTGCTTGAAGTAGTGCAGGGGCGGGTGGCTTAATTTCATTATTTCTCCGGACTTGTTTTCCGGCAGTCGGTCCACTGAAACGCGCCCGGCGAAGAAGGGCAGCATGGCGCCGCAGTGATGGGCGATAAATTTCAGGCCGGGGTATTTTTCCATAATGCCGCTGTAGACCAGCCGCGACATGGCCAGTGTCGTTTCAAAGGGCCAGGCAAAAGTCTTGAACAAGTCGTACTTGGATTCTTTTTCATCCGGATAGTCCGGGATCGTGAAATCTTTAAGGGGGTGCAGCAGGATGGGCAAATCGTATTGGGCCATCTTTTCGTAGATCCCCAGGAACTCGGGTCGATCCAACGGTTTGCTGTTGATGGAACTGAACATCTGAATTCCCCTGAACTTCAGATCCTTAATGGCCCTCTCGACTTCGCGGACGGCGGCATCAACATCGTTTAAGGGCAGGACGGCCACGGCGGCTACGAAGCGGTCCGGATACCTGCTTACCAATTCGGCCATCTCGTCGTTGGCGATGCGGGCCGCATCGACAGCGTCTTGAGGTGAAAGCAGGTGCTCCGGCGGGGGAGCGCCGAGGTTTAGCACTTGCCGGAGCCCTTCGTATTTGTCCATGGCCCTGAACCGCAGCTCCAGGTCCGTCAAGGCCGGCAGCCTTTCCGTATTGCCAAGATAGTAAGACGCCCGGGCAGCCTTCTTAAACAGCGTCTCTTTATATTTCGGCGGTATGACGTGGCAGAAAATATCAATCATTTCCAAAGAATCGGTGTTCATTTATCCCTCCTGAGACAGAAATTGTGAGTATTGCGCACTAAGGAACTTGTATTTTGCGGGGCGAGTATAGGAAAGAGGCCCGGGTGTGTCAAGGAATAAGGACAGAAATCAGGTAATTTCATAGTCCTTCAATTAGCTTGTAATACTCCCGGATTGTACGAATGGATTCCATCGTGGCTTGGAACAAGATCCAACTGAGAACAAGAATTCCTATGGTGAGCCCGATCTTCCATGCCCGCGTCGTTTGTGGACGCCACCAAATCAGGGGTAACGCCAGAGGCCCCACAAAGCAGACGGCGATGATAATGAAGGATTTTCGGAAATACCAGGGAATCTTTTCTTCTGCAAAGCGCGGGGGGGTGGAGGCATCCAGAAACTCACCGCAGTGTTTACACTTTATCGCGTCGTCTTGAATATCTTCAGCGCAGAAGGGACACTTTTTCATTATCATCTCTCTCGGCAGGACGACAAGGTCACCGGGAGCCGGCTTTTTCGGCGATCCGGTGCACTTGGACGGATGTGAATTAAAATAGTTCAATCATACAAACACTACAGGAGAAACTTTGAAACGCTTGCTGAGAAGCTTAACTTGGCGAACATTGAGCTGACGTTTGCCAGATATAATTTCCGACACTACCCCCTGGCTCCCGATCTCGGGCAGGTCCGATTGCTTAAGACCATGTTCTTCCATCAAGGTCTTTAGGGCATTTATCGGATCCCCCTCTATATCGGGGTAATTTTGGGATTCATAGGTTTCGATCAGGCTTCCAATCGTCTCCATCAATGAAGATAAGGGATGAGACTCATTGTTACCGACCTCATCAATAAGGCTGTCAAGAAGATTGACCAAGTTATTATAATCTTTTTCATTGTGCGGCACAGAGAATACACTCTGAATGTTCGGCCAAACCTTGGCAATTTTTTTAAGCTGAGTATTCATTATTTCCTCCAATATCCTCGATCATATTCCTTATGAGTAAGAACATGCCGAATATAAACCCGTCCCGTGTTGTAGTGTATTGCAGCAATTAAACGGGCCTTGTTTCCACCAATATTGAAAACCGTTAAATTGTCGACCTTATCAGCTCCCGGAAATGCCTGGCGTAGTTCAACAAATGAATTAAAATCAGTACGTTTTACTATCCTATACCAGGACTCAATCGCAGAAGAACAATCAGGATGCTTTTTAGTAAATTCAATCAAGCGCTTTCGGGTGATTATGTGCACGTAAGGAATCTATCTCAAAATGAGATAGATGTCAATGAAAAATATGCTGCCAAAAATCATCATCAAACCAATACTGTCGTCGAGGTCTTCATACTTCCTCCCCGGACAGGAGTCAGCAGAGGCCATAGTAGGCGCGAGGAAACAAGCCCGGCAAGAAAACCGGGAAAGACTTACCCCGCCGAAGGGCCGAACACAGAGAAGGGAAGAACCTCTATGAGCTCCCATGACATAATGAATCCGTACGGAGGAGTGCCCATGGGGCGCATCGTGGAATCGTCTCTTTAGTGAATATTTCATCTGCATCATTCATAGTTTTTCTTCCCTTCTAACACGATGCTAAGGAGCGCGGCGGCTTTTTGCCGCGTCCCTCTTAAGCGATTGGTTATGCAGTCTTTTGGATCAATTTCTTGTCGATTTTGAGCTCATAAGAGAGGATCGTTTTAATGTTCATCTTTTTGGAAGCATTAAGAATTTCTATTCCGACTATTCTATTCTCGGATGTCGTATCTAAATTGACACCCTCCGTGATCTCAACTACCCCGTCCGGTTTCTGGGTCCCCAATTTGATATATACGGCATCAACCTCGGCATCATAATGGACTTTCATGTGTTCCTTCCTTTTTTCAATGGATAATTTGTTATTACCGTCGCTGTCTCCCCGGCAACGGAGACCACGATTTTCAGCGGATACTGAAAGCCGGCAACATCTTGGATGATCTCATGTTCTCCCTGACGCAAATTCATACCAGTCAAAATTGTAGAAATTATTGACTCCGGAATTTTGTAAAGGCTCGCCCGCCTTTTAGCGTGTCGCGAGAATTTTATTTTCATGCCCATCACGTTTTTTATGGCTTATGTTCTCAACTTGAGTTAGTTTTAATTCATAAATCTCTCTATCATTTACCCTATCCGCATTCTCAATTTATGTCAAAACGAACTTTTCAAGCAGCATCCGTCATGATTTTGAGGCGATGAGGTTCCATACCCTGTGATCGGCCTCTTGAATTGCCGGTTCGCAAATGCTCTATGTAATCTTCAACTCTCCTTACAGAGGCTGTGACACCTGGGAATGCCCTTTCAACTTTTACAGCAATTTCTTTTACAGAGTAAATCCCTTCAAGAATCAATAAATCGATTAATCCGGACAGCCTATTTTCAAAGTGGCCTAACCAAGTCTTTCCCCGCGAAACCGTCGGTATTACGCACTTCGCTCCTGATTTTGTATTGCTGAGATCATCCTTATTTCCGCTGCTCATGAATTTTAATCCCCTTTCCTCTGTATGACGATTATTTGGGACAACCGCAAATTAGTATAATGTCATTGCGTAAAATAAGTGGCTGTCCGTACGCAGTAACAACTGTTTTATCTTGCGGGTTAAAGTCCCGTCCGGGGAATTGTCCGATTCACCCCGGTAGCTCAAGGGAGCGTTGTCTTGGTAACAAGTGGTCGTAAGTTTCTAATTGGCAAAGCAGCAGGCCGTAACGAAAGTGAACCTATACGTAGCCTCGTTAAACTTTAAAGGAGATGCCGACCCAGTGGACAGATGGGGAAGGCCGAAGTCGCGGGCTTGGAAAACGGAAGCGGTCCGTGGAATCTTCCGGGGTAGCAGGGGCGGCATGCTGTGGAAGACAAACAGTCCAGTGCTGGAGGCCCGCTACAGTGATGTTTGAGGAATATCAATCGGCGCGTATAAGGCAACGAAATCGCGGCGGGCTGTAACGGGAGTCGGAGGGGTTCGGAGTACCGTTTGAGGGCAAGGGACAACATAACCCTGCCCGAGGGAAGGGACCCTACTTTGTTCACGCAACCGAATAGTGGAGGGAGAGGGGATTGCAGCGATGCTAACAACCCCGGAAAACATCAGGACACTACAGAGGAAGCTTTACCGCAAGGCCAAGCAGGAGAAGACCTATCGTTTCTACGCCTTGTACGACAAGGTATACCGGGCGGACATCCTCGGTCATGCCTACAACCTTGTCAAGGCCAACAAAGGTAGCGCCGGGATAGACGGCGTCACCTTCGATGCCGTCGAGACGGGAGAAGGGGTATCCGCCTTCGTGGCGGAGTTGGAAGAAGCACTGAAAAGTAAGACCTACCGGCCCGACCCCGTAAAGCGGGTCATGATACCCAAAGCAAACGGCGACAAGCGTCCGTTGGGTATCCCGACCATACGGGACAGGGTAGCCCAGATGGCCGCAAAGTTGGTCATCGAACCGATCTTTGAAGCGGACTTTTGTGACACCTCATACGGATTCAGACCGAAGAAGTCAGCTCAGCAGGCAGTTGATGACGTAACCTATGCCATGAATAGAGGGTACACGGAAGTCATTGATGCAGATTTGAGCAAGTACTTTTAACACTATTCCCCATGCCAACCTTCTGGCCGTGGTGGCCGAGCGGATCAGTGATGGCGAGATATTGCACATCATCAAGATGTGGCTCAAAGCCTCGGTTAAGGAAGAGGATAAGGATGGAAAGCAAAGGAACATCAGCGGCGGCAAAGGCAATCGCCAAGGCACTCCGCAAGGAGGAGTAATCTCACCGTTATTGTCCAACCTCTACCTGCATCTTCTGGACAGGATATGGGAGCGGCATCAGCTGGAGAAGAAACTCGGGGCACGCATAGTGCGCTATGCAGATGACATTGTTGTCCTATGCCGACGTGGAACCGAGCTGCCGATGAGGATACTGCGTCAAATACTGGCGAGACTGGGTCTTACCCTGAATGAGGCAAAGACGCGGATAGTCAATGCCTTCGAGGGGAAGTACGACTTCCTTGGATTTAGCATTTGGATGGGGAAAGGCAGAAAGACGGGGAATCATTACCCCCATGTCCAACCTTCAAAGAAATCCCTGCAAACCATCAAAGACCGGGTCACCAATCTGACGACAAGAAGTCGGACGATAATGCCGCTGGAATGGGTAGTGAATGAGGTCAACGCCACCGTGCGCGGCTGGGTAGGTTACTTTCACTATCGCAATTGCAGCGAAGCAATGGGCCAAATACGGCACCATGTGGAGGAGCGGTTAATAACGCACCTGCGCAAGCGGCACAAGGTCAGAGATAGGAAGACGGGATACGTCAGGTTTAAACACCGGGCGTTGTACGAGAGGTATGGGCTTTACAAGGTGCCGACAACAGCGGTTTGGCAGAAGGCGCATGCCTTGTAGTGAAGAACATCGGAAAGCCGTGTGCGGGAAAATCGCATGCACGGTTTGATGAGGGAGGATTGGCAGCGTAACCATGGTGCGGCTATTTAGGCACCGTCAAACGAAAGGGACGGAAACAGATAAGCCAGCCTAAAGTGATCATTGCCAGTTCTCTACTCTACCTGATTCTTTTAATGTCAATTTCATTCAACCTTCCAGATTTCAGTTTCCTTGTCATTTCAATGCATAACGGTGCAGCGTCATGTTCGGCGATCCGTTCTCTTGAATCTTTTATAGCCTCAAGGATATCCTCGGTGGTCGCTTTGGTTTTTATGCCGGGAATGTCAAACGGGGATTTAGCAGCTATTTTGAAGACAATTGTAAAAGTTTCTCCACCGCGCCTTTTTATAATTACTTCTTCCTTTCTCGCGATATTAAGAACCTCGGCAAACCGTTGTCTTGCTTCGGAATATGTATAGACTTTCATAATGTTTACTCCATGACTTGAAGGCCGATCTTTTGTGCAATTACTTTCATCTGCCGATCAAGCGTCAATAATGGGCTGTGCAAGTTAATGGCACATTCCAGGAAATAGGCATCATATGCATATATGTTCGCCATTGCAACTATTGACCAGCGTGTAACTCCTCTCGGACAACACGGCGGATTACCTCTTCGAGCGGCTGATCCTGATGTTCCATATATGCTCGGAGGGCATCATTAAGCATCGTCTGGTAGTTACCTCCGCCTTGTTCCTCAACCTTGGATCGGAACCAGTCGATAATGTCACGATCAAGCCGAATAGTGATCCGCACCTTATTCCCGGAGGAAGGAAGTACAGCACCTCGCTTTCCTTTACTAAAATCATATTTCGCCTTCATATTGTCTTACCTCGTAGCGCACTGCCTTGCGTGCGGAAATGATCCGAATATTGTCCTCTCGCCATGTGTAGACCACTACCAGTATGCGGCCGAATGCGTCCATTCCAATGGTGACGTAGCGTTGCTCACCTTGCCGAAAATCCTCAACCGTCACGGCGTTTGGGTCTTCGAAGACCGCGAATGTATCGGCAAACGAGATTCCGTGCTTGGACTTATTCACTTTAGCCTTCGATTCATCCCACTCAAACATGGCATCCTATAATATGCACATATGTATGTACATGTCAAGATTTTGATGGCGAACGGTGCCGCGGCATCAGCGGGCGCATGCTTTTTGCGCTCCGCTGAATGCCATTGTTGGCTGGCGTTATGTAAGCGGGGCAATATTCAAAAGGTCCTGTTGAGTCTTTGCCCTTTCCCAGTCATCAATGAGCTCCTGCTGGTGAATCGTTGCCCATTCGATTACAAACCCCTTCACACGAGGCGGCAACTGACCAGAAAAAACCGATAAGTTGCGAATATCGATTAGCGCCACGTCGCCGCTGTACTCCGCATGGAAATGAGGTGGATTGTGATCGTCAAAGAACATTTTGATAACGATTCCAAAAAAGCGGCTGATTTCAGGCATAAATGGGCTCGCATCGTAAGGTGGGAAAAACGTCTTCCGGTTTCTTTCCCGTTACTTTGAGGTACAAGGAGTCAGGGCAGAGATCAATTTTGTCGAGCCAGACAAGCTCGCCAAATGAACCAATTTGAACCTGTTCGAAAATATGAGGGTCACGCCACAAGGTGAAAACACCTTTGCCGACCAAATCAGAGAGGTCAACCACCCCATACACACCGTCATCAAAAGCCACTTCAAGGCGATAATTTTTTAATACGGACACCTTGGTGATTTTAGCCATTGTTTCGCACCTCCTTTTTGTCTTTTATAGCATGTAACGGACTGTAATGAAAGAGAGTGACGACGCAACCTGAAAGTCAACGTACGACTCACGGGAACCAGCTGTCTCAACGATCTGGTGCAGCCGATGGAAATATTCATGGCAGATAAACTACATAAACTATCCTTGCCCAATGCAACATTTCGACCCGTTGGCTATTAAAGCATACCTTAATGCATACGCTGTCGTTCCTCCGCTGTCCTTCGTTCCTTTTTTTATATATTCAGATCCTGCAACACCCGAGATGCTTGAGTAATGCAGCAATATAAGTACCCCAGGTCGCAGCTTTCCTGGTACCATCAATCTTTACTGACTCTATTTCACGTGCGTCAAGATCAATGTCTCCGGCATGGACGAAATCGTGCACACGACGCAAGGTATAGATGTCCAAAGCCCAATTCGTGATTTTGCCTGTTGATCTTCTCATTATTAGAAAACCATCTTCTGTAACCTCATATATATTCATCGGACGATCTCGTCTCGGTGTTGTGAATACTTCTTTAGCTCCACCCACTTCGGCCATTTCTCTCAGTTTCCGCAATGATAATCTACAGTGGTTGCAGGCAAACTCATCGATTGGTTGTATTGAGACGATATTATTGACAGAAGTGGTATGTTTCACCCTGCGGCTTTGCTCATTCGCCGACGGGACTGGACCAGTCTGATCTAGCTCCCCCGTTATTCTGGAAAGTAATTCGCTATCGTCTAACCTCGCCAAGTATTCTCTTAGCTGTGTTATCTTTAGTTCTTTCCATGCAATACCATGGTGATCAAGAGCCTTCTGGATGTTGGGTGGAACCCTTGTTGCAATCAGCATTACCCGTACAGTTGCGTCTTCTGCAGACAGAATCATGCCTTCGTAGGATAGAATCTGACCCATATGCTCGTCCTTGATAGGGCCAGCCTTGAGTTCGACAATCAATTTGTTCCCGTGCTCATCTTCAAATAGGAGGTCCATTCTTCTGCCGTACATAACAACCTGTCGGCCTATCCGTTTTAGACCAGGTTCTATGAGGGCTGGGTGTTTATCCAGTATGTCTTCGAAATCTTTCTCTCTCATTTCGATGATCCTATATTCGGGAATAGGTCAAAGAATCCATCATTGTTCATCTATTGCCAACGGTGCCGCGGCTCACCGGCAGCCGCGGGCGAACGAAGTTCGAGTGCGG
>Ga0209514_10008619_pt1 | contig 11516 bp, 12 predicted proteins | sample Subgrocontami58m_FD_187452 | JGI IMG/M metagenome (GOLD analysis project Ga0209514, IMG submission 187452) | Subsurface groundwater microbial communities from S. Glens Falls, New York, USA - GMW37 contaminated, 5.8 m (SPAdes) (version 3) | ecosystem: Environmental > Aquatic > Deep subsurface >...
CCCGCGATCGCCAGCTCGAGCGCCTTGGCCGGGGTGAGCTCGGCCTTCGGGTAGAGCAGGTCGAGGTGGCCGAAGGCGTGCTCGACTTCCTGGTCGGCGGTCTCCTCGAACACCCGCGCGGTGTCCGCGTCGCCCGCGGCGCGGGCGAGCTTGGCGAAATAGCGGTACTTGATATGGGCCATCGACTCGCCGGCGAAGGCGGCTTCGATGTTCTTCACGGTCACGGATTCGGGCTTGCTCATTGCGTTTTCCTTTGCGTTGGATTTGCGTCACGCGACGCATGGCACGCATTCTGAACGCAGCGCCTCGATTGAGCCAATGGATTGTTGCAATCAATGCGATAGGCGACGGCTAATGCCGACGGGATGGAGGCCGCGACCGGGCCGGCCGCGGCTGCTTTTGGCGAGAGCTTCAGTCCAAGTCGATGGGACCTTGGATGTTCGCCGAGAGACCGGGGGCCGGAATCACCAAAGGTAAAACATGAATACCCAAGGAACCACTCCAGCGCTCGTTGCCACTGCATAGGCCAGCCAGGCCGCGAGACGACGCGCGCGCGGCGCAGGCGCGCGCGCGATGAGTCTTCTCCCCAGCCACAGAGCGGCGACAGCCCCAATCCCAAGCAACGCGCCGCGCAACCAAGGAAGCCCGGGTATGCGCACGCCGTCGCCGGAAAGGATGGTTACGCTAAGCGCCGACAGCCCGAGAAATACGCCAATACCTGCGAGCGGAACCAATCCATGCGCAAGACGCAGGTGATCCCCGCGCACACGCAGCAGCGCCGCGGCGACGCGCAGCCAGAGCCACATCCAACCGCCCACGACGATCGACGTGGCGCCGATGTAGCCGAGGATGATGGCTCCATCCAACCAAGTGAATACGTCGTTCACTTCCGGGTAGTGGGTCAGCACCCACCAGGGGATGTCGTCTGAAAGCGGGGCAAAGATCTCGTGGGCCAGGAGCCATTCTGCGGCAGCGATCTTGGCCTTGACCAACCAGGGCGATGCGGTCCACTGGAGGGCGCCATTGGCGACGCCGATCAGGCCGAACAGAAGCAGTCGGACTTCCCACGGATTGGTGTCGCGGCCGGTAAGGGCTACGATTTCACTCCCGGGGGCGCGACCAGCCAAGGCAATCGCATTCCGATGACCGGCGCAACTCGCACACATGTGGCAACGAACGTTGCTGTTGGCGAGGCGAAGATTGAGCATCGGAGCGCAGTTCACCGACTGCACATACGGGGCGGTTGTGGTCTTGTAGCGATCCCAGGCAGCCGGGTCTGCACGGAAGTGCAATGGTGCCATGCGCGAGAGCAGGCCGAAGATGCCGTTCGCGGGGCACAGGTATCGACACCAGACACGTTTGCCTTTGCCCCATATCAGCCCGACGACGATTGCGACGACGGTCGACCCGCCCAAGATCAAGAGCCATGCTTTGGGGTACTCGTAGACGGTGACCAGTTGGCCGTAGACCGTGGTGCAAACGAAGGCGAAGAATGGCCAGCCGGTCCACTTGATCCAACTCGGGGGCGTGCGCCCCAAGCCGATGCGACTCGCCTGCTCGCTGAGAAATCCTTCAGGACACAGCCAGCCGCACCAGACGCGTCCGACGAACATCATGCTGAGCATGACGAACGGCCACCAGATACCCCAGAAGGCGAACTGTGCAAACAGTGTGAGATCGCTCAGTATTGTTGCGCCCTGTTGCGGCAAAGGCAGGAAAACCGGGACCACAACAAGCACGAGATAAACGAGGAGCATCGTCCATTGGGCGCCGACGATCACGCTGCGGTGGGATTTCAGCCACTCGCCGAGTTTTGCAAGCCGCGATGCATTGCGCGCGGAAAGAGACGGTGAAGCGACGACGAAGCCCACTGTGTTCATCTTCCAGCTCCTTTAGCGGCGTGCCGCAACCACCACAACGCCAGCGCCCAATAGACAAGAAACACCAGCACGACCGAGCCAGACGGCCGCGCCCGATAGCCGGTAAACGCGCTCACCAGGCCGCCCGGCGTGCTGGTGTCGTCCAGCGCCGCCGAAATGTCAAAGAGCGGATCACCAAGGGGTGGCACCCAATCCAAGGTGACAAGGCGCTCGGCGCCAGTCACCACCAATGCTCCCGCGAGCAGCAGCAACAGTGCGCTCGACACCCCGAAGAACAGTCTCGCCGGCACCCAGCGGCTGCCGCGAACGAGCAAGGCTCCGGTTGCGAGCGCCAGGAGGAAGCCCAGCAGGGACCCGAGTACCATGTCCAGGAGCTCGCCGCCCCGTTTCTCGGCGGCAATGCCATAGAGGAACAGCACGGTTTCCGCGCCTTCGCGCCCAACGGCAAGAGCGGCGAGCAGCGCGCAGGACCAGCCGCCGGCCCGTTCGGCCGCGCGCGTCATGCTGACTTCCAGGTTGCGTCGCATATGGCGCCCCTGGGCGTTCATCCACGCCACCATTTGAGCGATGAGCGCCGCAGCAGCAAACAGCACGCCGATCTGGAACGCGTCCAGCGCCTGGCCCGCGAGCTGGCTTTGCAATCCCAGCATCAATGCGCCCAGGCCCGCCGCGAGCAAGACTCCGGCGCCGGTACCCAAGAAGAGATGAAGCAGTCCCACGCCCGACGCGGAGCCGCGGCGAATCCATGCGTACAGGATGCCGACCACCAGAATCGCTTCGACGCTCTCGCGCCACACGATAAACAGTGCAGTTCCCATGTGCAGCTCCTCACTTCGCTACGATGCGCCCGCGCGCGGTCCGGGGATGAAATTCGCCGAAGAACGGATACGTGCCCGGTTTCATCGGCGCGAAGACGAGCACGCGAGTCACGCCGGGCGCGAGCACCAGTTCCTTGTGCAACTCTTTGCTTTCGAACTCCTCGGGGCCCGCGTTTTGATTGGTGATCTCCAGGCGGAAGCGCGTGTTCGCCGGGATCTCGATCACCTCGGGAAACCATTTGCCCTCGCGTGCCACCAGCTTGAATGTCGGCAGCGCTTGGGCGTGCACGGCGGCAATGGAGAACAGCGACAGACAAATCAGCGAACACGACGCAAGCAAGCGGAATATGCGCATGGCAGCTCCCCGATCTACTGATTGAGCTGAAGGCGGATGCCAAAGATCTTCAGCGGCCGCGCAGCCGAGTTTCCGGCCGGGTCGCGAATCAATTGGAAATCGGGGGATATCTCGAAGTTCTGGTGGACACGGAAACGGTAGTAGATTTCCGCGACCTGTTCGGCGCCGCGGGCGGCAAATCCGAACACGCGGCTGCCGGCCGCGTCGACCACTTGCGCGGACCCGTTGCGGAACGCCTCGGTACTGCGATTGGCACCAAAGGCGATGCCGAGGGCGTCGGCCCCGCGCGACCAATAGCTGCCGCCGATTTCGGCGCCGAGCGCGAGCGTGCGATCGAACGGCAGACCCTCTCCGCTCGCCCAGCCCAAACGGCCAAACAACGTGACGTAATCACCAAAGCGCTGGTCGAAATTCAAGCCTATGCCGCGATGCGAGCGAAGCAGGGTCGCGTCCAGGTCGCTCGGGTCGCGCAAGAAAGTGGGCGCCTGGCCGTTTTGCCACAGGAAGGCGCGGTAGTTGCCCGTGAGTCCACCGAAGCGCTGCGTGGATTCCGCCTGGGCAATCCAGAAGGGCGACCTGAAACCTTCGGAAAAATCGGCGCTGCGCCCGGCACCGAACACGCCGAACGACACGCCCCAGGGCTCGCTCTTGGTGCGCTCATTGCGGTAGGCCACGCGTACGCCGGGAGAGAAGCCGAAGCCGTCGGCGCCGACGTTTGCCGAAATGGGGTTGTCAAGCAGCGCGTTGTGGACAAACGGGCTGGCGAGAAACTGGCGTGTTTCGTCGTTGGCCGCCGCGTTCTGGTCGAAAAACGCGAACGGGTCCATCTTGCCGAAGTTGAACGTCAGTTTTTCGCGCGAGTGCGGTTTGAAGCCGCCGAAAGGCAATGGAACTTCGGCCCGATAATAGGCTTCGGCGAGCACGACCGCGCTGTTTTCTGGCGGGATCGCGGTACCGAGCTGAAATGACGAGGCGTTCGGACCTACGAACGAAGTCAGGTTCTGCGAGATTCCGCGGCCCTGGCCGACGCGAAAATGTGCGAAGAGCTTGCTCTCGATATCGCCCGTCTTCACCGTCGGTGTGGTCACGGTAATGTCGGTGCGGTAATTCAGCGTGGTTCCATTGGTATCGACGCCGCTTGCGCGCTGGCCTACGGAAGTGAAACTCGCGCCTGCGGAAAAGCCTTCGATCGAATCGATCACCGTGGCCTGCTTCTTGATGTCGAGCGTGTTGTACTCGACCGCTTTGACCCGCGCAGCCAGCTCCGGCTCGCGCTCGGAAATGCCCTCGGTATCGAGAGCGTCTTCCAGGCGCTTGTTGTAGCTTTCCAGGGCTTGGATGCGACCCTCGAGCCCCCCGTCCTTCGACGCCGGCCGTTCGACATACGCCTTGAGCTGCGCCTCCAGCGCGGCGTTGCGTTTTTCCACGCGCTCCAGGCGATCGGCAAGGCGCCGCAGTTCCTGCTTCAGCAAAGCCTCGTCCTGCGTTGTCGCGCGAGCCGGCAGACCCGCAAAGCCGATCGCCAGGGTTGCCGCGGATACAAGAAGGCAGACGAGGCGCATCAGTAGCCTCCCTTCTTACCGATCCCTACGTAGGTGAATTCGTACTCGACCTCGAACGGCTTGAACCAAGGCCGCACCCCGGTGAGGCGGTCGGTGTGTCGGCCGAAATGGTTTTGCGGTTGCGCCGTTGGCGGGTGGATCCGGTATTTCAGCCTGTACTTGCCCGGCCCCTTGAGCTTGATGTTGTCACCGTAGTGTGCCCCGTCGTTGGCTACCATGGGCATCAGCTCTCCGCTGATGGTGTCAGCCGACCCTTCCTTCTTCAACTCGAACTGCACCTTGAGATAGGGAATCCAAGCGCCCTCGGCGTATCCGTTTGGATTGTTTGCCAGGGCTCGAATATCCGCTTCGAGGTGAATGTCGGACTCAGTGGGGGATTTCATGATCCCCTCCGGCTCCATGGTGATGGGCTGGAGATAGACAGCGGTGATCTCCATTCCGTAACGCTGCAGCGGGGCGCCGATGGGGTATTCGACGGCGAGCGCGGAAGATGCGGCGAAAAAAGCGGCAAGGAAAACAGCAGTCAAACCGAGGCTGGGTGCAAATCGCATGGTCTACTCCCTTAGAAATTGGCAAGAAGCGCGGCGGACAAACGGGGTTTGGACTTGTGCTTCCTCGCGCGAAGCGGTGGCGCCCGCTTCGGGCACCCGCCTTTCGGTCGGAGCAAACGCGCAGGGCGCGACAGGAAATGCGGCGGCGGAGATGCCGCAGGGAATTTCGAAATCTGCATCAGCCAGCTCTCCCATCCTGGAAAGCGCTGGCTGGCTGGCGGGATGCTAGCTGGCTTGCGCGCGCGCAACTCGACCCAGGGGCGTCTGCGCCGCCCGGGCGGTTACGCGGTCAATATCGATTTGCCGTTCCGTGTCAGGCGCAACCGGTACTCACGACCGCCATGTTCTATGATCAGCTCTCCGTGGAGCCCCAGAAGGGCCTGGCTGCAGATTCTCGCCTGCGGCTGGGTGTTGCCGCGCCGACAACATGATTTGGCCGTATTTCCTTGCCGTTCGGTTGCAAGTCCATGCACAAACGATAACCATTCTCATCTATCCGGTCAATGTGAGATTGAGAAGAGCGTGATGTGGATCACCCCGGGGAGGCTAGGTCGGGGACGACGAGGACCCTTGGGCACGCCTTGTGGTGCAGTGTTGAAATTCAGGCTTCCTCGATCACAAGTCCTGGCGGGAGTGGCGACAACCGGCCTCCAGCAATGGCTTGACCGTATCCGGAATTCTCCGCCTTGCCATCCTGATTGAAGCGGTTTCCAAACTTGTACACTACCTCGAAGCGACTGCCTTGCATGACGTTTAGCAAGCAGATCAGAGGAGTTTCCTCGCGTGGTAGACCGCACCTATTTCCCGATCGAGCGACTCCAGCCGGGCAGGCGCGCGATTGTCCGGCAGATCACGGGGGGGAAGGAGTTCGCGGGCCGCCTTGCCGCAATAGGTCTCGGGGTTGGCGTGCGCGTTGAGGTTTTGCAGAACACGCGTCATGGGCCGTTGCTGGTGCGGGCATTGGACACACGTATCGCGCTTGGACGCGATGAAGCGCTCAAGATCCTGGTCGAGGAGTCGGGGGATGAGCCAGCCGATGGGTAGCGATAACGGATCCCCTGCCGCAGGGCACCGCCAAGGCTTCGGTAAGACGATCGTGGTGGCGTTGGCCGGCCAGCCGAATGTCGGCAAGTCCACGGTCTTCAACTTGCTGACCGGCTTGCATCAGCGCGTCGGCAATTGGCCCGGGAAGACCGTGGAACGGAAGGAAGGCGTCGTATCGTTAGCCGGTGCGCGCCTGTGCATTGTCGACCTGCCGGGCACCTACGGACTGGGCGGCAACTCGGAGGAGGAACGAATCGCCCGGGATTTCATCCTTCAAGAACGCCCTGATGTGGTCGTGATGCTGGCCGACGCATCGGCACTTGAGCGAAATCTGTACTTGCTGGCCGAGTTATTGACGCTGCCCATTCCGGTCGTGCTCGGTCTGAACATGATCGACGTCGCTGAGGCGCAGGGCATCCGCGTGGAACCCCACGTGCTGGAGGCCGCCCTCGGCTTGCCGGTCGTGCCGCTTGTGGCGGTTCGCAACGAGGGCGTTGCCGCACTGATCGAGGGGGCCGTGCGGCTCGCGCTTGCGCCCGAACTGTTCCGGCCGGCACGCCCGGAGACCGCGGCGGAGCACGCGGACGTCCTCGCCGAAGTGCGCGCGCTGCTGGGCACCCACGTGCAGGAGCCCTACGGCCCGGATTGGGTGGCGCTGTAGCTGCTGGAAGGCGACAGGGAAGTCACTGAGAAGGCGCGTAGCTGGTTACCGAACGGGGCGCAGAAGGCGCTCGACGCCATACTTAAAGCGCACGAGGACGCCGTCCTGGACATTGCGAGCAGCCGTTACCAATGGATCGCGAGAATGGTACGGGCGGCGGTGGTACGGCCGCGGCTGGGACCCGTCGGATTCACTGACCGCCTGGACAGAATTGCGGTACATCCTCTGTGGGGCCTGCTGCTGCTCTTTGGAGCGTTCGGCGTGCTGTTCTGGCTGACATCGGCGCTGGCATCACCGGCGCAGCAGTGGCTGGAGACAGCCGTGGTCGCGCGAGTTCAGCAGTGGGCCAGGAGCGCGCTCGGTGATACGCCGGCGTGGCTCGTCGATCTGTTCGCGCACGGTGTGCTCGGCGGGGCAGGCATCGTGCTCACCTTCCTGCCGATACTGGTGGTCTTCTTCTCCACGTTGGCTATTCTGGAGGAGACGGGCTACCTTGCGCGTGCCGCCTATGTCATGGACCGCTTCATGCATTTGCTGGGATCGCATGGCAAGAGCTTTCTGCCGCTCTTCCTCGGCTTCGGATGCAATGTCCCGGCCGTGATGGCCGCGCGAATCATCGAGTCGCCAAGCGGCAGGCTGCTGACGATCCTCCTGGTGCCGTTGGTGCCCTGCAGCGCGCGCCTCGCGGTGCTGGCGTTGTTGACGCCGGTCTTCTTCGGTGGCCGGGCCCTGCTGTTCGCCCTTGGTCTGGTCGGGCTCAATTTGCTCGTGTTGGCGCTCGTAGGGACGGTGCTCAACCGCACGCTGTTTCGCGGCCAGCACATGGCGTTCATCATGGAGCTGCCGCTCTACCATGTACCCAGTCCGCGAGCGATCGGTTGGTTCGTCTGGAACAATACCTGGCTGTTCTTGCGCAAGGCGGGCACGGTGATCCTGCTGGTCTCGCTGGCGGTGTGGGCGGCGGGTTACTTTCCCGGCCCCGGTATCGAGCAGAGTTATCTCGCTGCCTTCGGGCGCGTCCTCGCTCCGCTCGGACATCTGATGGGCATGGACTGGCGCATGATCGTGGCGCTGTTCAGCAGCTTCATCGCCAAGGAGAACGCGGTGGCGACCCTCGCTATCCTCTATGGGGCCGGGAACGGAGGTGCGGGTCTCGCCCAGACCATCGCGACGTCGGTGTCTCCGGCCACGGGTCTTGCATTCCTGACGGCCACCATGCTTTTCGTCCCCTGCGTTGCCACCCTGGCGGTCATGCACCGGGAGACACGCAGCTGGCGCTGGACGCTGTCTAGCGTGATCCTCCAGCTCACCGTCGCACTGACCGCCGCAACGACGGTATTTCACGTGGCGCAGCGGCTCGGATTCGGAGCGCAGGGTGCTTAGGAAACTGCTGCGCTTGGCGACAAGCATGGGAACTGCGCGAACTTCCGAGATTGCGCATTCGCTCGGCGTGAGCCCCGCGCTCGCCGAGCAGCTGCTGGAAGATCTCACGCGCAAGGGCTACCTCGAATCGGTGGTCGAGGGCTGCTCGGTCCCCTGCGAGCGCTGTCCCTTGCAGGCTGCCTGTCTGTTTCGAAACCAAGCGCGCCTTTGGGTGTTGACCAGGAAGGGCGAGCAGCTTCTCGCGCGGACGACGCAGATCTCCGGGGGCTGAAGACAAAAGGGCACCGTTTCGCGAACGCGCTCCAGTGAAGACCGGGCGAGAAAGGGTGCTGCCGCGGTGCTTCTGGCGTTGGCGACTATTCAGCGAAGGCCTCGGTCTGCCCGGGTTTGCGCAGCATCTTGTCCACCTCGTCCCGATGCGCGAGTTCCTCGGCGATCATGTCGCGGGCGTATTCCTCCAGGCGCACGTTCTGCTCCTTCGACAGGTCGAGCAACTCGTAGTAGGCCTTCAACGCTTCACGCTCGTGGTCGAGGGATTCGCGCAGGATGTCGCCGATATCGTGCTTGTGGGACTCCAGCAGCGGGCCGATCGAAAGCGACGGGTGGCCGCCCAGCCAAGTCACCAGTTCGCCGGCCTGACTAGCATGAACCAGCCCTTCGTCGGCTTGTTTTTGCAGCCAGTCGACGATGGGCAACCGATTGAAGCCGTACACCATCAGGGCGTAATACGTGTGGCGCACCACGCCGGCGAGTTCCAGTTCCATGATGCGATTCAGGGTATTCGACACTGCGTTCTTGTTCATGCGCAGCGCTCGGAGTTACGCGGGCAAAGCGGGGAGCGTCCGGGCTGACGCTGTTGTCACCGTCGAAGGTTGGGAAGTGCTTCCTGTCGAAATGGTTCTCCACGTAGGGCGCGAGCTGCATCCTGCCGCCGGCGAAGGTGCAGTAGAGTGTCCCGTCCGCCCGGGTGAAGCCCCGGAGATTCGCCGAGCGCGGGCAGCAATACCAGCGCTTAGGTTAGGATCGCGCCGGCATCGCCCTCGGGTCCGTACGGCTCGGTCGCGATATGCCAGTACGCGTTGTTGATCGGCGGCACATCGGCCTCGGTCACGTTGTGGAATTAGAACGACTGCAGCGCCACCGCGCCGGCAAGGCCCAGCGAAGCGAGCCCGAGCGCCAGCCCGGCCACGCGGCGGGGATCGAGACGCGTCCACAGGGCGAGGCCGCTCAGCGCGAGCAGCACGATGCTGCCGGCGATGGAATCCGCAACCAGGACCCACAGCGCGCTCACGCCGATCGCCTGGTGCAGACGCGTCAGGGTCGCGATCAGGTTGGGATCGAACGTCTCGACGCTGGCGAAGCGGTTGCCGACGTAGTACTCGGCCCGGGCGTAGCGCTGCGGCGCCTCGAACCACACCTGCCAAATTTCCGGTTGCATCACCGGCTGATCATTCCAGTACACGGTCTTCGCCGGCTCGACCTTGAGGCGAGGCGGTTTGCCCTGGAAGCCGAGCCGGACCTGCAGCATGGCGGCCAGCGCCTGCGCATCCCGCGGCGGCTGCGCCAGCGCGATCTGCGCGCTGGTCTTCTCGATTTTCTTCAGCGGGACGGGCAGGATCGCGCGGTGGTTCATCACGATGCCGGTGGCACCGAACAGCAGCCCCACGAGCGCACCCCACAGTCCCAGCCAGCCGTGCACGCGGCGCAGCCAGCGCAGGAACGCGGAGCGCGCCGCCGCCCGCTTCGTCGCGTCGGCTCGCCTCCCGGCGAGAGCGGCGACCATCCTCGCCGCGGTCACCGGGCTACTTCCTGTCGCGGCTCGGCTCGGCTTTTGAGAATGCTGAGAGTGGCGCGATGGCGCAGGTTCTCGTACGACTTGCCTTCGAATTCGCCAGGCCGGCGCTCGAGGTGGATGACCTCGACCACGTATTGGCCCGGCCAGGGCGTGGCGATGTTCGCCTCGCCTGCCTCATCGGTGCGGCGCTCCTGTGCCCAGCCGTTGGGCGCATAGACCGTCAGTTTCGCCTTGGCGAGGGGCGAACCACGGAATGTCACGCGCAGGTGTCGCGCATCGAGCGGCACGATGTCGAGCGTGAGTTGTGGCGCCCCTGCCGATGCCGGACCCCGGGCAGCATAGCGCGCGTAGAACAACGGCTTCACCACGCCGAAGCCCAGGCGCGTCCAGTCCTTGACCTCGTATCCGGAGTCTTCGGCGAGAACTGCGGCAGGAGCACTCGCCCGACCGAGGTCAAAGTGATCGGCCAGTTTGGCCGCCTGCAGTTCGTGCCGCTGCCCGCGACGGTCGACGAACCATGCGCGCGGACTGCGGATCTCGTCGAGCCGACCGCCGGACTTTTCGCGCTCGTTGTCCTGGTATTCGCCGAAGTACAGCCGCGCGCGGCCGTCGCCCTGCCGCTCGATCCAGAGGTAATGCGCCGAAGCCGGAAGGGCCGAGGCGAGCAGGGCGATACCGATGCTCAAGGCAATTGCATGCATGTCGATTCTCCCGGGTTGAGATTCAGAAGGCGTAGCGCAGCGTCATCTGGACGCTGCGCGGCGCACCGGGCAGGTTCAGGTTCGGGTTGGTGCCGTGGCCGGCGACGATGAACTTGCGGTCGAACAGGTTCTTCACGTTGAGCGCGACATCGAGCCGCTTGAGGCGATAGAAGGCACCCGCATCGAACACCGCATAGCGCGGCAGCGTGACCGTGTTGCCCGGGTTGGCGAAGCGGTCGCCGACGAAGCTCGCGCCGCCCCCGAGCCGCCATCCTTGGCCTATTGCCTTCGAGAGCCAGAGGGAGCTCGAATGGACGGGCGTGAGCGTCGGCCGCTTGCCCTGGATCGGCTGGCCGGCGTCGATGCCGACCGAGTTCACCACGCGTCCGTCGAGGTATGCATAGCCGGCCGCGACCTGCCAGCCCGAGCCGGCCTCACCCGCGAGCGCGAGCTCCACGCCGTCGGTGCGCTGCGTGCCCACCGGGACGAGCGTGTTGGTGGCCGGATCGGTGACCTTGATGTTGCTGCGCTCCAGCCTGAAGACCGATCCGGTCGCGCTGAGCAGACCGCCGAGGAAATCGAGCTTCGTGCCGATCTCCCGGTTGACGGTTTCCTCCGGGGCGATGTCGGCGTTGTTCGCGGCCAGCGGGAAGGCCTCCCCCGAGGGCTGGAACGAGCGGCTCACCGAGGCGTAGTAGGACTGGTCGAGTGTCGGCTGGTACACGACGCCCACGCGCGGGCTCCAGCTCCGGTCCACGCGCCGCAG
>Ga0209514_10008623_pt1 | contig 11514 bp, 9 predicted proteins | sample Subgrocontami58m_FD_187452 | JGI IMG/M metagenome (GOLD analysis project Ga0209514, IMG submission 187452) | Subsurface groundwater microbial communities from S. Glens Falls, New York, USA - GMW37 contaminated, 5.8 m (SPAdes) (version 3) | ecosystem: Environmental > Aquatic > Deep subsurface >...
CAGCATGGGTATTTTCAAAGAAGAAAAGGCGCCCAGGTAGATGAATATATTTTTGCTGCTGGCGCCCTTTTTGTAGAGGATATAAGCGACGGGAAAGGCCCCGTACAGCGGTCCGGCCTGCAGCATAGCCAAAAGGATGACCAGAAAAATTCCTTTAATCCCCGAGTCCTGGCCAATATGCCTTTCCACCTTCTCTTTGGGAAACCAGACATCGAAAAGGCCGACAATGACGAATAAAACGGGGATGAAACTGATCATCTCGATGAAAAACTTCGTGAAGTTGCCGAAAACTTCCTTGCCGGGGTTGAAACCAACCGCAAAAGAGGCAATTGTTACAATGAGATACACGGCCAGCCATACATATCGCCGCTGTTTTGCCAAGATTTCTTTCATAGGAACGCCCCCACCACAAGACCAATTATAATGGCTGTAATAAAGTTTAAGATGTTTCTCATCGCCGCCACTTTCTTGCCTAAATATTTCGCCTCTAAGGGAAAGGTAACGATACCTACCATCATCAGTGTCGTCATAAAGGTTGCAACCGTCGTATAGGAAGCGCCCTGCTTAATTAAGACGGCGGCAATAGGATAAGAAATAAAGGCGGGGATTAAGGTCACGGAGCCGACCAGGGCCGCAATTGCCAAGCCCCAATATCCGGATTCGACGCCGAGGTATTGCACAATCAAAGAGGGCGGCACCAGGTAAAGGGTCAAACTCACCAGAATAAGGATGTTTAGAAAAGGCAGGGCAATGTTCTGAAACATTTTCAATCCTTTTTTAAGCCCCAGGATTGTTTTTTGCCGGTCCAGGGCAAAAGAGACCAAAGTCAGGACAATCGTAATGCTGATGAACACTAATGCGTTATTGGCCATAATTACCTCAAAGAGAGCCCGTTATTATCTTCCCAGTCTCGGTTTAGCGCCCGATTGTCAAAGGAGATGCGCCTTCCTCCCCACTAATCATTGGCCTCAGCCTTGCTTCTTACTCTGTTCAGAACCCAGTCCTTATATACAAAATAGAGAACCGGCACCATGGTCCGGGAAAGCAGCGTGGCCGCTATTTCTCCGGCCATCAGGGAGATTGCCATCCCCTGGAAGATGGGATCAAAAAGGATGACCGACGAGCCCACGACGACCGCCGCCGCCGTCAGGAGCATGGGACGGAAGCGGATGATGCCCGCTTCCACCACGGCCTCCTGAAGCGGCATCCCCTCGGATAGCTTCAGTTCGATGAAATCAACGAGAATAATCGAGTTCCTTACCACTATTCCCGCGCCGGCGATAAAACCGATCATCGAGGTGGCGGTAAAGAAAGCCCCCATGAGCGCATGTCCCGGCAGGATTCCCACAAGTGAAAGGGGGATGGGCGCCATGATGACGATCGGCACGATGAAGGACTTGAACCAGCCCACCACCATGACATAGATCAGAATAAGAACGGCGGCAAAGGCGATTCCCAGGTCCCGAAATACCTCGTAGGTGATGTGCCATTCCCCGTCCCACTTCATGCTGTAAGTGTCTTCCAGCCAAGGCTGGGTCGTTGAGTATTGTTTCAGGCCATAGCCTTCCGGCAGCTTAAGTTTGGCGATCGCCTTCTTCATTTCCAGGATAACATAAACCGGGCTTTCTTCCGTTCCCGCCACATCGCCAGTAACATACGTAACGTTCTTCAAATTCTTGTGGTAGATGGTTTGATCTTCGCGGCCATCTTGGCGCTTCACCAGTTCAGAAAGGGCGACCGGCAAACCTGCCGGAGAAAACAAAGCGATGGAAGTCAGTCCGATGCTGTCAGACCTTTTGGCCAGCGGCAGGCGGAGGAACATTTCCACCGGCTCCTTTTCCTTTTCCAGATGGACCAATCCCACTCCGGCGCCATTTAAGGCAAGCCTTAAGGTTTGCGCAACGTCCGTTCTGTTGATTCCCGACCGGGCGGCCTTGTCCTGGTCAACCGCGAAACTGATCTTGGGCTGGTCCTCTTCCACGTACCAATCAACGTCCACCACTCCGGAGGTGCTGTCGAAGATATCCCTGATTTGCCCGGCTATTTCAATTCGCCGTCCCGGGTCCGGCCCGTACACTTCCGCCACCAGCGTGCTCAAGACCGGCGGCCCGGGGGGAATTTCCGCTATCTTGATGCGGGCGTGGTATTTATCACCGATACGCTTGATTTCCGGCCGGAGGCGCTTCGCCAGGTCGTGACTCTGCGCTTTTCTTTCCTCCTTGGCGACAAAATTGACCTGGACATCGGCAACATTGCTTCCCGAGCGCAAGTAATAGTGCCGCACCAAACCATTAAAGTTAAAGGGGGCGGCCGTACCGACATAGGACTGATAGTCGGTCACTTCGGGAACCGTTTTCAGATACCCGCCTATTTCACCGGTCAGGGCTGCACTCTCCTCGAGGCTGGTGCCTTCCGGCAAATCAACGATCACCTGCAATTCGCTCTTGTTGTCAAAGGGCAGCATCTTTACGGTGACCAGCTTCAGCGGCACCAGGAAGAACGATGCCGATAGAAGTCCCAGGACCAGCAGCAATCCGAATAGCCTTTTCTTCCAGCTCCCGAGCAGGCCACGGAGATTCTTCTCATATAAACGGTTCAGGATGCCGAGCATCCGGCCAGTTTCCCTGGATTCCGGCGCCGACTCCTGCTTCTTGGTTCCTTTCAAAACGATGTAGCTCAGCCAGGGGCTGATAATAAGGGCGATGAGCAGCGACAGGAGCATAGCGGCGGACGCACCCACCGGTATGGGACGCATGTAGGGCCCCATCAGCCCGGAAACAAAAGCCATCGGCAGGAGGGCGGCAATAACCGTAAAGGTGGCCAGAATAGTCGGATTGCCGACCTCGTCGACAGCGCGCACGGCTGTCTCCAGGCTTACCTTACCCATTTTGAAATGACGGTGGATATTTTCGACGACGACAATGGCGTCATCAACCAGGATCCCGATGGAAAAGATCAGGGCAAAGAGCGTCACCCTGTTGAGCGTATAGCCATACAGATAATTTACCAGAATTGTGAGGGCCAGCGTTACGGGCACGGCCACGGCCACGACCAGGGATTCCCTCCAACCGAGAAACAGGGCGATAAGTATCGTCACGGAAAGAGCGGCGATAAGCATATGTTTGAGAAGCTCATCGGATTTTTCCTTGGCCGTATCACCATAGTTTCGGGTTACTGTCACGTTGACGTCGCCGGGGATGAGCTTGCCTTTCAGGGCCTCCACCTTGGCCAGGGCTTCCCTGGCCACAATGCTGGCGTTGGCCCCTTTCTTTTTGGCGACAGTAATGGTCACGGCTTCCTTCTGACCGGCCGCGGCACTTTGCAGCCCCTTTTGAGCGGCCGCCGGCCCCAGACCCATGAAGACATAATTGACCGGTTCTTCCGGCCCATCGGTAATTGCGGCCACGTCCCGCAGATAAACCGGCCGATCACGGAAAAGAGCAATGACGACATCGCTTACGGCTTCGCTGCTTTTAAGTAAATCACCCGTTTCCACAAGATATTCCCGGTTGCCGGCCGGGAACGAGCCGGAGGGCAGCCGGAAGTTCGCCTTTTGCAGGGCGCTGGTAATCTGGAAAGGAGAGATGTGATATGCTTTCAGCCGCGCCGGATCGAGGGTGATTCTCAGCTGCCGCTTCTGACCACCGATCAGGGAAAACTCCGCCACATCCTGGCCCTTCTTGATCTCATCGCAAAGTTCGGCGCCCAGGCGCCGCAGTTCATAGCCGGAATAGCGGTCGCTGTCGCTCCAGAGGGTCAGAGTGAGGATCGGCACGTCGTCAATGGAACGCTGTTTGATAAGCGGGGTAGAGACGCCCGGCGGGATCCGGTCATAATTGGCCGACAGCTTGTTGTTCAGGTTGACGATGCTGTCCTCCATACTCTGCCCTACGTAAAACCGGACAATTGTCAGGTTGACGCCTGGTTTGACGATGGAATAGACATACTCCACCCCATTGATTTCCCATAAAAGCTTTTCCATGGGTTTCGTTACTCTGTCTTCCACCTCCCGGGCCGAGGCACCGGGGTAGGCGACAAAGACGTCCACCATGGGCACCAGGATTTGCGGTTCTTCCTCCCGCGGTGTGATCAGGACCGCAAAAATACCGAGCAGCAGGGAGGAAATGACAAGGAGCGGGGTCAATTTCGATTTGATAAATGTCCCGGCAATCTTTCCTGATATTCCAAGCTTATTTTTCATAACCGTTCCAAAATGCCGCCGTCCACGGCCTTTTCCGCGCCTTTAACAATGATCCGGTCCTTGGGTTTCAGACCGGACAGGATCTCCAAATTGCCATCGTACTCCTTGCCGGTCCTCACTAAACGATAGCTGACGACACCCTGGCTGTCCACGGTATAGACCCCGGTAAGCTGCCCCTTCTCAACAATTGCCGTCTGCGGCACCCTGATGACCTCTTTTGTCCCCTGCGGGATCTTTATCTTTGCATACAGGCCGGTCTTCAGTCCCGGGCCGCTTAAAGACACTTTTACTATAAAAGTACGGGACTGCTGGTCCACCGTCGGCAGTATCTGAGCAACCTTTCCCGTCCACTGCCTGTTCAGGGATTCTATGTCCACCCTGACGGGGGTACCGACCTTGAATTTGCTGGCCAGGCTCTCATCAACGCTGATTTCGGCATTAAAACTCTCAGTATTTTCCACCGTGAGCAGCGAAACACCCGGGACAGCCATGCTGCCCACTTCCGTCCTCTTTTCCGTGACCAGGCCTGTCACCGGAGCAGAAATCCTGGTAAAGCCAAGGTAGACCTTCGCTTCAGCAAGTCCGGCTGCCGCCTGTTTCTGCATTTCCTGCGCCCGTTCATATTCGAGACCAGCCACCTGCTGCCGGGTGGCAAACTGGTCCAGTTCCTGCTGGGAAATGGCCCTTTCGTCATACATTTTCTTGTAACGCCCGTAAGTTACGTCGCCCAGCTCGCGATGCCGCTTCGCCGCTTCCAGGGCCTTGATGCTCTCCTGGAGGCGCGCCGTCGCCGCGGCCACCTTTTCCACGACATCACGGTCGTCAATCGTCAGCAGCAACTGCCCTTTTTCCACCCTGTCCCCCTCCTTGACCAAAAGAGAGGTCACCGCACCGATCAGGCGACTTGCTACGTGACTGACTTGTCCCGCCTTGACGGTTCCTACGGCTTCGTAAAATTCATCTACCCGGACGGGTAAAACAGGTGCGATCGAAACGCCGCTAACCACTTGCCTTTCAACCCGAGATGCGCCCGGGGCCACCTTCTCACCACAGCCGGCCAGTAAAACGGCCGCGGTCAAGATAAGGCAACTGAGCTGCCCCTTTCGCTTTTTCGCTTTCATTTTGTCCTCCCCCTGGCTATTCAATCGCCAGTTCTCTGAGAAGCGTGCCGCTCGCATAATGGAGCTTGACAATGGCAAGCTGGTATTCCTTTTCCCTGGCTACCAGGCCGGCCTGCGCATGATCAAAGCTCACCTGCGCATCCAGCAAGTCCACAATTGGCGATAACGAACCCTCGTATCTGACCTTGACCAGCCGACTGCCTTCCGCAGCCGTTTTCAGGGATTCCCGGGCCAGTTCCAGGTTCTTTTTCGCCTCTTCCAGGCTTAACCAGGCTTCCTCCACCTGAAAAGAAATCCTTTTTTTCATGCCTTCCAGGTATTCCCTGGCTGAGGCGGCCTGGTATCTTGCCTTGGTCTTTTCGTGTTTTCGTTTTGCACCCTCGAAGATTTCCCATTTAAGAAAGGCCGTCAATTGCCAACTGTCGCCTTCGCTGCCCAGGGGTTTATTGTGATCGTTGAACTGATAGACGCCCCCAACACCCAAAGTGGGAAAGTAGTCCGCTTCGGCAAGGCTGATGTTATTTTGGGAATTTTCTTTCCGCAGTTCCATGGCCTTAAGATCTTTGCGGGCCATCGCCTGCGCACGAAAATAATCGAGGTCCCGGACCACCAAGGGGGACGTTTCCGACAACACGTCGACCTTTCCGGCAAGTCCAATCATCAGTCCCAGTGCCCATTTGGCCACACCGAGATTCTTGCCGGTGCTCACCAGTTTCTGTTCTGCTTCCGCCACCGCCGTTGACGCCCGCAACATATCGGAATAGAGACCCAAGCCGGTTTTGTAGCGTACCTCGGCGAGCCGGCGATGTTCCCTCGCATCTTCCACGGCTTTTTCGGCAGCCTGGACATATCCACCCGCCACCGCCACCAGCAGGTAGGATTGCACGACCCCGAAGGCGGTTTCCTCCCGCTTCCTCTCGAACTCCTCGGTCGAAGCCGCGTTTTCTGTTTTGGACATTTCCAGGCCGATATGCGCTTTTTTGATAAACAAAGGTTGCTCGAAAGCAAGGGTAGTCTGAAAATCGTTTACGGCGTCCGGATGATTCAAGGAATCGGGCAGAAAATCCGCGTTGCCGATTCTTTCCTGGTTGAGTTTGGTCATAAAGGCATAACCGGGATTGACTGTTCTGGAATATCGTTCTTCCAGAGATACTTTGGGGAGCAGGAAACTGCGGGCGATATCTATATCCTCCCGCCGGGCAAACTGGATATTCATTTGCGCCTTAAGCTCATGATTGCCGTCCAGGGCCTTTTTTACGGCCTCGGAAAGGTTAAGTTTCTGTTCAGTTGTTTCCCCACGGCTTAATTCCACTGTCAAAAACAGGGCCAGGAAGATAAAGGAAATGAGAAAGGTGGCAGCCTTGATCCCGGTGATTATTCCCCTATCTGTTCCCATCTTACCTCCTACCTCCTGATGAAGACGCAATTCGTTGGTCACTTTTTTTATTTCCCCTAAGTGACCATCCGGAAGCTCCGGATGGTCACTATTTTCCGATTAGTAAATTTATAAACTCACTTATCCCGTTTATGGGGATTAGAGGGAAAGGATCAAAATAACTTAGCGATTAATTGTCAGTTTTTTCACTTCCCGGTCCGAATAGCCCAGGGCCCTGAAGTCCATCCTCCCGGCCGGGCTATGGCAGTCACTGCATTTCAGGGCCTCGGACTTCGGGGCCACCTGATGATTCATGGAAAACAACATCGTTTCCACTACCCCTTTCCATTGACCGCTATAGGTCTGTTTGGCGTCCTCGGCACCCTTTTTCGCGGCGGCGGCCACATCGCCCGTGACCGAATAGACACCGGCCTTGATGAAAACGACCTTGTCCGTTTTCGCGTCACCAATCACCGTGTACTTAGTACGTTTCCAAGGAAAAATCTTCGCGCCGGGATCTTCTTTCGAACCCACAGGTTCCGGAGGCACCAGCATCATCCGGTTCCACCAGCGGTATTCAGGCCGGACGTTGGTTGCCGGCTTGTTGGTGGGACCGTAAAGACCGCTGGTCTTGTTAAGCACCGGCTTTGTCCAATCCCGCTCCACAATGGTCGGCAGCTTCGGATCGCGGGCCGCCGCAGGGATATGGCAGGTCTGGCAGGCGATACGTTCGTTGTGCCTGTTCAAATACGCCGCCTGGGGTCCCTTGTGGGGTTTATCCTTATGGCAATTAATGCAGTCCACTTTCACGTCACTTAACTCATGCGCCTTGATATCGGCGCCGCCGGCGATTTTGTGCGCCCTTGTGGTATGGCAGTCAATGCACTGTATGCCCTTTGCCAGATGAACATCCGAATCTTTCGTCGGGGTGACTCCGTGTTTATGGTTGGGTCCCCCCCCGGCGCCCGCATGGCAGCGCAGGCACATCTCACTGGTTGGATTTTGCACATTACGGGCCGCCTGGAGGAGATCCACCCCATCGGCGGGCGCCAGTTTGAACTTCTCGCCTTCTTTAACCACTTTTCGCCTATAGCCTGGTGCGTGACAGAGCAAACAGTCAATATTGTTGTAATCGGCCTCCGTCAATTTTTGGACAGGATTCGGCTTGGCGCCGAGCCCGATGTGACATTGAACACAACCACCTGGCTGTGCCGGTTTCGAAGCATCCTGGGGTTGCAGAATTCCAATCCAGTTGTGCCCGACAACCGTGTTCGGGGGCGCTCAATAGCTCACCATCATCCCCGCCGTCTGACCTTTCGGCCAATCCTTGACATAGGGGACTTCGGCCTGCTGCTGGTAGTGCAGACTGACAGCTACCTCCCGGGCGGCTTGCTCGTGGCAGGCCAGACAGGTTTTGGTACCCTCGTATGTATCGATACGATCGGCGTGGGTTGTTGCGGCATAAGAGTTTTGCGCCTCAAAGCCGGCAACGAACAGCAAGGAAAGAACAACAAACCATACTTTCTTCATCTAACATCTCCTCTCTTAAATTTATTTACTCCTCCGCAGAGGGCTACTTCACCTGTTTCAGACTGGAAGCCAGCTGGCCTTTTTCCTGCAACTGTTCCATCAAAACCTCTCTCATCAGATTGCAGGCCTGGATAATTTTGGGATTCGCGATCCGGTAATAGATATTAACTCCTTCCCGCCTGGTCGATACTACTCCCTTCGCTTTCAGAACGCTCATATGCTGAGAAAGATTGGCCTTGGTAAGACCGATCTTGGCGATCAATTCACCGGCCGAGAGCTCCTTTTCTTTCAGAGCGTTAATGATCTCCAGACGTTTAGCGTGGGAAAAGATCTTGCAGACATCGGCATACAGTTCATACATTTGTTCCATTTGTTCTCTCCCGCTTAGGTCCCAGGACTAAGGCCTGCTGCGGGCAGGCCTCCACGCAAAGACCGCACTTCAGGCAATCCCATTCCGGGACTATGGCCACCTGACCCGGCTGAGGCCGGTGTTGCCAGCGATCAATCTGTATGGGGCAGACCTTGTCGCATTTCCGGCAGGCATCGCATTTTGCATCAATGGTCAGGGGGTACTTGCCTCTGCCGAGCCAGTTGCCCAGGGTCCCGATGGGGCAATAAGCACACCAGTTTCTCTGATGCGTCAAAATCCCCAGGATAATCCCCACGGTAGTGGTAATGCTCAGCATCACGACGAAAACCTGCCCCATGCCGTTGATGCTGGGCCAGAAACGGGGTAGTTGGATCGCTAAAACCGTCATCAAAACCGCCATGATGAAGATCCTGAATTTCATATCCCGGAAAATAGGCGGCAGCTTTTTCTTCAGACTGATCCGCTTCAACAGGAAATCCCAGGCGCTTCCCCGCGGGCAGAGCCAGTCGCACCAGGATCTCCCCCTGAAAATGGCCATACCGGCGCCCGCCACCATGCAGAGCGGTATGAAATAGCCCAGAACGGGATACCGCCATCCGGCAGTTAAGATAAAAGGCAATATCCACCAAGTCCACATTTGCCGGGATGTGCGCCTCTTGATTGCTGCGGCTAAAGGCTTCATGTTCATTCTCCTAAGCGAAACATAAGTTTACCTGTAATGTTGTTTCATTGTTTCAATTTGTTGCAACTATATTATAGCAAAACAGGCTTGTCAAGTTTTTTTATCATCTTTCTTATTCTCTGCTTACGGTGAGGAATGTGGAGAGGAGGGGAAAGCCGGGCTTAAGATGCAGGGTCTTTCTCGCGGCTGCTCATGAGCTGGAAAAGGCCTTCCAAGGCAGTAAACATGTCGACCTGGGGAAACCCATGGTCGGTAAGAAAATGGACCATTTTCAAGGTCTTGAAGGCATCAAACCAGGAGTGGAATTGGCGCAGGAGCCCGGCCCGCTGCCGGCAGTTTTTTCTGATCCTGGACCAGGACACCGGGAATTGATTCGCTTCCAGAAAGACGGGCAGCAAGGGATCGATAAGGCCCGCCATGGCCATAATGCCTTCCGTGTCCCGCTCGGGAAAAGAGTTCATCGTCCGGAGCCAGCCTTGCAGGAGGGAAAAAATACGGGGATCATACAACTGCCATTCCTTTTCCCCCGCTTCCAAAAACCGGATGACCCGCTTGCCGGTTCCGAAAGGAACCCGCCGGGAAGGTCTGGCGGAAGGGCAAACGGTGGTCGTCCGAATGCAACTGATGGGCTGATACTTGGCCAATTTGTTCAGGAAATAGAAGTCCTCGGCCGCATCCCTGCGGTTCATACCCCCCACCGCCACGTAGGCGTCAGCGGTGCAGACCATAGTGGAGCCGATGGTATGGAAGGCATAGGGCGAACCTGCATACCGCAGTCCAAGGACGTAATAATGTAGAAAGATGTCATAATTACGGATGGCAAGCTGATGCCGGGCGGAAAACGGTTGCTGATGCCGGTAATTCACAACTGCCGCCGCGGTCTTCTCCAGCCCGAAGTGACTCCTGATCGCCGCCAGATAATTATCGGCCACCAGCGAGTCGGCATCCAGGCTAATCAGTAACTTCTCCTGCGGCAGGCCGTAATCGAACAGTTGCAAAGCACTGTCCAGCCCGATCTTTCGGGCGGCGCCCACGCCGCCGCACTTGTCCGGCATTTCCCGTCCCGGCGAAGAAGCGTCGATATAGGTAAGCCTTAAAGGACTCTGCAAAATCTCCCTCCCTCGCGAAGACCTTGCCCCGTCCCCCGGAAAATCCTCTTCCACCCCTTTGATCAGGGAATGTAAATACCGGATGGTCTCCTGATTATTCTTAATGTCCCGGGGGGAGGCGGCATGGGGGCCGCGATTGTTGATCACACAAAGGACCAGGGTGCGCCCCAGTTCAGCACCGGCATTGCGGGCCAGACTGGCCAGGGTGGCGGGGAGCGTGTCCTTCTCTGCCAGGGCGGGAATTACCACCACCTGCTCAACACCGCCTAAGTCGGAGATGACAAGCGGGTACCCAGGAAGGGTTGATTTAAGTTCGTACTCCCGGATATGACCTGGGACCATCACCCGATCAACCTTTTAACTTGCTGGGACAGCATTTCATAATCCGGGTTTTCCAGCCAGTGAATCACCGTTCCCTGCCTTTCCATACGCCGAAACCATGTCTCCTGCCGTTTGGCAAACTGGTGGATTCTGGTGTTGAGTTGCTGAAACATCTCCTGATAATCCAGTTTGCCCTGCAGGTATAGACCGATGTAGCGATATTCGAGACCAAAAAAATCTATCTTCTCCCAGGTGCAGATGCCCCGATCATGGAGCTCTCGCACTTCGTCGATCATCCCTGCGGCGAGCCTTTCCCGCAGACGTTGCGTAATCCGGTGGCGCAGGACGGCCCTCTCCCATCGCAGGCCCAGGACCAGTGGTCGCAGCTGGAAGGGGGCAAAGCACTCAGCTTCTCCGCAATTCTTAGTATAATGGGCAATCTCGATCGCCCTGATCAGTCGCGGCCGGTCCTCCAGATCAGTCTTGTTGTGCAGGGCCGGATTCAGTTCCCGAAGCCTGCCGATAAGTGTACCCATGCTTTCGTTCTGCAAACTCGCCCTTAAACAGGGATTCTCCGGCACCTTGAGCATCCGGTAGCCTTTCAGAACGGCATCGAGATACAGTCCCGTCCCGCCAACAAGGATAGGCCGGAGCTTCCTGGCTGATAATGCGGAAAAGCAGCTATAGAAGCGCTCCTGGTAGTCGAAAACGCTGAATTCATAGTCGGGGTCAACAATATCGATCAGATGATAGGGGATCAGCTCTCCCGCCACCAGGTAATCTTTCAAGTCCTTGCCGGTTCCGA
>Ga0209514_10008625_pt1 | contig 11511 bp, 15 predicted proteins | sample Subgrocontami58m_FD_187452 | JGI IMG/M metagenome (GOLD analysis project Ga0209514, IMG submission 187452) | Subsurface groundwater microbial communities from S. Glens Falls, New York, USA - GMW37 contaminated, 5.8 m (SPAdes) (version 3) | ecosystem: Environmental > Aquatic > Deep subsurface >...
AGGTTTCTGCAGTGATATTTTTCAAATACCCCTATTGAAAAATTTAGTCTGAGAGTTTAATCTCATATAAATGGATACGGTTGAGCAAAGGTTAAGGGAATCTCAACCCTCCTATCTTCCTGTCGAAAAACCCGGAGTTTTGGATAAAACTTCCGGTTCCTTTGAAAAACTCAAAGGTGATTTTCTGGGTAAGGACATACTCTCGCTTTCACAGTTTGATCAGTTTTCCTTGATTAAATTATTCAAACTGGCTGAGAATATGCGGGATATAGCCCGCTATGCCAGGCCTTCCAGTATTCTTGCCGGAAATATTGTCACCCTTCTTTTTTACGAGCCTTCATCGCGAACGATGGGCTCATTTGACGCTGCTGTAAAACAATTGGGCGGTCAAACTATTGTAGTAACAGACCCAAAGAATTATTCATCAGTTGCCAAAGGCGAAACTTTTGCCGACACTATTAAAACATTTGAGGTTTACAGCGATGCAGTAGTTCTCCGGCATCCGAAAATAGGCGCTGCATTAAAGGCCGCCGAAGCTGCCAAATACGTGCCGATTATTAATGCCGGGGACGGGGCAGGGGAACATCCGACACAGGCTCTTCTGGATCTGATGACTATCTGGAGCACCCATCACCGCCTTACGGGCCTTAAAGGACTTATTGCAGGTGACATTAAAAATGGCAGAACTGTTCATTCCCTTCTCCAGGGATTGGCGCTATATCCTGATAATAAAGTCTTTTTACTCTCCAGTGATAAATACCAACTAGGGGAAGAGGAGATAGCCAAGCATCGCGAAAGAGGCTTAGATATTCAAACCATTAGAGATATGGAGGAAATACCTCCCGACTGTGATTTTTGGTACTGGACAAGGATCCAGAGGGAAAGAGGCAGCCAGTTATCAAAATTTGCCTACAGGCATTTTTGGAAACATTTCTTGAAAGATAAGGATTTATATAAGGTAACACAAAACGTATTAAACAGGTATGGCGGAGTAAATACGATTCTTATGCATCCTTTACCTAGGGTTGGGGAGATTGCAGAGGATGTAGATGCAGACAAACGTGCAGTTTATCTAAGGTCTCAAATTCGTAACGGAATGTATATCAGAATGGCGCTTCTTGGTCTCACCCTTGGTAAATACCCCGGCAGCTTTGATTTAAATTATTAACGACAGCAACCTTCTTATTTTCGAGCGAAGTGAGAAATCAAGAAGCTGCTTCGCAGCTTCTTACAAGATCGTTACTTCATATTTGTCTTTTTTTTATCCTGCAAGATTAAAATCCAATAAGTAAGGAGGTGATAATCTTGTCAATTGCAAACATTATAAGGACTACACTTATGGCCGTGATTTCTTTGGCTTTGGCATTTACTATTTCCTATTCCCTGGTTATAGCCCAAACAACTACTCCGACACCAACACCGACAACCCAGACACCGGGAGGTGCTCCGGCAACCGGCCATGGCGGGTAGTATAATAGGGCATGCGAAAGCTACTGGTAGCTGTTTTAGTCATTGCAGGTATATTTGCCGGAAGATGGGCAGGCAATGCTGTTACACAAAACAGCCAGCTTGCCGATCCCGGTTCGGTTAAGGCAGAAACTGTTGAACCGGTTAAAGAGCAGAAGTTAACCGTTTTTAATTCCCCGAAAAGATTAAGTATCCCTAAAATAAATGTTTTATCTGACGTTGAAGAGGTAGGTGAGGATGAGAAGGGTAATATGGATGTACCTAAAAAAGTAGAAAATGTTGGCTGGTATAAATTTGGCTTTAAAGCCGGTCAAAAAGGAAGTGTTGTTTTAGCGGGGCACCTTGATGATGTAAACGGGGATCCAGCAGTATTTTGGGACCTCAATAAACTAGAAGCCGGGGATGAAATTATTCTGACTGACGAAATGGGTAAAGAGTGGACCTATGTTGTAACAAGAAATGTTACTTACCCTTATGATCAGTTTCCCTTGCAGGAAGTTTTTGCTAAAGATGATAATGCTTACCTAAACCTGATTACCTGTGAAGGCAGTTTTGACCAATCCTCTAAAAACTATTCCCACCGGACAGTTGTATATTCAAAACTATCAAAGTAATACCTTATTACTCATATCTTAAAGCCTGTATGGGGTCGAGTTTAGAGGCCCGGATAGCCGGTGCAACGCCGAATATAATCCCTACCAACATAGCAAAGCCAAAAGATAGTGCAACTGACCAAAGCGGGACAATAGTAGTAATAAACCTGCCTGCAATAAGTGAAAAAGCAAAACCCAATATAATACCTATTACCCCTCCTAACCCTGATAAAGTTATTGCCTCAATTAAAAACTGGTTTCTTATATCGCGGGGTTTGGCCCCTAAAGCTTTACGGAGTCCGATCTCCCTTGTCCTTTCAGTTACTGAAACCAGCATGATATTCATAACCCCGATCCCGCCGACTATTAAAGAAATAGCGGTAATTCCGCCTAAAGCCGCTGTTAAAACCCCGGTAATTTGAGAAATAGTAGCGAGTGTTTGTTCTTGGGTCATGACGGAAAATTCTTCCTCGGATAGCCTTTTTTTAAGGGTATTTGTCACTTTTTCCTGCACTTTTTTAACATCTTCCGGATTATTAGCCGAGACATAAATTGTGTTTAGCCTGTCAATACCAAACTGCTTTTGTCCGGCAGTAATAGGAATTAAGACACTGTTATCCTGGTCTATACCAAAAGTAGAACCTCTGGCTTCTGTAACCCCAATTACCCTGTATTTTAATTTAGCGATATTTACCTCCTTACCTAAACTATTTCCAGATCCGAAAAGGGTTTTTTCAACCGTCGGCCCGATAACAGTAATCCGGGAACCGGCCGAAACCTCGGAAGGGTTCATAAACCTTCCGTCGGTGATTTTGGCGGCGGTGATAAGCTCAGGAAAGTTTGCTTCTATCCCGTAAAGTGCAACATTTTTGTCCGTTTTATTCCCATAAGTAATACTGACATTCCTCTGGATAACCGGGGAAACCTTGCCTTCTGCCTGCAAGCTTTTCTCAAGGTTTTTAGAATCTTCAAGTGTTAGCCTGTTTACCTGGACCCCTCCCGGAGATCTCCCTCCCTCCGGCCTTCCGGGAATGACAAACATTAAATTTGACCCCAACCCCTGAATTTGGGTTGTTATATAGCTTTGCAGTCCCGACACAAGAGAGATTAAAAGAATAATGGAGGTTGTACCAATAACAATCCCTAAAATAGTCAAAAAAGACCTCATCCTGTTGGCAAGGATAGCGGTTATAGCTGATCCAAATGTTTCAGACAGATCCATGTACCCTCCCATCGGAAACTTTAATCATATGTCTGGCGACTTTAGCTATATTTAATTCATGGGTAATTAAGATTATTGTTTTTCCCTCCTTATGCAGATTTTTAAAAATTTGCATAATTTCCTGTCCGCTTTTGGAATCTAAATTTCCGGTCGGTTCATCTGCCAGTATTATCCCCGGATTAGTAACCAGTGCCCGGGCAATAGCTACCCTTTGCTGTTGGCCTCCGGAAAGTTGGTTGGGGAGCGAGTTAAGTTTATCTCCAAGGCCTACTTTTTCAAGCATCAATCTGGATCTTACTTCCCTCTCTTTGCTGCTAACTCCGCTGTAAATAAGCGGCAGGGCTACATTTTTTAAGGCAGTTGTCCGTTTAAGTAAGTTAAAGCTTTGAAAAACAAATCCAATTTTTTGGTTGCGAAGGTCGGCTAATGACTCTTCGGAAACTTTAGCCATATCTTTGCTGTCAAGAAGATATGAGCCGGTTGTAGGCCGGTCTAAAAGCCCCAGGATATGCATCAGTGTAGATTTACCGGAGCCGGAGGGCCCGGTAATAGCAATAAAATCACCAGCTTTGATCTCCAGGTTGATATCCTTTAATGCCTGAAAGCTTACTCCTTCGGACTTATAAACCTTGCTTACGTTAATCAGTTTAATCTGGGACATTATTGCCTCCCAGAGCCGGATCTAAATAGACCTCCGAAAGGCCGGTTTGAAGCAATAGGGCCGCTTGGAGGGTTTGTGACAACCTTTTGTCCTTCCTGCAGCCCTTCGGTAATCTCGATTTCTGTTTCAGAGCGAAGCCCTACTTTAACTTTATTTTCCTGAAGCCCATCTGGAGTTTGCACTAAAACTGTCTCATCCTCCCGAAGCGCCTCAATAGGTATGGTTAAGACATTGGCTTTTTCCTCCCAGATAATATTTACCTGGCCGTTTAAGCCGGAAATATTTTTAAACGACCTGCCGTTTAAAGAAACTACAACAGTAATTACAGTAGCCCCGCTAGTTGTTTCTTTAGTTTGGGGGATAATTTCGCTGATAATCCCGGGGAAGACCTGTTCACCATAGGCATTTAAGGTAACTTCCGCTTTTTGCCCTAGAGACACTTTAGTGATATCAGATTCATCAATTTCTGCCTCAAAGGATGGTTTTGAAAAGTCTACTATATCAATAGTGTCTGTTGCCGTAATAACCTGGCCGGGAAAATAATTAGCTTTAGTTACTACCCCGGAAATAGGGGAAGTTAAAACCGTATCTGACAGGGCTACCTGTGCCAGCCGGATACTGTCAAAAGAATTGTCCCGGGCCACCTCGGCTACAGTTCGTAGTTGCCTTTGGGCCATCGTTTCATTTACGGAACCGATATTTGAAAACCCGCCGTTACCGTACTGGAATAAATGGATATCATCTAAGACTTTATCTAAAGCAGCTTGTTTGTCACGAAGGGTGTTTTGGGCTTGCTGCAGCTGGATAGAGATATCACGGCTATCCAGGCCAGCCAGGACTTCACCTGTGTATACCTGGTCTCCCATTTTAATATTTACAAAAGCAAGCTTACCGGGGGCTTTAAAGCGTAGTGAGGTGCTGTCTTCACCGGTAAAGGTTCCGGACGCAGCTAATGTTACTTTAAGGTCTTGTCTTTTAACTTCAGTAAATTGAAGGCCTGATTCATTGGTTTGACCTTGAAATAACAACCTGTTGTGTATTATGACTAATAACAACACAACTATCAGTATTAATATAATCTTTTTATGCCGAGAGATAAAATTAAACACTCTTTTCATGGGTCGGGAGGCAGTGGGCAGAAGAACCTGCTAATTTTAACAGTTTAACCTTGTATGATCAACCTTGTGGTGTAGCCCCGTAAATTGTAATAGGGGTTGTCATTTCAATCCAGTAATAAATTCTTTCCGCATCAGCAGTCCTTAGGTTGACACATCCGTGGCTCATAGGAAAACCGAAGTTACTGTGCCAGTAAGTGCCGTGAAGCCCGTAGCCCTGGTAGAAATAGACGACATATGGCACATTAGGCAGGTTGTAATATGTCCCGGCGGCCCAGCTTCCGCCTATCATTCTGGTAGAAAGTAACTTGATCCATGGTAAAAAAGTGCCTGTTGGGGTTGGCCACCAGGGCTTGCCGGTAGAAACAGTAAAGTTATAAATAATCCGGTTATCCTCCAGGGCATAGAGCCTTTGGTTGGTTAAGTCAACCTCAACCCTTTTTTCGACAGCAAAAGCAGTGACGTAAGAAGTTAAAAACAAGATGACTACCCCAAAAAGAGCAGCCAGGATTTTCATATCATAAATATTAAATTCTTGAGTTTAGAATTGGATGAAAATTTGGTAAGAACGTTGAAAACCTAATCCTGGAGCCGCATTTTGGCCATCCAGGAAATAGCCGGGCTGAAAAACCTTTTTCCAAGATGGGGGAAAAGCCTTCTTTCGTCAATTAAATCCAAAAGGTCAGTCATTTTAAAATCGTAAGTGCGTTTTAGGCTACCCATCTGTCTTGTGAGAAGGTCCTGTACTAATCCTTTTAAGGCCGGGTGGACTGATTTGCTACTAGAAATTTTATCTACCATAAAAAACTCAGGGTGGAATTGGGCTGTTATAATTTGCCCTTCCTTTTCTCCGTCAATTTCTAAAGCTACAGGGTTTTTTGCAATATCCTCTGCTAAAACTCTAATAAAAGGTGGTTTATCTTTATCGAATCGGTAATGGAGTTTATTTACAAATACGGATGTAAAATTATCTCCCAGCCTCTTAAATACCTCCTGTTTTTTCCCATCCTCGAGCACATGTACATTCTGGCTTCCCAGTTGGAAAAATCCTCCTATAACCTCGCCGTTTCTAAACTCTCCCCCTAAAATATCCCCGATCATTTGGTGACCTAAACAAATAGCCGTTATAGGGGTCTTAGATTTTATGGATTTATACACTTGTTCAAGCAGTGGCCTGTAAACTCCGTCACCGGGATGACCGTCTCCTCCTCCAAGTATTATCCCTGTGGGTGACCTGAACAAACGTTCAAGTTTTACTTTGCTTTCCCTGATAATAGATCCATCAGGATTTATAATAACTGCCGACTCCGGATATTTCCTTATATATTCAGCGTGGGGTAAAACAGAATCAAGTTTGTCAAGGTGGGCAGGAGTTAAGATATGGACCTGCCTATAAAGTTCCGGGTTATTCCTTATACTTTCGGGAATACTTTCTGCAATTGATACCCCAGTCCAGGTTAATCCGTTAACAACATGTAGAATTCCCCCAAATCCTCTTAACTTTAGTTCATTTAAATCCTCCAGTAATCCTCTGGTCTGGGAAACAGTAACTTTTTGGATATGCTTATTATCACTGAACTGGTCCAGTTCCTGGTAAACTTTATTGTAACTGCTTCCTTTTTTTGGGTATATTACTGCTACTTTTTCGGCCATTTATTTTTTGTATTCTACCTTTAACCCTCTCGTATATTTTATAGGGTTCCAAAGGATCCTTTCCTACGCAGATAATATCAAATCTACCGGCCTCTTTCAACGCACCGGTATTATAAAGTATTATTCCTCTTTTTTCTTTTCTTACCGGATATAGAAAATCATTAAAAATGTCCTTTAGGTAGGTAAACGGTAAGCCTTTTAAATAGGGGACTGTAAAATCACAGGCAAGGTAGAAAATATCCTTTAAAGATCCGCTATTTATTTTTTCCGCTACAATTCTAGGGTAAAACGTTCCCGGTTTTCTCATGTTGGCTTCGATGAAATATATTTCCCTGTTTTTATTTATAACCAAGTCTATCCCAAAAAAACCAACAAACCCTTTGGAACTTAAAAAATAGGCAAACTTATCAATATCTTTTAGGACTTGTTTAAATTCCTGCTGAGTTAAGGATTCCTGGGGGTGTTTGCAGCCGATATACCACTTCTCGTCTCCATCCAGTAGCTGGTCATGGGAAGAAACTATTTTATGGGTTCCGTCAGCAAATACCTCTACCTGGATGGATGGGGAGGCAATTATATCCTGCAGCCACTCTTCAACCGCTGCCCCGCTTTCTGCCTGTGCTTGTTTAATTTTAAACAGTGCTGTCTTTAATATCTTACTTTGTTCCGGCTTACTTTTAGCTTTATAATCAGAAAGCTTAAGCTTGGTTGTTCCGGCACCTGATATGCCTTCATCTATCTTTATTGCAATCTCCGGGATTCCTTTACTAAAAAGGCTTTCTACGGCCTCATTTAGGCTCTTAAGGTCGGTTATATTTTCATAACCCAAAGCTATTTTTAATCCGAGTTTTTTGGCTAGTTTTCGAAAACCGCTTTTAGTCCCGTATTTTTCTGATAGTAGCGAATGGCCATAAAACAGCTTTTTAATTTTTTTTGCGAACAAGTGTTCTTCAAATGTGGCATTATAAGTATCAAGGTAAAAGTGATCCAGTTTTTTTAGTGAACTGATTATCGGGTTGTCATAAAAAACTGAATTATGTTTGAATTTTTTATTAACTTTGGGGTTTAAGAAAGTAATATCCTTAAAATTCCAGCCTAAGTTATCAAGGTAGTTTAGATACTCTTTCTCAATTGGTGTTTTGGTAATTAATATATCTCCCGGACTGGCAAAGATGACACCTCTTTGGTCAAAATCTAAAACACCAGGGACTACTTCAATCCCCCTGAAAGTTAAATTATGAATAAGAATCTTCCTTTTGTTCTTTGGCCCTGTTGGCATAACCTAAAGATTTTAACATAGTTAAATTTTTTGCAGTAATTTTTTAACCTTCAGGATAAAATATTCTTGAAATGGATGAAAAACAAAGCTGGAGGACATTTAAGGTAGGCTACGTGGGAATCTGGATAGTAAACCTTCTCCTGGTGATTATTTTAATTTTTACACCGATTTCTTTGGAAACTGTCTTATGGTACCTGATAGTTTCAGCCATAGTCATTGAATTTCTAAAATCAGCTATGCTTTATGTGAAGGGATGCTCTACAAACACCGGGCTGACAGCTGTTATTTCTAAGCTTATAGGTTGGCCAAAGGATGAAAATTCTCCTCAGGGGAAAATGGCAAGTTTCTATTATCTTTTAGCTTCTGCTATAGCACTTCTTCTGGCAGGCTTAATCCTAAAAATTTTCAGCATATTTTTTGGTATACTTTTGCTGTGAGTGATAAAACAGTTGATTTAAGTAAATTCATGGATGGAGATAAAGTTATTATCTGGCCTGCAAAGAAGCAGGCAAAGTTGGCAGTGCTTGAGTATTTAGCTTCCAAGTTTGAGGTTGGAAAATTCTATACAGAAAAAGAGGTTAAAGAAATAATAAACCACTTTCAGGCTTTCAGCGACCATGCAACCATAAGAAGAGAGCTCTATGATAATTATTTCTTAAATAGGGAGTCTGACGGATCCAGGTACTGGAAAGAAAAGAGTCCTTAATGGATGTTTTGACGCGGATCTAGTGAGCTGATTTTGTCTGCCATTGGCCTGTCCTTTTTAAACCTATTTTTTATATACCTGCCGGCAAGTATACCCGGTGCAATGGTAATCAGGACACCCAGGGCAATATTACGGATTACTATTTTCTTGGCCGTATATAGGTATTTCTCAGCCGACAAACTGATATTTTCAATATTACTCATTATGGGATTTTATAACAGACAGCCTTTTGGATACAACTATTAGTTCATCCAAACTTTTTGTTTCCATTAATTGCTCCCTAACCTCTACTGCTCCCTTAAAATTATTGACATAGCATTTAACGAATTTTTTCATTTGTTCAAATGGCCTTTTACCCTGGTATGTATCCTTAAAAAGTTCCAGGTGTTTAACTAATAATTTTATCTTGTCTTTGGGCGTAATACTTTCTGGGGTAACACTTTCATTAAAAACCCAGACATTTTCAAATATCCCCCGGCCGATCATAACTCCTTCTAACTCGTACTTTTTACACTTTTGCTTTGCTTCTTTTAAAGTTCGGATATCCCCATTGCCTATAATTAAGGTATCAGGGCTAATTTTATCCCGAAGTTTTATAATCTTTTCCATCTCTTCCCAGTGGGCAGGGGGCTTTGACATTTCAGAGGCGGTCCTAAGGTGGACTGTCAGGGCAACAATTTGTGCCTGCAGTAAAGTTTTTATCCATTCCTCGGTAACCATTTTTCTAAAACCAATCCTGGTTTTAACGCTTACCGGCAGTTTCCCGGCGCCTTTTTTTGTAGCAATAATAATTTCTAAAGCTTTTTTTGGATTGTCAATCAAGGCAGCACAGGCCCCGGTTTTAACTGCGCTTTTATCGGGACAGCCCATATTTATATCAATCCCATCAAATCCCAGCTTGGCAATAATTTTTGCAGCTCGGTAAAACTTTTCCGGATCTGACCCCCAAATTTGAGCTACAATCGGACGCTCTTTTTTGGTAAATTCAAAGGTCCTTAAGGCTCTTTCCCTGCCTTCAGAAAAAAGGGCATCAACGGGCACAAACTCGGTAAAAAAGACATCAGGCTTACCCACAGAAGCCACAATCTGCCTAAATACAGTATCGGTCACCCCATCCATAGGGGCTAAAATAAAGAAAGGTTTTTTTAGTTTCTCCCAAAAATTCATGGTGTAAGTATACCCTAAATGCCATTCTGGCGAAGGCCAGAATCCCTTTGATTAAGTCTGATACAAAGGCTCTTTCTTGTTTTTCTAAAAAAATTTTAACAGATTGTCTTGTTTTTAATTAATATTGGTTATATGGTATGTTCTATTTATGAAAAATATACACGCAGTCGGTGTAATATTTGAAAATCTAAAAGGCGAGATTCTTGTGCTAAAAAGAAGCAGTGACAGTATAGAAGGAGAAATGTGGGGATTGGTGGGAGGTCACATCGACCAAAATGAAGATAAATATCAGGCGGCCGTACGTGAAATAAAGGAAGAAATTGGGTTAGAGGCTGATGTAGATCAACTTCAGTTTTTAAAAACTTTCCATTGGGAAAGACCAGAGATGAAATTAGACTTTGAAACTTTTAAATATTTAGCAGATAAAAACTTAACAATTAGTTTAGATAAGGAAGAAAATACTACATTTATGTGGGCTCCTCCAAAGGATTTGTATGGTAGGGAGGACTTGATGATGGGTTTGTATCCGATTTTGGAAGATGAATATCAGGTTTAAAAAGTTCAAACAGTTCCCTAAGCTGTATTAAAACAGGCAGATAATAGTTGTATTTGTTCTTTAAATATTAGATTATTATCTTAATGAAAGAAAAAGGGTTTGCTTCTCCGGTTGCCATTTCAGCTGTCCTTGTCGGAATAACTCTTTTATCTGTAGGTGTAGTGCAGTCTAAAAAGGATTTAAGCCAAAAACTACAGACAGGTGTATCTTTAAATCAATTAGCAGAAGCAGGGGTTGAAGCTATTAAGGATGAACAGAAGGCAAATCCGGATATGATTATAATTTCCGGTATAACCTATCTCTTAGAAGGAGAGAGTACATATAAATTTTATATTCCTAAAAAAGGAGGGGAAGTAAAAGGCACTATTTCCGGTGTTTGTAGCGGTAATGTTACTGGTTTTTATGATGGTAAAAATTTCGGAACAGTTTCCGGAAACATTTTGGCTAATTGTCCTGCCGGACCCGGAAATCTTTTCAAACCACAAGTAAAAGTGCAGTATGAGGGAAAAGTAAATCTCACAGGAGGTAAAATCAATGGTCCTTGGAAAATTACAGAACCCGTTACAATGCAAAATGAGTTTCAGCTGGAATTTACACCTGTTTCTGCTGATCAGAATTCCGCGGAGAATAAGGACAAGCTCATATCTTCAGGGTATTTTCCGTTTTCGTTTTATTCGTTTTCAGGCAATATTCCTTATGAATTTATTGTGCCCAAAAGCGGAGGTTCAGTTTCAGGAAGCATAGGCGGAGCCTGCAGCGGCGCACCGGAAGGAACTTTTGATGGCAAAGATGGGGGAAGGGTTGAGGGGATAATCAGAGCAAAGTGTGCAATTGGACCTTTAGTAAATATGGATATAGAAATTAAATATACCGGCATGGTGTTAATAAGAGAAAAAAAGGCCTTTATAAATTATGAAATGCAAAAGCCTGTTGCCGGCCAAAGAGGTTCCGTCCCAATTTACTTCAGCAACTGACTTCTAAATATGTTGGGGTGATCGACGGGATTTGAACCCGCAACATCCGCCTCCACAGGGCGGCGCTCTACCATTGAGCTACGACCACCAAATTTTCTAAAGTAGCGAGATGGCAAGG
>Ga0209514_10008629_pt1 | contig 11508 bp, 15 predicted proteins | sample Subgrocontami58m_FD_187452 | JGI IMG/M metagenome (GOLD analysis project Ga0209514, IMG submission 187452) | Subsurface groundwater microbial communities from S. Glens Falls, New York, USA - GMW37 contaminated, 5.8 m (SPAdes) (version 3) | ecosystem: Environmental > Aquatic > Deep subsurface >...
TGCAGTAGAATCAACATCAGATACTTTAAGAATTTTTTTATTTTTTCCAATCCATTCTTTGATTGGATCCCTAAACAAGTATAGCAAAAATCCTATGATAGAAAAAGCAATGATTATGAAAAATAGGGGTGATGAGTCCACGTTATTTGTTGAGGGTTTTTCAGTTGAAATATCACGTGAGATTGCATCTTTCCCCATGATTGGTGTAATGTAAATTATGTATTTTAGGAACTTGAAAAAATTCTGTATTCAGTTAAAAATTTTGTAATGTTTTCTCTTTCAAAAAATAATCTCATGCAAGTTTTACATTGATAGAAAAATAAGTTATTTGTGGAACAATAAAAAAATATATTTTCATCAGTACAGCATTTGTCTTTTGTTCCGTAAAACCTTGGAAATTCCAAAATAAACTCATTTTGGCAGAATTTGATAAATTGTATCATTTCACGAATGAATTTCATTCTTGTACCCCCATGGTATTTTCAGTATCGTTTTTGTGCCTGAGTTTGCGTATTTTGATTGACTCTATCCATTTACCGCCTAGTTTAGATTCACCTCTTGTTTCTCTCCACAAAAAGCCAAATTCTTTTACAAGTCTAACTTTCTTTTTCATAAGTTCTCACTTTTGATTATTTTTGTTAGTTCATCAAAGAATGAATTTAATTCTGCAACTTTTCTAATTGCATATCCATTTTGAATTTCTTTTTTTGTGATTTTCTTTTTCATTTTTTTTCTTTCCACTCCACAATAATAAATTTAGAATCACATCTAATGCAAGTAAACAAAACTTGTAATGGAATACCATTATCAAAATTACTTGTTAACATTTCAAAACATTTGTCAACTACAATAAGATTTGTTTTTGTTTTAATTTCACATCTGCAAGATGGACAATGAATAATCATTTTTTATTTCTCCATATCACAACAAAGTAAGCATTTCTTGAACGGTCAATATCTTTTTTATAATGTAAAAAATTAATTCTTCCAATGATGGGATAAAATTCAGCAATTCCAATTAGATGGGTTTCAGAATATTTTGTGCAAATAGAATTACTTGGAATTATCATCATAGTTTCATTTTCTAACAATAAAAATTCCCAACATGATTTTAAAACAAATTCTTCTGTAAATTCATGTGGTGGATTACACCAGTTCCTATCATACCATGTTTCATTTAATGAATTTCTTTTTTTATCAAAGTATTCATTACATTTTTTATTTTTTTCAGTTGCACAAACATCTAATTTAGGATAAAAATTGTATTTTTTTATCAGATACAAAAATAATTCTTTTGGTGTTTCCCATTCGTTAGATTTTGATAATTTACTCATAAGGAAATTGTCCTAAACCAGATTGTTTTTTTTCATCATTGAAAATATTCTTGAATATTTTTTTTGGTGATAGTTTGAATATCAATTTCCAATCTCCTCATAGCAACTACGACAAATAGTTACAAACGATTCATCATCTTGAAAAATAAATTCGCATTGTCTAGGTTCGTTACATTTACTGCATACAATTAATTCAAAATCAGATTGCCCTAGTTCTAAATTGTCAGTCAATTTTCAATCACCCGATATTGGTCTATTGTAAAGTTACATGCAAATCCATAATTTTTTAAAAAAGCAATATGTTTCTGTGCAGATTCCAAAGAATTACAAATTCCTCTAACTCCCAATTCATCATCAAAAACAACAAAAACTTTAGGCATTGTATTTTTTCTTACTCCTTGGCTTGGTTCTCAGTTGCTTACCGCATGAATCACAGTATTTTGCCTCAGTTACTTTTTTTTCTTGGCAGACAGTACACCATTTTAGACCTTTTTTGTAAATTGAAACTATCATTTGAGAGGTCATTTTTGATACAACCCCGTGTTATGCACTGATTCAAGGTGCAGTTCTATATCGCCCTCTGCTTCGTGTGATGTGGTGCAGATTGCAGTGGTAAAGTTCTGACAGACCTTGCAGACACCGATATAGGATCCGTCTGAATGTTTGTCGATAAAGAAATTTTTCTTTAGCTGAATGTTTTCTCTGTAATTTTCTGAATTACCAAAACCATATTTGGCATTTGTAGATTTTGTTAGTGTCTGGGATCCGTTATCGGATAGTTCGGTTTGAAAATGATAAAGGAATCTTCTTTTTGATTCTAAAATGTCTGCTTGTGCTTTAATCTTTCTTAGTTGGAATGGTCGTTGTTCTTTTAGAATTTCTAATCTTTCTAGTAAAATTTGGTCTTTGAGTGATAAATTGGTAGAGTCACCATTTTTTATAAATTTTATAAGAATTTCTTGCATTTCTTTAATATCATCGGTTTGAAAATTTTGTAACATTTTTTCTTTGAGTTCCTTATTTGGAAAAATTTGGATTCTAGGTTTTGATGCCATCTAAAAAACAACTCCACCAATTTTTCTTTGAAAGTCTTTCTGGGTTCTCTTGCCATACCATTTTTTCAAAGTTGCTGTATCTTCGTGTGACATTTCAGATACTAATTCGTAATTATAATCAGTGGCAATGAGCCACATTTGAATACCAAAGTGTCTAAATCCGTAATTGGCTCTGAAATAAAGTCCAAAATCAGATTTTTGAAATCCAATTAAACCAAGAATCTTTTTAAAAAATTTGTTGTCTCTATGTACTTCACTTCTTAATATTTTATCATAGTTTTGAAATTCAAACTTTGTGTTATTATCTTCCCAAAACAGATATTTTTTTCTTTGGGATTTTCTGACATTGTATAATTTTTCTAGTGGTGTTATAAAATCAGGATCCAAAATGTATTTGTGATAATCTGTAGAAGTTTTATGTTCGTGTACTTCGATATGGCAAATTCTTCTAACGTAAGAATAGATTTTGTCGCCTCTCATTTTTGCATACTCTACAACTTTAGCATCTGTAATTTTTTTGCTCTCTGCACCCTCTACATATTCAACCACTTGGTCAAGAAATTCCATTTTTTCTAATTCAATCAAGTAAACTGTAGACGGTCTTACAAAAGTCCATGTCTTGACACCAAATTTTAGAAAATCATCTATTGAGTAATTTTTCAATAATAATTTTTTTGCTTGTTCGATTTGTTCTGGTGTGATATGCAAGTCAGAAGATTTCGGATCCCCTTTTTGTCCACTGATTCTTAATTGAATTGCTTCTTCTTCTGCTAGTGTAATTCCTAAACCGTAAATTATGGCGTGTCTTATTGCTTGTCTGTTAGACCAGTTAGGCTCACCGTTTACAATTTGATAGTCTGCAACCTCTAATACTGCATCTACCATGTTGCCTACAATTTCTTTCCAGTTTTCTTTATTGATGTCGTCTGGGTGGATTTTGAATTTAGGATTCACAAAACCTAGTGTAATTCTAGCAAATCGTGTCTGTTGTTTGTATTCAAATTTTGAGTGATTTTTGCTAAGCCAATTTTTGAATAATTCAGTGTTAAAAATTTCAGATTCAGATTGTAGTGCTTTTCTGATTGTAGTAACTGAATTTTTTTGTTTTACTAGTTGAAAATAATTGGATCCGTCTATTTTTTCAATTTTGTTAGAATCTCGTAATGGATAGATGTAACTCCTTGAGAACTGCTCTCTGCTCTGGTGAAAATGGTCTGCTATTTGGGTAGGCGTTTTTGGTGTCTTTAGGAATTTTAAAATTTCAATATCAATTTCATCTTTAGAAGTGATAACACCGTCTAGTCTAGATTTAGTGGTTGGGATTTGTGCATTAACTACACTAGCCAATTATCCCAACCCCCCAAAGTGGGATTGAGATAATTCTCATAATTGGCTACAAGTAGATTTAAACTCGTTCCCACTGTATTTTTCAACGTGTATTCTAGGAATCATTTTTTTTTAAATGTTGTGAGGTAAACTATGTTGACTATTCAGTGATTCGTGAGGCTAGAAATGGAAATATCAGATTTTCACTTGAAAAAATGGTGTTCTACCCCATAACGTGAAAGAGCCTTACATAAATTGTTGAAAAATACTTGGGGGTTCACGTCATAGGGCATTATTTCTAGGATTCCATTTATCTAAAAACGTGACGATACTATCATTTTTCATTATTTTGTTAATTCATTTGTAGCACCATTTTTGGGAATGGTTTTCATTTTCATTTTATCAGTAGTGTTATTGTTTGTGTGAGTTCAAAATTTTCATGAATGTGGGAACATATTCTAAGGAAATGGTCATTTACAAAATTTGTAGGTTCACAAATTAAATGAAAAGTAATGGGTATACCTAAACCGTAATTTTGGGTATACCTAATGGAGTGTAAAAACGTGATAATGGGTATACCTAATGGGTATACCTAAATGAAACCATTTTGTTAATATCACGCTAAGTATCACGTTTTACATCACGCTTTGTGCTTGTAAGTTATCTAAAATGTGTTTCCAGAAACTATTATACATAAACAGAGATTACAAATTTCCATGAAGGTTTTTGATGGAAAAAAAGCTGCACAAGATTACATGTCAAAACACACTCTTGCGTTTTCTACTCCAGAATTAACCCTGATGAGATTTGCATTTTGGTTAGGAGATACGGTTCCAGATCCTCAAAACAAAGACAATACACTTCCAAGAATGCTGACATTTATGGTAGAACAAGACTTTGCACCAATTTTAATTGATGATGATAAATACGAGCCATCTGGTGCTGTCAAAAGCTCAAATGTTTACGGAAATGCATTTTCAGAAGCTAGTTCTGATGGAAAGTTTTGTTCTGAATGTGGTACAACTTTATCAAAGACAGCAAAATTCTGTCCTGAATGTGGTACAACACAGGATTAAAATAATTTTATGCTCTAGTGCCACATTTTGTGCAAAACTTTGCGTTTGGTCTTAGTGATGCACCACATGATGGACATCCATCAGATGTAGTTCTTCTTGGCATTAATGCTGGATCAGGTGAGGGTAAAGTCCCAACATCACCAAATGCTTGTTGTGCAGATACAATACCTGGAGGACCACCGACTGGATTTTGTGCAGTGCCAGATCTTGGCATTCCACTCATCATTCCAGGTTGGCCCATTCCCGGCATTAATCCAGGAGATTGAGTATTGCCAGAACCAGAACCACGAGATTTTTTCAGCTCAAAGATAACTTTGATTGCTAAAAATTCCAATGCAGAGTAAGCTACAACATAATCGCCTAGTTTTTGAAAGAATTCTTTGTCACTTAGTAGACCTTTTTTGTACATGTTATTGGTGTCAAGAAATGATTCATAGTATCCTTGAGAATCATCAAACAAACTTTGCAGTTTGTCAAATAGCATGTTTAGTGTATCTACTTCACCAAATGACATACCCATGCTTTACTTTTGGAATATTAATTACTTTAGGATCGTTTTGTTGACAATGCCGTTATTGATTTACCATGCACAAGATTTCTCTTAGGTAAAACTAATTCTCACTAGACAGAATTTGCTAATTCGTTACTGGAATTAAAGAAATCTTAGTATTAAAAAAATCTGGATTAAACTTGGAAATTTTACACTATTTTCCTTCTAAGAATGGGAAAATCCATGATTTGTGTTCAAAAATCTGACGCTTGTCGTAATATGTAGAATCAAGTTTTATTTGGAATTAGATTAATAGTTGGTTCAAACTTTTTCACGCAGATCTCGGCTTCACGTATTGTGCTTCTATAGTATCTACTTTTTGCACGATTAATTAATTCAATTTTTTCCACATATACCAACCCAAGTGTTTCTAATGTGTGTAGTTTCTTGTAAACCGTGCTTTGAGGTATTTGGCTGTCATAAGAAATTTGAGAAGATAATTTTGAGGATTTCACAATAGAAAATAAAATTGTTCTGGATTCTAAATTCGATAATTCCTTTAGAATCATTTGATCAACGTTATATTTTCTTAACTCTAATGGCGTATATTTAGACACTAATTTCCTATCCAAAATCACTTGTTAATGTAAGATGTTAAAATTCTACAGATATAGAATCAGCAAATAGAATCACAGTCAAATTTAAAATAAAATGTACATTTTAGAATTTGTGATTCTAGTCATAACAAATATTTGCAATAATTATAGTAATGCATATTCGTATATTACAAAAAAATTAAACTCTATCCTAAATGCAATATGTCAAATATGACATGCAGAGGAATTTGTGAAAGGCATCGCGCTGAAAAAAACAGATACACTGACAATACTAAAAGATGTACATCGTGTAATGTGTATTTGTCATATGATGGAATAAAGTGTCCCTGTTGCGGCACACAATTACGTTCTAAACGAAAATCAAAATTTCGTATAGTAAAAACATATACTGAAAAAAAGATTATACTCTGAGAGATATTCTAGATCTTGTAGTAAATCCAACTATGCTGACTAGAGCAACTGCAAGAATTATCATGGCAATGGTGCCAAATTCTGGAACCACTTTCTTTGCTTGAGCCAAATCACTTAAGATCATGTCAATTTGGGCATCTATTTTGTCAGAAGATTCATTTGATTTTATCATGTTTCGAAGATCTTGACGCATATCAATTTCTATCTTGAGCATTAACTCAGAATCAACTTCACCTAATGGACCTTCAACAAATTCATAATTATCCAGATATGCTTGAGTGATTAGCTCAAAAGCTGTTTGAGCATCACCGTTTCTATAAGCTGTTTTAGCTTCATTTAACAATCGTTCTATTTCATCAAAATATTCCAAAATATCAATTTGTGTTTCACCACCTGAAAGATCTTGTAGTGTTGTAATAGTAATCAGACTATTTTCAACTAGAGTGCTTATTTCACTGGGACTGCCTTTTGCAGTAATAATCTCATTCATATCTGCAAGATTATTCTCCAAAGATGTTGCATCAGAATTGGATAATTCTACGAATGCCATCTTGTTGTTATTGAAAATCTCAGTTGCTTTTGTCAGAAATACAACCGTTTCGTCATATTCTACTTGATCAATAGTTTTACCGTCTTTTACAGCAAGCAGATATTCCACTTTTACTAAATTTAATCTGTCTTTGACTCCAGACAGTGCTAGTCCTGTATCAGATACATCACCGCCTTCATATTTGCGAATAATTAATTCAACTTTTTCAGATATATCTTCAAGATCTGCTTTCATAACATCTATTGGTATATCACTTGCTGTAACACCCAATGCAGATTCCATTGAATGTAATAGTTCATTTGCAGATTCAGAGCCAAGTTTGTCTTCTACAGACGGATGAAGTGTTCTATAATAATACAAACCCTCATGGGTAAATGTTTTAGCACTTTTCACATCGCCTTTGTCCAAAGCTGCAATTGCTTCTGCTATTTCTTCAACAGTTTTTAGTTTAAAAATTTCCAGCAATTTTTCTGTAATTTGAGGACCATGGGTAGCCAATAATGCAGGATTTGATCTGATATCAACAACTAGTGAGTTTATCTCTGGATATGTTGTAGAAATTTTAAATTTCTTTTCCATTACAGTAAACCAACTCAAAAAATCAGTAGAGTTATTTTGAGTAATGGCTGATTCCATTTTCATAAATGCAATCTTGTAGATTGTTTTATCTATAATTTGTCTATTAAGTGATGCCTGTTCAACATTTCCTGAAACTAGCATGTTCTCAGTATCAGAAAATGAGTTTATAATTATCATGTCGCTTTGAGCATCTACTGTAAGTGCAGCGTCCTTGAAATTATCAGAATAGTTAGTTTTAGCAGTTTGAAGTTTTTTTATTGCGTCAATTTTTGTCGTTTTGATTTGGTCTTTTAGTTTCAAATCAACTTTTTCGGCTTGATAGTCTATCAAATCAAAATGAAATCTTGCCATATTTTCAGCATCTAACAAAGAAGTTTTCAGAGAATCCCATTGATCTCCAAGTGTGGCAGAGAATGCAACAGGAGTACTAACTGTTAGCATGATTGCAATTAAACCAAAAAAGAATATTTTTTGTGTGATATTCAACAGAAAGGCAGGCAAAAATAGAGTATTAAAATCACCGTACCATTCTATAGTGTTAAAACAAAAATGCTAAATGAAAATTAAAATTTAAAGCATCTAAAAATGATTAGTCGATTAGGAATCAAAAAATAGAAAAATGTGCTAATGGTTTATGCTTGTAATGCTCTATCAATCATATTTTTGTATGACTCTTTTGATGCTGCACCAACTTGCTGACTAACTATTTCGCCTTTGTTAAGGAGAATCAAGGTTGGAATGCTAAAGACATTATATTTTGCTGCTAATTCATTGGCCTCATCTACATTGACTTTGACAAATTTTACTTTGCCTTGATAGTCATTTGCCAGTTCCTCTACTACTGGGCTTACCATTCTACATGGACCACACCACTGTGCCCAAAAGTCAACAAACACTGGCATATCAGAGTGAATTACATTGATTTCCCAAGACTTTGCATCTGAAATTTCTGTTATTCCCATAATGACTATAATTTATTGAACGTACCTAAAAATGTTCACCAGAATTAACACCATATTTTTTGTTGGAAAAGAAAAATCAAAAAACAGATTTAGTGATATATACTTAAATGTCGTTTCAATAAAACGGAGATATGAGTAGTGAACTTAGACTTAAAAAATTAAGGGGATCTGGCGGCTATGTAATGGCAACTGTAACTGATCAACAACAAATGAAAGGAAATCTGGGAGGTCCAGATCTATTTTTGGCGCCAATGGGTAGATTGGATAGTCAGAAAATTACTAAACATTTTTGCAATACATGTGAAAAAGAATTTGAGGGTCCTCCAAAAATCAAATATGAAAATCCAAATGAAGAGGTTGCAGAAAATTTAATTCTTGCAGAAAAAGGTCAATACATTTGTAATTCATGTAGTGCAGTAATAGCAGAGTATAGAGAATTTAGAAAACCAAATGAAACAGTTGAAGTTGGAAGTGCAAAGCCATTAGAGACAGGTCAAACTACACAAATCTCACAGCCTGAACCTGTACAAGTAAAACCAGAAATTACACAATCAGCTACACAGCCAGGTCCAGCTACAACAGTTAGCTCAATTGAAGGATTAGCAGTGTATGATGAAAATGCAAAAATGGTTGGAAAGGCAAAACAAGTTGGAATAGATTCGAATCAATCAGTAGTGTTGTTAGTTATAAAAAATGATGGAACCGAGGGTAGCATCCCATGGAATAGCATAAGAAAAGTAGGAGAAGTGATTCTTTTAGGAAGTCCAGCAGTTGCAGCTCAACTAGGAAAGTGCACAAATTGTGGATTTTCAAATAAAGAAGGCTCCAAGTTCTGTGAAGAATGTGGCAGTAAGCTACAATAAGTGTAGATAAATTTAATCAATCAAACTATAGGCGATTAATGAAGTTGAACAAAAAAATCATGTCAAAAGGAATACTCAAAGACATCATGATTGTAGCTATAGGAGTAATTGTAATTTGGGTAGGTCTGCAAGTTGCATTTGGAACGCAAAATCCATTTTATGTAGTAGCCAGTGGAAGTATGATTCCAGTTTTACAAGTATATGATGTATTAATTGTTCAAGGACATGAGCCATTTGAAGACATTCAAGTCGGAGACATCATTGTCTTTGATCGCCCGTCAGGACATGATAGAGTAATTGTACATAGAGTTGCAGCAATTATTGATGATGAACCTAAAACAATCAGAACAAAGGGAGATGCAAATCCAGCATCAATTCCAGGAACAGATTATCCAATTACCAAAGAAGAGTATATCGGTAAAGTTGCCTATACAGTTCCACAAATAGGTTATGTTACTCAGCTATTGAAACCTCCAATGAATTACATCATAATTGTAATTGTCATAGGAGTCATGGTTGTAAAGCAAATGTCTAAAAAGAAAAATGAAAAAGAATCAAGTTTGCAGAATTCATTGAATCAAAATGATTCCAATATAGAATCATCTGTAAATATTCCAGAATTAGACAAACTAGAAAAAGATGATGTGTATTCTAAACACGAAGAAAGTAAACTCCCTGAAGAAGAGTCAAAAGATCAAAAATAATTTTCTAAAATTACAAAATTGAATCTTTGGTTTTAAAAACGCGATTGAAATAGTCAGATGGTTCATTTGGTTTTTCAATGTCATTTGTAATTCCTGCAAGGTTTTTTGCAAGATTCTTTTTGTATCCAATTTGCATCTGTCTCTGAATTTGTATTCTCTGTGCTTGTGGAGAACCAGCTCCATGCATTGATTCAGTAAGATAACCAACAGCGTTTCTTCCCATTGTCATGTTTTCAATTAGTCTAAGTACTCTCATTCTGTTTTCAACATCAACGCCTTTTCTACCTTTAAGATATTTTTTAAGTAATGGCCCTGTTACTGGATGTCTAAAGTCTTTCTCAGATGGTAAAGTTACTACCAATCCACCTGCAATGTCTTGTGCCAATCTACTGATTTCATATGGGAATCTAGTTACATTGTGTTTGCAAACTTGGGCAAGCATGTCTTCATTAAGATATACACCTGATTTCATCTTGTGTGCTAGGTATGATGATGCAATTCCTGCAGCAAAAATTGTCTCATTAAGATGAGTCATCTCAACAAGTTTGTCTTTGATATGAGATACATTTGGTATTCCATTATAGTCAGCTATGGTAGCTGCTGCGCCAATTAGTATATCGCCTAGTCCAGTTTTGCAGACATAGCTACGTCTATGATAACAAGTAAAGCGCTCAATTAGCATTGATGCAAATTCGTATTCGCCATGCATGAACACTTTGTCCCATGGAATGAATACTCTATCTAAAATCATTAGAGCTTCTTGTCCTCCATATTTTGCATTACCATCATCAATGGTTCCTTCCTCCATACTTCGAGTGTCACATGATTGTCTTCCATAGATGTAAGTTACACCTTTAGCATCTGCAGGAATTGCACCAACAACAGCCCAGTCTTTGTCGTTTTCTGTTAATCGTACTGTAGGCATTAGAATAATCCAATGTGAGTTGATACAGCCAGTCTGATGTGCTTTAGCTCCTGAAACATAGATTCCTTTATCGTCTTTGGCAACTATTCTAGTAAACAAATCAGGATCATCTTGCTCTGCAGGTCCCTTACTTCTGTCCCCCTTTGGATCAGTCATGGCACCACCAATGACAAGGTTTTCTTTTTGAACCATCTTTACAAATTCTAAAAATCGTTTATGATAATTGGTTTTATGTTTCTCATCAATTTCAAATGTAGTGGAATGCAAAGAATTCAGTGCATCCATTCCGACACATCTCTGGAAACATGTTCCAGTGTTTTGTCCTAGTTTTCTCTGCATTTTATTTTGTAAAACCAAATCTTGTGCACTTTCTGCAATATGTAAAAATCTGTTAACTCTTAGTCCAGTAATTGATGAATTTGCAGAAGCAAGTTCCTCTTCTCGTACAGCCAAGTCATATGTCTCTGCTACTGCATTAATTGATGGTCTAATCATTGGATGATCTACTGGTTCTTTTACTAGTTCTCCAAAAAGATAAATTTTAAGATCTCTTCCCCTTAGGCTTTGAATATAATCTTCGCCTGTTCTTATGGTCTTGAATTTCTCAACATTCGCCA
>Ga0209514_10008631_pt1 | contig 11506 bp, 13 predicted proteins | sample Subgrocontami58m_FD_187452 | JGI IMG/M metagenome (GOLD analysis project Ga0209514, IMG submission 187452) | Subsurface groundwater microbial communities from S. Glens Falls, New York, USA - GMW37 contaminated, 5.8 m (SPAdes) (version 3) | ecosystem: Environmental > Aquatic > Deep subsurface >...
TGGGCGAAAGTCGTGAAGGAGTCCAACCTGCGCATTGATTGACAAAGTGCAGGCTGCTGGCCAGGGCGGTGCGATCGCGAACGAGTTCGCGCAGAAGTTGCTCTCGTGCAAGCACAGCGGCTTCACGGTCCGCATTCGATGGAGGAGAAGATGAAACAACGGTACCGCTTCACAAGCTCGCTTGCGCGCGTGGTCGCCATTGTGGCTGTGCTGATGCCTTTTGCGGCAGGCGCGGCCGCGGGGCCGGAATGGAAACCGGATAAGCGCGTCGAGTTGATCGTGCCGTCCGGCGCGGGCGGCGGCAACGATCGCATCGCGCGCATCGTTCACAAGACGATGCAGGACCAGAGGCTGACCGATGCCGTTATCACGATCGTGAACAAGCCGGGCGCGGGCCAGGTCGTGGGGATGGCGTATCTCAACCAGCAGCCGCCGGACGGCCACCATATCGGCATTGCGTCCGTCAGCTTCATGACTAATTACATCACGGGCCGCAGCCCGATCGGTCACAACGATATCGCGCCGCTCGCGCTGCTGTTCGCCGAGTACGTCGGTTTTGCCGTCAAGCCCGATACCAAAATCAAGACCGGCAAGGACTTGCTGGCGGCGCTCAAGGCCGACCCCGCCTCGGTGAGCGTTTCAATGTCCGGAGGCGGCGCCGGCAATCACAACCATCTTGCGCTCGGCACCGTTACGAGCGCCGTCGGGGGCGACATCAGGAAGTTGAAGGCTGTCGCGTATCCGTCGGGCCGCGACGCGATGATGGCGCTGCTCGGCGGGCACGTGGATCTCGCCGTGGCGCCCGCCGCCACACTCCTGCCGCAGATACAGTCCGGGCAATTGCGGATGATCGCGATCACCGCGCCGAAGCGGCTCGAGGGCGCATTCGCGCAAGTGCCGACGTGGCGCGAGCTCGGCGCCGCCGCCGTCGTTTCAAACTGGCGCGTCATGATCGCGCCGCGCGGCACGCTGTCGCAGCCGATCGCTTATTGGGAGAACGTGCTCGCGCGCGTCGTCGAGACCGACGACTGGAAGAAAATGCTCGAGGACGACGTGCTCACGGGCCACTTCCTGAAGAGCGCCGAAACGCGCGCTTACTTGAACGCGCAATACGAGGAGCTGAAAGGCTTGCTGACCGCGTTGGGCATGGCGAAGTAAGCGGGGACTCAAGCGCAATACTGCGCGCGCAGCGAGCGCACATCCTTCACGCGCGTGATGTCGTAGAGCGTCGCAATGAGCTTCCGGCTGCGCGCCTTGCCGAGCACCGGCGCCATGAGATCGAGCGCTTTTTCGGCGGCTTCGTTGCGGTTGAGCGGATTGTCGGGACTGCCCTTCGCCGCCATCGTCTGTTGCGTGACCGTGCGCCCGTCCCTAAGCTTCACTTCCATCACGCACCGCCAGCCGCGCACCGGCGCGGGAATAGACGGATCGGCAATCGCCTCCACGCGCTCGCGCATCTTGCGCACCTTCGGATCGTTGACGCGCTTGTAGTCATGCGCGGCCTTGAAGGTCATCGTGCCGTCGACCGCCATTACCGCGAGCAGGTGTTGAAGCGAGATGTCCACCATCTCGCGGTTGTCGACGACCTTGAGCTCCGTCTCGGGCACGCGCGCGACGATTTTCTCGATGTCGTCCGGTTTCAACCGGTGCTCGCAGATCAACTCGTAGAGCACGTGCAGCGGCCCCTGGACCGGGCCGCCCACGGTCCAGCGCTTGATCCCTCCGCGCAGGATTTCATACCGGTGTCCGAGCTCGTTCACCATCTCCTCGGGCTTCGCCTCGCTCATGAAGATCGTGAAGAAATTGGGCTCACCCGAGAAAACATCCTCTACACCGGTGAAGCCGCACGCGGCCATCAATGCCGCCGACAAGCCGTCGTGCGCCGGCATGCCGCCCATCGCGTAGGCTTTCTCGATGTGCTCCGTGTCGCGAAACATCGTGGCAATGCCGCCGACGTGCTCAGCCGCATACGACAGCGCGTAGCGCACCTTGCGCTGGTCGAGTTCGAGCAGCGCGGAGGCCGCCGCTGTCGCGCCGAATAGTTGTCCCAGTGCGCCGGCGTGGCGGCCCGTTCGCGCATACCGGGTCGCGTCCAGCGAGAGCAGCGAGCGAGCGCACAAGTCGTAACCAAGCACCATGGCGCGCAGCATGCGCTCGCCCGCGAGCTGCCGCCATTCGGAGAGCGCGAGCGCAGCCGGCACGACGCTCGTCCCGGGGTGCGAGCGCGTCGGCGGATGCGTGTCGTCGGTTTCGTCGGCGTGGCCGCACGTGCCGTTGGCCAGCGCCGCGTTGAGTGTCGTCGTGACGATGCGAGTTCCGATCACGCCCGCTTCGCGCGCGCCGCCGAGCGGCTTGACGAACGCGATCGCGCGCCTGCCGGGGAGCTGCCTCGAACCCGACAACATCGAAGCGAAGGTGTCCACCAGGTGCAGTTTCGCCCGCTCTTCGACTTCCGCAGGGAGCTTGCGCTTGAGCGCGTCCGCGATGTAGCTGCTCAGCTCCTGCATCAACGGCGAGATCGGCGCGGCCCGGCTCATGGCCTCCCCCTGTGGTGGTTACTTGTAGACGCTGCAGCTAGTCGACCCGAGCGCCGGAAGCCTTGATCACCTGCGCCCACTTCACGATCTCTGCTTTCATGAAGCGCGCGAAATCCTGCGGCGTCCCCGCCGCGATGTCCATACCCTGGCTCGCAAGGCGCGAGCGCACGTCGGGTTCGTTCAAGATCCTCGAAACGTCCGCATTGAGCTTGCGCACCACCGCGACAGGCGTGCGCGCAGGCGTGACGAGACCGTACGAGGCGCCTGATTCATAACCCGGCAAACCTGCTTCGGATATCGTCGGCAAATCCGGCCACAGCCGCGATCGCCGCTCGCTCGAAATGGCAAGCGCGCGCACGCGTCCGCCTTTCACGTGAGGCAGGGCGGGAGGAATGCTTGAGAAATACAGGGTGACCTGTCCGGCGAGCAGATCGACGAACGCCGGTCCCGCGCCTTTGTAAGGGACGTGCACCAGTTCGATTCCGGCCATCTGCTTGAACTGCTCGGCGGCCAGATGCGTCGAGCTGCCGTTGCCGCCCGAAGCGTAGACGTATCCTTTGGGTTTTGCTTTTGCCAGCGCGATCAGGTCCTGCACCGATTGCGCGGGCGTCGCAGGATGCACCACCAGCGCGAACGGCGAAGTCGAGATGAGTATGACCGGCTCGAAGTCCTTGAGCGGGTCGAACGGGACGCTCTTGTAGAGGCTGGGTGCGATCGCGTTGGCGCTATTGAAGAGAAAGATCGTATAGCCATCCGGCACCGAGCGTGCCACGATCTCCGCCGCGATATTGCCGCCTGCGCCGCCGCGGTTGTCGACGACGACTTGCTGATTCCACGCTTCCGAGAGCTTGCCTCCGATCAGGCGTGCAACGACATCGTTACCGCCGCCGGGCGCGAACGGCACCAGAAAACGGATCGGTTTGCTCGGATAGGTTTGCGCTTGCCCCGCGGCGGGGTATGCCAGAACTGCAATCGCAAGCACAGCGTGCGAAATCATGTTTTTTGCGTGAGCTGCCGCACCACCTCGTCCAGGTGCCCCCGGGTCATCGTGCTGAGGACTTCCTTGCTCAGGTAGTAGATGGGATGCGGCAGTTCGATGCACTCGTGCCCGGGCATGCCTTTGCCTTGATATTGCAACTCGAGCGCGTTCCTGAACGCAGACGTAATAAAGAACGTCGTCGGAATGCCGCGCTTTTCCAGCTCGACGGAGGTGTGCACACCGCACACCGTGCATGACCCTCATCCACCGAGAGCGCAAATAACGATGTCGCATTTGCGTGCCATGTCCTCGATCGTGTCGAGCGGAGCAGGTTTCGAGTAGTGGATGCCGCGGAAGCTGATGACTTCCTTCACGCCGTAGCGCGCCTTGAGGTCTTCCCCGGCTGCTTCCAGAATGATGTCCGCCTGCTCCTTGGTGTTGTCGTACAGCCCGAGGACTTTCCCCGCGAGGCTTGCCAGCCGCTGCGCCGGCGCGACTTCCTTGGTAGTGCCTACGGAAGGATCGTAGATCTCGCTCACGATGTTCGCCTTTCGCTATGAGTCACGGTTTTCCTGCTCCAGCCTCTGTTACACCTCGTATGCGACGGTAACACCGCGGGTCGTTTCGTTCCAGCCGTGGCACACCGCAGTCGTCGCACCGGGTCGGCCGCCCGCGACGATCAGGAACAGCCGGCTTGGCTCCTGGATGGCCCTGACGAAGAAATCATCGTCGTTCGGATCGACTTTCTGCACGTAGCGGTTCAGGCGCTCGATCCGCCACAGCCCGCCCTGCTTGAGCTGTCCGACGCGGCGGCCCGCTTTCTCGCGCAGCAGCTGGTGCACATCGGCTTTCGAATATCCCGCTTTCGCGAAGTTGTCCGCGATGTCGGGCGCGAGCGCGACCACCATGTCGGTGGCACGCCACGCGTTCATTCCGCCCATATTGCCCATGCAATCGGTCGTCGCGACGTGCAGACGCTGCGGATCGTCGTTGGCGTCGTCGTGCGTGAGCTGCGGATTTTCGCACTGCACGACGGTGATCACGTTCTGGTCCGCCTTGAAACCGCGATCCACCGCGAGCGGCTCCCACGGACTGTCTTCTTCATTTTCACGAATACAGAACGTGTAGCGCGCCGGTTGGCCGAAACAACTGAAGGAGGCCTTGGGATAACCGCCGCCGACGTTATAGAGTATGAGCCGCACGGTGCGCCCGATCGTTGCATTCGCGCGATGGCCGGGACTGAAACAGCCGCGCGCCCCGTTCAAGCCGATTTGCTTTCCGTACGGGCCGTTCACGATCATCAGCGGCGCAACGCCGTGGATGGTCGTCTGCACGCCGTGCATGTTGAGCTGTTCGTCGAGGATCGCCTGCATGCCGCCGATGATTACCGGCATGTATTCGGGCAGCGCGCCGGCCATGACCGCGTGCTCGGCAATCCTGCGTACCGTGAGGGGCTCGAAATTCGGCGGCACGAGCCCGAGTTCCTCGTCGGGATCGCGGCGCGTGCCTTTGAGCATCGCGGTAACCAGTTCCTGCGTCGGCGGAACGATAGGCAAACCGTCGGACCACGGCTTCTGGTAGAAAAATTCGATGGCGTCGTAAAAACTCTTCATGGGATCATTCTGGGCCATGCAATCTCCGCTCATTCAGGTTTGATGCCCGCCTGACGCACGACCTTAGACCACTTGGCGATCTCGCTCTTGATCATCGAGGCGAATTCCTCGGGGCTCATGCCGCCCGCCTCGACGCCTTGCGCGGCATAGCGTTCGCGTAACGCGGGCATTTTCATCACCACGCCGATTTCGCTGTTGAGCTTCCTGATGATCGCGGGCGGCGTGCGCGCGGGCGCCATCAGGCCGTTCCACGCGTCCTGCACGAAACCGGGCAGCCCTGCTTCAGCGACGCTCGGCAACTCCGGGAAAATCGACGAGCGCGCCGCGCTGGTCACCGCAAGCGCCCTGAGCTTGCCGGCTTTCACATGCGGCAGCACCGTGCCGATCGGACCGAAGTAGACGTGGGCCTCACCGCCCAGCATCGCGGTGAGCGCCGGACCGCCGCCCTTGTACGGAACGTGAACCATCTTGATACCGGCCAGCGAATTGAATAATTCAGCACCCAGTTGCGTCGGGGTGCCGGCGCCGGCGGATGCGAAGTTGAGCGCTCCCGGTTTTGCCTTGGCCAACGCGACGAGCTCCTTGATCGAGTTCACCGGCACAGCAGGATGCACGACGACGAGGTGGGGATAGGTAGACAGCAGCGCCACCGGCGCGAAGTCCCGCACCGGATCAAACGGGACCTCTTTGTAGATGCTCGGAATGATCGTGATCGATGAGGAAATGCCGAGCAGGGTATAGCCGTCGGGCGCCGCCTTGGCGACGAGATCGGTTCCGATCAGGCTGCCGGCGCCGGCACGATTGTCGATCACCACGGACTGGCCCAGGCGTTCGGAGAGCGGGGTCGCGATCAGGCGCGCGTAGAGGTCGGTGCCGCCTCCCGGACTTTGCGGCACGACGAGGCGAATCGGCCTGACCGGATAGCTTTCCGACGACGAGTTGGCTGCGGCCATTCCGGCAAGCGGAGACCCGAGCGCCACGCACAACAACAGGCTGACACTAATCAGCGCGGATGCCGGCATCTTTAATCACTTTCCCCCATTTGACTATTTCCGCGTTGACAGCCGTCTGCAGTTGTTCCGGCGCCCCCCCGACCGATTCCATTCCAATATTGAAAAGCCGGTTTTTTACTTCGGTTTTCTGGAGCGCCCTGGCCATCTCCTGATTCAGGCGATGGACGATCACCGGAGGGGTCGCGGCAGGCGCAAATATACCCAATATGGTCTCCGCTTCGTACCCCGGCAGACCCGAGGCGGCCACGGTCGGCAAACCGGGCGCGAGTTCCGTCGGTTGCATCAGCGTTTGCGCCAAAGCTTTCAATTTTCCGGACTTCATGTGTGGCGTGACGGAGGCCGCATTGGAAAACATCATGTGGACATGGCCGCCGATCAGATCGGTAAGCGACAACGCAGTGCTCTTGTAATAGATGGACATGATCCTGACGCCGGCCATCGAGTTGAATAGTTCGCTGGCGAGATGGGTGGTGGAGCCGATATTGCCGGTCGCATAGTTTAACTGTCCCGGCCGCGCTTTGGCCAAAGCGATCAGCTCCTTGACCGACTTGACCGGCAACGACGGATGCACGACCAGAATGTTGGGCTGCCGGATCGCCAGCGTGACCGGCGCAAAGTCCCGAAGCGTGTCCCATTTCACGGGATCCTTGCTCAAGAACTGCCAAAGCCAGAGGCTCGTGCTGTTGATCAACAACGTATAGCCGTCCGGTGGCGCTTTTGCCGCGGTTTCGTTCGCAATAATGCTGTTGCGGTTTTCCACCACCACCTGTTGTCCCCACACATTGGTAAGCTCTTGCCCCACGATGCGTGCGACGATATCGCCGCCGCCACCGGCCCCGGTTGCAAAAACGCGAATAACCCGGTTCGGATAATCCTGCGCGCGCAGCGCTGTTGCGGCCGGGAGCAAGAGGGGAACCAGCAGAATCAACGCGATCCGGCGCTGAAATTTCATGGGTGGAAGCGCGCGCGCTATTTCACCGGCGGCGGGTCCCCGATCTCGGCCATGCGGCCTTGCTTGGCGAGTATCCCTTCCAGGACCTTCAGCGATGCCGCCATGCGTGGCGAACCGAAATAGGGGCCGATCAGAAAGACGACCTCCAGGATTTCGCGCGGGGCAATCCCGAGCGCCAGCGCCTCCACGATATGGTCGTGCGCCTGAACGAAATCGCCGACAGCGAAAGTATCTCCCACCGTGCAGATGACTCGCGTCTTATCGTCGAGTATCCAGCGGCTGTACATGCGCTGATAGGTGAACTCGAGCCAAAGGCCTGCCCATTCGGGGTCGAGCGCGGCGCGGTGGGCGAGCAGGTTGATATGATGCGCCCCCCGGTACTTGATTCCCGTGCTCACGCCTAGCCATCCGTACTGTTGCATGAGCGCCGCGCGCCGCGGATGGTTTTCCTCCTCGGCGTTCCAGGTTTTGCGCTCCGCTTCGAGACTGCGTTCGCGGTCGTGTCCGTCCAGCGGCAGCTGGTCTTGGCGCAGCCCGGCGAGGACGCCGAGGTCCCGCGCCACTCGGGTGAAGACGTCGAGCGCAGGCGTCACGGCGGTATCGCCCGCATAAACCTGGCACAACAGGATCGATTCGAGCGCTTCACGCAAAGGCATGCCCCCCGCGATCGCTGCGCGCAGGGTGTCTTCGAGATGGCCGAAGCTCCGGGTGGCCGTGAACTGCCCGATCTGGACCAGCCAGCGGGTGCGTTTGTCGAGCACTTGCCTGCGCTCCATGCCGGCGGCGAAAGCTATGGATGACTTCGCGAAGTGCTGGTCCAGCGCGTCCCACTGTGCGAGTTTCTCCTCGAGACGCGAACGCGTCATCGAAGGAGGATGCTGGAATGCGTCCGCGCCGTACTTCGCCACGAGTTGTCCGGCGGTGGATCGGTCCTTATCGTCTTGATCGCTCACGTCGGAATCCTTTCTTGCTGCCGGACCTGCACGCGATGCGCACCACTTCGATGACGCTCATAACTTCTCCCGGTACGTGCCGTTCTTCTGGCTCGAAATCAGGAGGCAAAGGCTAGCTTAGCGGCACCAAATCTGTCAAGGCGCGGCGCGCAAAAAACACTCATTTTGACAACCCACTTCAAGCGTGCTAAATGAATTGCGCGTTGGCGTTGAAGTCGGCGCTCCGACCACAATCGCACTGAGGAAAACGACGGATGGATCGAGGCATCTGGGTAACGTGGTACGATTTGCCCGAAGACGGGCGCGAGTCCTATGTTTCGTGGCTGCACCGCAGCTATATTCCGGAGCTGTTGAAGCGGCCCGGTTTCTTGTGGGGAGCTCATTACGCCGAGGTGGAAAAGGCGACCCGGGCGGCGACCCGGCGTACGGACGACCCTGCGGTACCGACGGGAAGCCACTTCATGCTGCTATTCGGCGCCGAGACTGCCGATGTTTTCGGTGATCCCGTTCCCAGCGCAATCAATGCGGGCTTGCCGGAGGCGGACAGAAAAATGCTGGCGCTGCGGATCGGTGAGCGCGTGAGCATCATGGCCGAGTTCGGGCGGGTGGACGGTCCGGAGGCGAACACGTACCGGGACGGGATGATGCTTGCAAACTGCATCCAGTTCGGAACGTACAACACGCCGTGGCAGAATGAGGAGGAGTTGCTGGCCTATTACAAGCAGGGCCGTCTGCCGCATATGGCGGTGATGCCGGGGTGCGTCCGGACCCGCAAGCTGGTTGCCGTTGCGGGATGGGCGAAGCACGGCGTGCTGTACGAATTCACGTCGCTGGAAGCGCGCCACAAGAACTTCATCGGGCACGGGGACGCCAAGATGAAGGCGTGGTCGGACCGGATGATCCCGCGGCTCACCCACGCGCCCGGGTCGGCGAATCTTGCCCTCAGGATATGGCCGTTGTAAATAGGGTCAGTGTAACTTTTCTCAGCCGAACGGTTTGCCCTGCAGCATCACGCATGCGCCACGGAAAAGTTACACTGACCCTATTTACAGGGCTGCCCGATTATGAAACGGCAACGTTGTTCGGCATATTTGCGCCGGCGGCAACGCCTGTGGCGCTCATCAATCAACTGAACCATGAAATCGTGCGTGTCCTGAATCGGGCCGAGATTAAAGAACGGCTTTTTAACGCCAACGTGGAGGTCGTCGGAAATTCCCCGCAACAGTTTGCAGTGGCAATCAAATCCGAAATGACCAAGTGGAGTAAAATTATCAAGGATGCCGGTATTCGTCCCGAATAGGGCCCAATTGATTCGTCGGCACCGCTCGCGGGAATGGCCGGACCATCGCATCATACCGCCTGAGAAGCGGACGACGCTATGCGCCATAAGGAAATAGGTTCCCCTGGATTCCTGCTTTCGCAGGAATAACGACATTATTTCAAACAGACTTATTCAGAGGTTCCGCAGTGGGGCTTGCTGTACGCACGTCGCGGCGCTTAATATTCAACCGCTGTTGCCCAACATGATACGAGGAACCCGAGTCATGCCCTGTGCCTCCCGGACCCGACTTCTGTTACGTCGCCACGTCTTCACTTTGCCGCTTTTCGCACTGCTCGCCGTTCCACCGTCCGCGGCTCACGCGCAATCCGCCTGGAAGCCGGCTGAGCCCCCTGCACTTTAACGACGTCACCCCGCTTGCGATGCTAGGCAGTGAACCGGTGGCGCTCGCGGTGCGCGCGGAATCGCCGCACGAGACGAGGTCGCATGCCACTGCTCACGAGAACCTTTTCGCTCACTCTTATCGCGGCATTCTGTGGCGCGTGCTTGAGGTAATTCCTGCGTGGAGATGAGTTTGAAACCGACGAACCTCGTAGTTGTACTGTCCGACGAGCACAATAAGCGCGTCACCGGCTGCTACGGCCATTCGATGATTAAGACGCCCAATCTCGATAAGCTCGCCGCGCAGGGCACGCGTTTTGCCTCCGCCTACACCAACTGAGAGGAAGCAAGCATGAACATGCAGGCACGTCTACTTCCGGGGCTGTTGCTGGCGCTTAGCGTCGTCTGCCCGGCGCTCGCACAAACCGGCAGCTACCCGAACAAAGTCATCCGCTGGGTCGTGCCATTTGCCGCAGGCGGCGGCACCGATGTCGTTGCGCGCCCCATCGCACTCGCCTTGGGAGAAATGATGGGCCAGCCCGTCGTTTACGATAATCGCGGCGGCGGCAACGGCATGATCGCAGGCGAAATCGTTGCCAGGGCCGCGCCCGACGGCTATACGCTGCTCGTCGGCAGCCCGTCGGTGATCACCACCAACCAGAGCCTCTACGCGAAAATGCCGTTCGATCCGATCAGGGATTTCGCACCCATCACCAAATTCGCGAGTGTGCCGAATCTGCTGGGCGCACATCCGTCGTTGCCGGCGCGAACGGTACAGGAGCTGCTCGAGTATGCCAAGGCTAATCCGGGCAAGGTCAACTGGGCCTCATCCGGCATCGGCTCCGGCGGGCACCTTGGGATCGAGTTGTTTCAGAGCAAAACAGGCGTCAAGGTCGTGCATGTCGCATACAAGGGCGCGGGGCCTGCGTTGGTGGGTGTGATCGGCGGTGATGTGCATCTATTGCTCGCGGGGCCTGGGGTGTTCATGCCGCACGTCAAAGCCGGACGCGTGCGCGCGCTCGCCATCGGCAGCCTGCAGCGCATTCCCATCTTGCCGGAAGTGCCGACGCTTGACGAATCAGGCCTTCCCGGAATGCAATCGGGATCGTGGTACGGCCTCGTGGCGCCCACCGGCACGCCCGGCGCGATCATCAGGTTCATTCACGCCGCCACGGTGAAAGTACTGAACATGCCGGAGACCGCATCGCGTCTTGCGGCAGATGGCGCCATCGCCTCGGGCAATGCGCCGGAGCAGTTTGCGAAAGACATTCATAACGAAGCCGCGATGTGGGCGCGGGTTATCAAGCAGGCGGGGATCAAGCTGGATTAACTCGGCCTTAACTTGCGAAAATGATGCACGACGGGCTTCCGGTTTCGATGATCTGGCCGGTCGGCGTGAGCTTGCCCGTTTCGCAATCGATCCGAAACTCGACGATGGTGTGACTGTTTTCGTTCGCCGCGTAGAGCCGGCTTCCGCCCGGATCGAGGCTAAAGAAGCGCGGTTTCCTGCCCTGGACCGATTCCCACCCGACCTGGGCCAGCATCCCGCTGGCCGGATCTACTGAATAAATCACGATGCTGTCGTGGCCGCGGTTCGATGCGTAAACAAATTTTCCCGATGGCGCGACGGCGATTTCCGCACCCGTGCTGTCGCCCGTGTAGGTGGTCGGCAACGTGGGTATTATCTGGAATGGCTTGAGCTCGCCGCGCTCGGAATTCCAGTGATAAGCGGTGACGGTGGAATCCAGCTCATTGACCACATAAGCGTAAGACCCGGTGGGATGGAAAGTCACGTGGCG
>Ga0209514_10008635_pt1 | contig 11503 bp, 9 predicted proteins | sample Subgrocontami58m_FD_187452 | JGI IMG/M metagenome (GOLD analysis project Ga0209514, IMG submission 187452) | Subsurface groundwater microbial communities from S. Glens Falls, New York, USA - GMW37 contaminated, 5.8 m (SPAdes) (version 3) | ecosystem: Environmental > Aquatic > Deep subsurface >...
TCCGAGGGGACACCCCTCGGGTCTCCCTGGCAAGGAGGGCTGCGCCCTCCTGCACTCGCCCGCTCCAACGCCAAACGGGCGGGACCTGTTACGGCCTTCCGGGTACCTCGCCCAGCAGGACACAGAACGGGGCGGCCTGCCGAGGCCGCCCCGTTTTGGTTCCCTGTTGGGGGGACCGGTGTGGACTAGAAGTCCATGCCGTCCATGCCGCCGCCGGGGGGCATGCCGCCGGGGGCGCCGCCGGCCCCGTGCTTCTCGGGGGCGTCGGTCACCAGGCTGTCGGTGGTGAGCACCAGGGCAGCGATGCTGCTGGCGTTCTCCAGCGCAGCACGGGTCACCTTGGCCGGGTCGATGACACCGCGGACCACCAGGTCCACGTACTCGTTGGCGAAAGCGTCGTAGCCGAAGTTCTGGTTGTCGCCGTTCTCCCGCTGCTTGCGGCGCACTTCCTCGGTTACCACGCTGCCTTCCATGCCGGCGTTGATGGCGATCCGCCGTAGCGGTTCCTCCAGCGCCCGGCGCAGCAGGTTGAGGCCGGTGAGTTCATCGCCGGCGAGCTTCACGGCGTCGAGCGCCTTGAGGGCGTTTAGGAAGGTCACGCCGCCGCCCGGTACAATGCCCTCCTCAACGGCCGCACGGGTGGCGCTCAGGGCGTCCTCCACCCGGTGCTTCTTCTCCTTCAACTCCACCTCGGTGGCGGCGCCCACCCGGATGACTGCCACGCCGCCGGCCAGCTTGCCGAGGCGTTCCTGCAGCTTTTCCTTGTCGTAGTCGGAGGTGGTCTCCTCCATCTGCGCCTTGATGCTCTTAATGCGGGCTTGGATGTCGGCCTCGTTGCCGTGGCCCTCGATGATGGTGGTGTCGTCTTTGTTGGAGACGATGCGGCGGGCCCGGCCGAGTTCCTCGACCTGCACACCGTCAAGCTTGCGGCCGGCCTCTTCGCTGATGACCTGGCCGCCGGTGAGGCAGGCGATGTCTTCCAGCATGGCCTTGCGGCGGTCGCCGTAGCCGGGGGCCTTGATGGCCAGCACGTTGATGGTGCCGCGCAGCTTGTTAACCACCAGGGTCGCCAGCGCCTCGCCTTCCACCTCTTCGGCCACGATCACGATGTTCTTCGTGACCTTCAGCGCCTTCTCCAACACGGGGAGAATGTCGGCGATGGCCGAGATCTTCTTGTCGTAGATGAGGATGTGCGCGTCCTCGATGGCCGCTTCCATCCGCTCGGGGTTGGTGACGAAGTAGGGCGAGATGTAGCCGCGGTCGAAGTTCATGCCCTCGACGTACTCGGTCTCGTACTTCAGACCCTTGCTCTCTTCGACGGTGATGACGCCGTCCTTGCCGACCTTCTCCATCACCTCGGCGATGAGGTTGCCGATTTCCTTGTCCGCGGCGGAGATGCTGGCCACCTGAGCGACCTGCTCCTTGCCGTTGACCGGGGTCGACAGCTCGCGGATGCGGGCGACTACCGCCTCAACACCCTTCTCCACGCCGCGCTTGAGGGCCATGGGGTTGGCGCCGGCCGCCACGTTCTTCAGGCCCTCGGTAACGATGGCCTGGGCCAGCACCGTGGCGGTGGTGGTGCCATCGCCCGCGATGTCGTTGGTCTTGGTGGCCACTTCCTTCACGAGCTGGGCGCCCATGTTCTCGAAGGGGTCCTCAAGTTCGATCTCTTTGGCGATGGTCACACCATCATTGGTGATGGTGGGAGCGCCCCACTTCTTATCCAGCACCACGTTACGGCCCTTGGGCCCCAGCGTGATCTTCACGGTGTCCGCCAGCGCGTCGATGCCCCGCTTCAGGGCGCGGCGGGCGTCCTCGTCGTACAGTATTTGTTTGGCCATGTGTTACCTCTCTCCTGTGCCTGAAACCGCCGCGTTAGGCCAGCTTGGCCAGAATGTCCGGCTCGCGCAGCACCAAGTACTCGATGCCGTCGAGTTTGACCTCGGTGCCGGCATACTTGGAGTAGATGATGCGCTCGCCCTCTTTGAAGTCCAGCGGCAGGCGCTTGCCCTCGTCGGTCATGCGGCCGGGGCCGACTGCAATGACCTCGCCCTCCTGGGGCTTCTCCTTGGCGGTATCGGGCAACACCAGCCCGGAGCTGGTGACCTCCTCCCGCTCAATTGCCTTCACTACCACGCGGTCGCCCAACGGGGATAGCTTGGTCGCCATAGATCGGTCCTCCTCTACAAGAATGATCAGGGTGGATGAGTTAGCACTCGCAGTACCAGACTGCTAATCCAGTGCCGATTATGGCTGGTGGATAACCGCACTGTCAAGCAGTTTCTAGCACTCAGGGATTGCGAGTGCTAGTGATTCGGAGGTGCGCAGGCGAGCAAGGCAGGGATGGGGTACCGGCCGCCGCGGGTGGCGGCGGGGACGCCGCCGGGCTTGACTGGAGTTCGTTTCGCAAAAACCATCCTTACGCGTGTCCCCTCGGGATCTGCCGCCTATTCAATTAGGGGCCGTGTGCCTACGGTAGACGGTAGGTGGAGCCGCCGTCGTGAACGGCGGGCCGCCGTCCCAAGTCCGCTGAACCTCGTCACTGCGAGGCCCGTCCAGCGGGCCGTGGCAATCGCCGCGTCGGAGCAGCGCCGTTTCTCCTATCGCCACTGGTCCGGCCGGACTCCAGGCGCACTCGCCCTACGAAACGACGCTACGGTTGCCACGGCGTCGGACGCCTCGCAACGACGATTGACGCCGGGCGTACCTCATGGGCGGCCTGCGAGGCCAGCGCTGTGCACAGCGTCCACTGTGGGTGCGGGCTGGTGGCCGGCGCAACCGGGGGTGGCACAGCGATGGCATGTGCGGACGCGGCGAGTTCTGCGGTAGGCTCTAGGGCGTGCGCCACCACGTGCTCCGGAGCTACCCATGTTCTACGACGCCCTGCATCCCGACCACGGCCTGCCGCACCGGCCCACCAACGCGCTGGTGGTACCACGCCCCATCGGGTGGATCTCCACCATTAGCTTGGACGGTGTGACCAATCTGGCGCCGTACAGCTTCTTCAACCTGGTCAACGGCGACCCTCCGCAGGTGATGCTGAGCAGCGAGCGGCGGGCCGGCGGCGAGAAAAAGGACACCCAGCGCAACATCGAGGAGACCGGCGAGTTTGTGTTCAACCTGTGCACCTGGGACCTGCGGGAGGCCATGAACCTGTCCGCATCCATCGAGGCGCCGAGCTTCGATGAGCTGAAGGCGGTGGGGCTGACCCCCGCGCCGTCCCGCCTGGTGCGGGCGCCCCGGGTGGCCGAGGCGCCTATTCACCTGGAGTGCCGCCTGCAGCAGGTGGTGGCGCTGCAAAACACCCGCAGCGGCCACCACGACCTCCTGATCGGCGACGTGGTGGGCGTGCACATCGACGACGCGTACATCACCGACGGCCTGGTGGACACCGCCAGGATGCGGGTGCTGGCCCGCCTGGGCTACAACGACTACGCGGTGATCGAGAACGTGTTCAGCACGCCGCGGTTGAATGCGGCCGAGCTGGCGAAGCTGGGGATTGTGCAGTAGACGGGGGGATGGGTGGGGGGGGGGCGGCTGCAGTGGCTGCACCCTCCACCTAGCCCTCTCCCAGGGGGAGAGGGAATGAGCCGCTGCCCTGCCTCAACCAGGAGGTGCGACCGGTAGACACAGCGATGGCTGTTGCCTGGTTTCAAGTACCGGAAGCGAATGCTCGGGCTCCCTCTCCCTCTGGGAGAGGGCTGGGGTGAGAGTGCGGCAGGGCTATCGCATTCTCTCGCCCGTCATCAATACCCGCTCGTCCTGAACTTGTCGAAGGACCGGACAAGACCACCGGCAGGAGAAAGCGCCGTCTCGCCACGCAGGTTGGGTGGTTCGACAAGCGCCGTCCTGAGCTTGGCGAAGGGCTCACCACGAGCGGAATCCCCAGACCGCGCCGAGAATGCGCTAGCCCTGGAGGGTGCTGCAGATGCAGCACGCCGCAGCACGCGCAATGTGCTAGTCTTTCCCCAACACACGCCGGGGGTGGGCCCATGCTGAGCCGCGACGACAACAATCTGTTATGTCGAGTTGGGGCAGGCACCCCAACGGGCCGGCTCATGCGGCGCTACTGGGTCCCGGTGCTCTACGCAGCCGAACTCGAGGCCGACGGCCCGCCGCAGCGTGTCCGCCTGCTGGGCGAAAGCCTCATCGCCTGGCGCGACAGCGACGGCCGGCCGGCGGTGGTGGTGGAGAGCTGTCCTCACCGCGGCGCCAGCATGTTCTTTGGCCGCAACGAAGAGGATGGCCTGCGGTGCGTGTACCACGGCTGGAAGTTCGACGTGGCCGGCGCCTGCACTGACATGCCGAACGAACCCGCCGAGTCCAACTTCAAGCACAAGATCCGCATCACGGCGTACCCGGCCGTGGACCGCGGCGGCGTGGTCTGGTGCTACATGGGCCCCGAGACGCCGGCGCCGGCTTTCCCCGAACTGGAATGGACGCTGCTGCCGGCCCAGCACGTGCGGCACGCCTGGCGCGCCATCCGCACCGCCAACTGGCTGCAGAACATGGAGGGCGACCTGGACACCAGCCACGCCTACTTCCTGCACGGCCGGCTGCGGGTGGAAGACCCCAACGTCATCGGTCTCTACCATCCCGACCGGTCGCCCCGGCTGGAGGTGGTGGATACGGACTACGGCTGCATGTACGCCAGCCGCCGCGACGAGGGCGACGACGCCTACTACTGGCGCACATCCCACTTTCTGTTCCCGTTCATCACGCTGTTCCCCGCCAGCCCGGAGGGCATCGTCCCCGGCCATATGTGGGTGCCGGTGGACGATGAGACGACGCTGGTGTGGTGCTTCGCCTTCTGCCCGGTGCGCCCCCTCAGCGATGCCGAGCGCGACGGCTACCCCGCCAACGGCGACGCCAACGAGGTGTGGCGCCCCAACGCCGGGCCCGACGGCTACCTGCCGCCGCAGTTCGGCCGCGCCTACGTGGGCGACTGGCCGGCGTCCAACCAGAGCAACGACTACCGCATCGACCGGGAGGTGCAGCGCACCCGCAACTTCACCGGCATCCCCACCATCCCGCTGCAGGACGGCGCCATGACCGAGACCATGGGCCGCATTGTGGACCGCAGCAAGGAGCACCTGGGGTCGGTGGACGCGATGATCATCAGGGTGCGGCTGCGCATACTGCGGGCCGTGAAGGCCCTGCGCGACCACGGCGAGCCACCGCCCGGCCACGGCCGCGCCGACCTGTTCCGCGTCCGCTCCTGCTCCGCCGTGCTGCCCCGCCACTGGCCGTGGGTGCAGACGCTGCAGCCCTGGCACTCGGGCCGCGGCGAACTGCCGCAACGCCTGGTGGAGCGGGACCGCGCCGGACGCGACTGACGAGGGAGGGGGCGGTATTCCGAGGGTTGTGCCTGAGAGGATCCCATGTTGTATCGTTAGAGGGGCAGTTCCGTCCGCGCGAAACCAGTTGCCCCCGATTCCCGAGCCGAGGTATTAATGGTGGTCCCGCGACTCTTCTCGGACGACTTTCCAATCGTCTCGTCCCAACTTGAACTGGACAGAGTCATTGCGTGTCATCCCAGGTACGACCCGTACTACATCGCTAGCGGTTGCAGGACCGATCGCAAGCGCAAGTTCGAAGACCTGTGGGCGGTGTACCACCCGTACGCCGATAGGGATTTTCTTCCACAAGTTAAGCTTAAGCACAACTTCCACGCACGGACATGGGAGATGTACCTGGGAGCGGTACTCCGGGCGCACAGCTTCGAGCTCGCGCTCGCTAGCGCCCGCAGCGCCCGCGGTCCAGATCTGCAGGTGATTTCTCCGACTGCTATATGGATTGAGGCCGTCACGGCCTCCGCGGGTGACGGCCTCGACAAAGTTCCGGCTCTGGTCTTTGGCGTTAGCAAGCACCCTGAGGATCAACTTCTTCTGCGCCTAAGAAACTCCATAGCCGAGAAAGTCACGAAGTATTGCGGGTACCTTCGTGATGGGGTGGTGCAAGCTGATGCGCCGTACGTTATCGCCGTCAACAGCGGTGGGATTGGGCACCCCGAAGACGATAGTATGCCGCTCATGGTCAAGTGCGCGTTTGGAATCGGACACCTCGCTATCCCTCTCGTCCGTGAAGCCGGCGAAAAGCCATTCCGGCTGTCAAGGAGTTCGGTTATGAAGCGTTCAGGCGAAGCGGTCTCACTCGGATTTTTTGCGGACGAGACGTTGGCGCCTGTGAGCGCTGCCATATATTCGTGCCGCGATGTGCTGAATCATCCGGCGACCATCGGCGACGATTGCATCGTTATCCACAATCCGCTCGCGCTGAACCCGCTGCCAGACGACCTGTTTGCCTTCTTTGGGCAGTGGCGTCTAGATGGCGAACTGCTACGGCGGATTCCATCGAGGGCTTGAACGAATCGATACCGGGAGGAAAACTCAATGAACGCCAATCCAGCCACCAGCATCCGGCACAGCGCCGATCTGGACGTCATCGTGGTCGGCGGGGGCCTTGGCGGGCTGTACACCCTGTACCGGATGCGAGAGCTGGGCCTTGCGGCGCGAGCCTTCGAGGCTGGCAGTGGCCTCGGCGGCACCTGGTTCTGGAACCGGTATCCCGGCTGCCGGTGCGACATTGAGAGCCTTGAATACTCCTACTCCTTCTCTCCGGAGCTGGAGCAGGAATGGCACTGGCCGGACCGCTACGCAACCCAGCCGCAGATACTCCAGTACATCGAACACGTGGCGGATCGCCTGGACCTGCGCAAGGACGTGACGCTCAACACGCGGGTGCTCAGCGCGACGTTCGATAGCGCGAGCAACCTGTGGACCATCACCACCGATAAGGGCGACACCGTAAGTGCGCCGTACATCGTCATGGCTACCGGCAATCTCTCCACCCCACGCGTGCCGGACTTCCCCGGCCTGTCGAGTTTTCAGGGCGAGTGGTATCACACCGGCCTGTGGCCGCACGAGGGTGTGGACTTCACGGGCAAGCGGGTCGCCGTCATTGGCACCGGATCGTCCGGCGTGCAGAGCATTCCGTACATTGCCCAGCAGGCGAAGCACCTACACGTGTTCCAGCGCACGGCAAACTTCATTCTGCCGGCCCGCAACACCCCCATGGACCCGGAGCGGGAGCGATCGCACAAGGCCACGTATCGGGAACGGCGCAAGGCCGCCTACGACACGCCGTTCGGCATCGCGGGCTACCCGCCGCCCAGCAAGGGCGCGCTGGAGGCCACCGCCGAGGAGCGGGAGACAGCCTATGCGGAACGGTGGGGTATTGGCGGCAGCATCAGCTTCCTGTTCAGCTTCACCGACCTGCTGGTGGACCAGCAGTCCAATGACACGGCCGCGGAGTTTGTGCGGGAGCGCATTCGGGAGACGGTGAAGGATGCCCGCACGGCCGAGTTGCTCTGCCCCAAGGACCATCCCATCGGCACCAAGCGCCTGATCCTGGACACCAACTACTACGAGACCTTCAATCGCGACAACGTGACCCTGGTGGATGCCCGGAGCGCGCCCATCGAGTGCATCACCCCGACGGGACTCCGCACCACGGACGCCAGTTACGAGTTCGACGCGATCGTCTTCGCCACCGGCTTCGACGCCATGACGGGGGCCCTGCGAGAGATCGACATTCGTGCCGACACCGGCGCCGAGATCACCAGCAAGTGGGCCGACGGCCCGCACACCTATCTCGGGATCATGATGGCGGGCTTCCCAAACCTGTTCATGGTCACCGGGCCCCAGAGTCCGGGAGTGAAGAGTCAGATGATCCTGTCCATTGAACAGCACGTGAACTTCATCGCCGGTTGCCTCAAACACATGCAGGGCGAGGGGTATGCACGCATCGAGGCGGACCAGGCGGCTGAAGACCGCTGGGTAACGTACAACAACGACGTGGCCCAAGCCACCCTCTACCCCAAGGCGAACTCCTGGTACATGGGCGCCAACATCCCCGGCAAACCGCGCATTTTCATGCCGTATGTCGGCGGCGTGCACACCTACAATCACCTGTGCAACGACATTGTCGCCAAGGGCTATGAAGGCTTTACCTTCTCGCGTCACGATGCTCACGCGTCGCGCATCACGAGTCGGGCGGGAGCCGGCAGGGGTTAGGGACGCGGCGCAAGAACGAGGCGCTTTGCGTACGCCGTGATTGGTGGGCGGTAGAGGGAGTGGGGCTGCAGTGGGCTGCACCCTCACCAAGCCCTCGGCCTACAGGATGCAATGGACCTGTCGGTAGGATGGTTTTGATGGTCACCGTGCCATCGTCATGGTACCCGATAGCTTCCACCAGCAACCGCAGCAATTCCTGCTTGTGGGTGAAGGTCATGGCTGCCAGGCCGGTGGCGACCCGCGCGGCGAACGCCATCACCCCGTTGCGCAGGTCCGCCGCGCGTTCCTGCAGTGCGAGCTGCCGCTCAATGTCCCGCACCCGCACCGTCGCGTCCGCACGCTCGTGACGGATCTTCGCCATCTCGCGTGCAACCTGCGCCTCATCGAACAGCTGCCGACGATACCCCTCGACCAGACGATCCTCTTCCACCGGGAGCGCTCGTAAGCGCTGCTCCACCTGGCGCCGTTCCGTCTGCAGCAGCACCTGCATGGTCGAGTCCGGCCCCTGCAGCCGTTCCAGTTCAGCGGCGAGCAGGTCAGGCTGCTGCAAGAGGTCGGCGAGCGTGTTCCATACGACCGCCTCCAGTCGCGCACCATTCAGGGGCTTGGCAGTGCAGCGTGCGGGATGGCCCAGTGCATCGAGCGGCGCCTGAAACGCTTCATTGCGCGCACAGCGGTAATACCAAAGGCCCTGGCAGGTCGTGTGTCCGCTCATCCGGCCCCCACAGGCATGCCGCACCAGCCCAGCTAGCAGGTACTGGTGGCGCGTGTTGCGACGAGCGAAACGCTGGTTCTCCTCCAACCGCCGCTGGGCAGCGTCGAACAGCGCGCGCGGTACGATCGCGGGTACCTCGGTCCTGACCCAGTCGGTCTGCGGCCGTTCCTTCCCCTTCTCCCAGCGATGCTGCCACAGCACCCCGGCGTAGGTCTCATTGCGGAGCATGCGTCCGGTCATGCTCAGGTACCAGCGCTTACCGCCGGCCGGATGCGGCAGGTTGAGCTGGGTCAACCAGTCTGCCAGCTGCACCACCGACAGCCGTTCAGCGGTGTAGCGCACGAAGGCCAGCCGCACCGTCTCTGCCTCTTCCTCGTGCACCACCAGCGTGGACATCGCCGGGTCAAAGCGATAGCCGAAGGGACAGGCGGCGCTGCTGACCACCTTGCCTTGACGCAGCTTCTCCAGGATCCCGTTCCGCGTGCGCTGGCGGGTCTTGGCCCGCTCGAACTGTCCCACCGCCCCCTTCATGTTGAAGAAGAGGTCGCCCTCTGCGGAGGCGTCGTTCTCAACGGTCATGAACTCCAAGTGCACCCCCTGCTGGCCGAATTCGTCCACCAGCCACAGCAGGTTCCCCAGGTTGCGGGAGAGGCGGTCCGGGTCATAGGTCAGCACCACCTGGACCTGACCCAGCCGCACAGCATCGCGCAACCGGCGCAGCGCAGGGCGGTCCAGGGTGCCGCCTGAATAGCCATCATTGACGAACAGGTCCTGCTCGCCATCACGCAGGGGGAGATAACCCTTCTGCTGGGCGCGTTGCCGCAGCGCCTCCGCCTGCACACCCAGGCCGTACTTCTCCACCTGCTTGTCGGTGCTCACCCGCGTGTACAACGCAACTCGTTCCATTGTAGCCTCCTTGAGAACGACGACCCCACGCTCCGCTGCTCGCCCTTATGGGCGGGCGCTCACGCCGGGCTCCACCAGATCGGGCAGCTTCACCAACGGGTAGGCCGCCAGCGGCTGGTCCTTCGGCGTCGCCACGTACGCGGTGACCGAGGGGTGAGTGCGCCTCCGCCAGCCACAGCAGCACGGCCTCCAGCGGCGTCAGCGAAGTCTCCAGGTGGTCCAAACGTCGTGCGGTGCTCACCGGCGTCTCCCTTTCTGCGGGGTCTCTGGTGGCGCCTAGGCCAGGACGCTGCACGCCCGCTGCACCCAGGCGTGGAGCTGTTCGACGATCTCAGGGTCCACCGTCTCGATCAGCCTGGCCCCGGTCCGGGCCGCCAGCGCCTGGAGCCGGGGCAGTTCCAGCAGCTTGGTGCGCACGTCGGCCGGCGCCGGGTCGATGCCGTCAAGGTCGCGCCCGGCGTCCTGCCGCAGCCGCTCCACGCTGCCCAGCTCGCGCCACCGGAACACCACGGCCTCGGCCAGCTCGCGCCGGTCGGTCGCCGCCAGCTCGCGCAGGAACTCCGGCACGGTGACCCGCGACCGTTTGGTGCGGCGCTCACCGGGCGCCCTGCGCGTCTCAGGGTGGTCGCGTTCCAGTTGCTCCGCAGCAGTGGCCAGCAGGTCGGCTCGCTCGAGTCCTTGTTCCAGTCCCTGCCGTGGCGCTGAGGCCGTTGCTGCCGCGGTACCGGCCGCCGACCGCCGACCGCCGGCGATGTTCTCCGTGCCGGCAATGACCGCGGTCCGGGTGGACCAGAAGGGCCAAGGATGCTGCGGCCGCTGGAGGAGACGATAAGGGTGCCGACCTCATGGCGAAGTATGTGGGGTGAGCCTAGTGGTGCGACCCACTTAAAGTGGGGTCGCACGGGGCCTTCCGATTGGGCATTGGGATATAGCCCGACCAGCATCAGAGTACGTGGGTCGCACCACTAGGCCGGCTGCAATGCTCCCTCGTTCCTTTTGCAGAGTAGCCGTGGACACCGCTGGTGATACACTCCGGGAAACCAGGGAGACGGAGGCCCACCATGGCGGCTGCAGGACGAGAGTTGTTCGACGAAGTGCGGCGAGGTCAATGGACACCGTTTCTCTGGTTGGCCAGCCAACGGGAAGCCGAAAGCACGCCGGGGGAGCGTGTGCAGCGACTGGTCGAAGAGTGCTCGGTTGTGGCGGTCTTGACCCGGTACGCCTATTACTATGATGCAAGCAACGTCGATCGGGTCATGAGCCTGTTCACCGAGGACGCGGTGGTCTTCAGTGCCCGCGGCACCTATGTGGGGAAGGCTGCGATCGACGCCAACTACCGTTGGGTGAATGCGCAGCGCAAACTCTCGTACCACCGCATCACGAACACTATGGTGCGGTTCTCGTCCGGCTATTGCGAGGCGTGGATGACCGCTTACTTCAACGCCATGGGCCAGAACCATGACGAGACCCGTCGCGCCAATGCTGGCAACTACTTCGCACGCTTGGTGAAGACCGACGACGGGTGGATGATTGCCGACTTCAGGATGATGGTCGACCTGGCGGTCGGGTTCTCGGCGGGGCCTGGAGCGCCCGTGGGTGGCAGCGCACCCCAACCCTCGGTCCTGGAGCAACTCGCCGACCTGCAGCCCCGCCTGGCGGTCGAAGCACTACCTACCCTTTGGTAACCGACACTAACCCGCCATGGTGGGGCTGCCGATTCCGGCGGCCACACCTAGTGGTCTAACGCGCGTACTGTGGGTAGAGGTGGAGGAGCTTGATACGGGCATCGGCGGTGGTGAAACGCCAG
>Ga0209514_10008638_pt1 | contig 11500 bp, 9 predicted proteins | sample Subgrocontami58m_FD_187452 | JGI IMG/M metagenome (GOLD analysis project Ga0209514, IMG submission 187452) | Subsurface groundwater microbial communities from S. Glens Falls, New York, USA - GMW37 contaminated, 5.8 m (SPAdes) (version 3) | ecosystem: Environmental > Aquatic > Deep subsurface >...
CAACGCCGACTTTCTTCCGGATTTCCTGCCGCGTTTTCCGTGACAGCGAAAGATCGCCGACGATCACCGTGCCCGATGTGGGCAGCAAATAACCGTTCATGTGCTGGAGCAGCGTGGATTTGCCTGCACCATTGGCGCCGACGATGCCGACTGATTCGCCGTGGGTAATCCGGAAGCTGATGCCCCGGAGCGCCTCGGTGCCATCGGGATAGACAAAAAATACATCTTTAAATGCCACGATATGATGGCTCATCGTATCAACTCCTGCGCCAGACGACCCAGTTCCTCAGTCACATGATAATATCTGAAAACAATAAGCATCGCTATGGTCATGGCCAGAAAGGCCATGTCTTTCCATACCAGACGGCTCCTCCTTAGGATGGCCAGGTCGCCTTGGAATCCCCGGGAAAGCATGGCGTAATACACCCGCTCGGCCCGTTCCACCGTTCTGAGAAAAAGGAGCCCCGTTAAGCGTACAAACACACTGAGGCCCGCACCGCGACCGCCGAAGGAACGCATATCCCGCGCGCGGCTCATCCTCATTGCTTCTTCCATAAGTACAAAGAGATAGCGGTAGAGAAAAAGAAGCTGGGAAACAAAGAGTGAAGGACACCCCAGCCGCCGCAGGGCGTGGCAAACCCCGGGGAAGGATGTTGTGGCAATAAGAAGCAGCGCCGCACTGATGGTCAGTGCAAATTTCAGGAGGATCGTCAAGAAAGATAACCAGCCGGCGGCAATAGAGATACCGGCAATAACCGCCACCGTCCCGGCATCCAGGAAAGGGTTGAAGATACCGATAAACAACGCGAAGGGCGAGACCAGCAGTACCTTCTTCACAATGAACATAACGGGAATTTCACCAATGGTCATGAGGAGGACCGGGAAAAGAAAAAAAGGGAGCAACCCGCCGACTTCGTACTTGGGGAAAGAAATGACGGTCAAGAGAAAGAGCATCGTCGCGATCACCTTGACACGCGGATCGAGACGGTGCATGAAAGTATCCTGGTAGGAAAGGCGATCCAACCGGCCGATATCGAAGTATTTTTCATTAAAAGTCATGAGTATGTTCCGGTGAAGGGACGCCGTATGCTGTGGCGGCAAATTGCAAATTGTGGCGCGTGTATACCATAAATCCCGTCAAGAAAGCACTCTTTCCTGCCGGGGTTATTGCGTCTCCGTTAACCCCGTTTCCGCCGACTAAACTTGATTCCCATGCCGATGAGCACGATCGCGCCGAGAACGATGGCCGCGCCCAAGATACCAGCTACGGAGGCGCCGGCCTTGTTCCCCGGCCAGAAAGGCGGCGCCTCTCCCTTTTTCGACTCATTTTCCGTCGACTTGAAGCCGTAATCGGGAAGGAATGCCGTCTTTTCCTGGAAAGCCTTGAGAACTGCCGCAACTCCATATTCCTGTTCCGGCAGCTCACCCCTGCCGGTGACCTTTGCGATGGACCACTCCAGGCCGTCAGGATTTGTGGAAGCGAACCAGGAGAGCACCCCGCCCGTTATAACTATCAATACGGCAAAGGTCATCATGACCTTTTTCAGCGAAATTCCGGCAGCCAGCGGACGGGATAAGGCGATGCTATCGAGAAGCTCCGGTCTGGCGGTGCGCACATAGTTAATGACACCGGCGGTGACAAACCCTTCCACGATACCGATGGCCAGGTGGATAGGTTGCATCATCAGCATAAAGGCGCCGAAGGATAGCTCGCTCTTGCCGGACAGAAGCGTTTCCAGGACAACGGAAAAAGCGCCGAGCTGCAGGGCCACGACGGCGCTCACGAGCGATACGGCGAAAACACGTCCGGGATTTTTACTGTCTCCGATCAAGGGTTTGTAGATGAGCGGATAGACAAGGAAACAGGGATAAACCCCCAGATTCCAGATATTGCAGCCGAGGGCAAGCAGGCCGCCGTCGGCAAAGAAAAGCGCCTGCACTGTCAGGACAGAAGCCATGACGAGAAAGGCCGCATAGGGACCGAGGATAATGGCCAGGATCATCCCGCCCCCCAGGTGTCCGCTCGATCCCGTCACGGGGATCGTGAAATTAATCATCTGGGCCGCAAAAATAAAGGCGCCCAAAACCCCCATCAGGGGAATCAGCTTGTCATCGATCTGTTCTTTCAGTTTTTTCGAGGCATAGCCGCTTACTGCGATTGTTCCGGCCCAAAAAGTCGTCCCCACGGCGGGGGAAAGTAAAGCATCTGCCATGTGCACGGTCGTTCCTCCTTCTTTGCCTATGATGATATGAGTATTAAAATCTGAATGTCATACCGGACAGCAGTGACTCAATTTATTTCCTTAGTGTATCATATCGAATTTCTCGAGGAGTGTTTCTTCCAGCGAGATAACGAATCTTACGAGCGACATCGTAGCACCTTTTTTAAATAGGTGTTACAATAATACGGAAAATAATAATCTGTCAAGTGAGTCTCTTGCAAAATGATTATTCTTACGAGGTTTAGCACCATCCCCCTGCTGTTTTTCTGCCTTTTGTACGTCAGACGGTGGTGCCTGGTTATTATCCCTATCCGGGGGTGTCCTTTAAGGGTGGCATATCAATCGGTTTTTGACGATTACAATGTTTTATTATCTTTTGTCGAGCTTAATCGCCGAGGGACTATGGCGGTTTATATTCCCCAGGGGCCGGATTTATTTTTTGAAGATTGACGTAAGACGGGAAAATATGAGATAAAGATCAAACCACCTGGTTGAGCCTGGCCGGAGACCTTGCAGAAAAAACTTCAACATAAGGAGAAAGAAGTGGGAACAGCCCGTTTTGGCGTATCCATAGACGATGAACTCTTAACGAAATTCGATCAGCTTATCGCCCGTAAGGGCTATACTAATCGTTCGGAAGCAATTAGAGATCTGATACGGGATAGCCTGGTGCAAACGGAGTGGGAATCCGTGTCGGCGGACACCATCGGCACCATCACCATCGTTTACAACAGTCATACCCACGAGCTTTCCGACCTCCTTACCCATATCCAACATGGATATCACCGCTTCATTATTGCCACTACCCATGTGCATCTCGATGACAAGAACTGCCTGGAAGTACTGATTGTGCGGGGGAAAGGTGAAGAGATAAAAAAAATCAGCGACCGTCTGATCAGCGCCCGCGGCGTTAAACACGGCAAGCTCAGCCTGACCACGACCGGCAAAGACATAGATTGAAACTTGCGCCCTTGTCCTGTGGTTTCATGAGAGATCGCTCTGGGGGTTTATAAATCTGCTATGGGTGCTTTGCAAGGAACAACTTTTTCTCCGGACGTTTCCAGTACCGAGTTAAATGCCTTCTGGCGCCCCGTCAAGACAAGCTTGGTTCACCAAAAATCATATTGAAGGGGCAATATCATGACAAAATCATTAAGAAGTGCCTCAGGAAAAGCGGGTTTGCCGCCCGGCTCGCTGGTGCATGTGGGAAAAGTGCGGGATACGGCAAGGCGCGTCTCGGTGATCCGCTACAACAAAGAAAATATTGAAACGTTCAATATCGCCTCCCTCGACGAGCTGCCGCGCGACAGGGGCAAAGCAGAGATTACCTGGGTCAACGTCGAAGGGTTGCAAGATACGGAAATCATCGCCTCTTTAGAGCATAGTTTTGCCATTCACCCACTGGTGCTCGAAGACATCTTGAACACACACCAAAGGCCAAAGTTTGAAGAATTTGGCGACTATCTCTTTGTCGTCCTGAAAGCCCTTGCTTTCGAGCCCGATCAACCAACCATCAATCACGAACAAATCAGCATCCTCATCCTCAAGGATTTCGTCTTTACCTTTGCGGAAAAACCCGATGACCTCTTCGATCAGATCCGGCGGCGCCTCGAAGATGCCAAAGGGCGCCTGCGTTGTCTGGGGGCGGATTATTTAGCCTATGTCATCATGGATACCATCGTGGATCGGTACTTCACCCTCCAGGATTCCCTGGACGAAGCGCTGGAGTCCCTGGAGGAACAGTTACTTTCCAATCCCACCTCCCAGACGCTGGCAACCATCCAGCGCTTCAAGCGCGAGCTGATTTTTGTGCGCAAATCCATTTCTCCGGTGCGGGAATTGCTGTCGGTTATCCAGAGGAGCGAGTCAGCCTTGATCCACGAAAAGACAGTGGTCTATTTTCGGGATGTTTACGACCACGCCATCCGGGTCTCGGAGGCGGTGGATTCGAGCCGCGACCTGATCACCGGCATGCTGGACATCTATCTCTCCAGCGTCAGCAATAAAATGAATGAAGTCATGAAAGTACTGACGGTCTTCGCCTCCATCTTCATTCCCTTGACCTTCGTGGCGGGCGTTTATGGCATGAATTTCGAGTACATGCCGGAGTTGAAGTGGAGATGGGGCTACCCGCTTCTCTGGATTGTTTTCATCGGCATCACCGCCGGGCTTTTGAATTATTTCCGCAGAAAGAGATGGTTATAGATATTCGCCCTTTTTTTCTTCGGCAGCACCGCTGGCGCTGCGGCCTGGGCGGCAATCCGGCGCGGCTGAAGCGAGCCTTTTCCCCTCAGACTTCTTCAAGTTGATAACCCTGCTCCCGGAATACTCTCAGACATGCATCCACCGCCCCGCTGTCGTAAAGCCGTCCACGGTGCTTCTCAATCTCCGCCAGGGCAGCGTCAAGGCCCAGGGCCGGGCGATAGGGCCGGTGAGAGGCCATGGCTTCCACAACATCGGCCACAGCCAGGATACGGGCCTCAATGGTGATTTCCTCTCCTTTAAGCCCCCGGGGATAGCCCGAACCGTCCAGCCGCTCATGATGTTGATAGACGATCTCCGCCAGGGGCCAGGGAGATTCCACGTCTTTTAGAATATTATAGGCTAGCTGGACGTGCTCTTTGATTAAAGAGAATTCTATGTCCGACAGCTTGGTAGGTTTGCTCAGAATCTCCGTAGGCAGGGTGATCTTGCCGATATCGTGGATGACTCCGGCCATGCGGAGACCTTCGATCTTCTCCGGCGACAGGCCCATCTCCGCGGCCAGCGTCCGGGCCAGGTCCGTCGCCCGGCGTTGATGTCCGGCAGTGTAGGGATCTTTCGTTTCCACGGCCATGACCAGCACCTGTATGGTCGTCTCCACGGCCCGCCGCACTTGTTCCAGTGATGCCCGTAGTTGTTCTTCCGCAGCCAGTCGTTCCATTTCACCGGCGGCACGCATGGCCACCAGTTGCATAATATCCTCGGTCAACGGGCGGTTCGCAAGCGGACGGCGCCCCATCGCCGCAATCAGACCGATCGCTTGTCCGGTGTGGCCCCAGAGCGTCGCACCGGCGTAGCTCTCCACCCGGAAATCCTGCAACACCTGATCGTGGGGGAAAAGCCGACAGACGTTCGCGGGAAAGCAGCAAACCGCCTTGCCCACTACCTCGCCGCAGGGGGTGTCCTTAAGCGCGTATGACACATTGTCCTCGAACTTGCCATTGCACCAAGCGGCCAGCGACCGGGCGGTAAGTCCGTCCCCTTCCAGGCGACCAATGAAGATAAATTCCATGTCCAGTTGCTCGGCCAGATAACGCGCCAGCATTTCAAAAAACCCCTCGCCCTGCGCCGGACCGCTGTGTTTTGCCAGGAAGTCCCGCATCTCATCCATCTTTTTGCGCGCCGTGATGTCGCTCATTACGGCGCGGCAATGCTGCCCGTCCGCCGTCATACTGGCTTCGATACGCACCTGGCGCTGGCTTGTTTCATCAAAAAAACTGCGGCCGGCAGGTTCGGGAAGAACTGGGCTTTTGTCCCCTTTGCAGAGCGCCACCTCACAGGCTCCTTTGCTCCGCTCTGCAAACACCCTCTTTAGAAAGACGTTGAAGGCGGGACGGTCGGCCCCGACAACGAAAGTCCCAAAAGGGCGGTCCAGCAGACATCCGCGTTCCGCGCCGAGAAGTTGTGCGCCGACGAGGTTCAACCGGCAGATTTTCCCATTGTGGTCCAAGGTGAGATAGCCGACAGGGGCAAAGTCGTAGAGTTCGGTATAGAGAGCCAGCCACGCCTCTGTCTCTAACCGCGACGTCTTAAGTTCCTCGTTCTGCATTTCCAGCTCGATCTGGTGCACTTGCAGTTCATGAACGAACCGTTGCATTTCTGTTTTCGACCGTTCCATTTCCGTCGCTCCCCCCCGGCTGCGCGGCTGCTTTTCCTGCAGCCGCGCAGCCGCCTGTTTGCGCAGTCCGACAGGTTCTTCAGCGTTGACCCTTGCTGATGCCATGGCCTTTCCTCCTGTCCTCCCGTTCTTTATTGCTTAAGCTGCTTTTCCAAGGCGGCTTGCGTTTTGCGGAGCTCTGCTTCCAGCGTCTTGGACACGGTGATGTCCGTAAAAGTAATCACCACACCGTCAATCCGGTTCTCCAGCGTGCGGTAGGGCATGATGCGCACCCGAAACCAACGTCCCTCGGTGGCGGCGACCTGTTTTTCCATAAAGATCAGAGTTCGCAACACCTCCTTCGCATCGGCTGCCAGCTCCCCATAGAACAGGTCTGAGGCGATATCGGTGACGGGCCGACCCATGTCGCCGGGAATCAGCTTGATGATCTGGGCGGTGCGGCGCGTAAAGCGACGCACGTGGAGCGCATCATCCAGAAACAGGGTGGCGATGTCCGTGCTGTCCAGGAGGTTCTTCATGTCGTTTCTGGCCAGGGATAGATCATCCACCTTGGCCTGGAGTTCGTTGTTGATCGTCTGGAGCTCTTCGTTCATGGACTGCATCTCTTCCCTGGAGGTGACCAGCTCCTCATTGGTGCTCTGCAACTCCTCGTTGGTGGACTGCAATTCCTCATTCATCGATTTGAGCTCTTCCAGGGAACTCTGCTTCTCTTCACGGGTAGTCTGCAAGTCCGCACGGACCAGCTCAAGCTCCCGCTCCAGCTCCGTCACAAGGGCGTTGGCGGCGAAAGCCTTCGTGGTCTTGCGCGCCGCCACCTTTGCGAAGGACATGACCACATCCGTAAAGACGATCAGCACCATCCCCTTCATGGCTTCCGGCTCCTTGATGCGTAGGATGGTCACGTCCACCGCCTGCATCCCGCCATTCACCTCCACCTTCAGACCCCGCAAGGTGAGCGCTTCCTGTTGACCAAGCGCCTTCGGGAAAGCCATCGTCAGCTCGTAACGCAGTCCCTCGCGGGCCATGACGAAGAGGTTCCAGTTGGCCTTGCCGGCCGCCGGCTCGAGATACTTGCCTGTTCGCCCGCTGATGTAGAGGATGTCGCCCTTGTCGTTCGTCAGCGCGGCCGCCGGGGCATAGTGTGAGAGAAGCAAATGATCCACGAGCTCCTGGAGGTTGGTGGCAGTATGCAGCGCCACGGTCTGCGGCGCTGCATACTGCCTGCCGGGGAAAAAAGATAAGGGGTGCTCGATGGCTTCGCCCCCTGACATCGCGTCCAGACGACGATATATCCTCAATTTGCCGGCCTGCGGAGCAAAAAGATCGGTAAAGCTGCCGATGGTCTCGGCGCTCCCGAGAAACAGAGCGCCGCCGGGATTGAGGCTGTAATGAAAAAGTGGCAAAAGCTTTTTCTGGAGCGCTGGCTCCAGGTAAATGAGAAGGTTTCGGCAGATCAGGATGTCTAACTTCGTGAAGGGCGGGTCCATGATGACATTCTGGGGGGCAAAGACCACCGTCTCACGGATTTCCTTGCTCACCTGGTAGCCGCCGCGCTCTTCCTGGACGAAGAACCGCTGCAGACGCACCGGCGAGACGGCGGCGGCGATGTTGGCCGGATAGAGCCCCGTCCGGGCCTTGTCGATGGCGTCTTTATCCAGGTCCGTGGCAAAGATCTGAAGCGAAAAGCTCCCCGCTGGCCTCATCTGTTCCAGTGCCTCTTTAAAGACAATGGCCAGGGAATAGGCCTCCTCCCCCGTGGAGCAACCGGGCGTCCAGGCCCGCAGCCCCCCTCCCTTCGGACGAGCGGCCAGCAGCGTCGGGATAGTCCTCTGCTTGAGTTCCTCCCACGTCTCGGGGTCGCGGAAAAAGCTGGTCACGCCGATCAGCAGCTCCTTGAAAAGAAGCTCCGTTTCCTGGGGGTTCTCCTGCAGAAACCGGACATAGTCGGCAAGCCGGTCAATCCGGTGGAGGCCCATGCGCCGTTCGACCCGACGGTAAATGGTAGTTTTCTTGTAAAGCGAAAAGTCGTGGCCCGTTCGCGCCCTGAGCAGGATAAATATCTTCTCCAAGGCACTCTGGGCCTTCTCCCCCGGAGGCTGTGCCCTCTGGTCGATGGGTGGAACGTGCTTTAGATAGGCAACGATCCGGCCGGGCAGTTCTTCTGCCGGCGCTACGACATCGGCCAGCCCCGCATCGATCGCGCTCCGGGGCATACCATCGAATTTGGCCGAGGCCGGGGTCTGGACGAAGACCGCTCCGGCCTTCTCCTTCATGGCCCGGAGGCCCAGCGTGCCGTCGGAGCCCATCCCCGAAAGGATAACACCGACGCTCCGGTCCTGCTGGTCGTCCGCCAGCGTGCGGAAGAAAAAATCAATGGGCAGCCGCAAACCCCGGGGCGCCGTCGGTTCGAGGAGGTGCAACACCCCGTGCAGGATGGAAAGGTCTCGATTGGGGGGGATCACATAGACACCGTCGGGCTTCACCGGCATTTGATCTTTGACCTGATAAACCGGCATGGCGGTGTCGCGCTGGAGCAGCTCCACCATGATGCCCTTGTGCGTCGGGTCCAGGTGCTGGACGACGACAAAGGCCATGCCGCACTGTGCCGGCACGTTTCTCAGAAATATCTCCAGCGCCTCCAGGCCGCCAGCGGAAGCGCCGATGCCGACGATGGGAAAGGGGCTAACCGTAGGGGAGAGAGCGGGTATAGCTTGCAAATCCGTCCCCGGAGTCTGTTTTTTCTGCCGCGCTGCCGGTTTTGTTTTGCCTTTCATGGTAAATTTCCCCTTCCTAACATGTGATAATTGTACAATCGATGGCAGACAAATGCAAGATTGTTATTATTTCAGATTGTTATTATTTCTGGCGAAAACCACGGTGCAAAAGAGGTGCACTAACATGCCCATGAGGTGCAAATCATTGCACCGTTCTTTTTGCACACCGAGACACTAAAAAAATAAACGCAGGAAATTAAGCCGGTTGCTATCCATCTTTTTGTTGGCATGAAATTTGATCATGTCATCACCAACAGAACGGATTTACTCCGGAAGGAATGGCAAGACACATAAAATCATTAGCAAACAAGGAGTGAGCAATCCTTAGCTCGCCAGTTGCAGTTGATAGCCGCCGTTCCGAAACAGCTTCAGGCACACAGCGACAATTTCCGCATCATAGAGAATCCCCCGGTTTACGGTAATTTCTTCCAGGGCGGCATCGATGCCCAGTCCCGGACGGTATGGACGATGGGAGGCCATCGCTTCGACCACGTCCGCTACGGCAATAATACGGGAAGCAAGGAGAAGCTTGTCGCCCGTTAACCCCTGGGGATATCCTGAGCCATCCATCTTCTCATGATGCTCCAAAACCATGCGGGCAATGGGCCAGGGAAACTCGATATCCTTCAAAATTTCATAACCCTTTTGGGAATGCGTTTTTACCAGGCTAAATTCTAATGCCGTCAATTTTCTCGGCATGCTGAGAATTTCCGCCGGCACGGATATCTTGCCAACATCATGAATGGTGCTAGCCAGCCGGAGACCGTCTATTTGCTCAGTTGGAAGGCCGATCTCAACCGCAATGGCGCGGGCAAGATCGGCTACTCGCTGCTGGTGGCCGGAGGTATAGGGGTCCCGGGCTTCAGAAGCCGTTGCCAATGCCTGAATAGCTGCCGACAAGGTCCTCCGCAACCGGTCAGTGGCCTGCTGACGTTCCTCTTCCATCTGTTTTTTCAGCATGATGTCTTCAAAGATTCCCTGATTATAGAGCCATTGTCCCTGTCTATCCCGGACAGCCTGCATGCTTAGGGATACCCAAATACGACTGCAGTCTTTTCGATACAGCTCTACCTCAAAATTCTGCACGTAACCACGCGCGGCAAGAACCTCTGAAAGCTTGGCATATTCTTCCGGACATACAAAAAGCTGGGCTGCCATATTTGTTGTGACGGTTTCTATAACTTCTTCAGGACATTCATAGCCCAGGATGTCTGCAAAAGCCCGGTTTACGGTGAGGAAGCGCTCGCTCTGTCTCTGGAAGATGCCTTCTTTTGCATTTTCCACAATGTCCCGATATTTTTTTTCGCTTTCCTGAAGGGCTTCTTCGGACTGCTTGCGGTCGGTGATGTCGATAAAGCTCTCCACGCCTCCCGTAATTTCTTCGGCAGAACCGAACAACAAGTTAAAATTTTTCAGGGTTGTCAGTTCCTTACCATCCTTGCAGATAATGATACATTCTCTATACTCCCCAGGTTTTTCAACGCGGTCATCAAACAACCGGCATCCTTCTCCGCAAGTTGGCGAATCAATTACATTACATTTTTTGCCCAGAACCTCTGCGGCGCCGTAACCGGTGATTTTTTCCGCCATGCGGTTCCAACTGGTAATGATGCGGTCCGGATCAACGGTAAACACCGCGCTAGGCGTCGTCTGTAAAACGTCGCGCAAAAAGCGCTCGGATTTCTGCGCTTTCAGGCTTTCCTCTCTGAGTTCCAGCACCTTGCTTTCCAGCTTGCTAACGAGGACCTGGTTGTATTCTTTGTAGAAAACCGCATCATCTTCTTGCGGCGCCAAGCTGGTGGGGAGTTTGCCTGCCCGATGGAGCTCGGAGACTTCCTGCAGCAGGGCCAGGAACTTATCCGGTTCTGACGGCTTGACGATAAACCGCGCGGCGCCCAGGCTGAGAGCAAATTCCTCATCTTGGGTATTGGTGTAGGTGGCGGTATAGAAGATAAAAGGGATGTCCTGCAGGCGCTTGTCCGCCTTCCAGGCGCGGCAGAGGGCGAAACCGTCCATTACCGGCATCAGGATATCGCTGATGATCATCGCCGGCGGGCGGCGGCGGGCCAGCGAAAGCGCCTCGACGCCGTTTGCGGCAGCTTCCACGGTGAAGCCGCTGGTGGTAAGAAGCACCTGCAACAGGTAACGGCTTTGCTGATTGTCGTCAACAATGAGCAGTTTAGTCATGGCACGCCTCCTCGCTACAGTTTGCTTTGGAGATTAGCAGATACCTCTCAATTTCAGCGGTAAAGGTCTCCGGGTCGATGGGCTTTTCGATGCACCCCGTGCAGCCCGCCGCCAGCGCTCGTTCCCGGTCCCCGGACATGGCATAGGAAGTGACGGCCACAATCGGGACGTTCCTCAACTCCCCGTTCTGCCTCAATTCACGCGCCACGGCATAACCATCCATGACCGGCAGTTGGATGTCAAGCAGGATCATATCCGGTTTCGATAGCCGGGCCAGGGCAATCCCCTCCCGGCCATCGCGGGCTTGTGTAACCCGATAGCCGTTTTTCTCCAGGAGAAAGGTCACCAGATAGATATTCTGTTCGTTGTCCTCAATGATGAGAAGATGCGCTTGCATACTCTCTCTCCTTTTCTTGGAAATGCTTGCGCTCGGTGAT
>Ga0209514_10008646_pt1 | contig 11488 bp, 19 predicted proteins | sample Subgrocontami58m_FD_187452 | JGI IMG/M metagenome (GOLD analysis project Ga0209514, IMG submission 187452) | Subsurface groundwater microbial communities from S. Glens Falls, New York, USA - GMW37 contaminated, 5.8 m (SPAdes) (version 3) | ecosystem: Environmental > Aquatic > Deep subsurface >...
GGACGACGGCGGCAAGCCCCAGGCGCGCAAGCCCGACGACGCGGAGCCGTTCTCCGCGCTCGCTTTCAAGATCATGACCGATCCCTTTGTCGGGCAACTGACGTTCTTCCGCGTCTATTCCGGCGTGCTCAACTCCGGTGACACGGTCTACACCTCGGTGCGCGGGCGCAAGGAGCGCATCGGCCGCCTGCTGCAGATGCACGCCAACGAGCGCGCCGAGATCAAGGAAGTGCGAGCCGGCGACATCGCCGCCGCCGTGGGGCTGAAGGACGTCACTACCGGCGAAACCCTGTGCGATCCGAAGCGGATCATCATCCTCGAGCGCATGGTGTTCCCGGACCCGGTGATCCACGTCGCGGTGGAACCCAAGACCAAGAGCGACCAGGAGAAAATGGGCGTTGCCCTCAACCGCCTGGCGCAGGAGGACCCGTCGTTTCGCATGCGCACCGACGAGGAAACCGGCCAGACCATCATTTCCGGTATGGGCGAACTGCACCTGGAAATCATCGTCGACCGGATGAAGCGCGAGTTCGGCGTGGAAGCCAACGTCGGCGCGCCAGAGGTTGCTTACCGCGAGACCATAAGGCGCGTGTGCGAAGAAATCGAAGGCAAGTTCATCAAGCAATCCGGCGGCCGCGGCCAGTACGGGCATGTCTGGCTCAAGGTCGAGCCCCAGCCCGCGGGCAAGGGCTTCGAGTTCGTCGACGCGATCAAGGGCGGTTCGGTGCCGCGCGAGTACATTCCCGCGGTGCAGCGCGGCTTGGTGGAAACGCTGCCGAACGGCGTGCTCGCCGGCTACCCCGTGGTGGATGTAAAAGTGACGCTGTTCGACGGCTCGTATCACGAGGTGGACTCGAACGAAAATGCCTTCCGCATGGCCGCCTCGATGGCGTTCAAGGACGGCATGCGCAAGGCCTCCCCGGTCCTGCTCGAACCGATTATGGCGGTCGAGGTGGAAACGGCGGAAGAGAAAATGGGCGATGTCATGGGCGACCTGTCGTCGCGTCGCGGCGTTATCCAGGGCATGGACGAACTGCCCGGAGGCAAGGCGATCCGCGCCGAAGTACCGCTGGCCGAGATGTTCGGCTACTCGACGACATTGCGCTCGCTCACGCAAGGGCGTGCCACCTACACCATGGAATTCAAGCACTACTCCGAAGCGCCGAAGACCGTGGCCGAAGCAATCATCAACAAAAAGTAACCGGGAACAATCATGTCGAAAGCTAAATTTGAGCGCACGAAGCCGCACGTGAATGTAGGGACGATAGGGCACGTGGACCATGGGAAGACGACGCTGACGGCGGCGATCACGCTGGTGATGTCGAGGAAGTTTGGAGGCGAGGCGAAGGCCTACGACCAGATTGACTCGGCGCCGGAGGAGAAAGCGCGGGGGATCACGATCAACACGGCGCACGTGGAGTACGAGACGGCGAACCGGCACTATGCGCACGTGGACTGTCCGGGTCATGCGGACTACATCAAGAACATGATCACGGGTGCGGCGCAGATGGACGGGGCGATTCTGGTGGTGTCTGCGGCCGACGGCCCGATGCCGCAGACGCGCGAGCACATTCTGTTGGCGCGGCAGGTGGGTGTGCCCTACATCATTGTTTACATGAACAAAGCTGACCTGGTGGACGATGCGGAGTTGCTTGAGCTGGTGGAGCTGGAGGTGCGCGAACTGCTCTCCAAGTACGAGTTTCCGGGGGAGAAGACCCCGATCATCATCGGCTCGGCGTTGAAGGCGCTCGAAGGCGACAAGAGCGACATGGGCGAGGGCTCGATCTACAAGCTCACCGATGCGCTCGATAGCTACATTCCGTTGCCCAAGCGGGCGATAGACGGGCCGTTTTTGATGCCGGTGGAGGACGTGTTCTCGATCTCCGGGCGTGGCACGGTGGTGACCGGGCGGGTAGAGCGCGGGGTGGTGAAGGTGGGCGAGGAAATTGAGGTCGTGGGTCTGAAGCCGACGCTGAAGACGGTGTGCACGGGGGTGGAGATGTTCAGGAAGCTGCTGGATCAGGGGCAGGCGGGGGACAACATCGGGGTGCTGCTGCGCGGCACCAAGCGCGAGGAGGTGGAGCGCGGTCAGGTGCTGGCAAAACCCGCAAGCATCAACCCGCACACCAAGTTCGAGTGCGAGGTGTACATCCTGTCAAAGGACGAGGGCGGGCGGCACACGCCGTTCTTCCCGGGCTACCGGCCGCAGTTTTATTTCCGCACGACGGACGTGACCGGGAGTTGCGAGTTGCCGGCGGGCACGGAGATGGTGATGCCCGGGGACAACGTAAAGATGGTGGTGACGCTGATTGCGCCGATCGCGATGGAGCAGGGGCTGCGCTTTGCCATCCGCGAGGGCGGGCGCACCGTCGGCGCAGGCGTGGTGGCGAAAATATTCGAGTAGGACGTGAAGCGCGAGGGGCGAGACCTGACGCACTCACCCCTTCACGATTCACTCATAACCAGGAAACAAAATGCAAAGCACCAAAATCAGAATTCGCCTCAAGGCGTTCGACTACCGCCTGATCGATCAGTCGGCGCTGGAGATCGTCGAGACCGCGAAGCGCACCGGCGCCGTGGTGAAGGGGCCCGTACCCCTGCCCACCCGCATCGAGCGCTTCGACGTGCTGCGTTCGCCGCACGTGAACAAAACCTCGCGCGACCAGTTCGAGATCCGCACCCACCTGCGGCTGATGGACATTATCGACCCCACCGACAAGACCGTGGATGCGCTGATGAAACTGGATCTTCCGGCCGGCGTGGACGTGGAGATCAAACTGTAATTGCAGTATCGCGCGCACCGAAAAACCACGGGCGCGGATTGACGATTGCCGGCCAATTGTAGTCGGCGCCTTTTAACGAAGGGAAAGAAGATGAGCTTAGGATTAGTCGGTCGCAAGGTCGGCATGACCCGCGTTTTCACGGACGAAGGCGACTCCGTTCCGGTGACCGTGGTAGACGTGTCCGACAATCGCGTGACCCAGATCAAGACTGCCCGGACCGACGGCTACGCTGCCGTGCAGGTCACTTTCGGCAAGCGCCGTCCCTCGCGCGTCAGCAAGTCCGCTGCCGGCCATTTCGCCAAAGCCGCGGTCGAGGCCGGACACACGCTGAAGGAATTCCGCGTTAATGAGGAGCAACTCGCCAACTTGAAGGTCGGAGGCAAGGTGGGCGTGGACCTGTTCCAGGTCGGTCAGATGGTGGATGTGACCGGGACCTCGCAGGGCAAGGGTTTCTCCGGCGTCATCAAACGCCACCATTTTTCCTCCCAACGCGCGAGCCACGGCAATTCCAGGTCGCATAACGCCCCGGGTTCGACCGGGCAGGCGCAGGATCCCGGCCGCGTGTTCCCGGGCAAACGCATGGCCGGCCAGCTCGGCAACGTCACTCGCACTACCCAGAGCCTGGAGATCGTGCGCATCGACGCCGAGCGCCAACTGCTGCTGATCAAGGGTTCGGTCCCCGGCAGCAAGGGCGGCGATTTGCTGGTGCATCCCGCCACCAAGGCACGCGCGAAGAAGGTCGTTGCCGCGCCGGCCAAGGGAGGTAAGAAATAATGGAACTGAAACTTATCGACGCCAAAGGCCAGTCGGCCTCGACCATGGCCGCATCGGACGCGCTGTTCGCCCGCGACTACAACGAACCGCTGATCCATCAGGTGGTGACGGCCTGTCAGGCCAATGCGCGCCGGGGTACGCGCGCGCAGAAGGGCCGGAGCCAGATCGCCAAGTCCACGCGCAAACCGTGGCGCCAGAAAGGCACCGGCCGCGCCCGTGCCGGCATGGCCTCCAGCCCTCTGTGGCGCGGCGGCGGCAGGATTTTCCCGTCGAGCCCGGATGAGAACTTCACGCAGAAACTGAATCGCAAGATGTATCGCGCCGGCGTCGCGTCGATTCTGTCGCAGCTCGCGCGCGAAAACCGCCTCAAGGTGGTCGAGAGCTTCGTTATGGAAGCGCCGAAGACCAAGCTGTTCCTGCAGAAGGTGAAGGACATGGGCGTGTCCGATTCGCTCCTGCTCATCACCGACGAACTCGACGACAACCTGGTCTTGTCCTCGAGAAATCTGCCCACCGTGCTGGTGCTGGAAGTGGCCGAAGCCGACCCGGTGTCGCTCATCCGCTACCAGAACGTGATCCTGACCCGCAAGGCGGTCGGAAAATTCGAGGAGATGCTGGGATGAACGCGCCACAATTAAGCAAGACCCCGGCGAAAACTGCGGTGAAGAATCCGCAACGCCTGATGCAGGTGCTGCTCGCCCCGCAAGTGTCGGAGAAGAGCACCTACGTGGCTGAGAAAAACGAGCAGGTGGTGTTCCGCGTCGTCGGCAACGCGACCAAGCCGGAGATCAAGGCCGCGGTCGAACTGCTGTTCAAGGTCGAGGTCGAGAGCGTGCAGGTCGCCAACGTCAAGGGCAAGCAAAAGCGCTTCGGCAAGATGAACGGCCGGCGCAAAGACTGGAAAAAGGCATATGTCTGCCTGAAGCCCGGCCAGGAAATCAACTTTCAAGCGGTGGAATAGACCATGGCACTCGTCAAAGTAAAACCCACTTCACCGGGCCGCCGCGCCTTGGTCAAGGTCGTCAATCCCGACCTGCACAAGGGCAAGCCCCACGCGCCTTTGCTCGAGCCGCAATCGAGGCGCGCCGGGCGCAACAACAGCGGCCATATCACCATGCGCCACCAGGGTGGCGGCCACAAGCAGCATTACCGCATCGTCGATTTCAAGCGCGCCAAGGACGGAATCTCGGCCAAGGTCGAGCGCCTGGAATACGACCCCAACCGCAGCGCCAACCTGGCCCTGCTGTGCTATACGGACGGCGAGCGCCGCTACATCATCGCGCCCAAGGGGGTCGCGGTGGGCGCGCTGCTCATGTCGGGTTCGGAAGCGCCGATCAAGCCGGGCAATGCGCTGCCGCTGCGCAATATTCCGGTCGGCACCACCGTGCATTGCGTCGAGATGCTGCCCGGCAAAGGCGCGCAGATCGCGCGCGCGGCCGGCACCTCGGTGCAGCTCCTCGCGCGCGAGGGCAGTTACGCCCAGCTTCGCCTGCGCTCCGGCGAAGTGCGCAAGGTGCACATCGAGTGCCGCGCCACCATCGGCGAGGTCGGCAATGGAGAACATTCGCTGGAATCGGTGGGCAAGGCCGGCCGCATGCGCTGGCGCGGCGTGCGTCCGACAGTGCGCGGCGTGGCCATGAACCCGGTGGATCATCCGCATGGGGGCGGCGAAGGCAAGACCGCCGCGGGCCGGGATCCGGTCAGCCCCTGGGGTACGCTCACCAAAGGCTACCGCACACGCAAGAACAAACGCACCAGCGGCATGATCGTCAATCGCCGCTACCAGAAATAGAGGATAGGACATGGGACGTTCAATCAAGAAAGGCCCGTTCGTTGACCACCATCTGTTGGGCAAGGTCGAAAAAGTGCGTGGCAGCGGCGACAAGCGCCCGATCAAGACCTGGTCGCGCCGCTCCACCATCCTGCCGGATTTTGTCGGCTTGACCATCGCGGTGCACAACGGCAAACAGCATATTCCGGTCTACATTTCCGAGAACATGGTGGGCCACAAGCTGGGTGAGTTTGCGCTCACCCGCACATTCAAGAGCCACTCGGCCGATAGAAAAGTCGCGGCGCCCGGCGGCGGGACTCCCGCGCCGGCGGCTCCGGCTGCGAAGAAATAGGAGTGACAGCGATGCAAACCAGAGCCAGCTTGCGCGGTGTCCGCCTGTCGGCGCAGAAAGGGCGGCTCGTAGCCGACCTGATCCGCGGCCTAGCGGTGGACAAGGCGCTCAACGTCCTTGCGTTCAGCCCCAAGAAAGGCGCCAAGATCATCAAGAAAGTGCTGGAATCGGCCATTGCCAATGCCGAGCACAACGATGGCTCCGATATAGACGAACTGAAAGTGCAGACCATCTACGTCGAGCAGGGCTCGATGCTCAAGCGCTTTCACGCCCGCGCCAAGGGCCGCGGCAACCGCATCAACAAGCACTCCTGCCACATTTTCATCACGGTGGGTGACGAGGTCAAAGCGAAACGCAGCGCGGCCAAGGCCGCAGCCAAAGCGCACGCGGCGGATGCCGCGGCCAATAAATAAGGGACAGCCATGGGACAGAAAATCCACCCGATCGGGTTTCGCCTCGCAGTCAACAAGAACTGGGGCTCGAAGTGGTATGCCAACAGCAAGAACTTCGGCGCCATGCTCAACGAAGACCTGAAGGTACGCGAGTACCTGAAGAAAAAGCTCGCGCACGCCTCGGTCGGCCGCGTGGTGATCGAGCGTCCGGCCAAGGACGCGCGCATCACCATCCACAGCGCCCGTCCCGGCGTGGTCATCGGCAAGAAGGGCGAGGACATCGAGGTGCTGAAGGCCGAGCTGCGCAAGATGCTGGGCGTGCAGATGGTGCACGTCAACATCGAGGAGATCAGGAAGCCCGAGATCGACGCGCAACTTATCGCCGATTCGATCGCGCAGCAACTGGAGAAGCGCATCATGTTCCGCCGCGCGATGAAGCGCGCCATGCAGAACGCCATGCGCCTGGGCGCGCAGGGCATCAAGATCGCAAGTTCGGGCAGGCTGAACGGCATCGAGATCGCGCGTAACGAGTGGTACCGCGAGGGCCGCGTGCCCCTGCATACCCTGCGCGCCGACATCGATTACGGTTTCGGCGAAGCCAAGACCACTTACGGCGTGATCGGCATCAAGGTGTGGGTATACAAGGGCGAGACGGTGGGCAAGATCGAGCAGCCCGCCGCGGTGCCCGGATCCGCGCCGGAAGAAGCGCCGCAACCGAAGAAAGTGAGAAAGGCCCCGGCCCCGGTGGCCAGGACCGAGGCGCCGGCGGCCAAGCCCGAAGGCGCGGCAAAGCCCAAGAAGGCGACGCGCACGCGCAAGAAGCCCGCAGCGGAAGATGCTGCCAAAGCCGGCGACACAGCCGAGACCGAGGCCAAGGTCGAGGGATCGGCTGAGCAATCCGCCGAACCCGCAGCCAAGGCCAAGACCACGCTCAGGCGCGTGACGAAGAAGACAGGAGCCTAAGATGCTTCAACCAGCCAGGACAAAATACCGCAAGCAGCAAAAGGGCCGTAACAAGGGCATTGCTACGCGCGGCAACAAGGTCGCATTCGGGGAGTACGGGCTCAAGGCCATCGGCCGCGGCCGCCTGACCGCGCGCCAGATCGAGGCCGCGCGCCGCGCCATGACCCGCCACATCAAGCGCGGCGGGCGCATCTGGATCCGGATCTTTCCGGACAAGCCGATTTCGCAGAAGCCGGCCGAGGTGCGCATGGGCAACGGCAAGGGCAACCCGGAGTATTTCGTCGCCGAAATCGTTCCCGGCAAGGTGTTGTACGAAATGGACGGTGTGGACGAGGTGCTGGCACGGCAGGCGTTCCGCCTGGCCGCGGCCAAGCTGCCGATCGCCACCGCCTTTGTCCACCGTTTAGTGGGGTAAAAAGATGAAACCGAATGAACTGCGCGCCAAGGACATGGCGCAGCTGAATCAGGAACTGAACGACCTGCTGAAGGCGCAATTCAGCCTTCGCATGCAGGTCGCGACCCAGCAGCTTTCCAACAACAGCCAGTTGAAGAAGACCCGCCGCGACATCGCGCGGGTGCGCACCATCATTGCACAGAAGGCGGCAAGCAAATGAGCGATATCCAGACAGCCAAGGCAGCGAAGGTTATTCGCGCCCTCACCGGCCGCGTGGTCAGCGACAAGATGAACAAGACCGTGACGGTACTGATCGAACGCCGCGTGCGCCACCCCATGCTGGGGAAGATCGTTACCCTGTCAAAGAAATACCATGCCCACTCCGAGAATAACGAGTACAAGACGGGCGATCTGGTGATGATCGAGGAGACGCGCCCGATATCGAAGACCAAGGCATGGAAAGTCACCAAGCTGGTCGAAAAAGCGAAGAACATTTAAGGTACATAAAGACCTTGCCCTCACGAGCAAAGCTCGTATATAATTCATCGTTTCTCGCATTCGGTTTTTCGCATTAGCGCCCTGTCCCCCAGGCCGGGCGTTTAAACCCAAACGGGTTCCAAGACTGGCTGCAACGCGCCGGGCGCACCTGATGAGTGCGGACGCAAGCGGTTCAAGTTGGAGAGGAAACAAATTCATGATTCAGATGCAAAGTATATTGGACGTGGCCGACAACACCGGTGCGCGCGCCGTCATGTGCATCAAGGTATTGGGCGGCTCGAAGCGGCGTTATGCCGGCATCGGCGACGTGATCAAAGTCAGCATCAAGGACTGTGCTCCGCGCGGCCGCGTAAAGAAGGGCGAGATCTACAGCGCCGTGGTGGTGCGCACCGCCAAGGGCGTGCGCCGCGCAGACGGCTCGCTGATCAAGTTCGACAGCAACGCCGCGGTGCTGCTCAACGCCAAGCTGGAGCCGATCGGCACGCGCATTTTCGGGCCGGTCACGCGCGAGTTGCGCAACGAGCGCTTCATGAAGATCGTGTCGCTCGCGCCAGAGGTTTTATAAGAAACGGGTCGATGACACCAGGGGCCTAGGGAAGGGGTGGGACCCTTCCCTTCCCACCCGGCCACTCGTGACTTCCCCCCCCAGTCAGGAATATAGGAATCGAAGGTCATGCAAAAGATTCGCAAAGGTGATGACGTGATCGTCACCACCGGCAAGGACAAAGGCAAGCGCGGTACGGTACTGCGCCGCGTGGATGACAAGCACCTTTTGGTCGAGGGCATCAACCGCGCGAAGAAGCACCAGAAACCCAATCCGATGAAGGGCCAGACCGGCGGCATCGTCGACCTGGACATGCCGATCGACATCTCCAACGTTGCGCTGTTCAACCCGCAAACGCAGAAGGGGGACCGCGTCGGTTTCAAAACGCTGGTGGACGGCCGCAAGGTGCGCATTTTCAAGTCCAACGGCGAAGTCGTGGACGCCTGAGAGAAAAACGCTATGGCACGCTTATACAGCTATTACAGAGAAACAGTGGTACCCGACCTGGTGAAGAAGTTCGGGTACAAAACGGCGATGCAGGTCCCGCGCATCGAAAAGATCACGCTCAACATGGGCGTGGGCGAAGCCGTCAACGACAAGAAAATAATGGACAACGCCGTCGGCGACATGATCAAGATCGCCGGGCAAAAGCCGGTGGTAACCCTGTCGAAAAAACCTATCGCCGGTTTCAAGATCCGCAAGGGCCTGGCAATCGGCTGCATGGTGACCCTGCGCGGAGTGCGCATGTACGAGTTCCTCGACCGTCTGGTCAGTATCGCGATACCGCGCATCCGCGACTTTCGCGGCCTGTCGCAGCGGGCTTTCGACGGCCGCGGCAATTACAACCTCGGTGTGAAAGAGCAGATCATCTTCCCCGAGGTCGAGTATGACAAGATCGATGCCCTGCGTGGCATGAACATCAGCATCACCACTACTGCGAAGACCGACCAGGAAGCCCAGGCGCTGCTCGCGGCCTTCAAATTCCCGTTCAAGACCTGAAGGATTGCGCCATGGCAAAAACCGCAGTCATCAATCGTAACGAAAAGCGTCGCAAGACCGTGAAGAAATTCGAGGTCAAGCGTACGGCGCTGCTCGCCATCATCAACGACTTCAAGCAACCCGAGGACGAGCGGATGGCGGCGCGCATGCAGTTGCAGCAGTTGCCGCGCAATGCGTCGCCGACGCGCGTACGCAATCGCTGCAAGCTGACGGGCCGCCCGCGCGGCGTGTACGCGAAGTTCGGCCTGGGGCGCAACAAGCTGCGCGAAATCGCCATGCGTGGCGAGATCCCCGGCATGACCAAAGCCAGCTGGTGAGAGGAGACAAAGCATGAGCATGAGTGACCCGATCGCCGATATGCTGACCCGCATCCGCAATGCGCAACTTGCGGAAAAGCTGTCGGTGGCGATGCCTTCGTCGCGCGTGAAAGCGTCCATCGCCCAGGTGCTGAAGGACGAGGGCTACGTTGACGACTTCAAGGTGCGCGAAGAAGGCGGCAAATCCACTCTCGAGATCGCGCTCAAGTACTACGCCGGCGCGCCGGTGATCGAGAAGATCGAACGCGTAAGCCGCCCCGGACTGCGCATTTACAAGGGCCGCGAGGATATTCCCAAGATCATGAACGGCTTGGGAATCGCCATCGTCTCCACCTCCAAGGGCGTGATGACCGACAGAAAAGCGCGCGCCACCGGGATCGGCGGCGAAGTGCTGTGCATCGTGGCTTAAGGGGAAGAAATCATGTCGCGAATCGGAAAAAACCCCGTCGTGGTGCCCAAGGGCGTCGAAGTCACGTTGTCGGCCGAGCAGGTTGCGGTGAAAGGGCCGCTGGGTACGCTGACGCAGCGTTTGAGCAGCGATATCCGGATCGAGCGCGAAGGCGACAAGCTGCTGTGCCAGGTAAACAATGAATCGACGCAGGCCAATGCGATGTCCGGCACCATCCGGGCTCTGGTGGCCAACATGGTCGAGGGCGTGACCAAGGGCTTCGAAAGGAAGCTGACCCTGGTCGGCGTCGGTTACCGCGCGCAGGCGCAGGGCGACAAGCTCAACCTCGCGCTCGGTTTCTCCCATCCGGTGGTGCACCAGATGCCCAAGGGCGTGAAGGTCGAGACCCCGAGCCAGACCGAGATCGTTCTCCGCGGCACGGACAAGCAGCAGGTCGGCCAGGTGGCCGCCGAAGTGCGCGCCTACCGCAGTCCCGAGCCGTACAAAGGCAAGGGCGTGCGCTATACCGGCGAGAAAGTGGTCTTGAAAGAGACCAAGAAGAAATAAGCGGAGCCAAAGCCATGATGGATAAAAAAAAGGCGCGACTGCGCCGAGCACGTAGATCCCGTGCCAAGATTGCTGAACTCAAGGCTGTGCGCCTGGCGGTGCATCGCACCAACAGCCACATTTACGCGCAGGTGATTTCCGCCTGCGGCACCAAGGTCTTGACCGCGGCCTCCACGCTGGAGAAAGAGGTGCGCGCGACGGTGGCGAACGGCGGCAACGTAAAGGCGGCCGAGGCCGTGGGCAAGCGCATCGCCGCCAAAGCCAAACAACTCGGCATCGAGCAGGTTGCGTTCGACCGCGGCGGTTTGCAGTATCACGGCCGCGTCAAGGCGCTGGCGGAAGCCGCGCGCGAAGCCGGGCTCAAGTTTTAAGGTGGTCGCCTGACGGATTTGCCGTCAGGCGGCTGAAATAGGGGAGCACGAGGGGAAATTTCCCCTCGTATCGTAAGACCTCTTCGGGGAAGAATATGGCGAAGATGCAAGGCAGGATGCAGGGCAAGATGCAGGGCCAGGACGACCGCGGTGACGGCCTGCGCGAGAAAATGGTTGCGATCAACCGGGTCACCAAAGTGGTGAAGGGCGGGCGCATCCTCAGCTTCGCCGCGCTCACCGTGGTCGGCGACGGCGACGGCGGGGTCGGCATGGGCAAGGGCAAGTCGCGCGAGGTTCCGGTGGCGGTGCAAAAGGCCATGGAAGAAGCGCGAAAGAAAATGTTCCGCATCAGCCTCAAGAACGGCACGCTGCACC
>Ga0209514_10008647_pt1 | contig 11488 bp, 10 predicted proteins | sample Subgrocontami58m_FD_187452 | JGI IMG/M metagenome (GOLD analysis project Ga0209514, IMG submission 187452) | Subsurface groundwater microbial communities from S. Glens Falls, New York, USA - GMW37 contaminated, 5.8 m (SPAdes) (version 3) | ecosystem: Environmental > Aquatic > Deep subsurface >...
TCCCTTACCTGGCGATGATAAGCAACCGCCGCAAGAACAGGAAACCACGGCACAGGCGTTTATCGCTGAGGATAGTCCTTACGATAGAAATTCTCCGCCGCGATATGCGAATCTCCCTCAGGGGTTAGAAAAGCAGGAGGAGCCTCCGAAACAGCCTCAAAGACCGCAGCCCCAAACGGTATCTGAAGAACACAAGGAGAAAACGAGAGAGGCGGAGCCAATAAAACCGAACAAAACGGTCGAAACAGAAACCACGACACAAGCGCCAAAAAGGGAACGACTCACCATCGGACGCGGCATCGTGCAGGAAGAGTCGGCGGAAGCGTTGCCAAACAGTGAAGGGGTTTTGTTTACCGATAAACAGGACGACACAAACAAAGAATCTGAGAAAAAAGATGAATCATTGTCATCGTCGCTTCAAGAAGAGGAATCTGAAAAAAAGGACGAGGTAAAGTCAGAAAAACTCGCAGAAACAAAGGAAACTAAGGATACGGCATCGCTTAAACCCGAAATACCTGTGCCCCCCTCAGAGTCACCAGGTGTCGAACAGCAACGCAGACTTGAAAGGGGATTGGATGAGCAGGAAAGTCCGGGTGAGTTGAAGAAACCCAAGGTTTCCTTTAGTGTCAATGCAAAGCAAGAAGGAGCAAACAAAGATCCGGCGCTCTTTGAGGATACAATATCCAATGCTGCAATTCCAGGCGCGCCGTCTTTCAACGTACAAAAACATGAATATGCCTCTTATTTCAAGCATATTCGTGATAGAATATCGCTCTATTGGTTCCTTGGATACGGGACCCGTGCTGAGATAAAACTTGAAACGAAAAACGATAAACCTATCATTATTGAATTTAAAGTCTTACCCGATGGTTCTATTGACGATGTAAAGATAGCGGATGACGCCGGGAATTTTCAACTGGCTTCGAGGCTTATATTCTCGATTAAAAATGCAGCGCCGTTGAATCCTTTCCCGTCTGATATCAAGGAACCGTCAATTGATGTAAAATTTAATTTCTACTTTTTCTAGGAGGGAGTAATACTTTGGAATGGCTAATAGGTGGTGGTCCAATAATGATACCACTGTTAATTTGTTCTATTTTATCACTTGCAGTCATCATCGAAAGGGCAATAAATCTTCGCAGGAATAAAATATTAAAACCCGAGATTATACAGACCATAGAGGCAATTCGTCGTCAGGAAGATATACCCTTTGCGATTTCCAAATGCGAGGTAATACCAGGACCCTTTTCAAATCTGTTGAGACGAACCCTTATGAATAACCACCTCACGCGAGAAGAAAAATTTATTGATATACAGGCTGCCGGAAGACAGGAAACAAAGGCGCTTGAAAAGAGGCTTCTGGTGCTTGAAATCATTACCGCAGTAGCCCCTTTATTAGGACTGCTGGGAACGGTATTGGGGCTGGAAAATATCTTTGGAATTATATCAGAACTGGGCTTGGGGCAGGCCAAGGCATTCTCCGGCGGTCTTGCAGAAGCCATCAGAACGACGGTATTTGGTCTCTTTATTGCAATTCCAACCCTGGTTGCTTATAGCTATTTTGACAAAAAGGTGGATACCTTTGTTCTCGAAATGGAGGAGTACTCCATGCACATCCTGAATAAACTTTATCCGGCTAAAGGATTTGATAAAAAGTAAGTAATTACCCTTTAAAATATAGACCTTCGGCGATTACATGAATAAAAAATAATCCCTCCCTTGATGGGAGGGACAAAGGGAGGGTGCGTAGTTTTTTCTTTCACCCCCACCTAGCCTCCCCCATCGTTCGACTGAGCTCACGACGAAGTCAAGGGGGAGGAACAATAGTTTAAAATTACTGAACATTAAATTTAAATAAGACTATGCGCTTCCGAGAAAAACGTATTACAAAATCCATCATTAACCTCACCCCGATGGTGGATATGCTGTTCCTGATACTCCTGTTTTTTCTGGTTACCTCGAGTTTCATAGAGCAGCCAAACATCAAACTGGAACTACCTTCCACCAAATATGCCTCCACCAGCAAGCTTGAGGAAAGGGTCTTGACGGTTTCTCAGGATGGCAAGCTCTTCTTTCAGAATGTACCAGTTGAAAGAAAAGACATTGTCTCGGTATTAAAGAACGCCTTTTCCAAACAAGACGATAAGACCCTTGTCTTACGGGCAGACAAGAATGTGTCGTATGGTGTCATTATAGAAGTCATGGACGCCGCCAAAGGGGCAGGCCTAAAGCGGATTCTTGCCCCGACCGTCCTCGAACCGGAAAAAAAACCGCAACTTTTACAATAAAAAGGATGGAGATTATAGACGTAACGTGTCCGCACTGTCATAAGAATGGCACGGCATCGGTAGCGGGCTTTGAAAATGAGTTTGCCTGTGAGAGCTGCGGGGAAATGATACAGCGTGATTTACCTGAAAGCTGTATTGAAGAGTGTTCCGTAGGAAGTAAGTGCGTGGGCAAAGAGCGATATCAAAAATATTTGAAAGGCAGAAATCTTTTACAATAAAAAAGAGAAAAGGCGGCATGGGAACAATGACCCCTCTCAAACCACTCATACTTTAAAATATTAACATATGAGGCTGAATTGATGCGGATTTTCGTGTCGTTTTGATAACTAATCACGAAGGAAAGAACAATGGAAAAGAAAAACGATAACGGTGATGAACCAGAAAACCAGAATACTGGGGAATCTCATATACCAAACGAAGCGCACAAGGTGACCACTGACAGTGTTTCTTTCCACATAACAAAAACCCAATCAATGCATCATTCACCACGGACGCATGGGCAGGCATTCCGCTACTTCAAATATTTTTTTGCCTGGATTCTGAAACTCGGCTTTCGGACTATTTTAGTTAATCTTTTAATCATTGGAATTTGCTGTTACATCTTTTGGGAATCAGGAAAAGACACCCTTCTCATAGAGCCGTTTGAGGTGCCGGAAGACCTCGCAAAAGAGGGATATACCGGCAAGGCAATAGCAAATAAACTGGTTGACCAGATGAATTATATAAAAGGAAATTCAGAAATAGTTTTAACGTTAACTCCTGTATTTTCTTCTAAAAGTAACGATCAAAACAAGAAAGAACAGCGACCGATAATTGAAAAGACACACGTCTTATTCCCACAACCGATAATTGAAAAGACACATCCGCTAGTTATTCCCACCTGGTCACAGACAGAGCAGATAGATATACAAATTCCCGGTGTCGGCATATCCTTGAATTCTATCATTCAATATGTAAAAAAATTGAGACATCATGAGCCAATGCGTGTAATTGGTGAGATAACTCGGCACGATGAAAATAAATTAGAGGTAACTGTCAGGGTGAAAGAAGAACAACTCAAATTGGTTCCTGAAAAAATAGAAAATTTGAATCATCAGCTACTTCTCGCAGCGAAACACATCTATAAATACACAAGACCTATCATACTGGCTGGATACATGGTTCAGAATGAAAAGAATGAAAAGAATGATAGTCAATGTATAGAAATTATAAGGAATATAATTTCTCAGGATGCACACCGTGATCAACACTATTATGCATACGCCATGTGGGGGTATGTCTTACAAAGGCTGCGCAAATATGATGAGGCAATTGAAAAGTATGGGTATGCCGTCGAAAAAGCAGGAAAAGATAAACAGAAACTCGCTTCGACATATAATAATCTTGCATATATCATGGGCATACAATGGAAGTTTAATGAGGCGATTGAATATTATAAAAAAGCGACTGAAACAGACAGTACATCTGCTTCTGCATATATTGGCTGGGGCAATGTATTGACGTGGCAGGGAAAGTACGATGAGGCTATTAAAAAGTACCAGAAGGCCATCGAAATCAATCCAAAAGATACTTACGCCTATGTATACTTGGGAAGCTTGTTAGCGTCGCAGGGAAAGTACGATGAGGCTACTGAAAAGTACCAGAAGGCCATTGAAATCAATCCAAAAGATACTTACACCTATGTAAACTGGGGAAGCGTGTTAGTGTCGCAGGGAAAGTACGATGAGGCTACTGAAAAGTACCAGAAGGCCATTGAAATCAATCCAAAAGATACTTACGCCTATGGATACTGGGGATACTCGTTAGTGTCGCAGGGAAAGTACGATGAGGCTATTGAAAAGTACCGGGAGGCCATTGAAATCAATCCAAAAGATACTTACGCGTATGTAAGCTGGGGAAGCTTGTTAGTGTCGCAGGGAAAGTACGATGAGGCTATTGAAAAGTACCAGAAGGCCATCGAAATCAATCCAAAAGATACTTACGCCTATGTATACTTGGGAAGCTTGTTAGCGTCGCAGGGAAAGTACGATGAGGCTATTGAAAAGTGCCGGAAGGCCATCGAAATCAATCCAAAAGATACTTACGCGTATGGAAGCTGGGGATACTCGTTAATGATGCACGGAAAGTACGACGAGGCTATTGAAAAGTACCGGAAGGCCATCGAAATCAATCCAAAAGATACTTACGCCTATGTATACTTGGGAAGCTTGTTAGCGTCGCAGGGAAAGTACGATGAGGCTATTGAAAAGTACCGGAAGGCCATCGAAATCAATCCAAAAGATACTTACGCCTATGTATACTTGGGAAGCTTGTTAGCGTCGCAGGGAAAGTACGATGAGGCTATTGAAAAGTACCGGGAGGCCATTGAAATCAATCCAAAAGATACTTCCGCGTATGTAAGCTGGGGAGAGGTGTTAGAGAGGCAGGAAAAGTACGATGAGGCTATTGGAAAGTACAGGAATGCCATCGAACTAGACACAATTGGTCTTTATAAATCTTATAAGGAACGTATTGATGAATTGCAAAAAGGCTGGGAACAAAATAGACCTTCAGAAAATAATAAATAGAAATGGGGTCAGAATGGGGTCGCGTCTTGATTTGTGATTATTATTGACCTTAAATGTAGTTTTTCAAAAAATCTGTTCGTGTCAAACATTCCACTAAATCCCCTCGCCCGGCTGCTCCTTCGGCAAATATTCGACTGCACAGAACAAAGGGGACAGAACGTAAGAATTTAGCTTTTTGTAACCTATTTGGTAAAACCCTTATGCCTTGAGTATTTAAATACAAGAAGAGATTCTTCGACCTATCGGTCTCAGAATGACATATTACACGTGTCATTCCTTCGCCTTTTGTCATTCTGAGCAAAGCGAAGAATCTATAAGGGTTTTCCGAGTAGGTTACAATACTTGAGATTTTTCAAAAAACTAAACTGTTACAACAGCACAAAATCAATTCCGATCCGGCTTCTGGGTATTTGCAGTTGATGGCGGCAGAATCGGGAAAATAATTGAAGGTTGGTCTCCTGTCAGGGTTTTGAGAAATGCAACAATCTTGTTCGTTTCATCCCTAGAAAGTGTTAATCCCAGTTGATATTCTGCCATGATAGTAACTGCCTCACTCAAATTCCATGTGCTTGCATCGTGAAAATAAGGAGCCGTTAGTTCAATATTTCTCAGCAGTGGGACTTTGAATACGTATTTATCTTTCACATCTTTTGTTACGTTGTATCTGCCAAGGGTCTGTGTGTCTTTTTCATACGGTTTCGTAATACCAAATTTCTGAAAGGAGTTTCCTCCTACACCAAAACCGTTATGGCAGTTTATACAACCTTTAGCCTTAAATACATCATATCCTTCCTTTTCAAATTCAGAAAGTTTGTCATCGTAGTCTTTTAGCCACCAATCAAATCTTGAGTTTGGAGTGGTTAACGTCTCTTCAAATGCTGCAACAGCATCAGCGACATTATTAATAGTAATTTTCCCATCTCCATAGACTTCTTTAAACCATTGCACATATTCCGGTATTGATTGCAATACACTCACGGCAAGTTCATGGTTTGAAGCCATTTCCATGGGATTTGCTATGGGGCCTTTTGCCTGCGCTTTCAAATCTTTTGCGCGGCCATCCCAGAATTGTGCCAGATTGAATTTTGCATTCAGGACAGTCGGTGAGTTTATCGGACCAAACAGCCATTTATGTCCGATAGAGCTTGGCAAATTATCTGCGCCGCCTGTTGAGAGGTTATGACAGGAATTACAACTGATCCAACCGGATTTTGACAATCTGGGTTCAAAAAACAATTTCTTTCCTAATTCTATCTTTGCCCTGTCAGAATCGAAGCTAATGGGAATTGGCTGGATGGGTTCCTTTGAACGTTCTGATACAGCACCACCCTGCATCCTTCCGCCTCGGCCATACCCTATTTGCCGCTCTGATTCACCAGCAATAGTAACTGTCATTATTACAACATTAATAATGACAAAAGACAATAAATAGTTGATCATAGTAAATTTAATTATCTTCATTTGCCCCCTTTTTAGTGAATGATGAAATGTGTACTTGTTATTTACTGTTTTCCAAAAAACTCGCCACTATTCATAACGCAGCGAAGCCGCAACCAAAATGAATTTAATCTTGATCTTGAACGCTTCATCTTTTTTGTTTGCGACTTGTTGAGATTTATTATAAAATTATTTTACTTATTTATCTTACAAATTCAAGGAGCATCTGCAAATGTTAAAAAAGAAATTCGTCAAAGACAAATGCGTGACGTGTAAACAGTGTATGATAGAGTGTTCCGTGCGACACTCAGCATCGAGAAATTTGTATGAGGCATTCACGGAAACGCCCAAATCCCAATACCGGTTACAGGTATCCATACGAAAAGACAAACCTCACATGACGGTATGCCAGAATTGCGCAAAACCCAAGTGTAAGGAGTCCTGTGAGTACGAGGCTATCACAAAATACGAGGACGGTAATGTAGTCATTGACACGAAAAAATGTGTCGGTTGCTGGGAATGTGTGACGGCGTGTCCGTTTGGCGCCATCACAAAAAATACCGAACTCAAATTTGCCTTTAATTGTGATGACTGCATGGGGTTCGATACTATGGCCTGTGTGGAGGCATGCAAGACAGGGGCATTGGTTTATTCCGAAAAATACGCCACCGCTAAAGTGTAAATACAACGATTAATGATTGTAGCAATACATCAGCCGCAATATTTACCGTGGATAGGTTACTTTGATAAGCTCGACCGTGCCGATGTATTCGTGCTGTTGGATAACGTCCAGTACAAAAAAAACGAGTGGCAAAACCGAAATCGCATCAGGACTTCGCAGGGGTGGCAGTGGATTACCGTTCCTGTCTTGTATCATTATCCTGAGAAGATCAATGCCGTAAAGATAAATAATACAACAGACTGGCGAAGAAAACACTTGAATGCACTGGTTTACAATTATTCAAAAGCCCCATTCTTCAAAGAACACCGGTTGTTCTTTGAAGAAACATTCTCCAGACACTGGGAAAACCTGGTAGAAATTAATCTTCATATCATCCAGTATTTAAACAGGGCACTGGGGATCAATAAAGAAATTGTGCTGGCATCCCGCCTTTCACTGCGCGAAGAACCAACCGAGCGGCTTGTAGATATCTGCAAACAGGTTCATGCCGATACGTACCTATCAGGTAAAGATGGCGCAAAATACATGAATTCCGATACTTTTGCACAGGCAAACATACAGGTCGCATTCCAGGACTTTCATCATCCCGCATACTCCCAGCTCCATGAGCCATTTGAACCGTTTATGTCGGTTGTCGACCTCTTATTTAATCACGGCCGCAACAGCCTGGAAATCATAAGGAGTCAGAATAGACTATGAATGTATTGGCCATTGGAGCTCATCCTGACGATATTGAATTTGGTTGCGGTGGTTCTTTAATCCAGTATGGCAGAAAAGGACACGCTGTCTTTTTACTCATCCTGACAGAGGGTGAATCGGGAGGAACAGGAAGCGTTCGAAGGGCAGAACAATTGAACGCCTCAAAAATACTCCAGGTAAAAGAGATTTTTTTTAGTAATTATCGTGATACCCAGATTCCGGTTGATAAAATTCTTATTTCTAAGATAGAGGAGACACTGTGCAGTGTCAAACCCGAATTAATATTTGTAAACTATCCGGATGACACACACCAGGATCATAGAAATCTTGCAATGGCTACTGTATCAGCAACGCGCTACGTTCAGAATGTGCTTTTTTATGAAGGGCCAACCACACAAAACTTTACCCCCAATGTATTTGTTGATATTGGCGCTGTTTTAAATGAAAAACTATCAGCCCTGAGCGCTCATGCATCTCAGGTGCTCAAAACGAACATCGAGGGTCTTTCAATTATTGAGATAGCAAAGGCTGCTGCAACTTTCCGCGGTATTCAAGGCAGGGTGAGGTATGCCGAAGGTTTTGTATCTGAACGCCTCTTCCTTTCGATCTAATTGAATGTACAAGGAATTTCAAATAATTTAGTTCCTCCCCCTTGACTTCGTCGTGAGCTCAGTCGAACGATGGGGGAGGCTAGGTGGGGGTGAAGGAAAAAGTTAATCACCCTCCCCTTGCCCCTCCCATCAAGGGAGGGGAATATTTACTTGCCGAAGGCCTAATTAATGATACCACATTCAAGACCTACTATTGACGAAACTGATATTCTGGCCGTTTCAAGCGTCCTCCATTCCGGAAACATTGCACAGGGCAGTGCGGTCGAAAAATTTGAACGGGAACTTGCCGGTTATATTGGCGTGAAGGGCGGTGTTGCCACCTCTTCAGGCACTGCAGCCCTCCACCTGGCGTTGCTGGCGCTGGATATTACCGGGAAAGACACTGTTGCCCTGCCAAGCTATGTGTGCACGGCAGTCCTGAACGCCGTTAATTACGTTGGCGCTTCACCTCTCCTGATTGATACCCATCCGGATACGTTCAATATGGATGTTGAAAATTTAAAAAGGAAATTGACACCCCAGGTCAAAGCCATTATTATACCGCACTCCTTTGGTCTTGCCGCAGATTTGGAAGAAATCATGGCCCTGGGTATTCCCGTGATTGAAGATTGTGCCCAATCTATCGGGGCTACCTACAAAAACAAGCTAACAGGGTCGTTCGGTAACATGTCTATTTTTTCATTTTATGCCACCAAGATGATTACTACTGGTGAGGGAGGTATGGTTGTATCGAACTCAGAAGAATTTTTGGGGAAGATAAGGGACTTAAGGGATTATGACAACAGGGAAAACTACATTACACGATACAACTATAAAATGACGGATTTTCAGGCATCACTGGGACTCTCCCAGCTAATAAGGCTAAAAAACTTCATTGAAATACGGAGAAGCATTGCCCAGAGATATAATATTGAACTTAAAAACTTCTGTTCTTTGCCTGTCAACCATGGCTATGACAGTGAACACATATATTATCGCTATACCGTTAAGTTGCGTCGTCATGTAGAAAGCTTCTTGAAATTATCGAAAGAGAACGGTATAAATTGTGAAAGGCCTGTATTTAAACCGCTTCATCGGTATATGAATTTATCAGGTTTCACCAATACGGATAGTGTTTGGGAAAAGGCCGTATCGATTCCAATCTATCCAACACTTACAGAAAAAAATATGAACACAATTATTGAATTTGTTAAAGATGCAGTAGCAGGACTATAAAATTAAGTAACAGTTCACCCCCACCTAAGCCTCCCCCATCAAGGGGGAGGAATACAAGGGGACAATGAGTATTCCCCGCCCCTAGTGGGAGGGGTTAGGGGAGGGGGTGAACTATCACAAAATTAAATTGTTATGGAAACTAAACTGATAATCCGTATTTATTCATTCATTATCTTCCCTCTCCTTATCTTTCTACTCATTCCCGGTGTGAAAAACAGTTTTCAGTCCAACCATTTTCTCTGGCTTTATATCCTTTTATTTTCTTGTATAATTTCAAATATCACGACGCCCGTTGTAAGGGCAATTGCGGCTCGTTTCAATGTAGTTGACAAGCCAGGCGGGCGCAAGATTCATTCTAACGCTACACCACTTATGGGGGGAGCAGCGATTTACACTGCCTTTGCTATTACCATTATCCACAATGACGTGTATTCACTGGAATTAAAAGGAGTCGCCATCGGTGCGACAATCGTTTTTATCATGGGACTTATTGACGATATCAAATCACTCCCTGCAACCTTAAAGCTAGCCGTTCAGATTATAGCCATGTTTATTATGATCCGATGTGGTGTCGTTGCAGATTTCCTACCAAATACCTGGTGGGGATATTTGTTTGAAATAATGATTACCATGCTTTGGGTGTTAGGTATTACCAACTCTCTTAATTTTTTTGATGGTATGGATGGACTGGCAACGGGATTGACAATCGTAAGCTCCTTATTTATCGGACTCCTTGCCATTCAGTCGGGACAACAGTATCTGATGTATCTTTCTATTGCGCTCCTGGGCAGCAGTCTCGGATTTCTTCCGTACAATCTGAGATATAAGCAAACTGCAAGTATCTTTCTGGGTGACGGCGGCAGCACCTTTATGGGATTTATGCTTGCCAGCCTGACGGTTATGGGAGGATGGGGAGCTAAAGAGCCTATTAAGGCTTATGCGATGCCCGTGCTCATTTTGGGAATTCTTATTTTCGATATGCTTTATACCACGATTACGCGCATCAAAAATAAACAGATATCCAATTTCCGTGAATGGCTAAGCTTTACCGGGAAGGATCACCTGCATCATCGTCTGGAAATGTTGGGATTTTCCAGGAAGCAAACCGTTTTCTTTATACTTTTTATTGCAGCTACACTCGGTTTGGGCGCCCTGGTATTGAGAAATGGAAACACCCTGGACGCCTTACTCCTCTCATTCCAGGGGGTGCTGATCTACATGGTCATAGTAACCCTGATGATTCGGAAAAAGAATACAAACAAAAAAATTTAGTTTTCACGTCTATCTCATTAATATAGTAAACGACTTAAATAAGTTGACATTGAATGCTTGTCATTCCGAGCACATTCACTTCGTTCAGTGTAAACTCCGCGAGGAATCTTAAGATTTCTCAGTCGCTCTACTCCTTCGAAATGACAACTTTCTTTTGTCGTTGACTACAAATTTGCTATTCTGTCATTCAAAGCGAAGCAAGGAATCTCGTCTTGGAACGAACTTGTAAATCTATCCCTCGTAATGACGGTTAAAGAAGTGATGTAGGATAATAGAACGAAGAAGAAACGTAATCCATCAGCATCGGTTTTAATCCGATCTCTGATGGCTGATCGCCGAGAACTGAATGCCTCTTTATTTCACCACAACATTCACCAGTTTCTTTGGAATGATAATGATATTGACGACTTTCTTGCCATCCAAAAATGTCTTAATGCGTTCATCGCCCAATACGCGCTTTTTCAATTCATCCTCACCGATATCAACCGGCACAGACAGATGGCTTCGGACTTTGCTGTTGACCTGGATAACGATTTCCACCGTCTCCTCTTGAATGGCATTTTTATCGTATGAAGGCCATGAATGATGAAAGATGCTCGGTTTGTGTCCCATGATCTCCCACAATTCCTCGCTGATATGCGGAATTAATGGAGCCATTAACAAAAGGATAGCTTCCATCGTGTGGCGGAAGACATTAAAATTAAGCTCTTCCGCTGC
>Ga0209514_10008650_pt1 | contig 11487 bp, 8 predicted proteins | sample Subgrocontami58m_FD_187452 | JGI IMG/M metagenome (GOLD analysis project Ga0209514, IMG submission 187452) | Subsurface groundwater microbial communities from S. Glens Falls, New York, USA - GMW37 contaminated, 5.8 m (SPAdes) (version 3) | ecosystem: Environmental > Aquatic > Deep subsurface >...
GTGGCCGGCGCGGCGCAGCACCTGGATCTCGTGACGTTTCAGCATGTCGATCATCCTTTCCCCCGCCAGTCGAAGCGCTGGCAGGTGTTCTACCCGGGGCCTCGGCCGGGGCGCCGAGGTGGTCAGAATTTCCGGAAAAGATGTGGTCAGAATTTACGGAACCCGCACCAAGGAAGTGCGCGCAACCAAGATGAAGCTCGGCCCGGGACTCATGGCGCCAAGTGTGAGCGCTACCGTGATGCTCAGTATTGCCGCAGACAGTTCCATCGAGCGACTCCTTGGGATATGTGCGCTAACGTTCCGGTTCAGGCGCGCGCGGCTTCTTGCGCGTCGCCTGCAACCAGGGGTGTACGCCCGACATGGGCATGAGTTTATGGGGTGAAAGTCCCCTGTGGAAGGACATCATGGAGTCAGGATAACCACTAGCCGAGGGCAAAGGCAATTCCGCGAGGGCTTGTCTGAAGGAAGCCCGAGCGCAAAGGTGCGAGCCGACGAACAGAAACCGCATAGAAGGCTCAGCCCTGGGGCGAGTCAGCACAAGGTGACGAAGCCCGCGATGTCCAGGGGCAGGGTAAATGCGGCGGTTGTGCACTGAAGGCTCATGTTCTTATTCGGGGAGATCTGTTCGTGAGGCGGTGCGGAGCGGTTTGGCGGATCACCAGCCGGGCCGGACTGGTTGACCAAGGTCCAGGCGTTCCGGTGTGCTACCCGCCGGAGACGAGCGAATGCGGTAGCGAGCGAAGCTGCACACACAGCGCGGCGGGCAGCAATGCCCGGCGTGAGCGAACAGAAGTCAGCAGAGGCCGTAGTAGCCGCGGCGGTAAGACGGTGAAGGGCCGAACAGGGAAGGACAAGGAGGAGCCGTGAGTGACTGGCACTCGATGACGATCCCGAGCGGGGGAATCGAGGGCAGGCGTTGCCTCACGCAGCCAGCCTTGCACGTTCGTTTGATGGAAGAGGTGCTTGCGGCGGCGAACCTGCGCCGCGCGTGGGCTCGGGTGAAGGCCAACCGAGGTGCACCGGGTATCGACGGGATGCACATCGAGGACTTCCCTGCGTTCGCGCGCGAGCAATGGCCGACGATACGCGAGCACCTGGCCGATGGCAGCTACTGCCCGAGCCCGTTACGCAGGGTGATGATCCCCAAGCCGGGCGGGGGCGAGCGGCCGCTGGGAATACCGACCGTTGCGGACCGGTTGATCCAGCAAGCCATTGCGCAAGTCCTGACGCCGATCTTCGATCCGGGATTCTCGGAGTCGAGTTTCGGCTTCCGGCCGAAACGTTCCGCCCATGGAGCGCTCAGGCAGGTACAAGCCCATATCCGGGCAGGCTACCGCATCGCCGTCGATCTGGACCTGGCGAAGTTCTTCGACAATGTCCGGCACGACATCCTGATGGCCCGCGCGGCTAGGAAGGTGGGCGACAAGCGGTTGCTCGCGCTGATCGGCCGCTACCTGCGGGCGGGCGTGATGGTCGGTGAAACCTTCGAGCCAAGCGAGCTTGGCACGCCGCAAGGCGGGCCGCTCTCGCCGCTGCTCGCCAACATCCTGCTCGATGATCTGGACCGGGAACTGGAGCGTCGCGGCCACCGCTTTGCGCGGTATGCCGATGACCTCCTGATCTTGGTACGCAGCCAACGGGCAGGCGAGCGCGTCAAGAGAAGCATCACCGCGTATCTGGATCGGCGGCTGAAACTGCCGGTCAACGAGCAAAAGAGCCGTGTCGCGCCGATCGATGAATGCGTGTTCCTCGGATTCACTTTCCGCAAGGGCAGGCTGCGCTGGTCGGAGGTGGCCTTCGAGGACTTCAAGCACCAGGTAAGGAAACTCACCGGGCGCAGTTGGGGCGTCTCGATGCCTACCGGTTCCACAAGCTCGCGCAGTACCTGCGCGGATGGATGGGCTACTTCGGCATCTCGCAGTACCACCGCCCGATCCCGGAACTCGATGAGTGGCTGCGCCGGCGCGTGCGCATGTGCTACTGGAAACAGTGGCGCTGGGTGCGTACCAAGGTGCGCAACCTTCTGGCACTGGGAACGGGCCGACGCGCCGCGATCTGGACCGCCATCAGCAGCAAGAGCTACTGGCACCTGTCGCGATCGCTCGGCACGCAAACCGGGATGACGAACGCGTGGCTGGAAGCAAGGGGCTTGGTCAGTATCCGTGCGCTATGGATGAGCGCGCAGGGCTACGCCTGACGACGACGTGTGCTTCCTTTCCTTGAACCGCCCGGTGCGGACCCGCATGCCGGGTGGTGTGGGAGGGGCGGGTTAGCAGCCCGCCCCGACCCGATTCGGTGGCGCGCGCTCTTGAACAACACTGTCTCTAGAGAACGCAACCGGCCAAAAACCGAGATCAGGCGGGTTCACTTTTTCCGATGCAGAGAGCGCTACTCATACGCTAACGCGTCACGCGCTGGTATCTGAATGGCGCGACGCGCCGGAATCCGACTCGCTAGTGATCCGAATATCAGGGTCGTCGCCAGCGTAATCACAAACCCTTCGCCGCTAAACACATAGCGCAGGGCCGCGCCATCACCAAGCATCAGCTCACCGAAGAAAACGGACGCCGCCATACTCAGTGGCCACGCCAACAGCATCCCCAGCAGTATGCTGGCAATGCTCGTTATCATGCCTTCGGCAGCAAACAGCTGAAATATCCCATTCGGGGTGGCGCCAATCGCCCGGAGTACGCCGATCTCGCGGGTTCGCTCCAGGATGCTGATGCTCATAGCCGAGGCCATTCCCAGCGCGCTGACAATCAGTACCAACAGCGAGAGAAAGACGATGATCGTCAGGATGATGTTGAGATGATCGTAGACGACCTTCACCCGTTCCGCTTGCGACATCACGTAGAGGACGTTGAGGTCGGACAGCGCGATCGCCGCTTCAATATCGCTTTTCAGTTCCATCACCTTGTCGTAGCGTTTGTTCTTGGAGACAAACATCAGGCTGTTGATGTAGTGGTTCGGGTTGGCGAACGTGTCGTATTGGGCCTGATCGATATAAATCTTGGGCTTTTCCATCTCCTCAACGATCCCAACCAGCTTGACCGCGAGTGTGTGGCCACCGATTTCCAGCGATTGGCTGCTGCCGATGGCGGGATTTCCATACAGTTCCAGCGCCTGCCGATTCATGACCACTTCGGGTGGCTGAGACCTCTGTAGCCAGCGCCCCGTGATGACTCTGGGCCTGAACAGATCGGTGTCGTAGGGAAGCGCGACAATGCCCACCCCGCTGCTCGTCGCGACAACCTGCGATTGCAGCTCGCCGCGGCCTCCATTCCAGGTTTCCATGCGCTCTACATTTTTGATCGCGCTGAACACCGACACGGCAGGTTCGCGCGGTATCTGGTTTCTCAAGACCACCTGCACGTCGTGTTTCATGCTGTTACTGATGTCTTCCAGCAAAGTCGCCAGGGAAGCCCGAACATTAAAACCGGTACTGAAGATAGCGACGCCCAGTGCCATGGTCACCACGGTAATCGTCAGACGCTTCTTTTGCCGCAGGCTGTTCCGGAAAGCCAACAGCAACCTGCGCGGCATCCACAATACCGAAACCTTCTGCGTCGCCGCGCCCATGGCGTCTGGCGATATCCCGTAGTCGCTCAACGCGTCGTGCACGGATATATTGATTGCCTTCATGATGGCGGGCAACGATAGCATGATGGGCAACAGGAGACTGGCGGCGATCAGGGCAAAATATAGATGTACCGGCAAGTGCTGGGTGAGTATCTCGAAGTTGAGTTTCCCGGCCACAAAGTACGAAAACGCATAGCCGGAGGACACGGCCAAAGGTATCGCGATCACGCCGGCGGAAACGCCAAACACCAACACCATGGTCAGATAGATATTCAACACCTGCCGGCGCGAGGCGCCGATGGCCTTGAGTATGCCGATCTGGCGCACCTGCTTGGCCAGAATCGAGGCCATGAGTTGCGAAACCAGCACGGCGCCCATTAGAAACGCCAGCAAGCCAATGCCTCCTTGCAGAAACAGCAGCGTATTGAGCTGCCACTGATGCGGATGCTCGTTGAATTTTGGAATGTTTGCTGTGGCAACGTGAATTCCCAAAGACTTGAAATACTCAAGAAGGTCGTCGACTGCTGCTTGCACGTTTTTTTTGGTTTTTACATTGTTAAACCGCAGTATCAATCTCTGATCGCGCGGTTCGCCGGTGATCTCGGTATAGGTTTGCTTGTCCACGTAGGCATAGATGAAATGATCCTGCGTCGCGGGCGCTTGGGCCGGATCGAAGCTGATTCCGGTGATGGGCACCTCGCGCGCGCGCTGACCCGCGCGCACTCGCGCGCGCGACCCGACATCGAGATTGGACACCAGGCGCCCGTCACGCTCGATCAGCATGGTCCCCGGCGCCGGAACCTTCTCGCCTTTCTCGCTGTAAATGAGAGCCAGCGCAGGCTTGTTGAAATCCTCGACACCAAACAGCCACAGCGGTATCCAGTCGTTGGGGTAAACCTCGATTCTCTGCATGGACAAGTCGCGAAATTCCGCGCTTTCGACCCCGGGCCTGCCGCGAAGGGCGGTCAGGTCCAGTCGCCTGAAGTCGTTCGAGGCGAGGATGGCGTGCGCAGGGCGCGTTTGGACGAAGTTTTCGTTCAGATCCCTGGTCAGGATGGTGTACGACACAAGAATCCCGCCGACACCCCACAGACCTATCGCCAGCGCCAGGATCACCAACAGGGTCCGGCCCGGAGAGCCACATAAGTCGCTGAAGGCCTTTCTAAGCGTTATGGTCATCGCAACGCACCTCGCTGGTGTATGAATGTTTTTTTGTCGCTCTCCACCATACCGTCCTTAAGCATAATGACGCGCTCAAATCCGGCGCCGGCGGCCGTGTCGTGGGTCACGACAATGACCGTTTTCCCCGCGTCGACCAGCTCTTTGAACAGGTTCTGAATGATCCCGGTCGTATGGCTGTCCAGATTACCGGTGGGCTCATCCGCCACAAGAATGGGCGGATTGTTCGCGAGCGCCCGCGCGATGGCCGCGCGCTGTTGTTCGCCGCCGGACAAGGCCGAAGGCAGCTTGTGGCCATGCTGGCCGACGCCCACTTGCCTGAGCAGCATCTCGGCGCGCTGCCGCCGTTCATTTTTTGGAATGACGTTCACGAAATCCATCGCCAGCAGCACATTCTCGAGAACCGTGAGGGTCGGGATCAGTTGAAAAAACTGGAACACGATCCCGATGTTCTTTCCGCGCCAGCGCGCCAGCTCGCTCTCGCCAAGCGCATGCACCGCGGCACCGTTGATGGCGACCGTACCCGTACTGGGGTGATCGATGCCGGTAAGCATGTTGAGCAGGGTTGATTTGCCGCTGCCTGACTTGCCGACGATGGCGACATACTCGCCGGCGGGAATGTGCAGGTCGACCTCCTTGAGGGCCGTGAACCCCTCGCCCGCGCCACGGTAGGTCTTGGTGACGGTCCGAAGCTCGATCATTTTGGCACCTCGTGCGATAATGGACAGTGTGTCCAGTACTATCGGTATTTGCCGCGCGTAATACAACCGACAGTCAGCCGGTGGATGGCCAATTCCGGACACAATCACGGAACATGTCCTGAAAAGAGAGGGTGCGTGATGGGTACCGCGAGAAGAAAGGCAACAGACCGGCGTGTGGCACGCACGCACGGCGCACTGCACGACGCCCTGATCACGCTGATCCTCGAGCGCGGCTGGGATGAAACCAGTGTGCAGAATGTGTGCGATCGTGCCAATGTCGGACGCTCGACGTTCTATGCGCACTTCGCCAGCAAGGAGAAGCTGCTCATGAGCGGCTTCGCTGCGCTGCGCCAAGCGCTCCGCTCGCAAGAGAGGAGCGCGAGCGAGCCCCGCGCGCCGGGTTTTGGATTTGCCCGGGGATTGATCGAGCACGTGCATGAAAATCAACGCCTGTTTCGCGCCGTGATCGGTAAACGCAGCGGTCTCGTGGTGCAGCGGCGCTTTCGCCAGCTGCTGGTCGGGCTCGTAGAGGAAGATCTCGCCGCCGCCAGCATCCCGGCGGCCCGGCGCGAGGCGGCAGCGCACTATATCGCTGGCGCGCTATTCGAGTTGCTAACTTGGTGGATCGATTCGCGCAGCTCGCTCGCGCCGCGCGAACTGGAAACGATCTTCCACGAGTTGACGGCACCGGTGATCGGTGCCCTGCGAGGAGTTGGGTGAAGCGAAGCATGGCACGGCCGGCCACAGAAGGAAGCCGAGGGCGATTCATCGATGCCAACGTGCCACCGAACCTAAAGTCAACTTCCGAAAAGTCGGTTTATTAGATACCCCCTGCATCCTTCTTGTCATCCACCTCACGGAATCAACCGCTTGGCGCAGTGAGCGGCGGCCAGTTCCGGCAATAGGCTGCGAAGGGCGCGGCCGTATCTGAGATAGGCTGCGAAGGGAGGGAGAAATGACCAACGAATCAGGATTCCTGCGGTGTGGCGTCGTGTCAGGCGCTGTCAAGCGGCGTCGCCTCGACGCGAGAGTGGCGCAGCTCACCGTGGACAAAGGCGCATTCGGGTAGACTTGCGCGCCATCGATCGCGCCGCGCGCTGTCGTCACAATCTCTCGGGAGGTCCCATTTGGTCGCCAAATCGTCCTTTGTCACCGTCCGCGGGCGCAAGCTCGAAGTCCAGCGCATCGCCGGCGCGAAGGCCGGCGCGCCGACCATCGTCTTCCTGCACGAGGGCCTGGGCTCGGTGTCGATGTGGCGCGATTTCCCGAAACGCGTCGCGGAGGCGACCGGCTGCCCGGCCGTGGTGTATTCGCGCTACGGCTACGGCAAGTCCGACGTGCTGCGGGCGCCGCTTGCGGTGCGCTACATGCACGACGAGGGGCTGGAGGCGCTGCCCGAATTCCTCGACGCGCTCGGCATCGTCGAGCCGATCCTGTTCGGGCACTCCGACGGGGGCTCGATCTCGCTCATCCACGCGGGGGCGCACGACCGCGTCAGGGCGCTCGTGCTCGAGGCGCCGCACGTGTTCGTCGAGGACGTGAGCGTGAAGAGCATCGCCGAGGCGAAAGTCGCGTACGAGACCACCGACTTCGCGCAGAAGCTCGCGCGCTACCACGCCGACGCGGAGAGGACCTTCCGCGCCTGGAACGACATCTGGCTCGATCCGGATTTCCGCGCGTGGAACATCGAGGAATACCTGCCGCGGGTCGAGTGCCCGGTGCTGGCGATCCAGGGCTGCGACGACGAGTACGGCACGATGGCGCAGATCGAGGCAATCGCGCGGCAGGCGAGGGGGGCGGTGGAGTTGTTGAAGCTGGGGCGCTGCGGGCATTCGCCGCATCGGGATCAGCCGGGGGCGGTGATCGAGGCGGTGGTGCGGTTTATTTCTCAGTTGCGCTGAGAGGAAATGTCATCCCGAGCGAAGCGAGGGATCTGCTTTTTCGCGGCTGAGAAAAGCAGATTCTTCGGCCTTTGGCCTCAGAATGACATGGGATACGTCCGAGAATTCTGCGCTGTAGCGCGAGCGCGGTGCGCATGCCTTGATCGATCGCGCGCAGGGCGTCGAGCTCGGCGGCGCGCTCGGCGCCGCCGATGATGCGCACCGATGCGCCCAGCGCGGCGAGCTCGTCGTACAGTCGCTGGACCGATTTCTGCCCGGTGCACAGGACCACGTTGTCCACTTCGAGCAGCACCGGCTTGCCGTGCTCCAGGTAGTGCAGCCCGCGGTCGTCGATGTGCAGATAGGTCGCGCCGGTGACCAGCGCGACGCCGCGGCGCTCGAGCTCCGCCTTGATCGCCCAGCCGGTGGTGAGGCCGAGCGTCTTGCCCGCGGTGGTGGGCTTGCGCTGGAGCATGGTCACGCTGCGCGGGCTCGATGGCTGCGCGGGCCGCGCGAGCCCGCCGGCGGCGCCGCCGCTCTCGTCCACGCCCCATTTCGCGAGGAACAGCGCGAGGGCGTCGCCCTCGGCGGGCTGGGTCAGGAATTCCGCGACGTCGAAGCCGATGCCGCCCGCGCCGAGGATCGCGACCCTCCGCCCCGCGGTGCGCTTGCCGCTCAGCACCTCGTCGTAGCGCATCACCATCGGGTGGAGGACGCCCTCGATCTCCGGAATCCGCGGCCGCACGCCGGTGGCGATCACGATCTCGTCGTAGCCGCCGGCGGCGAGCTCGGCTGCGCCCGGGCGCTCGCCGAGCCGCAGCTCGATGCCGAGCCGCTCGATGCGGGTGCGGTAGTAGCGCAGCGTCTCGGCGAATTCCTTGCCGGGAACCGCCTTGGCGAGATTGAGCTGGCCGCCGATCTCGCGCTGCGCCTCGAACAGCGTGACGCGGTGGCCGCGCTCGGCGCCGGTCACCGCGCAGGCAAGGCCCGCGGGTCCGGCGCCGACGACCGCGAGCCGCTTGGCGCGCGGCGCGGGGCCGGAGGGAAACTCGGTCTCGTGGCAGGCGCGCGGGTTGACGAGGCAGGTCGCGGTCCGCTCGCGGAAGATGAAATCCAGGCACGCCTGGTTGCAGGCGATGCAGGTGTTGATCTCGTCCGCGCGGCCCTCGCTCGCCTTGCGCGCGAATTCCGGGTCGGCGAGCAGCGGGCGCGCGAGCGACACGAAGTCCGCGACGCCATCTGCGAGCAGCGACTCGGCGAGCTCGGGGGTATTGATGCGGTTGGAGGCCATCACCGGGATCGAGACCCCCGCCTTGATGCGCTTGACGGCGAACGCGAACGCGGCGCGCGGCACCATGTAGGCGATGGTCGGCACGCGCGCCTCGTGCCAGCCGATGCCCGTGTCGAGTACGTCGGCGCCGGCCTGCTCGATCGCCCGCGCCTGCGCGAGGATCTCATCGGCGGTGAGACCGCCTTCGACGAGATCGAGCGCGGAGATCCGGAACACGATGAGAAACCCGGGCCCGGTGCGTTCGCGCGTTCGGCGCACGATCTCCACGGGGAAACGCAGGCGGTTCTCGTACGCGCCGCCCCAGCGGTCGCTGCGATTGTTGGTGCGGGGCGAGGTGAACTGGGTGATGAGATAGCCTTCCGAGCCCATGATCTCCACGCCGTCGTAGCCCGCGGACTGCGCGAGCAGAGCGCAGGCGGCGAAGTCCTCGATCGTCTGCTCGACTTCGGCGTCGGAGAGCGCGTGGGGCTTGAGCCGGTTGATGGGCGCGACGAGCTCGGAGGCGCCGACCAGCCCCCGGTGCCGGGAGTAGCGGCCCGCGTGCAGGATCTGAAGCGCGATGCGGCCGCCTTCGGCATGCACGGCATCGACCACGCTGCGGTGCAGCCCGAGCTGCTCGGGGCGGTCGAGAACGCCCCCGTCCTCGCTCATCCGCCCGGCGGGGTTGGGCGACCAGCCGCCGGTGATGACCAGCGCGGCGGCGCCGCGCGCGCGCTCGGCGTAGAACGCGGCGAGGCGCACGGCGGCGTCCCTGGTGCTTTCCAGGCGCGTGTGCATCGAACCCATGACGATGCGGTTGGGCAGCGTGAGGGCGCCCGCGGCAAGCGGGGAGAACAGCGTCGGATAGCGCGGCGAGGACATGGTTGGTCGATCCTGGAGACGAAGCATTATAATTGCCCGCCGCAATCGGACGCAGCTCATTCGCACGCTGCGGCCGGATCGATCGGAAACCCAAGATGAGCACGGCATCCCGAACCCTCAGCGCAGACGTCAAGGTCATCGGCCTGGTGAGCGTCGCTCACCTGATGTCGCACTTCTATTCTCTCGTCGTGCCGCCGGTGTTCTTCCTGCTCATCGAGGACTTCCAGGTCGGCTACGCGGCGCTGGGATTCGCCACGACCATGTTCTACGTCGGCTCCGGGCTGCTGCAGACGCCCGCGGGGTTCCTGGTCGACCGGATCGGCGGCAAGCGCGTGCTGGTGGGCGGCCTCGCGCTCGTCTCCGCGGGCACCGCGCTGATCGGTCTGGCACCCACGTTCCCGCTGCTCGTCGTCGCGTTCGCGATCGCGGGCATGGGCTACAGCGTGTTCCATCCCGCCGACATGGCGCTGCTCAACGCGAAGGTCGACATCCGCCGCCTGGGCTACGCCTTTTCGGTGCACGGCGTATCGGGGAACCTCGGCTGGGTGGTCGCGCCGCTGTTCTCGGTCGCATTCGCCTCCGCGTTCGGCTGGCGCGCGACCATGATCGCGGCCGGGGCGATCGGTCTCGCGATCGCGGCGGTGCTCGCCTTCCAGCCTGCGCTGCGCCACGACGGACACGGCGCGGGCGCGCCTGCGCACGCGGCGCCGCGGCAGGTCGGGGCCGGGCTCGGCGGCGACCTCAGGCTGCTCGTCTCGGCGCCGGTGCTCTCGTGTTTCTGCTTCTTCCTGTTCACCTCGGTGACCTCGACGGCGCTGCAGACCTTCTCGATCCCGGCGATGGTGGGCCTGTACGGCGTCGCCGTGGCGGTGGCGACCGGAACGCTGACCGGCTATCTCGCGGGCGCGGCGGCGGGAACGCTCGCGGGAGGCTTCATCGCGGCGCGCACGCGCCGGCACGACGCGGCCGCGATCATCGGGATCCTGCTCGCGATGCTGTTCGTGATGACGCTGGCGAGCGGGGCGCTGCCGACGGTGCTGCTCGTCGTGGTCACCACGCTCGCGGGCTTCTGCGTCGGCAGCGTCAATCCGTCGCGCGACATCATCGTGCGCGAGGTCACCCCCGCGCACGCGCGCGGCAAGGTCTACGGCTTCGTCTATTCGGGCCTGGACCTGGGCTCCGCGGTGTCGCCGCCCCTGATCGGCTGGCTGATCGACAGCGGCCGGCCGCGGCTGGTGTTCATCACGGGCGCGGCGACGCTCGCCGCGAGCGCGGCGATCATGCTCGTGCTCAGTCGCAGGCAGGCCCGGGCGGCGGCGTAGGTTGGACCGAGGCCGAAGGCCGAAGTCCAACGTCGACGTTGGACTGCGCTCAGTCCAACCTACACCGGATAGCGAAGCCCGGTGCAATGAAACTTTGAAGAGAGGCGATATGGCAATGATCCCCCGCGAACGCATTTCCTACAGCGCGATCGTCGATCGGCCGAAGCTCAGGCTGCCGAACGGCGAGCGCATCGTCGTCTGGACCATCGTCAACCTGGAGGTCTGGGACATCGCGCGCGCGATGGCGCGCCAGGTTCTCCCGCCGCCCACGGGCGTGTCGCTGCTGCCGGACGTTCCCAACTGGTCCTGGCACGAATACGGCATGCGCGTGGGATTCTGGCGTTTCCACTCCCTGTACGAGCGCCACGGCATCCGGCCGACGCTCGCGATCAACGCGCGCGTGTGCGTGGACTACCCGCGCGTGGCCCAGGCCTGCAAGGATTCGGGCTGGGAGTTCATGGGCCACAGCTACGAGCAGGGCCCGATCCACAACGAAAAGGACCAGCCGGCGATGATTGCGCGAACCCTCGATACGATCGAGCGCTTCACCGGCAAGCGCGCGGTCGGCTGGCTCGGGCCGGGGCTCACCGAGACCCTCGACACGCCCGAGCATCTCGCCGCGGCGGGCATCCGCTACATCGGCGACTGGGTTCACGACGACGAGCCCACCGAGA
>Ga0209514_10008651_pt1 | contig 11486 bp, 17 predicted proteins | sample Subgrocontami58m_FD_187452 | JGI IMG/M metagenome (GOLD analysis project Ga0209514, IMG submission 187452) | Subsurface groundwater microbial communities from S. Glens Falls, New York, USA - GMW37 contaminated, 5.8 m (SPAdes) (version 3) | ecosystem: Environmental > Aquatic > Deep subsurface >...
TAGATGGGTGGCATATTGCTTATCGCAAATGTTATAGCGGTTTTTGAGCACACTCGGAATTCCAGCAATATTTGGGTTTAGCTTACTAAACCACTATTCAAAGAATAGTGGAATTCCGATGTTTAAAGCTTCTAATCCAAACCTAAAACAATTCCATACAGTTTCTGGTTCATTTGTGTTTAGTATTACACCTATTTTCATTTTTGGAAAATTTATTTTACTTCTATATCCAGCTTTATAGGATTTGTAAGGCAATAAACCCCAGGGCATCTTTCTTTAGCCAATTGTTCTATTTCTTTTAGCTTATCTTTATCAACATCGCTAACTTCTACAAGCAATTTAACTTTCTCAACAATCGGCTCATTGCCTAAGCCCAATGCTTTTGAAAGATTTACTTTGTTCTCGGCAGCAACTTTTAATTTTTTTAATTCAATGCCTTTCTCTGCTGCTATAGAAGCGAATGTCTGGGCAAAGCAAGCTGCTAATCCAAACAAGCAATATTGTACAGGGTCTGGTTTTAAGCCATTGCCGCCTAAGAATGGCGGCGCATCTGCTTCTACAACAGTTGAGCCATTTGCATGCTCTAAAGTTGATACAAATTGAGACTTTCCTTCCTCAAAATTCCAACTGCCTTCAACCCGCTTTACCTTTATTGCTTTGCTGTTGTCTTTCTTGACTTCTTCAACAAATGCGCTTGCTTTGTCTAAATTTACATTATTTATTCTCATTTTATCACCTTTTACTGTTTTGAATTAATTAAATATTTTCCATTTTTGTTAAATGTGTATTAATCAATCTACTTTCTTAAACAATGCATATACAAAAGGCCTTTCGTTTCCTGAGAAAGTTTGATGTGTGTAATTAAATGATTCTTCAAGCTTGTAACTTATGCCAAGGAGCTCTGCCAGAATATCTGCACTGTAATTAACAACTTCAAGACCGCTGCATTTCCTCGGCCCTTCCAATGAAAATGTTCCTATTATTGCATAGCCATTGGTTTTAAGCACTTTGTTCAAAGTTTCCAGATATGCTTTTCGCTGTTCTGATTTTGTTAGGAAATGGAGCACAGCCCTGTCATGCCAAACAGATACATCCTTTAGATTTTTTATTCTCGTTGAGTTTGTTACATCATCGACAATGAAAGTCACCATTTTGGCTTTGTCTTTCCCGAGTTTATTTCTGCTTTTATTCAAAGCTATTTCACTTATGTCAGAAGCAATTATGCTTGTATAGCCCAAATCCAGCAAGTCCTTAACAAAAACAGACGCTCCAGAACCAATATCAAGAATTAGGCTGTCTTTTGCAACACTGGCTTTTGACAATAACTTGAGCGAAGGAACAGATTTTTCCTGATACCAGCTTAATTCTTTTTCGTCATTCTCACTATAAACCTTATTCCAGTGCTCTTTTAAGTTATCTTTCATTCTTATTTTCTCTTCCCATGAAATAAATCTCTCCACAATTTAACAATTCCAAGATAAACGAGTATTACAAGCCCAATCACTAACAGCGTATATAAAATACTTAAAAAATTCCAATAACCAAAACCGTATCCAGCATTCATCATTCCATAATCCATATTGCCTCCCATCATCATATTCATCATTCCTCCACCCATCATGCCAGCACCCACCATTCCGCCTGTATCTTCATTGCAATACATTATTTTTGCCCATGTCAATATGGAACTGCTTTTCTGCTTCAGAGCCTTCCTTCAGTCCCATCATTTTATGCATAAGTTCATGGCTTTCTCCAGGATGCATCTGCTCCATGTAGTATTCGCCGATAATTTCTAACTGAGAGTCTGATAAGCTTTTGCAGTTTGCTTTTGAATCAATCAGGCTTTTAGTTTCACTGATTTCTTGTTGTGTGACTGCATTAACTAAACTCAAATTCAACAATAAAGCAACAATCATAACAAATATTATTATTATTTTTTTCATTCTGACAACTCATAAATTCTTGACAATTTTTCCATTTTCCTTTAATTTTTCTGCCAAAACTTCCCTGATTACATCAAAAGCCTTGATGATTTTTGGATTAGTTAGTTTGTAATAAATGTTTTTTCCTTTCCTTTTTGATTCCACAATTCCTTTGTTTTTCATAATGCCCAAATGTTGGGATATGTTCGCTTGGCTTAATTTTGTTTTTTCTATAAGATCTGTTACCGACATTTCTCTGTCTCTTAATAAATTCAAAATTTCCAATCTAATGGGATTCGAAAATACCTTGCACATTTCCGCATGCAAGCTGTACAATTCCTTCATAATAGAGTATTAGAATATTCTAATATTTAAATATTTTGTGTTTTTTTCATATTTTGACTATTAAATACCACTGCATATATCTAAGTTAATTCTTTCTTAAGGAAAGACTTGTCCAATGTGTAGTAAAACAATTAAATCCCAACGCCCTGAAAGATTACTTGATAAATCAGATAAGCATCAAAGCCAATAATCACAAAAGCAAATATCCATGCAAATATTGTTGTTATTTTCTTATTCACAAGCTCTTTCATGATTTTTTTATTTGAAGTGTAGATAATCAATGGTATAAGCGGTAATGGGATTAAAAGGCTTAATGCAACTTGACTTAAAACAAGAATCTTCAAGGGCTCGATGCCAAGCAAAATGGCAATTGTGACCGGGATTATATTGATAAACCTTGTTATGAGCCTTCTAACCCACAAACTTATCTTGAAGCCTGTCAAGCCGTCCATAACAGACTGCCCTGCCAAAGTTCCTGTAACCGAAGATGAGATTCCTGCAGAAAGCAGTGCCAATGCAAAAACAATTGCAGCAAATTTGCCGAATAAGGGTATTAATGTAAGGTAAGCCTGATCAAGCGTGCCGACATTTATACCTGATTTATAGAATGCTGCAGCTGACATTATTATTATTGCCGCATTAATAAAACCGGCAATTGTAAGAGAAACTACATTGTCCACTAAATGGTACTTCAATGTTTTAAGCTTGCTGCCAAAGTTAGCATTTATTATCTTATTTTTGATAAGCCATGAATGAACAAACAAAGCATGAGGCATTACAGTTGCGCCAATAATGCCGACAGCAATCAAAGCGCTTTCTTTTGTAAGGATAGGCTTGACTGAATGCACAAGTATCAATGATAAATCCGGCTTGGTAATGAATAATTCATAAACAAAGCCTAAGCCAATTATCGACACAAAAATAATAAAAGACTGCTCCAAGGTTCTAAATCTTTTTTGTGTAAGCAATATTATAAGCAAAACATCAGCCACAGCAATATAGGTGCCCCAAAGCAATGGAATGCCAAAAAGCAGGTTTAATGCAACAACAATTCCAAGAAATTCCGCCAAGTCAGTTGCTAAGATTACAATCTCTGCCAAAATCCAATAAGAAAGAACCATCCATTTCTTCTTTAATTTCTCTTTTACCAATTCAGGAAGGGAATAGCCTGCAATACCAAGCTTGCCTGACAAATATTGGAAAAGCATAGCCATTCCAGAAGCCAGCCACACAACCCAAAGCAAATCGTAATTGAAAGCAGCTCCACCAGCTATGTCAGTGCCCCAATTGCCAGGGTCCATATACGCAACACTAACAATCAAGCCAGAGCCCATAAATGCAAGTAATTTTCTGTCAGAAAATATTCTAAAGTAATCAAGAAATTTTTGAAAAACCATTTTATTGATTTAACCCACAACCAAAAACCCAGTAGCGTACATTATCAAGAGCCCTGCCAAAAACCCAAGAACATTTGTAACTGTAAATATTGAAAGCCAGTTGCCCTTAGCCATCTGCTCAAGAATGTCAAAAGAAACATCAAAGATTGCTCCTGAACCTATTGCAAGGAAAAATACACCTAGTGCAGCAGAAAAAGCAAAGCCGCCAATTAAAGCTCCAGCGATTGTAGGAGCTCCTGCTATCAAGCCCATAATTATAAGATGACCTAAAAAGTGCCTAATCTGTTTGGAAGTCTTTGTCAAAGGCACAACAATCGCAACACCTTCTGTTACATTGTGAACCATAAATCCAATAACAAGCAGTGAGCCAAGCGCTATTTCGCCAACTGCATAAGCGCTGCCTATTGCAAGCCCTTCTCCAAGGTTGTGCAAGCCAATGCCAAGCGCTATTAAGTAACCCCACATTAAAGCTTGGTAATGCTCGCCTTTCTCTTTTGTGTAGTGCTGTGTTTTATAGCTAACAGCAGACAAAGTTAATACAGCAAGCAAAAACCCAATTAGAAGAATGCCAATACCATTAAATGCCTGCGGCAAACTTTCTATAAGCTCAAATGACTCTGACAACGCATCAAATCCAAGAAAAACAAGCAAACCAACTGTAAGTGAAAGCAAGAAGCTGTACCATCTCAAGCGCAACATTTTAAGGAATGGAAACCAAATCAAACCAATTAGAACAGGTATAACACCAACATAAATTCCTAGTAATATAAATGTTTTAAAATAGAACCAATTGAATGTAGGAGTTATGGCAGCTGCCTCAACCTCCTTTTCAAAAGTTACTCCATTTCTAGATATTAAAGTTATTACTTCTGCATCTCCTTCCAGCCAAGGGTAATCAATATTTATACTTCCTCTTTGCAAAGGCTCAAGGATATTACTTGGAGTCATTTCAAATTGCCAATAGGCTTCATTGACAAGAACTTGGGCTATTGTAATCTGCTCTGGCCCATCGTTGAACACTTCAAGAGTTATATGCTCTGGAGAAAAAATCACTCTTTGTATGAACGCCTTCTCAATCGGCGCAACAGTTGATTTGAAAACTCCCAAAGGACCAAACTTGAGAAAAATAAGCAATAGCACTAAAAGTAGAAAAACTGGTAACAAAGCGCTTATCCAAAGCTTTAACTTACTTTGTCCTTGTTCTTCCATTTTTACTCTGTTACCTCAAATAAGCCCACCCATCCTAACTCGGTAAATTCCGTTACATGAGCATGGAACATGTACATACCGGGGTACTTGAATCTTACATCAAGAATAGACCTTTCACCTTGCCCCATTATTAGAGTATCTGTATAAAAATCTGGCTCAAGCTTAGTTCCTGTTTTATATTCATCAAAGAAATTAGCATGCAAATGGAAAGAATTAATAGGATCAAACTCCACAAGATTTATCAAATAAATTCTCACTAATTCACCTTTTTTTACTTTAATAGGATTCATTGCATAGTAAAATGCTTTTGTGTTGACTGCATAAACTTCATTTCCCCCATCGAGGTTTGTGTCGAATGCGTTCATTACCATTACAAGCTCTTTGTCAGCTTTTTGCCTTGTGTCATTTTTAGGATCAACAATATAGGCTCCGTAATGGCCTTTTGCTATGTGTTGTTTTACAGGAGCAGCATGGCAATGGAATAAATGCACTCCATATGGATCAGCCTCAAACTCGTAAGTAAAGCTTTTTCCTGGATGCACGAAGTCTTCTGTCATTGCACCGTCCATTTTGGAATTATGAAATCCATGAAAGTGCATTGTGTGCGGTTTAGTGCCTTTATTTGTAAAATATATCTTTATCAAATCTCCTTCTGTTGCTCTTATTGTTGGTCCTGGCACTTGCCCGTTATATGTCCATGCTGGAAAAAACACACCAGGGGCAATCTCAATTTCTTTGTCTTCTACATTAATCCAGTATTCACGCAATAAACTGCCATCTGGACGCTTTGTTTCTTTGTAGTATTTTTTTCGTTCTTCTTGCGGCAAGTTATTGAAATTCCATGTAGTTAAGAATTCTGTCGGATCAAAATCTTTTGATGTGTACTCTCCAGTAACTCCAAATTTTTCCTGTGCTGTTTGCTGTACATTTTTGTAATGCGATGCGTAAGGGCTATTTTTTCTTACCTCTGTAAAAGATTCCAAACATTTTGGGTCTGTAGAAGTTGGATCGCTGCAATGCTTAGCCGCTTCTTTCATTTTGTCAAATTCTGTTTGTGTATTGACATCTTTTGCTAAATATTTTAAAGATAAAATTCCAGCAATTATAAGAAATGCCGCTATCCCTAGGATTATTTTTGATTTATTCATTTTGGATGTTAGAATTTACAAAGGTATTGGCTTTCCGTGAGGATCTTTTTTCGGGTTGCCGAGCATCCTTCTTAGTTTTGCAATGGACTCGTCGCTGAAAGCATGCTCAAGGCGATGAGCCTCCTTATGTATGTTTTTTGAACTTATCTTCAGCATATTCTTCAAAAAGGACTCTATCAGTCTATGCTTTGATGTGAGTTTCTTTGCAATTTTTCTTCCTTTTGGCGTAAACCTGACCTTGGAATATTTTTTGTATGATACAAGCCCCTCCCTGTTAAGCTCCTTAACCATCTCAGAAACAGAAGGCTTTGAAACATTTAAGTAATGGGCTAAATCAACTGCCTTAATCTCGCCTTTTTCCTCTTCCAAAATGTAAATCCCCCTCAGATAATCTTCCTTATGTGCCGTAAACATTAAAAGTTAGGATAACCTAACTTATATATAAAGGTATCTATTTTCCAAAATGTGGGAAATTAAATGCCAAAACCTTAATAAATACCCCATTATTCCAATTGCGTATGAGCGATGAAACTGCTTCTGTAAGAATTTTGAAAGTAGATTTAAGCAAGATTAGGGATAATGCTTTACTTATAGGATTTTTTAAGGATAAATTAGGGCTTTCTGATGAGATAAGAAAATTTGACAATGAACTAGGCAATGTAATTGGTTCTTTTATAAGAAATAACGACTTCAAGGCAGAAAAAGGCGAGGCAAAAAATATTTTTGTGAACAAAAACATAAAAAATATTGTTTTAGTCGGCTTGGGCGAGGAGGAAAAATACAATTTTGATGCATTATCAACAGTAGTTGCTGATGTTTCAAAAAAATTAAGGGACAATGGAAGCGAGAGTTTTAGTGTTTTTTTAAGCTCATTTAACAATGGAAAATTAAAAGATGAAGAAATGATTGAGAAAATAGTATTAAGTTCATTAATTGGAATGTACAGATTTACAGAATATAAGACAAAAGACAAAGATAAAATAAAAAAAATAAAACACGTAACAATTGTTACTAATTCTAATAAAAGCTATGATAAAGAATTAAGATATGCAGTTATAGTCTCTGATGCTGTCAACAAAACAAGAGACTTAGTAAATACTCCGCCAAATGTTGCAACCCCAGACTATGTTGCAAATTACGCCAAAGAGGTTGCAAGAAAATTGAATTTGAAATGCACTGTTTTTGATGAAAGGCAGATTGAAAAGCTCAAAATGGGCTGTTTTACTGGGGTTGCTCAAGGAAGCGCCAATAAGCCAAGATTAGTTATCATGGAGTATCATGGAGCTGGAAAGCAAAAGCCAATTGCAATTGTCGGCAAAGGAGTGACTTTTGACAGCGGCGGCTTAAATGTTAAGCCTTATCCTTTTATTTTGAACATGAAAGACGATAAAGCAGGAGCAGTTGCAGCTATTCACATAATTGAGGCTTGCGCTAAATTGAAATTGCAGCTTAATTTGATTGTTGTGGCGCCTTTTTGCGAGAACATGATTGATGCTGCTTCTTACAGACCTGATGATGTGCTTAAAGCGTATAATGGAATGACTGTTGAAATAAAAAATACAGATGCAGAAGGCAGATTAATATTGGCTGATGCTTTGAGCTATGCTGCTGAAAAAAAGCCAGAAGTTATTATCGATATTGCGACTTTGACAGGAGCAAGCTTGATAGTGCTTGGCTATGTTGGGACTCCGTTTGTATGCACCGACGACAAGCTGAGAAAAAAACTCAATGATGCTTCTGCAAAAAGCCTTGAAAAATTATGGGAATTGCCATTATGGCAGGAATATGAAGAAAGTTTGAAGAGTGATGTCGCTGATGTCAAGCATATAGGAGATGAGGGAGAAGCAGGAGTAATAACAGCCGCAATGTTCCTGAAGAATTTTGTTGATGACGTTCCATGGGCGCATATTGACATAGGCACAACAGTATGGAGCAAAGTTGACAAAGGTGTGCTGACAAAAGGCGCAACAGGAGCAACTGTAAGGCTTATGATGGAATTGTTGAGGGAGTGGAGATAAAAGATATAATCAGATAGCAATCGCAACATCTATTTCCTCATAATCAACGCTAGGAACAATATTTTCTCTTCCTTTTTCTTTTGACTTTAAATCCACCATGCCTAAGTTGCTAAGGATTTTCAAATCCACATTAACACTTTTGCTATCCCTCTTAACCATTTTTGCTAATTGATAGATAGATTTTGGTTTATATTTTTTTATTGTTTTTATTAATTCAAGCCTTTTATTTGTCAGAACTTTTCTCATAATGTCAATGTTATTAAAGCTAATTGATTCTTTTTTCTTTACTAATTGACCTTCCTTTATTTTTTCCATTACTTCTTTTACTTCTTTTAAAGTGTCTTCCACTGATTTGACTTCAACAACAATATTTTTAACTTTCATTTTTACCTGCCATTTCTTTTAAATCCTCATAAAAATCCTTTAACAATTTATCCACACTCTCAAAATTGTATTTTAATTCTCTACCATAAATATGCTTGTGGTGTCCTTTTCTTTCGTGATTGTCGTAGCCCAAAATCCTTTTATTATTTTTGATTAACACCAGTGAATAATGGAATCCCTCTGGGTTGTATTTATCCTTTCTTACTTTCCATACCTTGACTTCCATTAAATGCTCATTGTCTAAAACTTTCTTGTCATGAAATATAAGCTCAGACATAATATAGGTATAATATACCTATATTTAAACTTTTCTATTTTAAGTATATTGATGATTGGGTTGTTAAGAGAGTTGAGGTAATTCAATAATTTTAAATATACGTGCAATAAAAATTTAAGTAATGAGCAAAATACTTTCACTTATAGCAATACCATTGAGCATTTTTATTGCCATTAAATACTTTAAGATTTATGATGTTAGCACCATAATACCTTATGATATAGCCTTATTAGGAGCGTTATTTTTGATAGCAATGCAGGTTCTTTCTTACATAACCATACACTCCTTTAATGAAGGGACAACATTTATGGGAAAGTTAATCAAGACAATATTGGCAATTCCAGGAATTCTTTATGCAGTGAATATTTTTTATCCTTTAAATCTAGGATTTGATTTGGAGATTATCGTTGCAATATTCTTATTCACAGAAGGCTTATACGGGTTGCATTGAACAGTAACCTTTTTAATATGGCTATTATTCCTAAAAAATATGTATGATGTGATTATATTAGGAGCAGGAGCAGCAGGACTTACTGCCTCAATATATACATGCAGGAAAAAGCTGAAAACTTTAATAATCAGCATAGATGTAGGTGGGCAAACAAATTTAACAAGCCATATTGAGAATTATCCCGGCACAGGAGCAATGCACGGGATTGAGCTAATGCGAAGATTTCAAGATGAAGCAATTGGCTTTGGCGCAGAGCTTGTAATGGGAAAAGCCAACAAGGTTGATAAGGTAGATAACATCTTTAGAATTGGCTTGGCAAACGGTGAAACTTATGAATCAAAAGCCTTGATTCTTGCTTATGGAAAAGTGCCAAAAAGCCTTGGGATTGAAGGAGAGGAAAGATTCATGGGAAGGGGTGTAAGCACTTGCGTCACATGCGATGCTCCATTATACAAAAACAGGAATGTTGCAATTGTTGGCGGAGGCAACTCAGCTGTTGAAGGCGCATTAGAGCTTGCAACAATGGCAAAAAAAGTTTATCTGGTTCACAGAAGAGATTCTTTCAGGGCAGATGAAATAACAGTTGGGAAATTAAAAAACAATACTCAGATTGAGCTTGTGCTTAACAGCATTCCATTAAAAGTAATTGGCGACAAAAATGTAGAAGGTGTTGAAGTTGAAAATATTATTACAAAAGAAAAAAAAGAATTAAAGGTTGATGGTGTCTTTATTGAAATTGGATATGTTATTGACACAAGCTTTGTGCAGCATCTTGTAAAGGTCAATGATAAGAAAGAAATTATTGTTGATGACAGATGCAATACATCTTGTCCTGGCATATTTGCAGCAGGTGATGTAACGCCTGTGCCTTTCAAGCAAACTGTGATTGCAGCAGGAGAAGGCTCAAAAGCTGCTTTGGAATGCTACAGGTGGCTTACTGGTGGCAAAGGCGCTGTTTTGGATTGGACTCATTAGATTTTTATTTTTTATCTTTTTTTAAAAAAAATATTTTATTGCTATGAGAAAGATATAAAAATAGAGCAAGATATAGAATGTTTAAAATCACCAATAGAATAACTAAATTGATTAATGTAAAAATAAAAATTCAATCCGTTGCCTTCGGCAACAATATTTAGTGCTCGAGTGACCTGTGAGCGAGTTCGTGTGACATGCGAAAGCTTGCTTTCGCTCGCTTATGTCACTGCTCACTCGCATGTCACACGCTGTTGGCACACACCTGTTGAACGCGAGCGTGCGAGCGTTCTCGCACGCATGTCTCAGCCTCGCCTATTTATGCATTATTAAATTTTTGGGGTGGGAAAATTTAAGCGTTGTGAGAAACAACAAAGTTTTTGTTTTTGATGATTCTTGGCTTAATTGCCCAGGACCAAGATTGGTTATTGGGCTGGAAAAGCTAGCAAGAGCGATTCATCCTGGGTGTTTTTAATAGAAAAGTTTAAATATAACTTCTCATATAATTTTATTATATTGGTGATATAATATGGAAGTACTTACAAAATTAAGGAAGGTTGGTGGCTCTGTAATGGCCAGAATACCAAAAGAAGTTTTAGAGGAGGAATCTCTACGCCCAGGGGAAACCATTAGATTAGAAGTCAAAAAAGTAAAAAAGAGTGCTTTTGGCATAGCAAAGGGCATAAAGTCCTTTACCCATGAAGAAAGGCAGAAAATGTGGGAGGACAAATATAGATGAAGATAGTTGTTGACACTCATGCTTGGATAGAATATCTCAAAGGCAGTGAAACAGGCTCAAAGGTTAGGCAGATTGTTGAATCGGAAGAAAATGAGCTTTTTTCTTCTATAATAACTGTTTCAGAAGTTAGTAGTGTTTTTAAAAGGGAGAATAGAGATGTAGAGCAAGCTTGTGCAAGCATAATAGATTTATCAAAAATATATTTCATAAATCTGGAATTTGCAAAAGAAGCTGGAATTTTGCATGCCGAAACAAGAAAAAAGATTAAAGATTTTGGCATGGCAGATACAATAATCTTGTTGACAGCACGTAAATTAGGCGCTAAAATCCTAACAGGAGATCCACATTTTAAAGGGTTTAAGGAAGCTGTGCTGATTTAGGCTGGCTTTGGTTCTGGCTGTTTTGCATTTCTAACTGCAGAACCGAGGTCAGAAATTGCAGATGTGACTTTTCTATATGCTTTACCTATAAAGCTAGCAGTTCCACTAACTAGATAGAATGGATTTGCGAAATTTGGGACATAAGTAAAAGGGTTTAACAATTTTGCATAATTAAGTTTTTCTTTTGATAGCAGAACCCTATATAATACATTTGCTGCTGCAATTGCGGGGAATAAGTAAGGTG
>Ga0209514_10008655_pt1 | contig 11483 bp, 9 predicted proteins | sample Subgrocontami58m_FD_187452 | JGI IMG/M metagenome (GOLD analysis project Ga0209514, IMG submission 187452) | Subsurface groundwater microbial communities from S. Glens Falls, New York, USA - GMW37 contaminated, 5.8 m (SPAdes) (version 3) | ecosystem: Environmental > Aquatic > Deep subsurface >...
CAATAAAAATAGAAACACAAAAACAAACAATGGCGCAATTGCTTGATTTAGGAATGCAATTGCAAAAACAAAGCGGTGCTGAAAAAAACATAATAGATCAAATAACTCAACAAGTGCTAAAAACAGGAGAATGGAAAGGCAAAAACTTTAGAAGATTTGATATCACACTTGATGCGCCAAAAAAACATTGCGGAAGACTGCAACACTACCGCAGATTTTTGGATGAAATAAGAACAAAATTTGTAAGTTTAGGATTCACGGAAATGAGTGGGCCAATAATTGAAACAGAATTTTGGAACATGGATGCACTTTACATGCCACAATTTCATTCTGCAAGAGATATACATGATGCATATTATGTGACAGAGCCAAAATATGGCCAAGTTGATGAAAAAATAATGAAGCGAGTAAAAGAAGTTCATGAAAATGGCGCAAATACTGGATCAATAGGTTGGCAGTATGAATTTAATCCAGACAAAACGCACAAATCATTATTGAGAACACAAGGAACAGCATGCTCATCAAGAATGCTTTCTTCGCCTGACTTGAAAATTCCAGGAAAATATTTTGGAATGACAAGATGTTTTAGAAAAGACGTAATAGATGCTACGCATAATTGTGATTTTTACCAAACAGAAGGAATAATAATACAAGAAGGACTAACATTAAGACACTTGTTTGGACTGCTAAGAATGTTTGCGCAAGAATTTGCAGGAACAAAAGAAGTAAAATTAGTCCCAGGATATTTCCCATTCACTGAGCCAAGTGCAGAAATATTTGCAAAACATCCAGACCTGGGTTGGATAGAGTTAGGAGGGGCAGGAATATTCAGACCAGAAGTTGTTACTCCTTTGCTTGGCAAAAATGTTTCAGTGCTAGCATGGGGCATAGGAATAGATAGAATAGCCATGTTCAAACTAGGATTAAAAGATATACGTGCATTGTTTTCACATGATCTTGAATTTTTAAGAAATACAAAGGTGAGTTTCTAATGCCTACAATAACATTTTCGTTAAAAGATTTTTGTGAACTTGTTGGCAAGAAATTAAGTATTGAAGAATTTAAAACAGTTTTAGAATATGCAAAAGCAGAACTAGAACATTTTCAAGGAGATGAAGTCGCAATAAAATTCAATGACACAAATCAGCCATATTTGTGGTGTCCAGAAGGAATATCTTGGCTTGTTAAAGGTGTTTTGGGCAAAGAAAAAGGAATTCCAGAATTAAAAATAAAAAAATCAAGCAATAAACTAATTGTAACAAAAGAAGTCTTAAAAATCAGGCCGAATATTTCTGCATTTATCGCAAAAGGAGTAAAGCTAACTGATTACTCACTAAAACAATTAATACAATTGCAAGAAAAACTATGCGAAAATTATGGCAGAAAAAGACAAAAAATTGCAGTAGGGCTGTATTGTGCAAGTAAAATATCTTTTCCAATTACTTATACTGCAACTGCGCCAAATGCAGTGCAATTTATTCCTTTGGGTGAAAACAAACAAATGACACTTGCGCAAATTTTGCAAAATACTCAAAAAGGAAAAGAATACAAATGGATACTTGAAAAAGAAACAAAATATCCTCTACTTATCGATTCAAAAAAAGAAGTATTGAGCTTTCCGCCAATAATAAATTCGCAAGCAATGGGCAAACTTGAAGCAGGAGACGAGTTTTTGTTTTTTGAAGCAACAGGAACAGACCAAAATGCAGTAAATTTAGCAGCAGTAATATTTGCACAGGTACTGCAAGACAGAGGATTTGAAATTTCTTCTTTAACTGTAGAAACACCAACAAAAAAAATAACTTCACCATTAATGGAAACAAAAAAAGTCAAAATAACAAAACAACAAGTACAACAATTATTAGGACTTGAACTAACTGAAATAGAAATAAAACAATTGCTTGAAAAAGCAAGATACAATTTTACAAATTATCTAGTTGAAGTGCCTCAGTATCGGCAAGATATTATGCATTGCAATGATGTAATAGAAGACATTGCAATAATGTATGGGTATAATGACATTGAAGCGCTTCCAATAACTACATTTACAAGAGGGGAAATGAGCAAAATATTGCCTTTTATAAACACGCTAAGACAGCTTTTAGTTGGGCAAGAATTCCAAGAAATATTTAGCGCAATACTTTCAAACAAAACAATAATGCAGCAAAAAATGAAGCTAGCAGAAGAAATAGTAGAAATTGATAATTACACTTCACAAACATACTCTGCCATAAGAAACAGCATATTGCCAATTCTTCTTGAAACATTAAGTCAGAATAAACATGTGGACTTTCCTCAAAAAATATTTGAACAAGGACTTGTGACAAAGAAAAAAGGAAATACTTTAACAGACCAAGAAACAATAGCAATAGCGCAATGCCATTCAAGCGCAAATTTCACAGAAATAAGACAAACAATAAATTCTTTTATGGGGCTATTAGGGCTTTATGATTTTGAAATAAAAGAAACAGAACACCAAAGTTTTATTGCAGGAAGAGTTGCTGAAATTTTTGTAGGCAGTGAATCTATTGGAGTATTTGGCGAGATTCATCCTGCAATTCTTGCTAATTTTGGAATAGAGATGCCTGTTGTTGCCTGCGAAATTAATGTTGAGAAATTATTTGAGAGAATACAAAAATAGAATGTTAAAATAATTAAAATAAAAAAATAAAAGTGAACAAAATTATTCTTTCTTTTCAGCTTTTAAATTTGTTTTTTTAGAAACTTTAGGCTTTTGCTCAGTCTTTTCTTCTTTAACAACAACTGCTTCAACTGTTTTTTCTTGTGCTTTTTTAGTTGATTTTGCAGGCTTTGCTTTAGAAGACTCTGCTTTTGTAGATGCAGGCTTTGCGAGCTTGCTTCTTCTCATCACTCTTGGCCTTTGAGCTGCTTTTTTTGCTTTTGTTTCTTTTAATTCAATTCCCAAAGAATTGAATGCAGATACAATTTGAGCATGAGCTGCATTCGCTTTGATATCTAATGTTTGAGCAAGAGGCTCGAGATGCAGCGAATTGCATTTTCGCCTTCTGGTTTCTCCATCAATTAGAACAAAACTTTTGTCTAAAACTGAAACAACAACACATTTCTTGCCGGCGTCTCTTCCTGCAATTTTTACACAAACGCGTCCAACTTCAATCATTTTAATTCCTCCGTCTCTTAGTTGAGTGGTTCGTCGCCGAAATCCACAAGAGATTATTTTATTATTTTTGCTATTTTATTATAAGTTATTGTTATTGATTATTATTGTTTTCTTGCTTTTGCAATTAGTATTTTACGACTGCAAGCAGAACACAAAATGCCGCCATATGGGCGCTGTGGCCTTTTTTTAGTTTTTGGCATATTTTGAAAATCAACAGGCCTGCCTCTTGGAACTGCTTTGAGGTTTTCTTTGCAGACTGCACACTGTGCAAATCCGGGTTTTCTTCGTTTATAATGAAGAACAACTCGTGCTCCTGGAGTTTTAGTATAAACTCTTCTAAATGTTCTTGACCTGAGTCTTCCTGCAACCATGTTAGCAATTCAAAATATGCACACGCTTTATAAATATTGCTGATTTATGCACTATTTGAATGAATTCCTGTGGTGTTTTAAAACAAAATCAAGAAATCGAAATAGATCCAAAAATAATTGAAAAACTCGAAAGAGGGGTCAAAGAAACAATTGAATCAAATAATCTCATTACTCCAAAAGATAAAGTGCTTGTTGCGGTAAGCGGAGGAAAAGATAGCACTACTGTGTTGCACATTCTTAAAAAATTAGGATATGATGTTGAAGCATTCACAGTTGATGTTCATATAGGCTGTTATACTGCACAAAATCTTGAAAATGTAAAAAAACTTTGTGAAAAAGAAAAAATAAAACTGCATATTTATTCATTTAGAAAAAGCTATGGGCATTCAGTTTGTCATGCAAGAGATTTGCTTAACAAAAAAGGACTTAATTTTAATTCCTGCACTGTTTGTGGGGTTATGCGAAGAAGATTGTTTAATATGGCTGCAAAAAAAGCAGGCGCTACAAAACTTGCAACGGGGCATAATATGGATGACGAAGTACAGTCAATACTAATGAATATATTTAGAAATAAAAAAAGCCTTAATCAGAGAATAAAACCAATGCAAACCGCAATAGATGAAGGACTTGTTCCAAGAATAAAGCCTTTGTTTTTCACAGCGGAAAAAGAAGTTATTCAATATAGCAAAGCAATGAATTTTCCAGTTCAATATTCGCAATGCCCCTGTGCAATTACTTCTTTGAGATATAGCATAAGGGAATTTTTAAAAGATTGTGAAAAAATAAACCCTTTTGCTGTTGAAAACATAATGAACTTTTTTGTGAAAACAAGGCCTGAACAACCAAAAAATTCAAAAAAACAATTAAACAAATGCACAAATTGCGGAGAGCCTGCTGTGACTAAAACCTGCAGAAGCTGCCAAATATTAAAGCATCTTGAGATGCCTGCGCAAATCAGTTAATTCTGCCTCAGTGAGCTCTCGATAAGACTTTTCATCAAGCCCTTGAGCGGATAGGTTTGCAATTTTTGTTCTAAATAAATCAGTTACAAAATAGCCCAATTTAAAAAAAACTCTTTTGATAATGTGCTTTCTACCTTCATGAATTGTTATTTCAACGCAATTTTTGTTATGAACAAAAACTTTTGATGGCTTGACCTTTCTGCCTTCAATATGCACGCCATTTTTTAATTTTTCAATATCAGAATCCTTTAGTTTTTCTCTCACACTAATAACATATATTTTTTCGATTCCATATCTTGGATGCGCAATTCTATTTGCAAGCTCGCCATCGTTGGTTAACAAGATTAATCCTCTTGAATCACGATCAAGCCGCCCAACTGGAAAAACTTTTTCTTGCACATCAACAAAATCCATTATTGTTTTTCTCCCTAATGGGTCTGAGACAGCAGTTAAATATCTTTTTGGCTTGTTTAGCAAAATGTATACTTTTTTTTCAAGCTTTATTTGTTTGCCATCAACAGTAATTATGTCTTTGTTTACGTCTGCTTTATCGCCTAGCTTGATTAGCTTGCCATTTACGCGCACTTTTCCAAATGAAATTAATTCTTCGCATTTTCTGCGCGAGTCAATGCCAGCTCCCGCAAGAATTTTTTGAACACGTTCAAGCATAATTACTAAAATAGCTGCAAATGTTTAAATAAGTATTGCATTACATATTTGATTGGCAGCATTTAGAACAGTATTATTTGTTTTGAGGAAAGTAAGTGGCTTCACCACAGAAACCCTCACGGCGCAAGCGCCATTCGCGATACATAATTTGCGTGATGATATTAATGATTGATGTAGTAATACCCAATAAAAATGAAAATGAGTTTATTGAAATAGCTCAAAAGCTAGGTTATGAAAAACTAATTTTTCTTTATACTTCAGACAAAAATATTCCGCAGATAAAAACAGACAAAATAAAAATTAGTTTTGGAATACTTACTGCTAAAGGCGGAAAGGCCAAGTACTTAACTTTTATGCAAAGCGCAGATAAAGACCAGCAAATAATTGAAAATAATCCCCCCAACGCAGTTTTTGGATTTGAAGCAAAATCTGAAAAAGATTACTTGCATCAAAGAGCATCAGGATTAAACAACGTGATTTGTACATTTGCACAAAAAAATAAAGTAATTATTGCATTTTCGTTTGCACAAATATTAAAAAGTTACAAAACTAAACGAGCACAAATTTTTGGAAGGTTTATGCAAAACATAAGATTGTGCAGAAAATATCAAGTTAAAACAGCAATTGCATCATTTGCAACACAACCTTTTGAGATGCGATCGCCAAATGATATGCAAGCAGTATTTTGCTTATTAGGAATGACTCCACAAGATGCAAAAAAATCATTTGAGACAATAGATATTTAACGATATTTAACACTTTTTTAACATTTCTTTTGAAACAAAAAATTCTGCGTCAAGGTTCGAGTATGCGATGCATGAATTTTTAATTATTGCTGCTTGTTTTACACTAATGTTTAATGCAACCGCATCAATATTGCAAAGCGAAGAATCTTTAGTTAATAACGCGCGACAAATAGTATTGTTATCACATAATATTGCATCTTTTTTCGCAAGAGCAATGCAAAACGTGTCTTTTTTACCTTCAATTGTACTGCATAAAAACTCATTTTTTTTAACTCCTGCAAGACAACGCTCTTTGTAGGTTTTTGTCGTGATTTTTTCACAAACTGCAGAGTTAGATGTTTTTAGAGCATTGAGTAAATAAAAAGAGTCATACCTTGTCGCATTGCATACTTGTTTTTTTTGCGAAAGATATAAAACGCCTACAAAAATTAATAAACATAGTAGGATTATTGCAGCTATTTGGTAGTGCATTTTTTTGATGATTTTGGCACCTTTTTTGACTTTTTTTTGTGAATAAAAGACATTGCATTTTGTGTGAAAATAAGCAAAGCTCACATATAGAAATATTTAAATACATATATAAGCATTTCTATCTAGTAATTATTCAATATAAAAAGAGGAAGACTATGCGCGAAAAGATGCTGCTATTTTTAGTTTTAATACTTTTCATTATGCCGATATTTGCAAAAGCAGTACAAGTTCCCCTGCCATTTAAACTAAATATACAAAAAAATGCAACATTGCATTGGACAACACACATATTTTTAGAAGAACCAATGGAGTTTAATTATATTGAAGGAGGAGGATATTGTGATGATATAGAAACTGGCACAGGCGCTATGCTTGTTAATTTTTACAATAAAACTGTGCTTGTTAAAACAATTAGCGGCGTATTTTCGTTATACGGGAAGTGGGATGGTTTTTATCGCCAATTAGATGGTGTTCAAGCAGATACTGTAGAATATGTTGATTGGATTGCGTGTCCTGGGCTTGTTATTGGCAATATGGGCGGAAAACTTGAGGCAATACAAAATATTCGTGAAGTTCAAGAAATAAATAAAGTTGTGATTAATGATATCCCTGTTGAAATAGGGACATTACCACAATTAATACCTACAATAACACTAAGAGACCCTGCAAATGATGCGAGAATTATTGATGAAAACATAAAAATAAATTCTTCAAATCCAAATGTTTTAGTGTGGTTTGGAGAGGATCCTGAAAATAAACCTTCAACAACAAAAAATCTTAATGATTTAATATATGCTTGTTCGGACGTGGATAACAATAAAATTTGTGATTCAAAAGATGCAGAAATTGCATTGTGCAGATTATCTGAAGGAGATGAATGGTATAAAGGATGGTGCTGTTCTTTACAAGGAGTAAATACTGCGGGGTGTGAATATCGCGCATCATTGAACGCATACTGCGGAAAAACACAAGACAATAATGTCCAGTTAGCAATTCCTGAAGCAACAGGGCAAATATATGATTTAAGCGGATGCACGCAAAAAACGCAAGTAGTTTTTGATGAAACAAAAAAAATGCATGACTGCAAAAATCCCTCAGACTGGGATTCTAGCGGATTTTTTAACATAAAAAGACATCAATATTTTTGTGATTCAAATAAACTTGAAATAAAAGAGTGCGGAGCGGAAACTCCATTTTCAACAATAAATCAATTATTTACCGGACAAAATACTACAATTAATTCTAAAATTAATTATTGCATTGAAACAGGAATATTTTCAACAAATCTAGATTATTCAACAAATACATCATGTAAAAAATCCGGTCAAAGCTGGACAGGAACAAGATGTTGTTCAGAATTTGATGATAGAAAAGAAACTGCCGGAGCAAATGAATATTATAGTGACGCTTCAAATGAAACAAACACTAAAACACCCGGAGGGTGTTGGAATTCAACATATATTAGGGCAGGAACAAATCCGCCAAATTATTTCAACAATTCGCAAACAGATAAATCAATAATAAATTATAATGGCACATTTTTGGCTTGTAAAATTTCAAATCCTGCTATTCTTGGATTGCAAAATACAGATCCGCACTATAATCCTTTTGTGTTTCAACAACAAGGAATACCTCCTCCACCATCTCCAATAACACAACAGCAAACAACAAATTTTGGCCAGTTGTTGACAAACACAAATGCTTGCGGAACTGTTTTACAAAACGCAAAATGGGAACAAGCAATATTATCCCACGCAATTTGTGAGCCTTGGGGAGAATGGGTTTTCACAGCAGATTTTAATGATACTTTGGAAAAAATCAATCCTTTTGGCATAAATAAAACAACAATGCCTCTTGCATTTAAGTGTGATTCTGAATTCAAAGAAACAGGATGTTGCCCTATAACAAAATGCTGGAATGGCAAAAGCTGTTCTGCAAATGGAGAATTTTTTGATTCAGACAAAAGCGGATTTATTTGTGATGCTGGAAATTGGAAAACAAAAACAAAAAAAATAAATTATGACAAAACAGACTTAGGATTTTGCACGCAAGAAGAACAATGTCTTGTTTCTTCACAAGGAAATTCAAATCCAGATTTTGAAAATCATCCAGAAAAATTTTTTGCAGCAACAAGCAACAATCAAAAACCTCGTTGCATAACAGATAAACAATATTTAAAAGATGAATACTGCGAAAATGGAAACTGGACAACAAGAACAAAATTAATCGCAACACAATTGATGTTTTTTGCGCAAAGCCTGCAAGATAAAAATTATGATTTATTCTGTGATAGCTACAATAATGCATTAAATGATGTGAAATATTCATATGGCCAAGGACAAAGTTTGGTTGAAAATTTCATTAAAGAAAATTGTGTTAAAGAAGGCAAGCTAGTTCCGTGTGTAAATAATTTTTGCGTCTTAAAAACAGCACAAGGGGTTGTTGCAATAGGAACATCACTAAACACCCCAATAAATGGACAATCATCATTTCTTCGTGCATTAAATTTGGACAAATCTGCGTGTGATAATACATTATCTGCCGCAGGATTTGAAAAGTGTGCGCAAGCACCTACATTTGGAGGTCAAGTGTGGCATCACCCAAAAATCGAAAGCGTGATTTACCTGCCTCCTCAATTATTAACAAATATTCAAGATACTTTCACTCAACAGCAGCTCAGAACAATACTAAATTATGTTAACACAAAAAATAACTTAAATAATCCGATGTTAAACTTTGAATTTTTTGATAGCACTAAAATGTATGGTAAATTGTTGAATTCAAAAAAAGATTCAAGAACAATATTTGCATTCTTAGAAAAACAGCCATTAACTACAAACAAATATTATTTTGCAGCAAAATATTCAAATTTTTCAATAGGAACAGACCCCTGTCTTGCTTTATTTAAAGGCGCATTAAAAGAACAAAATCCAATTTGTGAAGCGCAAGTGGCACAAACTGATTTTATAGTTATTGCAAAAGACATACAAGAAAATACACAATTAAATCAATTTGCAAAATGGAAAGATTTGACTTCGAAATTAAGACTTGTGCTTGGACCTTCAAGAATAATTTCAACAGATTTAGGTGGGCAAACAATAAACTCTGTTTCTCAAACAGAAACACAAGAATGCCCAACGTAAAAAAACAAAGACAAAATGACAAAAATTAAAATGGCGAAAACAACAAGAATGATTAAAACAAATTCACGTAAAAGCCAAATAACATTTTTTATATTTTTTGGATTTGCAATAATTCTTGCAACAGGAATTGCAATAGTATTGATGACAGAGTCTACTGGAAAAAAGACCCGCAAAGACGCAACTGAAAATCCAAAAATACTGCTAAAAGTACAATCAGTAAAAGATGAAATAAATAACTGCCTTGCTTTGACTGCAAAAGAAGCGCTCTTAAGAATAGGCAAACAAGGCGGATTTTTATACGCTGAACAAGGGGGAAGCACAGAGGATTTAGTTGCGCAAGATTTGGGAAAAAAGTATGTTGAATATGATAATTACAAAACAAGATATCTTGTTGATGAGCCAACTGGTGCGATTGCGCAAATATTTTTTACAACAGCGCCAAAATATCCTTGGGATTTATTCCCCTACACTGATTTGAGTTTTACTGCCATGCAATTTAGCGGATATTACGGCATAAATAATCTGCCGGCATTGTACAGACCTTCAAAAAATTCATTGCAAGAACAACTCGAAGTTTACATTTTAAATAATATAAAAAAATGTGTCAGGTTTGAAAAATATGCTCAACAAGGGCTAGAAATTAATTATTCGCAGCCAAATGTTACACTCTACATTGCAAATGACACGCAAAAATTAAGAACAGAAGAAATAACTAATTTTGCACTTAGCTGGCCTGTAACAATCAAACAAAAATCATCAGATTGGGTAACAACACTTACTGAGTTTGGAACAACAATAAGAATTCCTTTTGCAAAAATATATTATAATGTCACATCAATTATAAACAAAGAATCTACAAACATAAGTTATGAGCCGCGCACAGAAAGTATGTATTCTGTTTTAACAACAAAAATACAAAAAGATAGCATTGTCACAATAAAATTTGCAAATTATATTATTGATGACACACAATATGAATTTAGATTTGCAAGACACAGTAGAACCCCTGCATTACATTACATAACCCAATTAAAAGACAGCACGCCACAAACACCAATAAATCTTCCAAAAGGCGCTAAAATATTTGTGCAAGGAAATACTTTGCAATTTAGTCCCACAAGCTGCAGCGCAACAGATGCTGCAATTGCTGCTTGGAGCTATTCTTTGATAACTTTGAATGCATCAAACCCTGATGGCAAATTAAATGAAGCGATAATTTTCAAATTAAATCCTGAAGAGCCAAAATTAGACAAAGCAACAGGCACACATCCTATTGAAATTCAAATTGAGGCACATAGCGCAGATGATTTAGCAAAAAAAGACAGCCAAACATTTTATGTAAACGTTTATTGCTGTTCTGATGCACCATGTGAATAAAACTAATAAAACAAAAATGAATAAAACAAAAAAAGTGGTTTTGTTAACAATTGTGTTTGCAATAGTTTTTACGCTTGCAGCACACGCGCAAGCACAATCACAAATTGCAGGATGCTGTTGTGATGCAATTGGAGAAACAGGCTCGTTTAAGCCACAAAACCAATGCCCCAGCCCGCTATTGTTTTCAACAAATTTTCAAACAACAGCAGATTTAGCACGCTGCATTTGTACCCAGCAAACAACACCAGGCACTTCAACTGCACCAGCACAAGATTGTAGCAATCCTGCACTAAGAGCACCATTAACACTAAGTGCAAAGCCAATAAAAGGCGAGTTAGGAGTAAGACTTGAATTTACACTTGACTGCCCTACAGATTCAATAAATATATCAAGATGTGATGGCGCAGGATGCACAAACTTTAAACAAATAGCAATATTGCTGCCGCAATTGTTTTATGAAGATAAAAGCCCAGAGTTAAAATGGGCGCAAACATACACGTATAAATTAATTGCAAAAAGTAATTCTTTTGGAGATTCCCTGCCTGCTACAAAAACAATTGAACTTGGTGATTTAGAATGTAATTATCAATATACAAATAACCAAT
>Ga0209514_10008661_pt1 | contig 11480 bp, 14 predicted proteins | sample Subgrocontami58m_FD_187452 | JGI IMG/M metagenome (GOLD analysis project Ga0209514, IMG submission 187452) | Subsurface groundwater microbial communities from S. Glens Falls, New York, USA - GMW37 contaminated, 5.8 m (SPAdes) (version 3) | ecosystem: Environmental > Aquatic > Deep subsurface >...
AAGTTGGTTTGTTAGGCATAGGTAACATCGGGACCGGCGTGGCAGAGTGGCTGAGAGACTACGGCAAATCCCACGGTCTTCATCTTAAGACGGTTGCCGAAGCCGATCCGGTGAAACTCAAAAACGCGCATTTGCCGGATAGCCAACTTACCGGCGATGCTTATGAGATAATCAAGGACCCCGCGGTGCAAATAGTGATAGAGCTTATCGGCGGTGAAAACCCGGCCCGGCAATTCATACTGGATGCGATTGATAACGGGAAAGCGGTTGTAACTGCAAACAAGTTCACTATCTCCAAATTCAGCAAGCAGATATTCGAATCCGCACGGAAAAAGGGCGTCGATGTCCGGTTCGAAGCCTCTGTCGGCGGCGGGATACCTATAATTCAGGCCCTTCACGAAAGCCTGGCTCCAAATGATATTACACTTATTACAGGAATAGTTAACGGAACGACTAACTACATCCTGACCAGAATGAGCGAAGGCATGGAATACAAGAATGCCTTGAAAATAGCCCAGGACAAAGGCTTCGCGGAACGGGACCCCTTCCTGGATGTAAGCGGGCAGGATGCCAGGCATAAGGTAGCCATACTGGCATCGGTAGCCTGGAACACATGGATTGACCCGCTTTCCATCCCGTGCGAAGGTATATCCGAGATTACACCGGGGGATATAGATTTCGCTGCCGAGTTTGGTTACGCCATTAAGTTGCTGGCTACTGCCAGAAAGCATGACAACAAAGTAGAGCTTCGAGTGAATCCCACATTGGTCAGTATTACGCACCCGCTGGCAAAAATAGCCGATGAGTTCAATGCAATATATCTGGAGGGGAATTTCTGCGGGCCGCAGATGTTTTACGGGAGAGGGGCGGGCCGTCCGGCAACCACCAGCGCCGTCATTGCAGATGTCATGCACATTGCTAATAATCTAAGAAGGGGAGTCCGCGACGAGCTATTATCACTGGACAAACAGTACGAACTGGTAGCAGACCCGGTCAGTGGAGGGTATTTCAGGCTGGATTTAAGGCACGTTGCCGGGAGCCTGGCAAGGGTTGCCGATATTCTGTCCCGGAACGGCATAAGCATCAAGGACTCTATCCAGAGAAACAAATTCAAACGGCAACAAGACGGCGATACAGTAGTGCCGGACATTATTACAGTTGAACCCGTCGCCGATAGCAAAGTAAAGAAAGCCTTGGCAGAGCTGGAAAAGTGCGATAGGGTTTCCGGAAAACCCTTCTATTTGAGAATAGAAGACTAATTGATCCGGCGCCTGTCGTTCTTGGAATGCGCTAGAGGTAGTGATAGAATGCTGCCGAAATAGAATACAAATATAAGTGACTGTTATGTTTCAAGAGAGAGGAGGTTAAGCAGAATGAGTACAAAGGAACTTCTAGAGGAGGCTTTAAAGCTAAAGCCGGAAGATCGCTTTACCCTTGTAGAAGGTTTAATAAAGAGTCTTGATGAGCCAGACAAGAAACTGGATGAAATATGGGCCGAGGAAGCAGAAAAGAGGCTCAAGGCGTATAGAGAAGGGAGGCTAGAAGGCATTCCGATGGAGGAAATATTCAAGGAAGAATAATGCGCATCATATTCACAAGGTACGCGAAGCAGGAGTTGGAAGACGCTGTCCGTTACTATGAACTTGAATATTCCGGGCTTGGGAAGAGATTCAAGGAAGACGTAGAAAAGGCCGCATTACGAATCGCCGAGTATCCTCAAGCATGGTCCGTAGATCGCGGCGATGTAAGAAAATGACTGCTTCACAAGTTCCCTTACAAACTGCTGTACTCCATTGAAGAAGATCATATCCTTGTGATTGCGCTAGCTCATCAACATCGAAAACCAGACTATTGGGTTGCCAGGGATGAAACTTAACAAGGCGCTTCAGCGGACGGTGCTCCGCCCTCGCTGAGCTTTTGCGTTAGACGGCAAACCCTTCTATTTGAGGATAGAAGATTAAGCTACGAACACCTTTCTTTGCTTTCAGTCACCTTGCTGTGAACCTATCCGCACGGCGAACTTGAGAAAGGTCTATTTCCCAGAAGGTCGCCTGGACACTGCGCTCTGATAACGCACCCCACCACTCTGGTTCGCCGGCATCCATGTCGAATATGCGTTGCCAACTGGATACTACCCGGGAACGAAATGGTTCGGGGTAGGGCCACCCCCAGCCCGGTCCTGCCTTTTTAAGGTCTTCAGCAAAGGCATCCTCATCCTTTTCACTAATGGACAAATAGGACCCGTTCAGGACACTATGCCAGGCATCAAAGTCGGAGAGGAGTACCTTTTCATGGGGAATCTCAAGCTCAATGCGGACGCCGGATGTACCCTTTTCCAGATGTCCTGTGGCCCGCAAGTCCGGCCTGGTTCGTGATATGCCCTGCCAACGATACCACCCCCACAAAGGAAACCTGGCGCCGGGGACAGCAGGCAGCCGCGACAACATCTGATCAGCCATCCAGCGATAGGCATAGCGGAAGTATACCTCAACTCGTCTGCCATCGCCCCGGAGAAACCCTTGTCGCTGCAACAACTCCCAGGCCATAATATTTTGAATAGTCCAGATAAACATATCTCTGCGGGATATCCTCACAATTCCGGAATATGAGCGACCCTTACCAGATGTTCCTGAAGTCATTCATTCATAACTCAGTAGCGTCAATATGCCGTTCGCTACATAATGATACCTACACCAATAAAAGACGTCAAGGATGCTCCTGGAAGGAAGCCAGTTGGTCCGGTGCCCGACGCTCTTGACGTCCGGCAGAGGCAGTGATAGTATGCTGTCTAACCGGAATAGAGATGAAAGTGGGCTACTCCGGTATCTGCGCAGCCGTGGATGTGAGCTTTTGGGTAAAGTTCAATCGTGCTATTTCCATTAGGCACTCTCCCCCTTGACAGGCGTAAGGAAAGCATCAATTACAGGCTTACTCTTTTTCCCCAGTGGTGGTAACGGTCTGGGATGCAAACTCACCTCGTAATCAACGTCAGGGAGTCTGGCGTCTCTGACTATATCGTTCCAGTCTTTGAATGGGACTATCTTGCTCATAGCCTGAGCAGGTGGTATATCCCCTATACCTTCGTGTTGCTTGAAGAAATTATAGTTGACCAACCAACCGCCGGTTAGCAACTTAATGTCCCTGATGTCCTTATATTTCTTGAATACCTTTGTCCTTTGCTCCAAAGTACCGTGAAACCGCTCTATCAAGTTGGTGTTGTTTTCGATGTTGAATGGCCCGCCTTGCCAGTGGTGCGTTTCCGAACCGTAAGCGTTCTCAATCCCGCTGACATAAGACGCCAATTTATCTGTTACTACAGTCCCAGGAGCTTTTCCGGCCCGCCTTTGCGCCAGTTCCATAAGCTCCTGAGGGTCCCTACTACCCCTGGTAAATGAGACATGGGAAGCTAGAAGAAAGCGGGTCTTGGCGTCTATGATGTCCCAAAAGTAAACTGTTCGTTTCCCTAGCTTCATGTAGGTTTCGTCAGCTACCCAGACATCACCCACAACGGGCTTGAAGCCCTCAGTCTGCTTGATAGCTTCTTTAGTGAACCGCTTTACCCAATTCCAGTAGTTGCTCTCGCTCATATCAAGGTTATAGTCCTGTCTGAATTGCTGTTGGATAGCGTCAAGGGACATGCCCCCGTAATACATCCCTATTGCAGAAGCTATCCATTTTGCAGGTGTTTTCATCTTAGGGATTCTGACATCATCTACAGGGGGAATAATCACATCCGGTGAAACGTCTGGCACTAATGAGACTGTTTGCCCCTGAAGGGGAGAGCGTCTAGCCGCTGACTTACCAAGATATTGAATGACTTTCTGCCTGACTTTGTTTCCTTCGTGGATAGTCATTACCTCATAGTCATACCAGTTGCCCGAACCAGGGGGGATTTCCTTTGCACGGACGAATGTCATGTGCTATGCCTCCTACTTGGCGCTTCCTTCACCAAATGTATGCCCTCCAAGGCGTACTCCTCCATTTGCTGTAATATCAACAAAATAGGGGTCTGGAACTGTTCGCATATCAAACATAAAAGGCTTGGTCTTATCGATAAAAAGGCCGTCAAAGTGGATGTCGCTACTTGAAGATATTGTAAAAGGTTCAGAATACCCGCTTATATGAAACCTGCCAGACAAGCGGATTGTTGTCGAGTTAATATAGTCTATGTTAAGTACCTCGTGATGCAATGAATCGTTAATGGTTAGACTGTGTGTGGTTAGTTGTCTAACCTTGAATGCAAAATTAGGATTGGAGTGAAATTCGCTGTCTACTATCTTTACAACTTGGTTGTTATTACTGTCGAACACTTCTGCGTTGATAAGCATAGCCCCACTATCATCGAATCCGATGCTAACAAGAGGTTTGCCTTGTTGGGCAATAATGTAGTTTTGGTCTTTTCTCATATATACGCCTACCTTGTCGCCAAGCATTACAGTCAGGTCGGTATTCGACGGAATAGGTAAGCTGTCTCCCAGATTAACAATATTAGCTTTAGCTTCTGGTGATACTGGATTATCCCCACTACCGGGGAATATGTACCCACTGGAGATTATAGTGTTAGCTTCCTTTTCTCTTGCACTACTTGCGACATGATTAAAGATAAGCAATGTTGGTACAAAAAATAACAGACAAATAGCGATAGTCAGCGACCTACGTTGCCACGACTTCGTCAAATGATTACGAATAGGACGCCACACCTCTGGACTAGTTACAAGCGCGCCCGCACCCAACGCAACACTAGTAGCCAGCAACCAAGGGGCCAGAACATTGTTCATTAGCAGTCCCCCGTAGGCAGCCATAATTGTTGATAGGGCTGCACATATGGCGCATAGAATTGTCGGAGATGATGGTGGAGTCTGTTTCTTCGGTTTAGCCATAATTGCCCCCATTTAGTTACTTGGGGCAATTTTACCCTACTTAGGCACTCTAAACAAGATAGAGTGAACTTTACCCGCTTTTGAGAGAAGGTGCTAAACATTCTGAGAAATGGTATGCTGGGAAATGAAAAGATGCCTATATGGAAGCACTAATCAACCCAAACCAGCTTAAAGAGCTACTCAAAGCAGCCCTTGTGGAAGTACTCGAGGAACGGCGCGATTTGATTCACGATGTCGTTGAAGAGGCTCTGGAGGACGTTGCACTCGCCCGCGCAATTGAAGCAGGCGAGAGCACGGAGAACGTGAGTCGAGATGAAGTCTTCAAACTTCTTCAGGGACAACCGTGAACGTCGCCACGCTGCGGCTCATCCCGGGCGTTAGAATAGCAGAGCGCATAAGCAAAGCAAAGCGCTACGTGAGCTACGCCGACTTCCTGGCATTTGTGCGCTATGCCTCTCGCCGGACGCTTTCGGGACGGGACCCATCCCACCTGAGGGCGAAGCGTCGTATTAGTTACCACTGCCAACTTGCAGAACTGGCCAACCAACCTTCCGTTACCCGGTATGGTTCGTATATGAGGCACGTCTGTCACGGGACAGGCAAGATTTATCATGACTTCACCGCTATACACACCCTCTAACCTTGATTCACCATCAAAAACCCTCACTCCAAAGCCTAGCTATAGCTGAGCCAGGCGCGGAATACTGCACCAACCGGGTGAAAAAACGGTCCCTTTATCGAGATTCAGTAGGTGGTGGATTTTGGCTAACCTAGTGCAAGTCCATCCCCTCCATGCTAAAATAACAAAGGCGCTTGATACTTACATACAAGTCATTACCATTGGGTCCCGGCTTTTATAATAATTCATGGAGGGGTGTCCGAGTGGTTTATGGTGACGGTCTTGAAAACCGTTCTCCGGTATGTACCGGAGCGTGGGTTCGAATCCCACCCCCTCCGCCAAAAAATACCCTTTAATCAATATCTCCTAACCCAGATAAACTGGAAACTCTAAGCACTAATATCTAAATCCTAAACAAATACAAATGACCAATTTCAAAATCCGAAAACAGCAGACGGTATCTTTTAGAATTTGGCGTTTGGAGTTTGGAATTTGTTTAGTATTTAGTGCTCAGGATTTAGGATTTAATCGTTTATGGAAGGAGCTTAGATGAAAATTCACGAATACCAGGCTAAGCAAATCCTTGCCCAGGCTGGCATCCGTATCCCCAAAGGCAGCGTGGCTTCGACACCTGCCGAGGCACGGCAGGCTGCCGAGGGACTGGGTGGGAAATGCGTTATCAAGGCACAGGTCCACGCCGGAGGGCGGGGCAAAGCCGGAGGCATAAAGGTGGCCGCCAACCCGCAGGAGGCCGAATCTCTGGCCGCTCAGATGCTGGGCAAACGGCTGGTTACCCATCAGACCACTTCGGAAGGGGTGCTAATCTCTAAAGTGCTGGTGGAAGAAGCGATAGAAGTTCAGAAAGAGCTTTACTTGGGTTTGACCATAGATGGTCAGGCGGGAGTGCCCGTGATGATGGCTAGCACCGCCGGGGGCATGGAGATAGAGGAAGTGGCCCGCACTGAGCCGGAGAAGATTTTAAAAGCCTCCATTTCTCCTGCGTCGGGTTTCCTGGCATTCCACGGCCGCAGGCTGGCATTCGGTCTGGGACTGGAGCCGGCAGTGATGTCCCAGGCGACAAGCCTCATGTCGGGACTCTATAAACTCTTCATCAGCCAGGACCTATCTCTGGTTGAGATTAACCCCCTGGTGGTAACTAAAGACGGGCGCTTGCTGCCCCTGGACTGCAAACTGAATATAGATGACAATGCTATATTCCGCCATCCGGAGCTGGCAGCCTTGAGAGACCCGGGGCAGGAGGACGCCCTGGAGCTTCAGGCCCTTAGCCTGGGTGTGCGCAATTATGTCAAGCTGGATGGCAACATCGGCTGCATGGTCAACGGGGCGGGGCTGGCTATGGCTGTTCTCGACCAGATTACCTCTGCCGGTGGACGCCCTGCCAACTTCCTGGACATCGGCACTGCCAATAATACGGAACGGGTAGTTAATGCCTTCAAGGTATTTGTGGCCGACACCCGCGTAAAAGCAGTGCTTATCAACATCTTCGGCGGGATGGCACGGGTGGATGTTATCGCCCAGGGTATGGTCGAGGCCCACCAGCAGATGAAAATAAACTTCCCCATAGTAGTCCGGCTCGCCGGGACAAATGTCGAAGCGGGCAAAAGTATACTCGAAAAATCAGGACTCAAGTACATAACGGCCAGCGACATGAAGGACGCTGCCGGGAAAGTTGTAGCGGTGGCAAAAAGATGAGCATTTTAATTGATAAAAATACCAGGCTTATTGTTCAGGGCATAACCGGCGGCGAGGGCAGTTTCCACGCCCAGCGCTGCCTGGAGTACGGTACAAAGGTAGTTGGCGGCGTCACGCCCGGTAAGGGTGGGGCGCAGGTGGCCGGCATCCCCGTCTTCAACACCGTGGAAAGGGCCGTCAAGGAGACCGGGGCCAATGCCAGCCTTATCTTCGTCCCCGCTGCCTTCGCCGGTGATTCTATCATGGAATCCGCCAATGCCGGCATACCCCTGATAGTGTGTATCACCGAGGGCATCCCTACGCTGGATATGGTAACGGTAATGAATTATCTGAAACAGAAAGGCGCCCGCCTTATCGGGCCGAACTGTCCGGGCGTGATTTCACCGGGAAAGAGCAAAGCGGGCATCATGGCCGGCGATATCCACCTGCCAGGATCAGTTGGAGTGGTTTCCCGCAGCGGCACCCTCACCTACGAGACAGTGGCCCAGCTTACCGCTCTGGGTCTGGGGCAGTCAACCTGCGTGGGCATAGGGGGAGACCCCATCATAGGTAGTTCCTTTGCCGAGATATTACAGCTATTCCAGAAAGACAGGACTACTAAGGCTGTCGTGCTTATCGGCGAAATCGGCGGAGGTAAGGAACAGGAGGCTGCCGAGTTCATCAAGACCATGACCAAGCCGGTGATAGCCTTTGTAGCCGGCGCTGCAGCGCCTCCAGGCAGACGCATGGGCCATGCCGGCGCTATCATCAGTGGTAGCTCGGGAACAGCCAAAGAGAAGATGGCAGTGCTGAAAGCAGCCGGTGCTATAATTGCCCCCACCCCATCCGAGATTGGAACGACCGTAAAGCAGGCGCTAAAATAACGGATAAAGTATTGGTACGGTGTTAGCCTGTTTTATATCCGGTCCCCGTGGTTTTTTGTAATGTGGACTAAGAATTGTCACCTCTGGTAGCTGCTTAGCGAAGCGTGGTAACTTCTTATATAATGCCAGGTAGGATATTTTAATACCAAGCCGAAGGACAAAATGAGCCTAACCCTTTCTAATTATACAGAAGAACTATCAAACTTATGTGCTACCTACGGCGTGAAGCGGCTGGAGTTATTCGGGTCTGCCTCACGCCGGGACTTTGATCTGGAACATAGCGATCTGGATTTCCTGGTAGTGTTTGCCGATACCCATGCACCAGGAGCATCCGACCGATATTTTGGCCTCAAGGAAGCTTTGGAGCAACTCTTTCAGCGTCAGGTTGACCTGGTAGAAGTAAAGGCTATCAAAAATCCATACTTTCGGCAGGCGGTTGAACGGGATAAAGTGTTGGTATATGACGCTTGAAGTTAAAAAATTGCTTTATGACCTCGACCAGGCGCTTGAACTCATCAACCACTTTACCTATGGCAAACGGCTGGCAGATTACCAGGCGGATGCCTTGCTACGCTCAGCGGTTGAACGGCAGTTCGAGATTATTGGGGAAGCCCTCAATCGTTTGAAGAAAGTTGACCCGAACACCTTGGATCGGATCAGTGAGTATCAGCGTATTATCAGTTTTCGGAACGTATTAGCGCATGGGTATGATGTGATTTCTGATGAAATCATATGGGATATTGTGGAGAACAAGCTACCGAGGCTACGTCAGGAGATAGAGGGAATTAAGCGAGATTTTGGGATAGAGTGATTGGATAAACTGAGGGGTAGGAGTAAGCCGTATCAAAGTAGGTGATTATCGGGTAGGGATAATCGTTGAGGGCGATGTAGTCTCTTTCGCAAGATGCCTCAACCGAAAAGATATATACAGGTATTTCCCATAGACTGCTAAAGAGAAGATGGCAGTGCTCAAGGCAGCCGGTGCTATAATTGCCCCCACCCCCTCCGAGATTGGAACGACCGTAAAGCAGGCGCCGGGTAGATAGCAAATTAGAGAAGAGTCGATCCAAGTGGAAAATGCAGTCGGACGGGTTTTTACCTAAATGGTTGCAGCATAGCCCATGCCATATCTAAGCCATATCTGTTTTGTATTTACATCGCATTATGATCCTCAGGTATTAAGTTACTATCCACGTACGCAGGACCCAGGCATTATGCTTTGACAAGATATTTACAAAAGCTTTTTGAACTCTTTTAAAGTTAGACCAGCATCTTTAACAATCCCAGCCATGGTAAACGCATCAATAGGATTAGCTCTTGGGATGGTAATAATGCGCTCTCCATTTGTCATTGTGATATGCTTACCCTGGCGGGCAATCCAGAAACCAGCTTTCTCAAAGGCTTTGACAGCATTTTGATGGTTGACACCTGGAAGTTTAGGCAACTTTTATGCTGCTACCTCTACGTATCTGGACTCTTTTTCTTTGGTTAACTCCTCAACAGTTGCCAAGTAGGCTTTTATGGCATCCTTAATGTTCTCCAGAGCTTCTTCCTCCGTTTTCCCCTGTGACCAGCAACCAGGTAGTCCAGGAACCCAAATGGAATAACCTTCTTCTGTTTTCTTGATACTAACTTTATATTTCATGGGGTTTCTCCCTGTCTTTACATATCTCTTATATAGTTTATTTTATCACTACAGTTGCATTTAGCAATTTTTTGTCGGTGTTGCTTTAACAGAGCGTAAAAAGATTGCAAAAATTAATCACCATCAACGGGGCGGACAATCACGGATTATCCAGCCGATATTTCATAATATAGGCAGTGAAAACCTGGAGGAAAAATGTATTGAAAATTGACTTTTTATATGATAACCTTAACCAGGTTTCCAGTTAGTATTTTTTAACATCAATAAAAAGGGAGGATATCATATGAACGGTACTGTAGTACGTTCCAGAATTGTAGCAATCCTGCTGGCTCTCATTTTGGTAAGTATAGCCGCTCCGGTCAGGGCAGGAACGGGCACCGACACGTATAATGACATCACTGCAACTATAACCGCACCCGATACTGTTGAATCAAATACAAATTTTACCGTCACTGTAACGGGTGGTGGTGTCAGAGATTATAGTGTTAGTGTCTTTGCTTATGGATTTTATGAAAATGCTATTTGGACGTATAATTTAAACCATAAAATATCTGTTACTTCGGGCACGTTGTTAGATGGGTCTGGTATTAAGTTCGGCTCCAATTTCACTAATAATTATGTCCTTAATAAAACTGCGGGGACCTATAAATATACTTTCTTCTTTGGGCAAAGAAGTTTCGGACACGGATGGTATGACGTTGCTGTAGATGTCTACGTCACCGTCAAAGAAGCCGGTCCCAAAATCTGTGATGGCGGCTGGAGGCCCCCTCTCAGCGATGTCGGTAATGCCGGTAAAGTTATCCCGCTTAAGTTCACTGCCTATGTTTGTACCAGCGATTCAAAGGAGTTCTACCGTGATGAAGGTGTAATTATACGGGTCGAGAATGCAGCAGGAACAGTCGTGAATAATTTTACCTACACAGATAACCCACACACCGGCGTTGATATAGACCAGGTCGGGAAACAGTATCATGTTAATTGGGACACTACAAAAGTTATGGTTGGAACATATACCATTAAGGTTCTTTTCGACTCGAAGGTTTTTCTTTCGCGTAACATTACTTTACAATAATGGGCAACTAATGCGAACGTATTAACCGTCGGGGTCCCTACGTATCCCTTTATATCGGGGCGGGCGAGTTTAAAACTCGCCTCTACTTTAGTAATAATTGTCTCTAAAGTTGGGAAACGTGCTGGTTGCATAAAAGAGCGGTTTGTTACATATGCTGTGAAACAAAGAGGAGACAGACGACTCCCTCAGCTCCGCAGGGCAGATGAGTATCAAGGCCACCAGTGCCAACATATATCAAGTAATAGAACGAAGCCAGCGCTCACCAAACTGTCTTCTTCAGCCGCCATGTTCAGATTCCGTGGCTTGTCTCTTTGCCCTGTCATCAGGGATGCTTCTCACTGCATAATGTCCGAGACGCGTTCCCATTGCATTTCGTGCACAAACGTGGCGTTTTCAGCATCGCGCTGTACCGTTTCCGTTCGCGTACCAACAATGCGGCTTCGTTAACCCGTCCTGCCGGAGACATCTGTGCCCCACTTCCACTGGCTTATCTCTGGCATGTCTTCTCCGTACCTATGAATGTAATTCTTGTGGTCTACCAGACGGTCGCGGAGATACTGTTTGACGTGAGCAGCGCGCGAACCCAAACTAGGTACGCGGTCAATGACATCGCTGACGAGGTGAAAGCGGTCGAGGTCGTTGAGTACCACCATATCGAAGGGCGTAGTGGTGGTTCCTTCCTCTTTGT
>Ga0209514_10008662_pt1 | contig 11479 bp, 9 predicted proteins | sample Subgrocontami58m_FD_187452 | JGI IMG/M metagenome (GOLD analysis project Ga0209514, IMG submission 187452) | Subsurface groundwater microbial communities from S. Glens Falls, New York, USA - GMW37 contaminated, 5.8 m (SPAdes) (version 3) | ecosystem: Environmental > Aquatic > Deep subsurface >...
AGAAACGGTTTCGATCCTTGGGGGAATTCCCATCGCCCGTCGGCCGGGACTGGAGACCGACGGCGTACCCGTCGAACAGCGTTCGTCCCACGATCAGGTCGATGGCTTTCAGGAGGGGCGGCGTTTCCTCCGGAGGTTTTCCCGCCAGTTGGCGAACCAGGTGGCGGGCCCACGGCCCGGTCGCATTCAGCGTGCACCGTGCACGTATTTCGAAATGATCACCGTTCAGGCGATCCACCGCCTCGATGCCGAAGACTCTACGGCCCCGAAGAAGAAAACGTTTCGCCTCGATATAATTAGCGACATCGAGACCGTTCGATGCGGCCGATCGCAGGATCGAGATCACGAATCGCTCGGTATTGTGGATCAGCCCCTCGCCCCAGACGGCGCCTCCCGAGATCCAAGGCATTCCACCCCCCCCGAGGATGGACCGACACTCCTTTCGGGATACGATCCGGCAAGCGGGTAGAGCCGCTTCGGCGTTCGGCGGAATATACCCGCCGGGCTTGATCGCCTCATAGATGGCGAAACCGCAAACCATCGCGTATCTGCTCCTGGTCCACCATCCCTCCGTGGGGATGAGACACTTCAGCGGGTGGACCAGATGCGGCGCAATCGACAGGAATCGGCCCTGTTCACGCGCGGATTCCCTCGTCCTCGCGATATCCGCGTTCTGGAGATACCTCAATCCCCCATGGGCAATCTTGAGACTGTTGGCGGACGTCCCGGCGACGAAATCTCCTTGCTCCACGAGAGCGACCTTCAGCCCCCGGAGAACGGCGTCCCACGCGGCAAATGCACCGTATACCCCCCCGCCGATCACGAGCAGGTCGTATTCCTTGTCCGCAAGCGAGGTCGTATCTCTTTTCAAGATATCCCCCGCGTGGTAATCCCGAGGTCCTTCGAAATCGCGCCATAGATACAAGCAAGTTTTTTTTTATATGCCTGGAAGGAATATTTTTCCTCGACATCCCGGACCGCGCGGCTACCAAGGGCCTCCCTCGTCCCTTCATCGGCCAACAACCCGCACAAGGCATTCGCGAACGGTTCGGGGACGGGATCGGCCAGGACGGCGTTGCTGTCGTTTAGAACCTGGGTATGAGTCGCCAGGCGCGTAGCCAGGATGGGTTTCCCGGAAAACATATAGGAGTAGATTTTCATCGGTGTGTTCTCCCCCCGGGTTCGGGGGGAAACGAGAATGTCCGCCTCCGCGAGATATTTCGGGAGATCCTCGACCGGTTTCGGCCCGAGTAAATGGACGTGACCTCCGATCTCCAGGCGACCGGCCATCGCGGCGTACCGGGCGATATCCTTTTCCTCCCCCCCGACGATCACGAGATGGTGCCGGTCGTCCCGGGCATGCGCGATACGGAAACTCTCAAGAAGAAGGTCGATCCCCTGATAAATCTCAAGATTCCCGACGTACATCACAACGGCCCCACGAATCCCCAACGCCTCGGCGATGCCCAGTGATTTCGCCTCCTCCCGCGAGTCAAACAGCGGAACATCCTCAAGGAGGTCGACGCGGTTCTCCGTCTTCCAGTCCCTTGCGATCTTGGCGAGGGATTCGCAGACCGCGATCACATGAATGCTGCGTCCGATCATGGTCCGCTCGATCCGACGGAGAATGCGATGCGTGACGCGAAGGTCCGGATACTTCTCGATGATCTGGTTGGGAATCGAGGAATCCATGTCGTAGACATAGGGGGTCTTGTAGAGTATCTTCCCGATGGATGCGAGGAAGGCCGACTCCTCGCCGGCGTGAACGATGTCGTAACGGTTCCTGCGGAGCAGCGCCAACATTCGGAAAAAAAGGAGAGAGTCGTAAAACACTTTCTTCCAGGAAAATCCAATCGGGATCCCCGAGATTCCGAACGTTTTCCGGACCCGAATCACCGTGACGTTCGGGATTGAAACATCCCCTCCTTCAGGGTACGTCAGCAAATCCACGCGATGCCCTTGCTCGGAAAGCGCCGTCACGAGCATTCTCACTGCAATCGGTGTCCCCCGGTTCCGGGTAAAGGGATGAGGAGCCAGGACAAGGATGTTCATCGGTCGGCCCCACCCGATGGGGTACCGTTTCGGACGGCAAGCAGGACCACGGGAGATCCGATTCGATCGGTGGCGCCGCTGCCGCGGGAAACCCTCTCGGCGGCCACGAGAACCCGGTTCAAGCCCGTCCATCGATGAAGCGCCATCGGAAAGAGGAACTGACCCTTCGTCGCGAAATTGCCATATCCCGATCGATGAAAGGCTTTCCGGACAGATGCGGTCGTGAACAGCGTATAGGAACGCGTGTTCCTCTCGATCCGTTTCTTGAGTCTGAAGAGAAGTGGCGAGAAAAGATTGACACTCCATACCGTCGGGAAGTCTACGATGACGGCGAACCGGGCAACCCGGGCCAATTCCTCGATCAGCGGTTTCCATCGCTCAACGTGCGGAAGAAGACGGAACGACACAACGAAATCAAACGACCGGTCGCGGAACGGGAGGTTCAGGAGATCGCCGGCTACGAACCGGATGACGGCCTCCCGTCCCAGCCGTTTCGCAAGGTTCTGACGGCAAGCCGTTGAACTCCCCAGAACCGTTACCTCATAGCCCTCTCTTCGGAGCGGAACGGCGATCTGCCCGTGCGCTCCCCCGACATCCAGTACAGTGCGCCCCGGGACCCTTTTCAGAAGGTCGATGACGGACCGTTCCTGGACGTCCAGGAAATAACGGCCCACATCCCCGGAAAAGCGGGTCGCATAATCCGCCCCGGATGTTTCTATATCCGGTGCTTCCATATCCGCAAGGCCATCTGGTTCCGTGCGAACCGCGAGATACTCTCGTGCGATCCGAACGGCGCCGGCGCCGCTCCATGCTTCTTGAGGATCCGCTTCAGCGCCTCTCCTGGCCGCCGCAGGTCAAGTTCCTCCTGGAGGGTGAACCCGAAACTGCCGACTTTTTGCAGTTCGGATGGGAAAGGAAGGGCATCACTCCCCGGCAGCACTTTCAGGGAAAGTCCGGGAGCCTCCCGTTGGAAATCCGGGAACTGGAGGAAATTCGGACGGCCACCATTATCTCCGACGAAGAAGACCCCTTCTCTACGCGAGGCCAAGTACTGCATCAGGACACCTCTTCTTCTCCCGGACCACTTCCCGAACCCCCATGGGATTACGGTAAGGGCGCCCACCTTCTCCACTGCCGCAACGGCCTCTTCCAGCGGAAGTCCGTCCGGGATCTCGGAAACGGTCGACAATGCCAGAACCTCCAGCCGTTCCGCAGTCACGATTTGACGACCCGAGATGAGGAACAGGCAGGTACCGTCCACCCTTTGAATCCGAAGGGATTCATCTTCCTCCGTAGCGAATACCAGATAACCGCCGGTTTGTTCGTCCCCAAGCCTGTTGTTCCCTTTTTTCGTCTCTTCCTGAATGCGCTGAAACACCCGTTGCATGCGTCCTTCCGTAAGCAACAGAACGGGAATACAGGAAGACTCGCTTCCGACGAGCCGTGCAACCTGGAGGCAGTTGGAAAACGCTGAACCGAAAAAACGTGAGAGGTCAAAGCAAACGTGGATGTGGACGTGGGCGTCGATCACCAGCAAAGGAGGACCTCAGATTGGAGAATGGAGAAGTTGCACCGATTGTTGCGGAATCTGCGCCAGGCCGGTTATCTCGCACCGCGTCCGAGGAGGACGATTTTGACCGTGTGGAACAGGATAAGCAGGTCCAGTTTCAGCGACATGTTCTTGATGTAAAAGAGGTCGTACTGGAGCTTTTCCTTCGCCTCGTCGATCGTATCGCTGTAATGGAACATGACCTGCGCCCACCCTGTCAGTCCCGGCGTCACTGTATGCCGAAGTGCATAATACGGAATAAGGGACTGAAGTTTCTCGACAAATTCCGGTCGTTCCGGGCGTGGACCGACGAATTCCAGTTCTCCCCGCAGTATGTTGATCAGTTGCGGAAGTTCGTCGATGCGCGACCTCCGCAGGAAGCGTCCGACGCTTGTGACCCGCGGGTCGTTTTTTACCGCCCATACCGCGTTCCCGCTCGCTTCCGCATCCGTTCGCATCGATCGGAACTTGTAGATGCGGATTTTCTTGCCATGGTGTCCCACACGAATCTGGGAATAGATCACGGGTCCCGGAGAATCGATCTTGATCGCGATCGCCACCACGAGAAAAAGGGGGAGAAGAATGACCAGACCCACGGCTGCGATCAAGGCGAAGACGACTCGGCGAATCAAGAGAAGGAACCAGGATTTACGGAAACCTTCATTGAAGATAAAAAAGGAGGGCGCAAGGTTTTCAATCGGTATCCGGCCGGAGAGTTGTTCAAAAAACCTTGTCCATTCGAAAATCTGACACCCGGATACACGGAGGGAGAGCATCTCCTTTACCGGATATTCACCGCGCCGTTCCGTGATCGCTACGACGACTTTCGTAACATCTTGTTTTCTGATGATTTGTTCCATCTCCGCGGGGGAACCCAGAATATGATCCGCATTTCCAAGGGAATTGTGATTATTCCCGGGTTGAGGATTTATGAACCCCACGAGGCGGAACCCGAGGCGCTCGCTGTTTCTCACCTCTTTGCCGACCTGATGCGCGACTTTGCCGGTTCCCACAATCAGGATGTTCTCCCGCGGCGCGAGATGGGTGATGTACAACTCGAACAACACCCGCCAGGCCAGGAGCGAAATGGATGCGATCAGAACACTGAGGTAATACATCTTGCCCGCTACGCCGAACTTCGGAATGGCCTTCGAGAGCAAACCAATTCCGATGCAAACCACTCCGATGGCGATCACCACCGACAACAAGCGTTCGCCAAAAGTCTGAAAGAGCCTCAAATTGTACAAGTCCAGCAAGTACATGCACGACTGGCAAACGAAGGTGATGACCAATGCCCTTGCGACCACGTCTCCCATGCTGACGACCGGGGTGCCGGCGCGTCCATACAGCATCAAGAAACTCGCGATGACGGACAAGTTGATGATGCCCGTCTCGACGAAGAAACAGACTGCGCTTCGCAGGGAGAAGAACCTGTTTTCAAGGGTGATCAACGGTCGTTCCCTTCGGAATGAATGGATGTGTAATATTTGCCGTAGTACCTGGAATAGTATTTTTCGGTTTTCTTCTCCTCGCCGTTCAGCACAACCCCCATGATCTTGCGTTCTCCAAGCTCTTCCATCGCCTTTCGGAACAATTGGTGGGGGGTATGCATCAGCCGGAAGAGCATTATGAAGGCGTCCAACTGTTCCGAGAGGGTAAGCGCATCCGGCACCGGCAAAACGGGCGGAGTGTCCGTGATCACCAGATCGAAGCACACGCGAATGTCTCTCAGCAACGAACGTAATTTTTCACCCGCCAGAAGGTCCGCGGGAGACGATAACGTCTTGCCGGCGGGAATGATGAATAACCCGGGAAACGTGCTCTTTTGAATGATTTCATCCTTTGAAACGGCGCCCGATAAGTATTCGCTCAATCCGGGCCCCGCGGCGATGTCCATCATCCCGGCAATGCTGGGTTTCCGAAGATCCAGATCCATCAACAGGACCCTCTTGCGGCCGGTGTTCGCCATGTTGACCGCCAGATTGATGGCCGTAAGCGTTTTCCCCTCTCCGGCAACGGCACTGGTCACGGCAAGCGACTTGAGTTCCAGCATGTCGATCTTGTGTTCGACTTTCGCCCGGAGCCCCTTGAACGTTTCATTGTACAACGGGTCAATCTTTTGCATGTCGAACACAGGAGTATACCCGGACGCGTATTCGGCTTCCTTCCTGTATAGGAGGGATAAAATCTTCAATTTTTTCCTCCGATCGATAAAGCGATATGTTGTACGATAAATCGTATTTTCCCCCCGTAAAACGACAGGAAGACCACATAAGCCGCCAGGATCGATATCAGCCCGCCCGTGATCGCGGCTGACCGGACCGCTACGCCGCGCTTGTACTTGTCATCCTGAATAATGGGCAGGCATGCGAGGATCGGCACTTCGAAAAAGTTCCTGAATTCTTTCGACCCCCGCAACGTCGGGTCCAGGATTTCGAGAGCGAAGGAACCGCCGGCGCCTATCACCAGGGAACCCAGCAAGGCGAGACCGACCACCTTCAATCGATCCGGTTTGGACGGCGCGGAAGGCAGATTCGCGGGTTCCAACACCTGAAACCGCTCCCCTTTCTGGTTTTCTTCAAGGTTCATTGAAATATTCGCTTTCAGTTTCTTTTCCAACAGTTCATCGTAGGATTTTTTCAGATTATCGTAACCGCGCAACAGGGAGACCATTTCCTGCTCCCGCTGCGGTAGCCGCTCCACCTTCCGCTGGATTTCATCGATACTGGCGGACGCCGTCTCGTTTTGCCTTTTCAGTGCGGTGATATCGAGGTCCCCCTGCGCGATCTGCCCGCGAAGCCGCTGCACTTCTCTCCTTGCATGGGCTACCTGTTGCTGCCCGGGTTGCGGAACCACGGCTTCTCCCGGAGAGTATCCCTTCCCTTTCCTGACTTCCTCGCGCATCGTCGCGATCTCCGCCTCGATCTGCTCCAGGTCCCACCGGGCCTGAACCACCGCCGGATGAAGGGGGGTGAATTTACGGCTCACTTCTTCCAATTTCTTTCTTCGCGAGGCGAGTTCGGGAAGGAGACGTTTGGCATTCGATTGAGCACCCGAACCCTCTCCATCAAGAAGATCCTGATCGCCTCCCTTTTGAATATTCATCTCCAGGGCGCTGATCTGCGATTCCATGAAAACTTTCCGGTCCTGCAACTTCGCGATCGCATCGGAGTTGCTCTTGATCTGGTCCTGTAGTCTTTGTAGGCGGTTCAGGTTGGCCTGCTCCTGTTGCGGCAACTCACCACCGTACTGGATCTTGTACCGCTTGATCTTCTCCTCATGCCGCTCGAGTCGAACCCGGGTTTCCTCCATCTGGGTTCCGAGGAACTCCGAGGTTTCCTGGGTTACCGCCTCACGCAGTTTGATGTTTTCCCCGATGAACAGCGAACTCAATCTGGATGCGACATCCTGGGCGACTTTCGGGTCTTCATGGAGGAAGGAAAGCACGAACGTGTTCACGGTGTGGTCCGTGTTGCGGTCGATATACAGTTCGATTCCGTTCCGCATTCTCGTCAGCATATCTTCTCTCGACAGGCCGTCGAAACCCAGTTTGGAGATTCCCGTTTCGCGGATTACTCCGTATAGACGCGAGCTGCCGAGAATGTCCTGTTCGATCGCCCGCAGACGGTCGCGTGCGTTGAGGTTCATGTTCGATCGAACCATCCCCTCCGACACGGCCGGGGGAATGATCAGTATTTTTGATCTGGACTGATACTGGTCCGGAATCAGTACACAGTACACAAGCGCTCCGAAGAGGACGATGAGAAAGGAAAAAACAGTTACCCACTTCTTCCTCCGGAGTATCTCCAGGTATTCGCCGGGTTCCATATCAGGACGCAATGTCATGTATTCCCTCTATCTAGAAGATATTGTAAGAATTCGTCACTGTGAACCCAAGAACGGTGGAAAGGTTATTTATGGTGCTGCCGTATCTCCCGGTAGATTCCTGCCGGTTCATGGTGCCGGTAAGGTACAGGTACGCCAACCGCCAGGGCTGATACTTCAATCCGCCCGTACCATGCATCGTGTTGATTTTGACGTCATTTTGCGTAAATACCGACCTGCTGACCTGGTAGGTCCCCGCGAGATTCCAGGAAACGTCTATTGCCAGGGGGCCGGAAAGGGTAAGACCCGTGGTATACAGCCGGGTGGTCTCTCCGAAACCGCTGCCGCCGGAATATACGGCGGACCCGTACAGATTGGCAAGGAATGCCTCGGAAATATAGTAGATCCTGAACAATCCCGATGGCGTGGATTTGCTCTGATCCGGTTTCCCGGGCCCGGAGTTCTGACGAATATGCGATTCCCCGAAGGTCGCATCAAGGTGGACCTGCGGTGAAAAACGATAGTCGAACTTGATTCCGGCCTGGTAGACGTTGGAACTCCCGGCGTTTTCGAACGTCTGATGGCTTCCGGAGGCGACCACCCCCACCTTGGACCGTGGGGAAACCAGATAGGAAAAGGACACCCCCCCGCCCACCTGGGTGTCGTTCGTCAAGCCGGACCCGGCCACATTATCCGAGGAAAAACGTTTCTCCCTGTAATTCCCGGAAACGCCGAGGGTCACTTTGGGAGAAGGGAGGTACTCGAAATCCGCCGCCCCCCCGAATTGCTGCGTCTTCGTGTTCCCGTAGTTGGTGATCGTAATGGGAGGCAGAATCGGATCGTCGGAAGGGAGCAATTGGACTCTCCGGTAGGAGTCGATCGTGTTGATGTAGAACGCCGACGGCTTCATGGAAAAGTTCGGGGAGAACTTCCATGCCCCGCTCGAATCGACCTTGAAATTCCATGTGCCGTAATCCGCGTTTTTCGCGTCGGGGGCATAGTACCAGATCTTCTCGTATTCTCCGGTCAATTGGAGTTTTACGTCATCCGGAGCGGTCAGCTTCAGCCCGAGCCCCGGAACCACACGAGTGCCGAACGAGGAAACTTCGTTGTTACTACTGTTGTAGACGTTGGAGCGCCACCCTTCCTGAAGCCGGATCGATGGAATCACATCGAACCTGATCCCCGCGGCATCGGCGTTTGTCATTACGGATAGCGCAAGGAACGAGACCATGGCCAGCCGTAGTCCCGTTTCCCTGTGCCGCCGAATCCAAAGGGGGTTCATTTACGGCACCACGATCGTGTCGCCGGACTGGAGCAGGTAGTTCCCCTTGCCTCCATCTTCGATCACGTCATAGTAGTTGATCTTCCTGATTTCCTGCTTCTTCCGATTGTTCCGTATCAGCTTTATGCTTCTTGGGGATGCGAATTGCGTAAAACCCCCGGCGAGCGCCAAGGCTTGCAGAACGGACGTCTCGCCGCGGAGAGGATACGTTCCAGGGCGGGAGACATATCCGATGATGTAATATTTCGGAGCATTGACCTGCAGCACGATCACGGAAACTTCGGGGTTCACGACGAAGGCCGACAATCTCTGCCGGGTTTCATCGGCGAGTTGAGCCGCCGTCAATCCCTCGGCCACCACATCCTGGATGAGCGGCATCGATATCTTGCCGTCGGGCCGGACAACGAGGTCCAATGTAAGTTCCTTGTTGTCCCATACCGAGATCCTTAGATGATCCTCCGGGCCCAGCCGGTACACCGAGTCATCCTGCGAATCCTTGCCCGGAGAAACCGGGCTTCGCGCATGGGCGGAATTATCCATCCACGCGGGGGTACTCCTTGCTGGTCCGGAACTCACCTTCCCCTCTTCCGCAAACGCAGGCAAGACAAGCGGCGCCATGACGCCGGAAAGGACAAGGATCGAGCAGGCTACCGCCCATATGGCCTTCACCATTCCACCTCCCCGAACAACCGATTTTACGTACATAAAAATCAACAACATCTTTCCGTTCCGGAAAGTTCATCGAACCCAAGGCGTTTAGCCGATGTTAAGCCCGCACTCCTTTATCTTGTAGAGCAGGGCCTTGTAGCTGATGTCGAGGATCTGCGCCGCCTTTCTCCGGTTCCATCGGGTCTGTCCGAGGACCTTCTCGATGAGTTCCTTCTCCGCCTTTCGCTGAGCGGTCTTTGCGACTTCCTTCAGGGTGGACTTTCCGGGATAACCCGTTGCATCCTGTTTTCCCCCGTTTCCACCTGCGTCGTCCGTGGACGCCCGGGAGGATTCACGGTCTACCGGCCGCCGTATCCTGGTGGCCGGTTCCGGGTCCACCGCCGGTGCGTCGTCCGGGATGGCGCCATACTGACCGTTTTCCCGTTTGCGCTGGAACTCGGCGATCAGTTGAGTCTCGTTCCCCAGAATGATGAGCCGCTTCACGTTGTTCTCGAGCTCCCGCACATTTCCCTGCCAGGTGTAGTTGAAGAACATCTCCATCAGGCAAGAGGAAACTTTCAACGCTTCCCGGTTGTACATATGGCAGTAACGGTTCAGGAAGTAATCGACGAGGAGCGGGATGTCTTCCTTGCGCTCCCGGAGCGGCGGCACGACGATGTTCACCACGTTGACCCGATAGAAGAGGTCGCGACGGAATGTCCCCTCCTCCACCATCCGCTCCAGGTTCTTGTTGGTGGCGCACAGGATGCGGCAGTTCGCCTTCACCTCGCGCTCGCCGCCGATGCGGAAGAACTGCTTCTCCTGCAAGACGTGGAGCAGTTTCGACTGCAGGTCCATGTGCATCTCGCTGATCTCGTCGAGGAAGATGGTGCCGTTCTGCGCCATCTCGAAGCGGCCGTACTTGCGGCGGTGGGCGCCGGTGAACGACCCCTTCTCGAAGCCGAACAGCTCGCTCTCGAGCAGCTCCCGCGGCAGGGCGGCGCAGTTCACCTTGATGAACGGGTCGTTCGCCCGGTCGGACGCCTTGTGGACCGCCTTGGCGACCAGCTCCTTGCCGGTGCCGCTCTCCCCGGTGATCAGGACGGTGATGTCGGTGCCCGCCACCTGGTCGAGGACGGCCTGGACCTTGCTCATCCGGTCGCTCATCCCGAAGAGGAGGTTGTACTCCTCCTCCGGGCGCGTCTTGATGCGCAGCTCGTCGAGCTCCACCTTGGCGTGGGAGGCATCCAGGACCATCCGCATCTTGAGGAGGAGCTCCTCTCCCTGGAACGGCTTCTTGACGTAGTCGCTGGCGCCTTCCTTCATCGCGCGGACGACCTCGTCCACCTCGCTTTGGCCCGAAACCATGATGATCGGCATCGTGTGCGAAACGGCGCGCATCGGCCGGATGAGGTCCACGCCGGAGCCGTCGGGAAGGAAGATGTCGAGGATGACGCAGGAGGGGCGCTCCCTTTCGAACGCCTCCAGTCCTTCCGCCTTGCTGGCGGCGACGACCACCCTCATATCCTTTTCGACAAGCAGGTTGCGGGTGAATTGGGAAAAATCGGGATCGTCGTCCACGACAAGGACATACTGTTCGGTCATACGGTCCCTCCTTCCGGTTCGCGCCGGAGAAAAAGCAATCCGCGTGCCTATACAGGGTCCCTATCGGCACGATCATGCTAAATATATAGAGTGAAACGTAATTAGTGGGAAAAATCTTTCCGGTACGGGAGGAGCGGAAATTGGTGACCGGAAATAGTGGGTAAAATTATATCCAATATTGGCTTGGTATTACCCTCAATGGGGCGTCAAGCGACCGGAAGTGAGAAGTGGACCTGCGTTCCTTTCCCCGGGACGGACTCGATCCTTATTTTCCCTTTCTGGGCCTCCACGAGCCGTTTGCAGATCGTCAACCCGAGCCCGAGCCGGGCGTGGGAGTCGAGGGTGGCGACCATGTCCCCCTGGTCGAAGAGCGTCCGAAGCTTCTCCTTCGGGATCCCCGCTCCGGAGTCTGAGACGGAGATGACGGCGAACCCGTCTTCCTTCTTTCCCGAGAGGCGGATCGTCCCCTGGGATGGGGTGAACTTGAGGGCGTTGTAGAGCAGGTTGTCGAGGAT
>Ga0209514_10008665_pt1 | contig 11473 bp, 10 predicted proteins | sample Subgrocontami58m_FD_187452 | JGI IMG/M metagenome (GOLD analysis project Ga0209514, IMG submission 187452) | Subsurface groundwater microbial communities from S. Glens Falls, New York, USA - GMW37 contaminated, 5.8 m (SPAdes) (version 3) | ecosystem: Environmental > Aquatic > Deep subsurface >...
GTACGGAATTTTGAGCACATTCGGGTCGTACGAGCTTACCACCGTGCAGTCTGCTGCCTCGAGGGTTGCGGCCGATGGCTTGCGCGAATAGAATTCCATCACCCTGTCGAGGTTGGAGTAGTGGCTGGCGCAATTGGCTGCCACGAACTCGCCAACAGTATGGTAGGCGGAATAGCGCGGGGAACTGCCCAGCCAGTAAACCACCGCTGCTGAGGCGGCAAGGTTGACTATCAGCAGCGAAGCGAGGAAAACCGGCACCAAGCGGTTTGGCACAATTGTTTTGGTGTCCCTCTTGAGCATCATTGCAGCGGCTGCGCCGGCAAACAAGGCGACGAACGGCGCTGCGGGCACGATGTAGCGAAGGAGGCGGAACTGGAGAAAACCGTGCAGTTCCATCACAATTGCTATCACCCCAATTGAAAGTGCAGCTGCAAAGGAAGCGTTTTGCGAAAGCATTGCCAACAGCCTGCGGAGGCTGAGAGCGACGATGGCAACTGCGGCCCCGGCGATGAACGGCACTGCAAGCAAGTAGCTTGGGATGCGGTCGGTGAGTGCAAAACCTCCCTGCACCAGGTGGCGGTTGGTGAGGAAGAACTCGGCCATCAGGCCGAGTGGATTGCCGGTAAGGGCGGTGCTATAGTATAGCCAGGGGAGAAAAACTGCGACAAAACCAATTGCGCCTGCTACAAACTCGCGGCTTGAAAGCATGACGAGCTTTCCGCGCCTCCACCAGAAAATCAGGGCAATGAGCCCGAAGTAGAGGCCAAAATACCGCGTGAGGATGAGCAGGGCAAAAGCGGGCCCTAGCGCAATGAGCCACTTTTTGTCGTCCGCCGCCTTGACCGCCAGGTAGAAGCACGCAAAGAGCGCGAGCATGAAAAGCGATTCGGTCAGCACTTTATTCGAGAGGTAGGCGAAAAACGGGCTCGAGCCAAGCAGGAGCGCCGCCCACAATCCCGCGTCGGCCCCAAAGTGCTTGGCTCCAAACCAATAGACAAGAGCGACTGCAGCCGCGCCGGCAAGAATGCTCAGCAGACGCGCGACAAGCAGGCTCTCGCCGAAGAATTTGAAGGCAACTGCAAGCAGGGCCGGAAACACGGGAAAGCGGTTTACCTCGGGGGCGTTGAAGAAGTCGCCCGCGGCGTAGTGTCGGCCAATCAGCAGGTAAGTGTACTCGTCCATGGTATAGGCGTTGAAGAACAGCGAGTAGGTGCTGATGATGAGGAAAGGCAAAAGCGCCATCAGCAGCTTGGGGTCAAAACGCATTTTCAACAACCACTAGTACTTGATGAGCGAAAAGACTTTGTAGGGACTCTTTTGGCCCTTTAGGTTTTCACGGCCGTGCAGGAAAGAGAGCTCGACGAGCACGCCAATGCCCTCGACGCGGGCGCCCGCGTTCTCAACAAGCTCGAGCACCGCATTGAGCGTGCCCCCAGTTGCAAGCACATCGTCGATTATGAGCACGCTATCGCCGGCTTTGAGCGCGTCAACGTGCATCTCAACGGCGTCTTTTCCATACTCCTTCTCAAGCTCGGCGCGGACGCTCTTGAAAGGCAGCTTGCCTGGTTTGCGCAGTGGCACGAAGCTCTTGCCCATCGCGTAGGCAAGCGCCGCGCCGATGATGAAGCCCCGCGCCTCAACACTCGCAATCACATTAAAGTCAGAATTGGCATAGTGGCCCGCCATCGCGTCAATCGCGGCCCTGAACCGAGGGCCGTCCTGCAACAGCGGCGTGATGTCCTTGAACTGGACGCCGGGCTTGGGAAAATCGGGCACGTTCCTTATGAGCTTCTTGAAGTCCGCTGCAGTCGCATTCTTGAAATCCGCAGCCGGCATAGTCTTGAAGTTCTTCTCTTCCATTTTACAATAGCCCCCTTTTTTAGCGAATGCGGCCTTCCTCAACCGCCTTGGCGCAGCCGCAGCCTCCCTTGCCCAACGCCGGCTCGTCAAGCAGCAGTTCAAGCAATTTCGCCAGCTTCTCGTTATTCTCCCTAAACACCTTGACGACGTCCCTCGCGGTGACTGCCGGCACGTTCGGATAGCCATCGAGCCCGGCGTCATAGTCGGTGACGAGTCCAACGCCGGCGTAGCACACGCCCGCCTCCCGCGCCAGCACGACTTCAGGGTATTGCGTCATCGTAACCACTTGCCAGTCCTGGCCCGCGAACCACTGGCTCTCGGCTTTTGTGCTAAAGCGCGGGCCGTTGACGACAACCGCAGTGCCCTTGCCGTGCACGCGAAGGCCCGCCTTCTTGGCAGCTGCAATGCAGGCTTGCCGCAGGCGCGGGCAATACGGCTCGCCACCGGCCACGTGCACGACCTCGGGGCCGTCAAAGAAAGTGTCCTGCCGGCCGGTCGTCCTGTCAAAAAACTGGTCGACAACAACGAAATCCCCTGGCTTCACTTCGGGCTGGAGGCTGCCGCACGCGAATGGCGCGAACACTTGGGAAACGCCGGCCTGCTTCATTGCAGTGACATTGGCGCGGTAGTTTATTTTGTGCGGTGGCAGGGAATGCCTCTCACCGTGCCGCGGGAGGAAGACTACTTGCTTGCCAGCGATGGTGGCGAACTGCAGCTGGGCCGAGGGCGCGCCGTACTTGGTGGCAAACTTCTTCCGCCTAGCCTTGCTGGCGAGGTTGTAAAACCCGCTGCCGCCGAACACGCCCAGGATTGGATTTACCATTTTGCTCATTCTTCGTGCTTCCACTGGATGAGCTTGCCCTTGAACCGCTCGATTGCGTCAAGAGTCTTTGCCGCAGAGTCGCCGTTCCCGTACGGGTTGCCCTTCCTGCGCATTACGGCGTTGTGCGCTATGACGTGGTCAAACGCCCGCATTATTCCGGCCTTGCTCTCCGGCTTGGCCATCACCGTCACTCCGGCCTTGACGCTCTCCGGCCTGTCGGTGACGAAACGCAGGGACGCGCACGGCACGTGCAGCGCGGCCGCCTCTTCCTGCATGCTACCGCTGTCGGTCGCGACGAAAAAGCTCTTGCTCATCAAAAACATTATGTCAGTGTAACGGGGGATGTCGCTCACGAGAAAGACGTTCTTCGACTCGCGGACCTTCTCGAGCAGCCCGTACTGCGCGAGTGCGACGAAAGTGCCTGGCCGCACGCTCCAGAGCACCTGGTAGCCCTTGTTGCCAAGCTCGATTGCCGCCTCGGCAATTGCACGGAACCGCGTCTCGTGCATGAGGTTCTCGCGCCTGTGGCACGAGTAGTAGACTATGGGCTTTGCAAAATCCAGGCCAAGCTTTTCGAAAAACGCCCTGCTCTCGCCGCGCTTGGCTGCAGTCTTGGCAGCCCAGTTGGCCGCGTCGACAACAGTGTTGCCCGTCAGGATGATGCGCTCTTTTGAAAAGCCCTCGGCCCGCAGGTTCGCGGCGTTCTCGCCAGTCGGCGCGAAGTGCAGGTCGCTGCACGCGTCGGCAGTGCGAGTGTCGGTCTGCTCGGGAAACGGCTCGCGCGAGAAAGTGCGCAGACCGGCTTCCACGTGGCCGACGGGAATGAGGTTGAGGTGCGCGGCAAGCGCCCCTGCCATGCAGGTGAGCGTGTCGCCGTGGACGAGGACGATGTCGGCGTCCTTTAGCGGGCCGCGGAACAAGCGGTTGAGGCCAAGGATAATGTGACCGACTGTCGCGGCCGGGTTTGGTCGCGCGTCCGTCAATTGGGTCGCAAGCCCTTCGAGTGCCTTGCTCGTGTTGAGGCCGAACTTCTGGTCTATTTGGAACGCGAGCTTGCTTGCGGCAATGCCCGCCCGCTTGACGCTGCTTGAATAAACCGTGAACTTCGGAGGGAAGGGCAGTTCCATGTCCTCGTAAACGCCCTGGAAGAGGTGGTAGGGAAAGTGCTGGGCCGCGTGCACTAGCACCACGTCATGGCCCCTGCGGCAGGCTTCCCAGTAGACCGGCGCCATCTTGATAATGTCAGGACGCGTTCCGGTAACAATCACTATTTTCATTAAATCCACCAACTATGCCCCGCACTGCGGTCCTACTAACACCATAAAAAGAATGCTGAAGGCAAATAAAAACTGCTTGCTAATGCGCGGCATTGGTCTAGTGGCAAGATATGAGCTTCCCAAGAACCTTTTCTTCGTGCTGTGCGCCTCCCGGCCTCGGTGGCCGGCTCGGTGCTCGCACTCGAAAAGCTTCACCAAAAGAAACTTTTGTTGCGCGCGGCTTCGCCGTGCTCCAAAAGCTTCACCAAAATGGTGTTGGTCGTCTCGGAAAAAGCTTATGACGCGGGTCCGATTCCCGCATGCCGCACTCAACCCTAGGTTGAGTTCCTTCTTTTCCGACGAACTCAGCCGCAGCCTTAGTTTGCGGCGGCCGCATTCAGTCACAGGCTCAGTTCCCACCAGCCCCAAAAACCTAAAGTCTCGTCACCTCGGCAGGCTTGAAGTGAGAGAACTTTATAAGCACGGTTCAAGTTAGGCGGACGACAAAAAGCCACTCGTCGAAGGACTAATTTCACGCTTAGACTAAGGCTAAGTGCGGGAGCGGCTCTAGAAAGAAACCAGAGTATACGCTGAAGAGGGCCTAGTTTGAAGCCTCTGAGCTTCAGGTTTAGCTAAGCTGCATTGAGAAAGACAAAACTCATTTGGCGCTTATTTTATTCGACCACGTTCGACTTCGTTGAATTTTACTATCCATTTTGGATCGCTTCCAGGCTGTTTAAAAAGTTTCGGATTGACGCCGAGCCCTTCGAGCCAATTAACTACTACCTTGATTGGTTTTCCTTCTGTTTCGTGCTGGGCTTCCACTTCAGCAGCTAGTTCCTTGAGTAACTTCTCTAGGGGAAGGCGAAATTGTCGACTATTCCATACTTCGATACTTTTACAGAAATAGAGCGTTTGCAAATTTTCTGGATGCAAATGTTCGGGTAGGTCGTCTTCCATTTCATGCAACGGGCCATAAAGATGTTCTAAGAATTCGGGAAGACTGGAAAGTGAATTAAGCCGGAGCAAATGATCAAAGTGCCCTTTATCTTTCAGCCACGCCTTCAGTTCCCTGACTTCAGGTGTTTCGTGCCATTTTTCCATAGCTTTCTTTGAAAGCTGCTGAAAAGGCGCGTCTTGAGGCAGAAGCATTTGCAGATGGACTGGGCTAATTGACATTTCATTGCCCTCTATTTGGTATTTCTGTACGAGGTGTTCGGTTTCTGGAGGCTTCGGTTCCCCCGGACTTTTAGTAAGATCAATATGCGCGCTGATTATTCCGCGCTGCATAGTTCGCGATTCGATTTTGGAAGCAAGAAGCAAAGCCGCTTTGTTATATTGAATCAAGTAACGTCACCAAGCACATATTCCCTTGAACAAAATATAAGATTAAGCCGCAGTTTATTAAACAAAGAATATTGGCCAGCGAGAAGTAAAAAGAAGTAGATTCACGGGCTATTTGATATTTTTATGCGCGAGAATAAAGATGTCTTTCTTTTTCGGGTGTTTGGTTACCGTGAAACCCGCCGCTTTAAGTGACTTGATAATATTGTCGCGTTCAGCTGCTTTTATTCCTCTTTGCGTCAGGAAAACCGATTCTTGATCACTAGCTTCTTGATGACAACCTTCCAGCACGATTCCGCCTTCATCTTTCTCGGATACGGGGAGCCAGTCGTGCCAAGCTTCCTTAAAGCCATCTCGCTCTTCCCATAGTTTGTAGAAGTCAGCCTTTTTAGGTGCATTAAAGCTAATCGACACATTCAGTCGTGCTGGAATCTTTTTCGGTAATTTTCCAGGAGCAAAATCAACCTCTCGGTCGCCCACAGTATAGCCGACGTGGCCTTCCTCTTCCCAAAAGTGCAATTTAGCCGGGCCTTTGATTTCTCCAAGTTTAAGATGCTTGAGAATCTGGGGTACAATCATGATATAAGCTGGACGCTAGGCTTTTTAATAATGCCGGCTAATTACGCGGTCTGCTGACCTTTTTTAAACGAGAAATCGCAGCGCGCCGAACCGAGCCGAAAACCGTTTTCACACTATATATTTTGTTTCAAGGTCTAATTAGCTTCAGTGCGAAATGTAGCATGATTCTACATGATTTGCGAAGAACTCAGCCCTTGCCTTAGTACGCGTTTGGAGCACTCAACCCTAACCTCAGTTCCCTCTTTTTCGACGAACTGAGCCGCAGCCTCAGTCCACGCATGCCGCATTAAGCCCTAGGCTCAGTTCCGCACTCGTAATCTCGACCTCGGTGGGACCAGAAGCCAAGGAGGTTTATAAAGTTAGCTCAAGTTAGACGATGAACGGAGGCGTTGCCGTTGAATCCCAGGGAATTATTACCGCTCAGAGCGCGCTCGATTTTGAGCAAGACTTCTGAAGCATAGACACCCACAACTAGTCCTAAGAGTCCCCGATTATAAGCCAACCTTGCGCGCAAAGCATCACTTGACGAGTAGCGACTTGATTCCACGGGCTAACTCAAATTGGTTTGGGCGTCGAGGTAGGCTGAACGGAAGGAGTCACCACATCAGTAACTTCTCTCCACTGAGCAAGAGTAAAGTCGAGGTTGGCCATTGCTTTCAATTGCTCCCAAGTAAAGGTAGTCGCATACCTCGAGTATACGCCCGGCTTTTCATCAGGAAGTTCTGTTCTTAGAACGACTTTCACTGGTTTTTCCGACAAAATAAACGACGAAACGAGCGAGAGTGCAATTTTTTGCATTTCTTCAAAACTAAGCGTGTCAACTCCAGCATAGCTAAAGTAAGAAACGTAGGAAATAGTCAACTGTGAGTCAGTACATAGTATTGCAGTAACCTTGCCGAGCGATAATACACGCTCAATATTTTCTTTTAGGACTAATTTCTTCGTTATATCGATGCCACACTCACTGACGGGCGCTTCGACAGACGGTATTGGACTGGGCGTTGGTTGAGGACATAATTTTTGGTCGGCTACAGTATTACCATCGTAACAGACGTAGACTCTATCAAGCTTCGGGCAATCCACGGGATTCGAAGCGGGGCAATCCACCGGATTAGAAACAGTATAGCCATTAGGACATATGTAAACGAGCTCGGTCTTAACTCCAGCTTCAGATTGACTCGAATTCACGCAACCGCTGAGAAAAATCGAGAGGAGAAAAACTGCTGCCAAAACGAGTTTTTGCTGCATACTAGCTTGGAAGCGCCGAAGTTTAAAAGCTATAGGACAAACTTGAACTCTGTTGAAAAGGTCGCCCTCGCGGATTTTAAGTTTTGCAAAATCAGTTTTGGTCGCTTAGAGTATTATCTACACGTAGCCTATCGAAACGATATAAAGAACGGACGCGCCTTCGACACGCCTTTTTCTCGTTTACAGAATGGACAGACGCGGCTATTTCAGAGGGGGACTTACAAAGAATCATGGGCTGTACTAGAGCACTATTCAACTAGCTGTAATTCTGAGCTTGTTTTTTCGCTCAATTCGCTCAGCGCCCTATTCGCGAAAGGCGCGTTTTAGGGGTTGAATTCACGCTCAATTTTGTTTATATATAATTTCTGGGATTGAGCGAGTTTTGTTTCCGTGATTTTTCGCTCTTAAGCCAATGACGCGTCTTTTGCGCGGGGGCTTACTCTGTTTTTTGGATTCAAAAGTATTTATTTGGACTGCGCGGGATTTGCGCGGGTGTCTTTCACGAAAACATCTGGACACTTTTTCATAGTTTGAATGCGTAGTAGCGTTCGTAGGGTTTTCGGTATCCGATGCCGCCGTGGGGGCGGCAGTAGTTGTAGTGGTAGAGGTATTCGGGCAGGGTGTTGAAGTAGGGTATTTCGTCTTTGTAGGAGCCGAACCACCGCTCGATTTTGCCGTTCGTTTGCGGGTGTTTCACACCCGCTAGAATGTGCTGGACGCCTAGGGCGTCCAGTGTTGGGGTAAACGCGTTCGCCCGCCTTAGTTTATTGTTCCAGAACTGTGAGCCGTGGTCGGTCATCAATTGGAATGGTGAGCCGTGCCGTCCAACGGCACGGCGGCACACGAACAACGCATTCTCGGTCGTTATGTCGTCGAATTCCATCGCGTCTACGAGGTAACGCGAGTAGTCGTCGATAAGCGCGAAGAGCCACGAACCGTCGTCCAAGAGCGAGAAATCACCTTGCCACAAGTGGTTAGGCAACGGCCGCTCGAACTCGCGGAACGAGCGCCGCGTCCTCAGCGGCGCGATCCCAAGAACTTTTGCTTCCGCAAGCACGCGGCGTACTGAATGAAAACTCGTGTTACCGAGCTCTTCACGAATGCGCTTCTCGTTCCAACCGTACTTCGAACGCAACGCCAGCACGGCGTTGCGCGTGCCTTCCGGCACGCTCTTTTTCGGACGACCGCCAGGGCCGTCCTTCAACAAACCATCCAAACCGCCCGCTCGAAAGCGGGCGAGCCAATCATAGCCAGTCTGGCGTGAAATCTTCAACACGCGACACAATCGTCGAAAATTGCCATCATCACGATGCAAAACCAAGTACCGCTTCTTCCGCGCCCAATCCACTTCCACCACCCAAACAATATGGCAAAAGTGTCAACTAGTTTCCGTGAAGAACACTAGCCTCTACCGACCGGCAAGTTTAAATACTTCCGATGTGTCATGATTGTGTCATGACAGAATTAGTGTGTTGTCGTGACGCTTTCGGCGCCGTTATGGCATAACGCGGCGGAAGTTAAAAAAGGTGTGGTTTGTGGCGGAAGAGTCCCCTGAGTTTCAAGTTGTGGCGAAAGAGTTCAAGGCGTTTAATGAGCAAATGCGCGACCCGCTCGTCGTTGGCGCCCTGCTCAACAAGTTGTCCGAAGAGCGCAGGTCAACCAACCTGCTGCTCAAGGAAATTCACCAGAAACTAGACAGGCTGTCGTCGCGCCTGGAGGCAATGGAAGTTCGAGGCAACTCCCCCAAGGAGGCAGTCCGAGAAACTTTCTTAAGTGAAGTGGACGAGAGGCTAATCGCCTTCGTCAAGGAAAGCGGCCGCGCAAGCGCCGAGCAAGTGCAGAAGAGTTTCGGGTACAAGAACCGCAACGCGGCCTCGGCCCGGCTCAACGCCCTCTACAAGCAGGGCGTCTTACAAAAGAAGCTCGCCGGAAGGACGGCGTTCTTTACTATCACGCTGACTGTGCCAAAAACTGTGCCCTCCACCCCCACCAAGGAGGGCATCAGTCAAAACGCTAGTTTTGATTAGGCACGGTCCGACCCACCTTCACAGTCGAACCGCGCAAGGCGGACAAGAACGGGCAACCCCATTTGAGCCCGCCTTGACGGTTCGAGGCCGGCGGCTCCCACCGCTGCCGGCCACCCTAATTTTTTAGGGGGTTTCGGCCTAGCCTATTTGTGAGCGCTTCAACACAGGCAATCGGGCCGCTACCCTCAATCATGACTCTCGCCACCATAGTCTGGGCGCTTGCAAAACTAACGCAATTGCAAAAAGAGGACACACGCAAGTACCACCGGCGCTGGCTAAGGCGAAATTAGTTGCCTGAAGGCAAGACGCGAAGAACAGCGTATTTTCCAAGCGCTTCTGAGGCCAGGTACTGCACGGCACTTATGCCGAGGTCGGGAGTGCCAGTAAGCGCGTCGAAGGCAAAGTAATAAACGCACGGCCGGGAAAGCGGGCAGGTCTTCACTATTGCAGGGTAGATGGGCGAAGTTGGCGACGGCTCGGTGCTCTCGCGCACCCAGGCAATGAGCTGGCCGTCACTGACCGGCAGGACAAAAGTAATGCGGAGTCCGTCAAACTGCCGCTCTAGCGCGCCGGAAGCGAAAATCGGATCGCTCGCGTCGGTGGCGTAGAGCGTTCCACTCATAGTCGCGCTGCCAAGCAGTTGCGGGTCCTTGTTGCCCGGCATGTCGGCCCGCACTGGTAAAACGCCCTTAAAGCCGGCGTCCCAACCGAGCACGGACGTGTCGTCAGGCGCTTTGGTACCGCCGGCGCCCATCACAATCAGGCCGACGCCCCGGGCCACTTGCTTGCCGATTGCAGTCCTGTGCGAAAGCGGCAGGTAACGGCCGACTTCGTCATCGCGGATGACGATGACAATGCAGTCGGCATAGTCAGCCGAGCGGCTGTCCTCGTCAAGGAATTTCGCGAGCAAGACCGACTTTTCGCCAAGCACTTCAACCGAGCCAAAGTAGCCTGCGGAGAGGCCGTCGGACGCGCCGTAGACGCAGACGGTCGCGTTTTGCGGCACTACCCGGCGCGCGATGCCCGAAGTATTGACTAAGGGGATGGTGAGTTCGGACAGGTTTTCGGGAATCGACAGGTTTTGCGGCAGGCCGGCGGTCTCGTTCACCGTGAGGTTAATCTCACCCATGCCCGGCACCGACGCGTTGAGCCCGCCCTGAACGCTAAGGCAGCCGGCGAGAACTAGCGATAACGAAAAAGCGAGAAGCGCAATTGCGGTTGAAACCTTCGCCACGACAATATTCTGGATTGGGCAAGTTTTAAAACGATGCGAGGGCATGGTAGTAACCGATTATGAGCGAGCAACAGAGACGTGCAGTGCGCGAGGCGACTATTGAGGCGCTGGAGAAACAGATTTCCCAGCTACAGGCGAGGCAAAACATCCTCACAAGCTACATGCAGGCGCAGAAATCGTCTATTGCAGCCGAGCTGAAGCGTCAGCTTCCTTTGCCTGGCTTTGAGGGCATGCAGGCAAGTGACATCAATAAAAAAGTTCGAAGTGAGTTGCGCGAGCTTGGCAGGGAACTAAAAACCAACCAGTCGGAGATTGACAGGCAAGCGGGCCGCTGGACTGTGTTGATGACCGACCCGCAAACCGGCGCGGGGAACGAAGACTTCCTTAACCACGCAAGGCGGTTGGTTGCAACGCAGGCCAGGCAAGGCGTTCACAGCCATGCAGCAGTCGTAGTAATTGACCTTAACCACTTCGGCTTGATAAACAAGGCAATTGGTCAGCACAAGGGCGACGAGGCGATAAAGCTGGCGGCAGAAGCGCTGCGAGATCTCAGGCCAACGGACTTTGTTTCAATCCACAAGGACGACGAAGCCAAAGTCAGCCGCTCGTCAAAAGCGGGGGATGAATTCTATCTCGTCCTTCCCAACACCACGCAAGAGCAGGCGGAAAAGATTATGGCAGAACGAATCCAACCCGCGTTTCGCAGGCTTGCACGGGAATTCAGGGAACACCCGCAACTAAGGGAAAATCCTGTCGACATGGCCTTCGGCGTCCACCACATTCAATTCGACTCTTTCGACCCACGCATCCACGACCCGCACGCCTATGCAGATGGCATCATAAGGCAGCTTACCCGGGGGCAAATACAGGCGGACCGAAAGATGAAGTTAAATAAAGCGAAGTTGAAAGGGATTATGAAATGAAGAACTACGTCGTAACACCCTGGGAAGTCCGCGGCGCGATTGACTACACTCAGCTCGTCAAGGACTTCGGCGTGGGCCACGTGAGCGAAGAGCAGCGAAAGGCAATTGCAAAGGCGGCGGGTTTTGAGCACTTCATGCTGAGGAGAGGAATTTTCTTCGCCCAGCGAGACTTGGGCGTG
>Ga0209514_10008669_pt1 | contig 11469 bp, 11 predicted proteins | sample Subgrocontami58m_FD_187452 | JGI IMG/M metagenome (GOLD analysis project Ga0209514, IMG submission 187452) | Subsurface groundwater microbial communities from S. Glens Falls, New York, USA - GMW37 contaminated, 5.8 m (SPAdes) (version 3) | ecosystem: Environmental > Aquatic > Deep subsurface >...
TATGTATCAAGTCCGATTTATCAGGCTTTGTTTGTAGTAGCGTGACCATTTATGGTCATGCGGGATTAGTCCTTACCCTGAAAATATTCCCCTCACCTATATCCATTATCGCTTGCATCCCACTTCCTGTGCATCATGCATCCCGTGTATCGTGTATCCCGCACCCCTGCTCCCCTGAATCTTGTATCTTGCATTTCGCTCAGCCCTCTGCAATGCTTCCAGTATCATCTTCACATCTCATCTACTTAACTACTCAACTACTTTCCCCAATCGTTTGATTCTAACCAATGCTTTCAGTATATTTGAATATATACCTATTACCACTATTGAATTCGAACACAACCATAGGAGTACTAATGAAACGTTTTTCACTGTTTTTTCTTATTTTTTCTATTCTTACTACATATATTCTTATAACCGGCTTCCAATGCGGCTCTACTGAGATGACTACCGCTAAATTAGCTCTAAAACGTGGCGATTATGCCGCCGCTGAGAAATCGCTATCCAAAGAAACTCAAAAAAACCCGCAAAATGAAGAAGCTTGGTTCTTCCTTGGCGAATGCCAGTACCAAACCTCAAAATATGCTGATATGTTAACTTCGTATGACAATGCATTAAAAGTCAATAACACACACGAAAATGAAATTGGTATCAACAAACACAATGCTTGGATTATCTTAATGAAATCCGGCGGCACCTATATTGATTCTGCCAACAAGCAAAAAGATAAAATGCAGATGTATGCAAATAAAGCGCTCGATACATATCAATTAGCAGCGAAATGTGTACCTGATAGCGCAGTAACATACCAAAATCTTGCCGTTGCCTATACATTCTTAAAAAATGATGCAGAAAAGATTAAAGCGTTCGAAACAGCAAGAACACTCGCAAAATCACCCACTGCAAAAGCTGATATTACCAAAGATATCGTCGATTTCTATATCCAAAAAGGTGAAAAATTAGAAGCCGCAGGTGATACTACTGCCGCAATGAACGCATACAACAAAGCATCCGTCGAGATCGCTGATTTACTTAAAGCAAACCCGTCAGATAAGCTTTTACTACAGGCAATGATCGATATTGACAACAAATTAGGCAAATCCGATGAAGCGTTAGAAATGGTGAAAGCCCTCGTAGCACAGGATCCCAAAGATAAAGGCTACCAGAATTACCTCGGTTTCTTGCTTTCAAAACTCGGAAGAAATGAAGAAGCTCTCGAACATATCGAAGCCGCCCTCGAAGTTGATAGTAATTTCGTTGATGCATTAAATAATGCAGGTTTAATCTATGACCGTATTGGTCAAAAACTGAGAACAGAATTTCGGGAAAGCAAGGAAAAAAATCCGGTTAAAACATACTTAGAGAAATTCAAAATGTGCGCAAAATACTTCCAACGCCTTGCAAACCTTAAACCGGATGATGCAAATATTTGGGACGCACTTGCCACCTCCTTTGTCAACGCCGAAATGATGAGCGATTACAAAAAAGCCGCCGCCAAAGCCGAAGAGTTAAGAAAAAACAACAAATAAACAGGAAAAATCAATGAATCCAGTACCACAACAACAACAGTTAAACATCGAGCTTGGTGAAAAAGAAGCAGAAGGCATCTACTCAAATCTTGCTATTATCACACATTCTCCTGCTGAGTTTGTTGTAGATTTTACTCGTGTTCTTCCCGGTGTTCCAAAAGCCAAAGTACACGCCAGAATCATCACAACACCTCAACATGCTAAATTATTAATGAATGCATTAAAAGATAATATCGAAAAATACGAGAAAACCTTTGGCGAAATAAAAATTCAAGGTGAGCCTCAAGCCGGCGGATTCGGTTTCCAGCCCCCGACCACCGGTGAAAAAGTCCACTAAACATTGAAGAAGTATGTAAATATTACCTAATTCTGTTCTAAGGGGTTTTCCTGCGTGTATCGCCGGTCAACCCCTTTTCTTATGTAAAGTGTTATCTTTACATATTAAACTATTAAAAATATACTTATGAATCCCTTAGCCATAAAAAAACGCATCTATCATGTTTTTTTAAGTTCTTTCCTTTTCTTCCTCTTAGTCTTTAGTTCGTGGCAATGTTTTGAAGTGCCCGAAGACCCGGTCATGCCCACATGGACCACTCAATTCAGTGTTCCCCTCATTGATACGGTCTTTTTCCTTAATGATGCACTGAAAGAGAACCCTGATATTCTTCAAGATGGTTCATATTATGTATACCATCCCAAAATCTTCCAATTCGATTCTGTAACCGTAGGAGACCGGATAGCGCTCACTCCGAATGCCTCAATTTCCTTTCAGAAAACCATCGGTACTTTTGATGCATCCATGAATGCTCCCATCGAAGTATTCGTCAGCACTGAAACAATTATTGGATCTGCTCCACCACCAAACCCTACTCCCGTGCCCTCGTTCTCATGGCAAAGTCATTTAGATCTTCCTGCTATTCCGGTATTTGAAACAGTCCATTTGCAATCAGGAAACTTCTCCCTGCAAATCAAAAACAGCCTCCCTGTCCAGATTGATTTACCTTCAGGGATGTCGGTTCTCAATCAGGATAATTCGGTCGTTGCCACCTTCTCGAATGTGTCTATCCCCGCTCACTCCACATGGGCTCCGGCACCTGCGTCATTAGCCAACATCACTATGGATAACAACTTAAAGGTAGCGTTTAATGTTTCATCTCAAGGGAGTAACGGTAACAGCGTCCAATTATATGCTGATTCAGGACTCACCGCATCAGTCCAAATAACCGATGCCGTTGCAGATCAAATTCAAGCTACTTCATTCAAACGCCTTGATTTCTCGTCATCATTTAATCCATTTGTATTCGATGACTCAACATATTTCCAGCAAGCAACATTCAAAAAAGGGAGATTCAGACTTCAGATTCAAAATGCTTTGCAATTAGGCTTAACTGCTCAAATTTCAATGAATGAGTTTAGAAGCATTTCAACAAACCAGCCATTTTTACTTACAATCCCTTTGAATGCAAATACAACAGTTACCAATGATATTGACCTTACTCAATGGAAACTTGTTGCGCCCAATAATGGCATAGCCAATGCATTAACGTGCTCCCTAAGAGTATCATCATCAACATTGAGCTCATCTACACCTATTACACTCAATGCTACGGATCAGGTGCAACTCACTGTTCAAGCATTGGACACACCTTTTATCATTAAAAGTGTTTCCGGTGTCTCAAAACCAATTTTATTAAACATTACCGATACCGTGAAGCTTGATGTCGGTAAACTTTCAACCAATTTCAATGCAGATAGCGTGCTCCTTAATACATTGAAAATGAAGATGAATCTCTACTCTGGCGGCGGTTTCCCTGTTGATTTAACTTTGACATTAAACGGACTCAACGCTTCAAACAGTGTCATAGCAACAACAACTCTGCAACCTAATGGCGGAAGTCCTAATCCCAATGCATTCAGGTTACAGCCATCTGTGCACGATACATTAACATTTAAGAATCTTCACGTATTTATCTCGAACTACCTAACTCATCGCGGAGAACGACTTATTATTAAAGGAAACGCATTGCTTAACCCGTACGATGTTTATGCAACACGTCAAATCGGGACAGTTGCGGATACAAGCAGTTTCCACTCATCGTTCGATGTCAGCACTCACCTCAGCATTGGAATACTGAACGGTGTCTTCACAGACACACTTGATGAAGATGGAGACGATGGGGATAAAATCGACAAGGATATCCTTGATAGAATTAAGCAAGCGACCGTTTACTTTAGGATTGAAAACGCCATCCCGATGGGTGTGGAAATAGATACTAAATTTTTAGACGCATCGAACAATACACTCTTAAACCTCCCTCAGATTGGAGCAACTCCTATTAAAATTGATGCCGGGTCTGTCGCTTCACCGACAGTTACTCTAACACCAATACGAATCGGTATCTCAACTTCCGATGCCGAAAAGTTCAATGATACGAAACGTATCATTGCAAACTTGAAAATCAATTCCAACGGACAAACCCGCATGTTCACCTCTGGCGATTATATACGGGTTCGTGCGTATGCAAATATTGTTGTTAAAGTAAGCGAATAGGAGATAAGACAATGAAAAACAATATACTTACAACATTCGCTTCAACTTTAATTTTAAGTACAATTTTCTTTTCCGTATTTGCATTTGGAGGCGAAAGAAGCAATACAGCCGGTCTCTCCATGGGTAGAATTTTTGTTGCCTCAGGACGAGGATTAGAAGCAATAGGAACCAATCCTGCCAACCTCACTTTACCCCATCGCGGCTCAGCCTCAGAAGTGGTAAATGAGGAAGTAACACATGATACCCTAATTGTTGTAAAAGATAGCTCAGGGGTTGATACTTCATACACCGTTAGTGTCACGCATGATACATCCTTTGTGATCGTAAGTAAGCCGCCAACAGTATCATTTTCATTTCCGGGGCTATCATTCGGGCAAAGTTTCGGTTCTGATTTCATCAACTATGATATCTATAAGCGATACTTTACCGGTGTGCCAAATTCTACCGGAGGACGTGATCCTTACGATCTTAACGATGATGATAAGAACGAAATATTAAGTATTTTCCCCGCCGGAAAAGCATTCACCCACCTCGATTTCGAGATGCGTTATTTTGGGTTAACATTCCATAATGATTGGCTTGGCGATATCGGGTTATCGGTAACGGATAAAGTTGCCGCGAATCTTGATATACCTAAAGATTACGTCCGTTTTGCATTGTTTGGATTGGATTCAACCGGCTCTATGTACGATGTTACCGGAACCAATGTTCGTGCATGGTACATCCGTGAATATGCATTTAGTTATGCACGCCCTCTTCCAATGCTGAACTATACATACTTCAAGAACGTATCTGCCGGTATTGGAGTAAAAGTAGTACATGGATATGCCACTGTGATTACGGAAAAGTACGATGCTACGTTTGGAAACACCGTCGATCCGGACGGAGGATGGGCATTATCGGGCAACTTTGATACCCGTATTCTACGCTCCACTTCGTTCGATCCTGATGATGATGCGGATGAATTCGATCCGATTGGAACCCCTGCCGGAACCGGTATCGGTTTTGATATTGGTGTGGCGGCAGATGTGTACCCTGCAATCCGTGCCGCATTCAGTATCACCGATTTAGGTTCAATCACATGGACAAAGAACACGAAAGAAACAATCGGTCACGGTTCATTTGTAATTACCAATCCTTCAAATCAGGCACAGCTTGATACAATCAAGGATGCCTTTGCCGGACGTGATACCACAACAGGCGAATTCTCAACCGATCTTGCATCATCGTTACGCTTGGGAGCATCCGTTCAGGTTGACCAACTCCCCTTTATCCATTCATTCCCCGGGCGATTGCTCGTCACGTTTGAGTACCACCAGGGCTTTAACAACGCACCGGGTAACACCACCCGCGCCCGTTTCGCTATTGGGACAGAATACCGTCCTGCTATGTGGTTTCCGATTCGTACAGGCATATCGATGGGTGGGATTGACCGTTTCAACTGGGGTGCAGGCTTTGGATTTGACTTCGGTGGGTTTAACTGGAACTTCGGTTCAGAAAACCTCGGACTTGTTTTCTCCAACAACAATTGGGATCAAGTCTCATTCGGTACAAGTATGATTATTAGAATATAAGCTATCTCCATGCTCCCGATAGGCATATCTATCGGGAGCATGAATATTCCTTCCCCGTATCCTTCATCTTCCTTTTTGATACCGCCTCATTCTTGATGCCAACGGCATCAAATGTTTATAGCTTTGAATGGAATATTTGGTCGACCCCTTCGGGGTCGAACGTTGTTCGTTTCAAAATACTATAAACGTTGAATCCCCTCCGGGATTCTTTATAACACTCGACATTGAATATTTTGATGACAGTAATCGGCAAGAATATTAGTTGATTTATTTAATAATGATAAGTTTTCGTGTCTCTACATGGTTTTGTGTTTCCAACTTATAAAAATATACTCCGCTTGGTAGGCCGTTTGCATTCCAAATTTTATTATAAGTCCCTGCTGGGAGTTTTTCATTCACTATTATTGCGATTTGTTCACCGAGCATCGTGAACACCTTCAACGACACAAACGCAGAATTACCAAGAGTGAATGAAAAGGTTGTTGAAGGATTAAATGGATTGGGATAGTTCTGAGATAGAGAGATTGTATTTGCAATGGATGGTTCATTAAAGACGCTTGTGATAAAATTTATCGAAAAGTATTGGTCAATTCCATACGATATATCAGCTCCTTGTTTCGTCACAACCCTATAGTTATACAACGCATTCGGGTCTAAATCGGTGACAAATGAAATGAATGTTATCGGATTGGTTGATGAACCGATATCCTGATGCGGTGTTTCTTTTCTATATTCTTTTGTAGAATCCCACTCAAACCACGCTTCGGTTGGTAATCCGCCGGGATTAAAAGTGCCCCTCAACGTGATATTATTCCTGCTTACGTCTGAATACCATGCAGAAAGTAAGTTGGTCGGACCTTCAGCAACGATATAAAAATTATCAATATCAACAGGAAGTGTATCAGAAAGTTGTGCTTTCATATCAGTGTTCACAATACTTCCATCCAACGGATACAGTAAGCGCACCTCGCCTGTATATTGGTTTCCCGGATTCCCCCAAGTAACAATATTTGAGTTTGCATTGTTACTTCGTTGAAATTTCAATTTAAATGTATCAATCTGCACTGAACTGCTATATTGACGTAAATCAACGTAAAACCCTTCCCCGTAACAAGCATTTAAATAACTATATGGTGCAATAAACCGTAGTTCCGGTGCTCCTGCGGGAGGAAATGGCGCGATATCCATTTCGCCTAATAATTGGTCAATACATTCAGAAGCATGGGTATGGACACCAAAACCTCGAAGACCGTTACTTTCAATGTTAATCGGTATGATAAATCCTCCTGCAGTTGTATCAATTAACGTTGTAAATTGTTGATACCCTGCATAAAGAAAAGTGGGTCTATGCTTTATATGCAACCTCAATCGGTAGCAATACTGAGAGTTTGGAATGAGATATTTTAATAAACAATAGACATATACTGTATCACCTGCTGTTTTAGTTGTATAGGTAGTATAATTCCTTCCTTGATTAAAATTCAAATCCGGGGTTATGTCATACTTTTCATTCTTTCTTATATCAAAATCTGCCTGTAAAATTGTGTCATGGCTAATGTAAAATCCTTGCAATAATGCACTCGTTTGGGTTATCGAATCAGGTGGTAACGTTACACTAAAGGCAGTCTGAGTATGAGCTATTTCGACACTCATTGTTATAACAAAAGCCAAACATAATAGAAGATGTATTCTCATAGAGTTTCCTTTAAATACATTTATCACAATTTTGAATAAATACAATGGCGTTTAGCTTTTCAATTATTCAACAAAATAAAAAAACCGCATAAAGATAAAGTATCCTTTAGCGGTTTCGGTCAAATAGGTTTATGTAATAATTTTCTAACAATTTATGTATCTCCATCATAAAATATACCAATATTACTTGCATTAAAATACAGCATTTAATAAGATAATACAAGTATTTGATAAGCTCCTTTTCTTTTCAATTGAACATCCAATACCATAAAACCAATTTTAGGACAAATTTGTCTCTGAAACAATCACCCCAGAAAGAACGTAAGGAAAAATAATAACTACTATTTTCAGTATAAAGAAGGGTGGATACATGTATCCAATTATTTTGGCAGCTTCTTTATCATTATGGGCAACTGTTCTTTTTGCACAACCAATTCCAAGCGATAGTCTGTTCTTAGGGCAAACACCTCCCGGTCGTACACCCCAAATATTTAATCTCTTCATTTCAGCGCATAGTTTCGGCGCTGAACGAATCGCTATCTCCGATGATGGCAAGAATATTTATTATCAGGAATTGGACGGCTATTCCGAAATGGATGGGAAACCCCATACCGTCCGATCAAAATATTACAGCTTTGAGAACGGTACATGGAACGGACCGTTTACCTTGTTTGATAGTCTCATAGCTCCCGCTTTCTCTATTACAGGCGATACCATGTATCTTCAACGGGGAGTAACAGAAGCGTACTATTCTACCAAATCTGCCAAAACAAAACATGGCTGGAGTACTCCCAAACGATTGTTATCGGGATTTAAGATTACTCATTACCTGCAAACAACAAGGAGCGGTAACTATTACATCTCAGCGCTTCCAACAAATACTATCGGAGGGTTAGACCGTTCGAGATTGTTTATCAATGGAACCGATACCACGGTATCAAGTTTAGGAGTTCCCTTGAATACCCCTGCACACGATTTTGATTACTTCGTCCCGCTTGATGAATCGTACATGATTGTTACAACTCAAAAGGGTTTAGCAATAAGCTATCATAAAAACGATGGAAGCTGGACGAATCCTAAAAACTTTGGTGAGGCAATTAACTTCGGACTTAATGAATGGGGTCCCTACGTAACCAAAGACAACAAATATTTATTTTATACTACCGGAACAAAACCCGATTACTCCGACACATATATTTATTGGGTCAGCATAGGCAACCTAATAGATAGTTTGAAGCAGACCAATTATACTCCGTATGTAAAAAATAACATTCAACCTCAGTCGACAACTGTAGGAAATGAATTTCATTACACACTCCCTGAACTAACCTTCATTGATGATGATGGAAACACTACACTAACTTATTCGGCTACACGCAGTGATAGTAGTCCGTTACCCGCGTGGCTTAAATTTGAGAATGCAACACAAACGTTCTCCGGCACTCCAACAGAAGCAGATTCGTTAACGATTAGAGTAATTGCAGTCGATAATCAAAAAGCCTCGGCTGAATGTGAATTTGGAATAAGAATAGAAGAAGGAAAAAAGCAATGAGAGCAGTAGTAGTCGGCGCAAGCGGCGCAACAGGTCAGCAACTTGTGAGAGAATTATTGAACCGTAACGTAGCAGTGAACATCATTGTTCGGGAGAAAGATAAACTACCCAATGATATACAAACACATCGACACCTGACAATAAAAGAAGCAAGTATTCTTCAACTGAGTGATTCCGAGATGTTGGATATTGTGAAAGACTGTGACGCTGTTGCATCGTGTTTGGGACACAACATTACTATCAAAGGGATTTTTGGAAAACCTAAAATGCTTGTGACCGATTCTGTTCAACGATTGTGCCAAGCCATACAAAAGAACAATCCTGCAAAGCCCGTTAAATTCGTTTTAATGAATACAACAGCTAACACCAACAAAGATTTAAACGAACAATTGGCATTGAAAGAGAAATTCGTTTTTTCTGTTCTACGAAATTTTTTACCTCCCCAATTAGATAATGAACGAGCGGCAGATTATCTAAGAACAGAGATTGGCAAAAGCAATAACAAAATAGAGTGGTCAATTGTTCGACCTGATACACTCATTGACGAAAACACTGTTACAGAATACAGGGTTTTCCCTTCACCGGTTCGAAGCCCGATTTTTGATGCCGGTAAAACAAGCAGAATCAACGTTGCTCATTTTATGTCGGAATTAATTACGAATGAGACCGTGTGGGAGCAATGGAAAAGTAAAATGCCTGTGATCTATAATGAAGCATATAGTTTGAGTAAGTGATGTTGCAGAGAAAGCGTTATTGCAGATAATCAAGTTCACGTTATCTGATGTTCACACATTCCCGATCTTGTATTGGTGTAGAGGCAGGATACTTTTTTCCTTTTCGATACATTCAAATAATGGATTTTTTGGATAATATTACGTATCATAATGCGGATGGCACTAATCAATGAAGGAGTATTTCGGATGAGGTGCCGGGAACAATCACGTTCTCATGCGGGGTACATTGGAATGAGAAGATGGTTAATGAATAACAGGAATGCTACTCCGGAACAATTTTCAAAATTCCTCGAATTATTATATAAGAGACCGAAAATGATACAAATATCCCCTTGGGACATAGAATGAAATTCTATATACTTGTGACATTACCACATATAAGCCAAAGTTCATCAATAGTGGACGCCTATCGTGTTCATATGGAAAATCTTGGTGATGCTCCTCGTTGCCCTATCTGTCAAGGCTATATTGCTGGTCGAGAAATATTACCACCTTATGATACAGTAGTGTCCAACTATAAGTGAAATAGATTCAATTGGTTATGAGACTGACGCTGTTCAAATAGCATGTCATTCCCCGTAAGTGCTTGTAAAATAGGAGTTTTCTCAAAAGCTGAAATACTCAAAAACTGTAATATTGTGTAGAGACTTTGTTCGAGTCGCATTCGTTTCTTTAAGATAGCTACTAAGACATAGACGGATATTGCAATCCAAATTTGTGTTCGCACGGCATTCTCCGACGTCCCATAAAAGGATTTAATTCTGAGGTGTTGTTTAATCCAACGAAAGAACAATTCGATCTGCCAGCGACATTTGTACAGTTGTGCAATCGTTGGTGCGGGTAATAAAAAATTATTGGTGAGAAAAACAAACACGCGTTCAGTATCAGCATCAAAGAATTTAATACGGCGCAGTTTATCAGGATAACCTTCTGAAGACTTCACACCAGTAAGACGAATTGTTTGATCACACACTGTACCTTGTGTCTTGTCCACTGCGTGTGAGTACAAACGATGAAAGTTGAGGTTTGATTTTGCCCGCGTGACAAAGAACGCAAATGCTTGAGTGAATGATAGAGTCGTGCAAAATCAATATACGCTTTGTCTACAACATACAGAGCGCCTGACTCGGGAATGAGTTCGTCAAGCATATTCACATCATGGACATTTCCTTGAGAAATGCTTAAAAATGAAGGAATATTAGTTCGAAGATTGAGCAACGTATGAAGTTTGATCCCCGCTTTGTGAGTACGAAATGTTGCCCATGGAAATAGTGATAAACATAAATCAATTGTGGTTGAGTCAAACGCATAGACCGTGTTTGATAACTCAATAGCAAATGGTTCATCACGATACAACTCATGTGCTTGTTGAATTAACACGTGAGCAAAATCGGCATAGATGCGCCAAGAGCGTGAGTTGTTTGCGTGGGATAAGGTACTACGAACAACATGACCTCGAAATCCCATGTGATACAACTGGGGTTGATGAATGCGCAAACATGCAACAATATCTCTTAAACTTTCTCGGTACGTAAGTTGTGCAAATGCCATGCACAAGAAATGATCGTAACAGGAAAAATGTTGAACTTTGTACGAGCCATGATATCGTTCTACACAGCGATGAAATTCATGCATAGGAAGATACTCCATCACTTGTGCAAAGATTGTTTTTCCAAGATTCATTGGATGGTCCTTTGGTTAGTGAATCCACCAAAGTACGGTATTTTCGTAAAACTACGTTCAAATCGAAAACGACTGGTTTTTCTTGTAACTTATTCTACTTTATGAACTTATACACTTTTTATTTTTTAACAGTTGGACACTACTGAAAAAA
>Ga0209514_10008670_pt1 | contig 11468 bp, 8 predicted proteins | sample Subgrocontami58m_FD_187452 | JGI IMG/M metagenome (GOLD analysis project Ga0209514, IMG submission 187452) | Subsurface groundwater microbial communities from S. Glens Falls, New York, USA - GMW37 contaminated, 5.8 m (SPAdes) (version 3) | ecosystem: Environmental > Aquatic > Deep subsurface >...
CTCTTGGACGTCGTCGAGATTCGACCCATCGATAAAGGTTAACCACAGTTCATAGTTGAGAATCCGCTCACGGCATTCAGCCGCTCTAATGAATGCGCGCTTGCCGAGGTGACCCAAGCGCGATCGCCACCGCGAACTAAGAAGGTCTACGACAGCGACATGGTTCTCAGCGGGCGCGCGCTTTCGATAGACGAAGGGTGTCGCCTGCTCAGTGGGCCCGACGTAGAAATAGAACTTGCTGAAGTCGATTGTCTGCCGACGTTGCGTCTTCACTTCATGGCCGGATCCGCGAAGAAGCTGCCACAGGACGGAGAGCCGTTGCTGACCGTCGATCACGAACCAGATTTGAGCGTTATGGTCACCATACGGAGGAAGGATGTGGCGTTGACTCGTTAGAGCGAACTGCTGCTTACGCCTTGCCCGCCAGATCATCGCCGAGCCCACCGGGTAGTTCCGGAACACACTATCGAGAAGCTGGCACGCCTTCCGCGGATTCCATACAAATTCCCGCTGCAGCTTCGGCACCGCAAAGATCTGCCGCTCGAACTGCGAGCGAAGTTTCCGGAGCCGAAACGGTCGAGATTTTATCCGCTCTATGCGCATTGTTCGCCGAGTCTATCAGCATCGCCTGTTCACCCGCGAGCCGCGCAACCGTCAAGTCGATTCGCGCTGCTTAGGGAATACGGTCGGCAGTGATCGAGTCCCCACGAGGTAGCGAGTTGGTATCGAAATTCATATCGCACCAGCGCCGCGCATCGCCTGCCAGACACGCTCCGGCGTGGCCGGCATCTCGATGTGCTCGACGCCGAGCTCGGCGAGCGCGTCGACGACCGCGTTGATGACCGACGCGAGCGCCGGCGTCGTGCCGCCCTCGCCGCCGCCCCGCAGCCCGAGCGGATTGGACGTCGACGGCACTTCGCTGATCTCCGTCGTCATCGGCGGGAACATGTCCGCGCGCGGCAGCGCGTAGTCCATGAACGTCGCGGACTGCTGCTGCCCGCTCTCGGGATCGTAGGCACAGAGCTCGAGCAGCGCCTGCCCGACGCCCGCGGCGATCCCGCCCTGGGTCTGACCGTGAAGGATCAACGGATTGACCGCGCGTCCCACGTCGTCCACCGATGTGTACCGCACGATGTCCACGGCGCCCGTCTCGGGATCGACCTCCACCTCGCAGACCGCGCAGCCGTACGGGAACGACGGCACCGGCATCGTCTCGTCGCTCGCGCCCGTCAGCGGGCCGCGCAGCGCCTCCGGCGCGTCGGTCCGCAGCGCGGCCGCCGCGACGTCGAAGAGATCCACGCCGCGATCCGTGCCTTTGACCGTGAAGCGGCGCTGCGCGAACTCGATGTCGGCGCCCGCCGCTTCGAGCAGCCACGCGGCGATGCGCCGCCCGCGCTCGACGATCTCGTCCGACGCCCTGGCCATCACGACGGCGCCGAGCCGCATCGATCGGCCGGAGTGCGATCCGCCGCCGACCTGCGCGACGTCGCTGTCGCCGGCGATGAAGCGGATCTGGCCGAGCTCGACCCCGAGCCATTCCACGAGGAGCTGCGGAAAGCTCGTCTCGTGCCCCTGCCCGGCGGACAGCGTCCCGAGCACGAGGTCGACCCGCCGGTCCGGATGCACGGTGATCTGCGCGCGCTCGCGCGGCTGCCCGGTGTTGAGCTCGATGTAGTTCGCGATGCCGATGCCGCGATAGCGGCCGCGCCGGCGCGATGCCTCCCGGCGCGCCGCGAAGCCGTCCCAGTCGGCGAGCGCGACCGCGCGGTCCTGCGCGGCGGCATAGTCACCGCTGTCGTAGAGCAGGCCGAGCGGATTGCGATACGGCATCGCGCTCGCCGGCACGAGATTCCGCCGCCGGAGCGCGATGCGATCGAAGCCGTGACGGCGGGCCGCGAGATCGATGAGCCGCTCGATCACGAACATCACCTCGGGGCGCCCGGCGCTCCGGTACGGCGTGGTCGGCGCGGTGTTCGTCAGCACGGCGCGCGCGCGCATGGACGACGCAGGGATGCGGTACACGCTGCTGGACACGGCCACGCCCTTGGCGAGCGGAATGAAGGACACCGCGTGCGCGCCGATGTTGCTCGTGTTCACGCCCCGCCACGCGAGGAAGTGTCCCTCCGCATCGAGCGCGAGCTCGGCGTGCGACACGAGATCGCGGCTCTGGTAGTCCGTCAGCAGCGCTTCCCGCCGCGTGCACGTCCACTTCACCGGCCGCCCCAGACGCCTCGCCGCCCACAGGATCAGCGCGAACTCCGGATAGCAGCTGTTGCGCGTGCCGTAGTTGCCGCCGACGTCCTGCGCGATCACCCGCACCGCGGTCTCCGGCACGCCGAGCACGGTGGCGACGTCGCCGCGAATGCGCTGCACGCCGCCGGACCCGGCGTGGAGCGTGTAGCGTCCCGTCGCGCCGTCGTACGCGCCGACCGCGACGCGCGGCTCCATCGGCACGCCGGTGACGCGGTTCACCCGGGTCTCGAGACGCACCACGTGCGCCGCGCGCCGAAACGCGGCGTCGACCGCCGCCGCATCGCCGGTCTCCGAGTCCACGCACACGTTCGACGCCGCCTCGTCGTGCAGGAGCGGCGCGTCGGGCCCGATCGCGGCGAGCGTGCTCGTCACCGCCGGCAGCGGCTCGTAGTCGACGATCACGCGCTCGGCGGCGTCGATCGCGGCGAGCGTCGTCTCCGCGATCACCATCGCGACCGCTTCGCCGGCGAAGCGTGCGCGATCCGCCGGAAGCGGCCGGTGCTCCGAGACGAAGAACGGCGAGCCGTCGCGGCTCTTCAGCGGGACTTCGTGCGGATTGGCGGGCACCGGCCGATGCGGCATCGGCGCGAGCTCGTCGGCGAGGACGTCCGCGCCCGTGAGCACGGCGATGACACCGGGCGCGGTGAGCGCATCCGACGGGTCGATGCCGCGGATACGCGCGTGCGCATGCGGTGAGCGCACCATCGCGGCGTACGCCTGACCGGGCAGGGCGACGTCGTCGCTGAACCGGCCGCTGCCGGTGACGAGCCGAGGGTCTTCGCGCCGGCGGACCGGCTGGCCGATGCCTTCGCGTGCGGCGCGTGTGCGCGAGTCGAGGAACGACACGCTCACGCCGCAGTCAGGTTCACGATCTCCTTCGCGCTGCCCGTCATCAGCTGCCGCATCTCCGGCTCGGTCATGCCGTACGCGCGCAGCATGGCGGCGAGCAGCCGGTACGCCTCGACGGTGTCCGGCAGCAGCGGGATGCCCGCGTCGCTCGACAGCATGAAGGACTCGGGGCCGACGGCGCGGACCGCCGCCACCATGTCCTGGGGATCGACGCCGAGGAGCGGCGACAGCTCGTCCCACGTGAGCGCGAAGCGAATGCCGGCCGCAGCCCACCGCTTCATCGCGGCCACGTCCAGATCGAACACTTCACTGAACGGATGGTCGATGAACGCACGCGTGAAGCCCGCGGCCGCGACGTCCTCGCCGAGCGCCTCCATCTCCTGCGGCGACGCGTGACCGAACGACAGCGCCACGCCGTGGTCGGCGCAGAGCTGGATCGTGTCGCGGATCGACGGCAGCAGGCGACCGTGGTCATCGAGCAGGTAGATGCCGGTCTTCCGCGCCTCGTGCCACGCCATCGGCGGCACCGCCTCGTCGATGCGACGCCGTGCGTCGAACCACTTGCCGCGCCCGCCGAGGCGGCAGATGCTCCACGCGGACGTGACGGGCGGCAGCCACACACCCTTCACGCCGCCTTCGACCGCGGCCTTGATCGCCGTGAAGTCGATGGGCTTCAACGGAATGCCGACGATGTACGCCGCGAGACATTGCACCGGGCGGAGTCCCTGCGCTTCGGCCCAGCGATCGACGTCCTGCTGGAGATGGCGTGCCACGTCCCACGGACGTCCGGGCGAGATGCTCTTGAACAGGATGGCCTGCATGCCCGCGCGCGTGGCTTCCTGCGCGGCGTGCAGCGGCTCTTCCTCGTCGTCCCCGCGGGCGTGAGCGTGGACGTCGATCGCATCGGTCAGGTCGTACATGGACGCCTTGTTGGCGCCGAGGCTGTAACGCGCTTCGTACGATCGGACGACTCGCCGGCTCACCATAGGATTGTCTCGCGTCCTCCTGACTCGGCGGGGAATGTGAGGCACTATACGCCACCGGGAGGGCCCCATGAATTTCGGAACGTTTCTGTTGATGCAGTCGCCGTCGGCGCGCTCGTCCGCGGAGATCTACGCGCGCGGGCTCGAGATCGCGCAGGCCGCCGAGACGCTCGGCTTCGGCAACGTGTGGCTCGCCGAGCACCACTTCTCGACGTACGGGTACCTCTCGCGTCCCGCGCAGCTCGCGACGTACATCGCGGCGAAGACGACGCGGCTGCGCGTCGGCACCGCCGTCATCGTCGTGCCGCTCCACCATCCGCTGGTGATCGCGGAGGAAGTCGCGACGCTCGACCTGCTGTCGGGCGGGCGCTTCGACCTCGGGCTCGGCCGCGGGTATCAGCCGTACGAGTTCGAGCGCTTCGGGCTCGAGCTCGACAGCGGGCGCGCGCGCTGGGACGAGTCCATCGACATTCTGCTCGAGGCGTTCCAGGGCCGGCCGTTCAGCTACGACGGCAAGCTCTTCAAGATTCCCGAGACGACGGTCTTCCCGCAGCCGGTGCAGACGCCGCATCCGCCGATCTGGATCACCGCGCAGAGCCCGGCGTCGATCGAAGCGGCCGTGCGGCGCGGCTTCAACGTGTTGACCGGCGGCTTCGGTGTGCCGATCGAGCGCATGGTGGAGTTCCGGCGGCTCTTCGACACGCTCGTCGCCGAAGCGAAGCCCGCGCAGCCGCTGAAGGTCGGCGTGCAGCGCGCGGTGTACGTGACCGACTCGGACGCCGACGCGCGCGCGGCCGCGGAGGAAGCGCGCTGGAACATGCGCGTGACGCTGTCGCTCCGCAATCACTACGAGCGCGTCGAGCAGGGCCGCGCCGTCCCGGTGCCGGCGCCGAACGAGCCGTCGACGGACGAGCTGCTCGACCGGTATCTCGTGATCGGCACGCCCGACACCTGCATCCGCCAGATCCGGCGGCTCCAGGAGACGGTCGGCATCACGCACTTCAACTGCAGCTTCTGGTTCGGCGATCTCGAGCAGCCGCGCATTCTCAAGTCGATGGAGCTCTTCGCGACACACGTGATGCCGGCGTTCGCCTGAGAAAGGAGCCCGCCATGGCGACGAAAAAGGGCACGGGGCTGTTGATGGTGTGGTGCGACGTCCCCGCGGACAAGGAAGACGAGTTCAACCGCTGGTACAACGAGGAGCATCTGGCCGAGCGCATGGCGATCCCGGGATTTCTCTCCGGCGCGCGCTACGAGGCCGTGAAGGGCGGGCCGAAGCACCTCGCGTACTACGAGCTCGAGAGCGCCGCGGTGCTGGAGAGCGACGCGTACAAGCGCGTCGCGAACCATCCCACGCCGTGGACGCAGCGCTCGGGCCCGGCCGCGGTCGCGACGACGTTCATCCGCAACGTCTACACGATGATCCACCCGCAGGCGGTCACGGCCGCGATCGCGGGCAGCCGCATGGCGCCGGCGCTCCAGATCGGCCGCATGGACGTGCCCGCCGACGTCGACGCGGACTGGAACCGCTGGTACAGCACGATCTACGTGCCGAACTACGAGAAGGTCCCGGGCGTGATCCGCGGTCGTCGCTACCGCGCGGTGACGGGGACGCCGGCCTATCTGACGCTCTACGAGTTCGAGCATCCGAAAGTGTCGGAGACGCCGGAGTGGAACGCGCAGCGCGACGCGGTGCCGGTCTCGACGCAGATGCGCCACCACATGCGCCACGCGCCAGGCTCGCCGGGCGTCTACGTCAAGACCGTCGAGCTGTAGTCAGGTCGAATAGCGCCAGGAGCCGAGGTTGCCGAGCTCGGGCCCCCAGGGTCCGAGCTCGACACGGCGCAGGCGGCGCGAGCTCGCGGCCACGCGGGCGCGGCGCACGATCGGAATGACGACGGCGTCCTGGATCAGCAGATCGTTCATCTGGATGTAGATCGCCGCGCGCTTGATCGGATCGAGCTCGACCTCGGCGCGGCGGAAGAGCCGGTCGTACGTGTCGCTGCGCCACCGCGCCTCGTTCGCCCCCTGCCAGCGGTTCGCCTTCGAGGCGACTTCCCACGACACGAAGCTTTCCATGAGCTGCGTCGGATCCGGCGTCGATCGGAATGCCGCGTACATCTGCAGGTCCGCGTGGAAGTGCGCCGCGGTGTCCGCGTTGCCGGGGTCGGAGCCGAAGAACACGCTCGCCGGCACGGACTTGATCTCGAGCGCGATGCCCGCGCGCTCGGCCGCGCGCTTCATGATGGCCGCGGTCTTCTCGCGCGGCGCGTTCGCCGACGTCTGCAGCACGAGCCGTAGCGGGCGGCCGCCCCGGGCGCGAACGCCGTCGGCGCCGCGCGCCCAGCCGTGGCTCTCGAGCAGCGCGGCGGCCTTCTCGGGATTGAACTCCCAGCTCACGCCTCTCGAGTCGTACATCGCGGGCCCGTTGAGGAAGTTGCCGGCCGGACGCGCCGCGCGACCGTAGATCTGCTCGGCGATCCCGGCCCGGTCGATCAGCAGGCTGAGCGCGCGGCGGACGGTGACGTCGGTCAGCACGGGATGCGTCGTCTTCACGCTCGAGCGCTCGCCGTCGACTTCGACGGACGGATCCGTCTGGTTGCAGATCATGTACTCGATCGTCCCGCCGAACGCGAACCGCACCGTGCCTTTGCCCTGCCGTTCGAGGCGCTTGAGGATGTCGTCTTCGACCTGCAGGTTCGTCGCGTAGTCGAACTCGCCGGTCTGCAGGACGGCCCGCGCGGCCGAGACGGCGTCGCCGCCGCCCTTCACCTCGAGCGTCGAGAACACCGGCTGGCCGGTGAGGTGGTACTTGAAGTTGCGCTCCGCCTGCAGGAGCTCGCCCGGCTGAAATGCCAGACAGCGATACGGCCCCGTGCCGACCGGCTTCAGATTCGCCGGCGCCTCGCGCGCGCGGTTGCCGCGATATGCGCCGAACACGTGGCGCGGGATCAGCAGCGTGCGGAACGGATGGTCCCAGGCCGCCGTCGGCTGCCGGAAGAACACCTTCAGCGTGCGCGCGTCGAGCAGCTCCATGCGCTGCACGTTGCGGAAGTCCGGCACCGACGACGCGGCGGCGCGATCGGAGGCGTATTCCCAGTTGAAGATGACGTCGTCGGCCGTGAACGGACGGCCGTCGTGCCAGACGACGTTCGGCTTCAGGCGGATGCGGGCGGACAGGCCGTCGGGCGAGACGTCGCCGGTCTCGACGCTCGGCACCTCGGCCGCGAGCACGGGCACGAGCTCGCCGTCGGCGTTCCGGTCGAGGAGCGGCTCGTAGAAGATGCGGCACGCTTCGAGGTCCTTCAGACCGAGGCTGAAGAACGGATTGAGCGCGGTCGGGCCCTGCCACGAAATGATGCGCAGCTGGCCCGGGGTCGCCGCCAGCGCCGGCCGCCGCGACGGCACCATGGCGGCCGCCATCGACGTCGGCAGGCCGAGTCCGGCCATCAGCCCCATGAACCGCCGGCGACTCAGACGTCCGGCGTCGACTTCGCGTACGAGATGACGGAGCGCGGGTTCGTCCATGGCGGGACCTCGTTCCCGTAAGCGCGTATGATCGCAGAAGACGGACCCGAGCCGCACGGGAACGAAACCGCCCTCCGGAGAAGCAGTGACCGCCATGAGCGACGAGCACGAGACCCCCACGGAAGATTTCGCCGCAATGTTCGCGCGCCACGAGAAGGCGCGCTCGTTACAGGTCGGTCAGGTCGTCAAGGGGCGCGTCATTCACATCGGCGCGGAAAGCCTGTTCGTCGACGTCGGCGGCAAGGGCGAGGCGCACATCGACCGCGCCGAGCTGACGGACGAGGACGGCCGGCTGCGCGTCGCCGTCGGCGACGAGATCGAAGCCACCGTCGTCTCGACCCGCGACGAGATCCGCCTGTCGTTCAAGGTGCGCCAGGGCGCGCAGGCACGCGAAGCGCTCGCGATGGCCGCCGACACCGGCGTGCCGGTCGAAGGCAAGGTCGCCGCCGTCATCAAGGGCGGCTACGAGGTGACCGTCGCCGGGCTGCGCGCGTTCTGTCCGTTCTCGCAGATGGACCTGCGGCGCGTGGACAACCCGGACGACTACGTCGGGCGCGTCCTCGAGTTCCGCATCGCGCGCTACAGCGAAGGCGGCCGCAACATCGTGCTCTCGCGCCGCCAGCTCCTCGAGGAGCACGCGGCGAAGAACGCCGAGGAGACGCGGAAGAAGATCCTGCCGAACGCCGTGCTGCCGGGGACGATCGTGTCGCTCGCCGACTTCGGCGCGTTCGTCGATCTCGGTGGCGTCCAGGGACTCGTGCCGCTGTCCGAGCTGTCGCATTCACGCGTGGGCCGGCCGACCGACCGGCTGCGCGTCGGCGACGCCGTGACCGTGAAGGTGCTTCGCATCGACGACGAGAAGGGCAAGATCACGCTCAGCCTGAAGGCGCTCGAGGACGATCCGTGGGCCACGGTGCCGGCGCATCTGCGTGAACGTCAGGTGGTCCGCGGCCGCGCCGTCCGCGCCACCGACTTCGGCCTCTTCGTCGAGCTGCTGCCCGGCGTGGACGGCCTGCTCCACGCGTCCGAGATCCCGCGGCACCGGCAGGGCGCGCTGCGTGAAGCCGCCCAGAACATGGCCGAAGTCACGGTCATGATCACGAGCCTCGATCGTCAGAAGCGGCGCATCGGCCTGGCCCTCGCGCCGGACGACGCCGCGCCGGGCGAGCAGGTGGAATCCCAGGTGAGCGTCGGCGCGGTGCTCACCGGCCCCGTGGAGCGCATCGAGCCGTTCGGCGTCTTCGTGCGTCTCGGTCCCGGTCAGACGGGGCTCGTGCCGATGGCCGAGCTCGGCACGTCACGCGGCACCGACGTGCAGAAAGCGTTTCCCGTGGGCAGCGAGCTCAAGGTCCTCGTGCTCGCCATCGAAGAAGGCGGGCGGCGCATCCGGCTGTCGCACAGCCAGGCGCTCGCGCGCGAAGAGCGCGCGGAGTCGCAGGCCTACATGCGGGAGAGCGGCGGCGGCCAGGGCGGCGGGTTCGGGATGACGCTCGGCGAAGCGCTCAAGCGCGCGCGAAAACCGTAGCCGCGCTCACCCCGCCTGCGCGGGCGCCGCGGCGCCGACGGGCGCCGTCGCCGTGCGCGGCCGTCCCGGCAGCAGCGTGACGAAGAACGTCGTGCACGCCGCGATGGCGGCCATCGCCACGAGCAGCGTGCCGAACCCGGCCGCCTTCACCGTCGGTCCGAGCAGATAGACGGCGGTCGAGCTCACCCCGAACGCGATCGCCAGCCGGATCCCCGCCACGCGCGACCGCATGCGGTCGTCGACGTACTGCACGATCATCGCGTCGACGAACGGGATGGCGCCGAACACGAAGATCATGAAGACGAGCACGACCGCGTACGCCGTCCAGCCCTGCGCGTACGCCGCGACGAGGAACAGCGGCACGGGCGCGGCGGCGATCGGGAGGTAGATGCGCTTCAACGGGAAGCGATCGATCAGCTTGCCGACGACGAGCTGCGCGAGCGACGCGACCGCGTAGACCGCGGCGAGCAGCGTGCCAAGCACCGCGGGATCGTCGATGAGGCCGCGCATCCGCTCGGTGAGGAACTGCCCGTTGCCGTTGGTCGTGAAGTTGAAGATGAGGCTGCTCGACACCGACGTGAGCGTCATGATCGCGACGGCGCGCGCCATCACCGACCGCGGCAGCTCCGCCTGTGACTTCGGCCGCTTCGCCGGCGCGGTCGTCTCCTTCGGCACGAGCACGAAGAACAGCGCGGCGCAGACGAGCGCCAGCACGCCCGGCACCGCGAACGCCATGCGCCAGCCGAAGTGCTTCACGAGGAATCCGGTGAGGATCGCCGCGACGGCGATGCCGAGATTGCCGGCGAGGCCGTTCACGCCGATCGCGAAGCCCGGCCGCGCGGCCCCCTGCACCAGCATCGGAATGCCGACCGGGTGATAGATCGACGCGAACACGCCCATCAGCGTCAGCGACGCCGCGAGCGACCAGGCGCCGGTCGCCGTCGCGATGAGCAGGCCGGACAGTCCCATGCCGAGGAAGAACACGACCATCATGGCGCGCCGGCCCCACAGGTCACCGAGGCGGCCGGCCGGGAACGAGCCGAGACCGAACAGGGCGAAGGCGCCGACCGTGTACGGCATCAGGTCCTGCCAGACCATGCCCCAGTCCGACGCGATCGCCGCGACGGCGGTCGCGAAGATCAGCAGGAACAGATGGTCCATGGCATGACCGACGTTCAGCAGCAGCGCGGTCGGGTTCACCTTCGCCATGTCGCTCCTAGAATCCCATCTTCTTCTTCATCTCCTGGTCGACCCAGATCCGCGCGTAGATCGGGCCCGGACGCACCGCGCCGGCCCGCAGCTCGCCATTGTAGTTCTGGACCCACGGCCACCACGCGGTGAAGACGTACGGCGTCGGCAGCCAGACGTACGGGGCCTTGTCGAGGATCTCCACCGTCATCTCGCGCAGCATCTGCTGGCGCTTGGTCTCGTCGCGCGACGTACGTATGCATGCTCGCGGCGATACTGACCGGGTGCGTCGCGCGGGTCAAGCGTCGGCGGCTGCCCCGGCGCGTCGGAGCGTCAACGTCTGGGACGTTGACGCGTGCTGCGTGGGCCGATCAGCTCTTGAGTCGCGGCAGGAGCGTTGCCGCCGCTTCGTCGACCTGCGCGAGCTGATCGCCGCCCGCGAAGCGCAGCGCGAGATGCCGCGCGCCGGCGTCGATCCAGCGCTGGAGCCACTCGACGCAGCCTTCGATCGGCCCCGCGTACGTCGCCTGCCGCTTCATGATCGCGGCCGCCGGCGCGGCGTAATACGTCTCGAGGAAGCTCGCGAGCCGCTGCTCGGCCGCCGCGCGGTTCGCGTCGAGCGCGAGCGTCACGTAGGCCGCGCCGCCGACGGCGTCCGCCGGGCGACCGGCCGCGCGTGCGGCGGCCTGGATCGACGGGAAGTGCTCGGCGAAGAACTCGACGCTCGGACCGGTCGGGAACCACGCGTCGAAGCGCGCGGCCTCGCGAAACGCCGTCGGTCCGCTGCCACCGATCCAGATCGGCGGGCCGCCGCGCCGGTGCGGCTTCGGCTCCATCGTCAGGTCGTCGATCGTGAAGTGCTTGCCGGTGAAGCTCACGTGATCGCGCGTCCAGAGCGCGCGACAGATGTCGAGCGTCTCGAGAAACCGCCCGACGCGCCGCTCGAACGGCACGCCGGCGGCGGCGAACTCCTTGCGGATGGCCGGCGTGTCCGCGGCGATGCCGACGCCGAGAATCACGCGGCCTTCGGCGACGCGGTCCAGCGTGCCGACGACGTGCGCGAGCACCACGGGATTGCGGAGCACGGGGAGCAGCACGCCCGTCCCGATCCGCACGCGTCGCGTGCGCGCGGCAACCGCGGC
>Ga0209514_10008673_pt1 | contig 11462 bp, 9 predicted proteins | sample Subgrocontami58m_FD_187452 | JGI IMG/M metagenome (GOLD analysis project Ga0209514, IMG submission 187452) | Subsurface groundwater microbial communities from S. Glens Falls, New York, USA - GMW37 contaminated, 5.8 m (SPAdes) (version 3) | ecosystem: Environmental > Aquatic > Deep subsurface >...
CATTGATGGACTGCCTGAACGGCCTGCCGGCCGGCGCGATCGTGCTGCTGCACGCCTGCTGCCACAACCCCACCGGCGTGGACCTCGTGCCCGACCAGTGGGAGGCGATCATCGAGACTGTGAACAAGCGCGGGCTCATGCCTTTCCTCGACCTCGCCTACCAGGGTCTGGGCGACGGCCTGGATCCCGACGCCGCGGCGGTGCGCCTGTTCGCCAAGGCCGGCGGACCGGCGTTCGTCTCGAGCTCGTTCTCGAAGACCTTCTCGCTCTACGGAGAGCGCGTCGGCGGGCTGTCCGTCGTCACGGGCACGACCGACCAGGCCGCGCGCGTGCTCTCGCAGGTCAAGCGCCTGGTGCGCAGCAACTACTCCAACCCGCCGACGCACGGCGGGCAGATCGTCGCGACCGTGCTCGCCGCGCCCGAGACACGCGCGCTGTGGGAGCAGGAGCTCGGGCACATGCGCGAGCGCATCCGCGTGGTGCGGCAGCAGTTGGTGGAAAAGCTGCATGCGAAAGCGCCCAAGGCGGATTTCAGCTTCGTCATCCGCCAGCGCGGCATGTTCTCCTACTCGGGGCTCTCCAAGCAGCAGGTGAACCGGCTGCGCGAGGAGTTCTCGATCTACGCCATCGACACGGGGCGCATCTGCGTCGCCGCGATCAACTCGAAGAACATCGATTACGTCGCGGATGCGATTGCGAAGGTTATTTCGTGATTTGACGCGTTTTGCACGTGCATTCCCGCGTTGACCGGGGCGCGCCGAGGACTTAAAATCGCGCCTCTCCCAAATCCCCGATAGCTCAGCTGGTAGAGCGACGGACTGTTAATCCGCAGGTCCCAGGTTCGAGCCCTGGTCGGGGAGCCACCGGTCTGCAGTTCAATCCCTCGCCGGGAGCTCGTCTGGCAGCCGCATGCCGGCCGCGCAGTCGTCACTTCCTCAGGAACAGGTTGTTCCAGATCCTTTCCCACTTGTCGTTTTCGTCGAGCTCGACCGCGGGATCCATCATCGTGTAATCGAAGTTGCCGAGGTTGGTCTTCACCTTCAGGCTCGCAGGCGGACGGCCGAGCGAATTGAAGAGTTCCTGGCCTTCCGGCGACAGGACAAAGTCGGCAAACAGCAGTGCCGCGTGCGGATGGGGTGCGTTTTTCGCGAGACCTATGCCCAGCGACTGGCCAACTACCGGCTCGATCGGTATCCAATCGATGGGCGCGCCAGTGCGCTTGCTGGACTCGGCGCCGCTGCTGTAGACGGTGAGCCCGACCGGCACTTCCCCCGCGACCACCAGCTTGGTGAGCAGCGTGTGGCCGGTTCGCACATCGGGCTTCATCTCGGCCAGCCTGTTGAAGAATCCCATGCCCCGATCCTGACCCCAGATCCTGACGATTCCCGCGAGCCAAACAATATCGCTCGCCTCGATGCCGATCCTGCCCTTCCACTTCGGATCGAGGAACCCCTCGTAGGTCCTGGGCAATTCCTCCTTGCGCACGAGCTTGGTGTTGAAGGCCACTCCGAGATAGGACAGGCGGTCCGGAAACCACGCGCGGTGAGAGGGGATGGCGGCCGGGGTCAGGTCGGCGAGATGGGGACTGTAGAATTCCGCGAAGATCTTCTCGCGCGTCATCTTTTCCAGGTCTGTCCCTATCGTCTCGACGGCATCTACAATGAAACGCCTGGCCCGCGCTTCGGCAATGGTCCGCTGCGTGACCCTTTCGCTGTTCGATCGCCAGAGGTCGACCTTGATACCGTACTTCTTCTCGAACGCGTGTGTCAGCGGAATCGACTCGCTCGGAGCGAGCGAGGTGTAAAGGGCGATGACGCCCTCCTGCCGGGCCTTCTCCAGCAGACGCTGGTCCCGGTCGGCGCCGCGATACATGTACGCGATCTCGTTTCCCGGATTGGCCGTCTGCGCATCGGCAAGCGATGCGACACATAGCGCAAGAAACGCCGTCCCCAGAAGCTTCACCATATCGATATCCTCGCCTTGCACAGCGTGATTTCTAGTCGGCCCGGATATTCGCGGCCTTCACCACGGGGCCGTACCTGGCGATCTCGTTCCTGATCGTCCGGGCGAGCTGCTCGGAGGTATCGCCCACCGGCTCGACGCCCATCGCGGCCAGCTTTTCGCGGATGTCCGGCAGCTTCACGATGCGCATCACCTCGTTGGTCAGCTTTGCGGCGATGTCGCCGGGCGTTCCGGCAGGCGCGAACGCTCCGATCCAGAGGTTCATCTCGTAGCCCGGCACCCCCGACTCGGAAAGGGTCGGAATATCGGGCGCCGGCGCCGCGCGCGTCGCCGAGGTCACCGCAAGGCCCTTCAGCTGCTTTGCCTTCACGTGCGGCAGCGCCGGCGGGCTGTCGACGATGGTCATCTGCACGTCCCCGGAGATCACGGCATTGATCGCCTGAACGCTGCCCTTGTAGGGAATGTGCCTGATGTCGGTTCCGCTCATCTGCTTGAACATCTCGGTGGCAACCTGGAACGCGGTCGAGCCGGCGCTGTAGTTGAGCTTGCCGGGATTGGTCTTCGCATAGGCGATCAGCTCCTGCACCGAATTCACCGGCAGCGACGGATTCACGGCGAGCACCAGCGGGAACTTGCCGATCATGCTGACGGCAACGAAGTCCCTCAGGGAATCGTAGGGCAGCTTCGAATACAGGACGGGATTCACCGACATGCCGCCGGTCGCGTTCACGAGCAGCGTGTAGCCGTCGGGCGCGCTCTTCGCCACGAACTCGGTGGCGATGATCGAATTCGCGCCCGGCTTGTTGTCGATCACCACCGGCTGTCCCCAGGCTTCCTGCATCTTCGCGCCCACCAGCCGCGCGACGATGTCGTTGCCTCCGCCGGGCGGAAAGCCCACCACGATCCGGATCGGTTTCCACGGATACCCCTGAGCCGACGCCGTCAAGGCCGCTGCGCATAGCGCGATCAGCGCCAGAATCCTCTCCGCTCTCATGTTCTCTCCTCCTCCTCTTGCGGGCAGTCGACAGAATGCGCGCCAAACCGGTCGGGATCAAGCGCCGGACCGACTGTCCTGTTTTTCGCCTTCGCGCATCCCGTGGCCAGGAACGAACCAGCTCGCCGCAACCGTCATGACGGCGAACACGACGACCGCCCAGAACACGATGTGCAGCCCGGCTGACAGGCCCGAATGCAGCTCGCCCAGCGGCGCCGCGCCGCCGAGGATGTCCCGGACGCCTTCGCGCAGGGGCAATGCGCCGGCACGGCCTGCGGCCGATTCCTGGCGCAGCACGAAATTGAGCGCGCCGCCGAACACCGCCGCGCCGAGCGTGTTGCCGAGTATGCGCATCAGCATGTTCGACGCCGTCGCGACGCCGCGCCGCGCCCAGCCGACGCTCGTCTGGATCGAAACGATGAACGTCGTGTTCAGCACGCCCAGTCCCGCGCCCATGACGAACGAGCCCAGCCCCGCGACGAAGGGCCCGCGCTCCGCGCCCAGCGCGATGATGAGGCTGCCGGTGAGGACCGCAGAACCGCCGATTCGGGCCAGCCGCCGCGTGCCCGCGCGCAACAACAGGTGCCCCGTCGTCACCGAGGCGATCGGCCAGCCCACCGACATGGCGCACACCGTGAAGCCGGCCACCAGCGCCGATTCGCCGAGCACGCCCTGGACGAACGGGGGCAGGAAGCTGATGACGCCGATCATCGCGATGCCTGAGCAGAGCGTCGCCGCGTTCGCCAGTGCGATCAGGCGGTCCTTCCAGAGTTCCAGGTGCATGATGGGATCGGGGGCGCGCCGCTCCTGGCGCACGAAGAGCCACAGGACCGCCGCGGCGAACGCCAGCAGGGACAAGGCTGCGGCGATTCCCCAGTGCCCGCCCTGCGTGAGCGCGAGCATCAGCGCCACGAGGCCCGCCAGAATCAGTGCCGCGCCGGCAAAGTCGATGGAGGGCTTCTTCCGCTCGACCTCCTCGTGCAGATACAGGCCAGCCAGGGCGATGGTGACGACGCCGAAGGGAACGTTCGCCCAGAAGACCCACGCCCAGCTCGCGTACTGCACGATCAACGCCCCGGCGAGCGGCCCGACGATCGCCGAGATGCCCCACACGCTCGATATGTATCCCTGGACGCGCCCGCGTTCCTCCAGCGTGTACAGATCGCCGATCAGCGTCGTCGCAAGCGGCTGTACTGCGCCCGCACCGATGCCCTGTACGAACCGGAAAGCGACCAGCGCCGGCATCGACCACGCCAATCCGCACAGCATCGATCCGGCGAGAAAGATCAGGATTCCGGCGATGAAGACGTGCTTGCGTCCGAACAGGTCCGAGAGCTTGCCGTAGATGGGTATCGTCACCGCCTGCATCAGCAGGAACGCTGAGAACACCCAGCTGTAGAGCGCCATGCCGCCGAGCTTCGCCGCAATGGTCGGCATCGCGGTGGCCACGATGGTCGCCTCGATCGCGGCCATGAACATCGCCATGATGAGGGCGGCGAGAACGAGTGGCCGGTGCGTCTTTCTGCGATGCGTGGCGGATATCATGTCGGGTTCGGATTCGACAATATACAATCAATTGACTTGAAGGCGACGACGTGCCATGCGTGCAGGAATTCTAGCGCCCGATTCAAGACCGCCCGGCCGCCTCGCGCAAGTGCTCGCGCTGGGCTGCACGCAGACCCTCGCGTGGGGCTCCTCGACCTACCTGCCCGCGATACTCGCGCAGCCGATCGCGCTCGACCTGGACATCTCCCGCTCCAGCGTGTTCGGAGCGTTCTCGGTGTCGCTCGTGGTGATGGCGCTGGCCGGGCCGGCGGTCGGACGGGCGATCGACCGCCACGGCGGCCGCGGCGTGCTCGCGCTGTCCAACGTCGTGCTCGCCGCCGGCCTGGTGCTGCTCGGCCTGGCGTCGAACGCGGCGCTGCTGTTCGCCGCCTGGTGCGTGCTCGGAGCCGGCATGGCGATGGGACTCTACGACGCGGCCTTCGCGACGCTGGTTCGACTGCACGCCCACGCCGCCAGGGACCCCATCACCGGAATCACGCTCATCGCCGGGTTCGCGAGCACCGTGGGCTGGCCGCTGACGGCTTATCTCGCGCAGCACTTCGGCTGGCGCGCAAGCTGCTTCGCCTGGGCGGCGATGCACCTGTGCATCGCGCTGCCCGTCAACCTGATCTTCGTTCCATCCCTCCCGCGCAGGGCGCCGCAGCCCGACGCTGCCGCGCCGGACGTCCCGCCTGGGCAGGAACCTGCGCCGGCTCCGCAACGCATGCGCCGCGGTGAACGCCGCGCGTTCGTGCTGCTCGCGGTGTTCGCCGCATTCACCGCCTTCGTCACCTCGGCCATGGCCGCGCATCTGCCGGGCCTGCTGCTCGCAGCGGGCGCCAGCGCGGCGACCGCGTTGACCGCCTCGACGCTGCTCGGGCCCGCGCAGGTGGCCGCGCGTCTGTCCGAGTTCATGGCGGCGCGGCGCTTTCGCTTCCACCCGCTGCTCAGCGCCCGACTCGCCACCGCGCTGCACCCGGCCGGCGCGCTGGTGGTGGGGATCTTCGGCGGGTTGCCCCTTGCGGCATCGGGCTTCGCGCTGCTGCACGGCGCCGGCAACGGCATGATCACCATCGCCAAGGGCACGCTGCCGCTCGCCATCTTCGGACCGGCGGGATACGGGTTTCGACTGGGCCTGCTCAACACGCTCGCCCGGGCGATGCAGGCGGTCGCGCCGTTTGCCTTCGGCGTGGTGCTGGAAGTGTACGGCGTGCGCGCAGCGATCGGCCTGTCCGCCGGGCTTTCGTTTATCGCGCTCGCTGCATTGCTGGTCCTGCGCGGGTAACGCAGCCTGCGGAGTTTCACTCGCCGGAAGTCCGGTCGGCGCTCAGAGCGAAACGGACCAACTCGACGACGTTCCGCACGCCAAGCTTCTCCATCAGCCGTGTCTTGTGGACCTCCACGGTGCGGTCGCTGATGCCGAGGATCCTGCCGATCTCCTTCGCATGAAGTCCCTTTGCGGCGTGTTCCATGACCTCGCGCTCGCGCGGGGTCAGCCTTGCGAGGCGCTCGGCGTCGCCGCGGCGCGCGTGGCTGCGACCGATGCGCCGCTCTTCGATCGCGAAAGCCCGCTCGATCGCGCTTCGCAGCTGCGCGTCCTCGAAGGGCTTCTCGAGGAAATCCACCGCCTGCGCCTGAAACGCCGTGCGTGCGGCCGGTACGTCGCCGTGCGCCGTGATGATGACGAGAGGGAGCGTGCTGCCGCGCGAGCGCAGCTCCGCCTGCAGCTCGGTGCCGCTCATTCCGGGAAGCCGCAGGTCCGCCACGACGCAACCGGCCCAATCGTCGCGGTAGCCTTCGAGAAACGACTCCGCGCTCGCGAACACCGCGGTGCGCCAGCCGATGAGGCCGAGCATGAGCGCGATCGAGTCCCTCACTGAGGGATCGTCGTCGACGATGAAGACGGTCAGGGATTGTGTACGCATGGAAGGATCAGATGAAATTCGCCGTGCCCGCTGCCGCGCGCCTCGAGCCGGCCTCCGTGAGCCTCGGCGATGGCGCGGCTGATCGCGAGTCCGAGGCCCATGCCGCTCGCCTTGTCCGATGAAAACGGCTCGAAAAGCCGCTCCAGCGCCGCCGCTGACATGCCCGGGCCGTTGTCGGTGACGATCAGGAGCACCTCGCTTGCATCGTAGCGCCGGGCATGTACCGTAACGAGCCCGCGTTTCGTGCCCGGCTCCCCGGTCCGCGTACCCAGCGCTTCGACGGCGTTGGCGACCAGGTTGCGCAGCACCAGCTCGATCTGCAATCGATCGACGAACAGATCCGGCAGTCCGCGCTCGGCCTCGACTTCGATCGCGATGTCCCGCGAACCGATCGCCTGCCGCCCGACCCGCCGCGAGAACGACAGCAGTGCGTCGATGGATACGGGCTCGAGTCGCGTCGTCCCGGCGCGAAAGAAGTCGCGCAGGCGCCGCACCACCTCACCGGCGCGCTGCGCCTCGCCCAGCATCTTTCCGATGACGTCGGAGAGCTGCTCCACGCCGGCGCCGCCACGGTCGAGCAGAAGCTGCGCCGAGCGCCCGTAGTTCGCGAGCGCGGTGAGCGGCTGGTTCACCTCGTGCGCGACGGCACCGGCCATTTCACCTGCCGCCGCGAGGCGCAAGGTCAGCTTCAGCGCGTCCGTGGCGCGCTCCCGCTCCTCGACCATCATCCCGAGGTACAGGGTCGTGACCGTGAGCGCAGCGACGAACGCCTGCAATTCCACCACCGGCAACGACGGCCCGATCTCCCCATGGATGCCGATGACCACCCCGATCTGGACGATGGCGCTGGCGACGACCGCGCCGATCAATCCGCTCCTCGCGGTGATCCAGATCAGCGGCAGGAAGAGAAGGTAGAAGTGTCTGGCGGCGTCGCCGCCGAGCCCTGCGAAGATCGCCCACAGCGTCGCGGCGAGGAACGCGACCTGAAGGACTGCCTCGGGCTTCAGCGCGAGACGAAGCAGGGTAGCGCGACGCCCGGCATCGGCGACGGCCAGCAGAAGGGGGGCCGTGACGAGAACGCCCACCGCGTCGCCGACCCAGAACCGAAGCCACGAATCGATGACCTCCGCCCCGGTCAGGAACCCGGCCGGCCAAAGCACGGCGATGAACGCTCCTCCGACCACAGCCGTACCGCCGACCACGATCAGCGTGAAGAACGTGAGCTGTCGCGTCGAATCCAGGCCGCACGACGGCTTCAGGACCCCGCGCAACAGCCACGCGATCGCTGCATAGCCGGAGGCGAGCGTCACCGCGGTCAGCAGCGTGATCTGGTAGCCACCCGGCGCGTTTCGCAATACCACGTCGCCCGCGACGATCGCTGCCAGAACCGCAGGCGCGTAGCGCAGCCCGCCCAGCAGCATCCATGCGATGGCGAGCGCCGGCTGCGGATTCCATGGCGTGATATTGAAGGGGCCCAGCGGGTATATGTAGCTCGCCCAGTCGAGCGCCACGTAACATGGCGCGAATATCGCCGTATCGCGGACATACTTGAGGGCACTCATCGCGCGCACCATTTCCCATCTTGTGCGCGGCGCAGCCTGCTGACAAGTAAGCGGACTTGCTTACGCACCCTTGCGACTGCCGCGCGCCCCGCGCGACCGATACCCTGAGGCAGATTTCCCGCATGGGAGACGCATCGTGAACGCAATCTCATCCGTCACCGCCCTCGAAGCCGTCGGTGCGCTGTTGTTCATGCTCGCCGTGCTGCATACGTTTTCCACCCGCTACTTCGAGCACCTCGCGCACACTCAGCCCGCCCATTCGGGCCTGTGGCATCTGTTCGGCGAGGTGGAGACGGTGTTCGGCTTCTGGGCGCTGCTGCTGCTCGCTTTCATGGCCTTCGCCCAGGGCTGGACGGCGGCGTCGCAGTACCTCGATTCGCGGCAATTCGTCGAGCCGATGTTCGTGTTCGTCATCATGGTCATCGCGGCGAGCCGGCCGGTCATGCAGCTTGCCACCGACGCCGTGGCGCTGGTGGCGCGCGCCGTTCCGCTGCAGCGGTCCGCGGCAACCTACTTCCTCAGTCTGTCGCTCGTCCCACTGCTCGGATCGCTGATCACGGAGCCCGCAGCCATGACGCTTGCCGCATTGATGCTTCGTGACCTCGTCTTCTCGCGGGGCGTGCCGGCGCGTTTCAAGTATGCCACCGTCGGCGTGCTCTTCGTCAACGTTTCCATCGGCGGGACCCTGACCAATTTCGCGGCTCCGCCCGTGCTGATGGTCGCCGCCAAGTGGGACTGGAGCAGTGCCTACATATTCTCCGCGATTGGATGGAAGGCGACAGTCGCCGTCATCGTCAATGCACTCGCGCTCACCCTGCCGTACCGGCGCGTTCTGGCGGAACGCGCGCAGGTCGGCGCGTCGCGCGCCCGCGCCAGGGTTCCGGCCGCGTTCGTCGCGGTCAACCTCGGGCTGCTGGCGGGCGTGGTTGCCACCAACCACGACCCCGAAGTCTTCATGGGGCTGTTCCTGATCTTTCTCGGCCTGGCGGAAGCCTACAGGCGCCATCACGACCGCCTGATCCTGCGCGAGGGCCTGATGGTCGCATTCTTCCTCGCCGGGCTGGTCGTTCTCGGCGGGCAGCAGAAATGGTGGCTGCGGCAGGCGCTTGCGGGACTGGACGAATCGGCGCTCTTCTTCGGCGCCGCGGCGCTCACGGCAATCACCGACAACGCCGCACTGACCTACCTTGGCTCGCTGGTGGAAGGCGTTTCGAGGGACTTCCAGGTCGCACTCGTTGCGGGTGCGGTCGCAGGCGGCGGCCTCACCGTCATCGCCAACGCACCCAACCCGGCGGGTTTCGCGATTCTCAAGGACAGCTTCGACGACCACTCGATCAATCCCCTCGCGCTCCTCCTCGCGGCATTGCCGCCGACGCTGGTCGCGATCGCCTGCTTGTGGGGCATTCGCGGGCCGATCGAGGAGGTGTTCGACATCGGGCGATGGCAGCGGTGGTTCTCCGAGCTCGACCGCGCCTTCGCCTTCATGCTCATTCTGCCCTTCGTCGTCGCCGCGGTCGGACTCTGGGCCGAGTTGACGCTGCGCGCCGGACGATCGGGGCCGGACCGACGCCCGTGAATCGCGGCGAGGCTGCACGTCCGTTGCTCATGAGATTTCAGGCGGGCTTCCTGGGAAGCTTCTCCGGCCGGTCGGGGCCCCATACCCGGCTGTAGTAGGTGTCGGCCAGTTGCAGCGCGCCGACCGGATTGTGTGCGAGCACCCTGTCCTTCGTCACCAGCGTCGTCACCAGTCCTTTCGAGTGGCGGATGAACAGGCTGTCATGGCCCACGCAAAGGCCGACGATCACGTTGAGCTCGCAGCCGCAGCGGTTGAGCAGCTCGGCCTGCGCGATCGGGTTGCAGATGGGCTCGTAGGTTCCCGGACGTATCTTCTCCCCGTCCTTCAGGCCGATCTCCTCCTTGGCAATGCCGCCGTTCTTGCACGCAACCGAGGCCACCTCCAGACCGTGGCTCTCGAGGACCGCGCTGAACACGCGCGCCAGGTCGACGAAGCTGATGCACGTCGCGATGCCGACTTTGCGAAAACCCATTCGCTTGGCGAACTGGCAGATCTCCTCGACCCTCGACCACTTGCAGTAGCCTTCGCTCTCGACGAGGGCGGCGATCTTCGCGACGCGCATGGTGAATGGATCTTCCTGGTAGGCCCAGGCGCCGGCGATGCCGTCGGGATCGACTTTCGAGGGGCAGTACGCGGGCCCGCGATCCTCCCCTTCTCCGTCGCGGCACGCGCGCACCGTGTCCGGACAGTAGGCGCAGCCGGGAATCTCGTAGTCCATGAGACGCTCTCCAAGGTGATCGCGCTCCGGCATTCGCCGCGGCCGCGGCGGAACGCCTGCACCGGGCGCAACGGGAGCGACTCGCTGTCCCGCTCAGTATCGCGTGGCGCGAATGGCGCTGCACTGCGAAATATCACGCATTGCCGCCGTTCTCGGGGCATGCACGCCCCCATTTCGCGGCGCCTGCGGCTCAGCAGTTCGAATGCCGGGCCCGGGAGGTGTAGAATTTCTTCCCGGGCCCCTGCCGCTCCCCGAACGCTCCGGGGCCGAACTCGCGAGAGATGCATGCTTCGAATTCCGCGCCTTGTTTCCGTCGTCCTGCTGCTCGTTTTCGGCTGCGCGGAGGCGATCTCCTCGTTCGCCCAGACCGCCGCCACCCACCACCACGGCTTCGGCGGCGCCGAGCACTGGGCGAGAGTCTTCGACGACCCGGCGCGCGACGAATGGCAAAAGCCCCACGAGGTCATTCAGTCGCTCGCGCTCGCTCCGGATTCCGTCGTCGCCGATATCGGCTCCGGGACCGGCTATTTCTCGGTCCGCCTGGCGCATTTCGTGCCCAGGGGTCGCGTCTACGGCGTCGACATCGAAAAAGACATGGTGAAGTACCTCGCCGAGCGCGCCAAGCGCGAGGGCCTGGCCAATGTCACGTCGGTGCTCGGCAAGCCGGACGACCCGGGCCTTCCCGCACCGGTGGACCTCGTGCTGATGGTCGACGTCTATCACCACATCGACGACCGCGACCAATACTTCCGCAAGTTGCGCGGCTTCCTGAAGCCCGGCGGGCGCGTGGCGATCATTGATTTCAACGCGCGCTCGCAAAGCGGCCCGCCGAAGAGCCAGCGTATCGCCCCCGGCAAGGTGAAGGCGGAGCTCGGCGCAGCCGGCTACGCGTTCTCGAAGGAATTCGATTTCCTGCCGAACCAGTATTTCCTGGTCTTCCGGATCGGGAAGTCCTGACGACCGGCCATGAAGTTTCCCGGCGTACGGCTGATACTGATCGCGCTGGTCATGCTGGCGATCGCGGACGAGTCCGCCATCGCGCACGGCAGCCGCAGCAGTCACGGCGGCAAGAGCGGTCACTCCGGGCGCAGCCACCACCATGCCCGCATCGGAGTCGTCGTGGCCCCGCCGGTCTGGGGACCCTGGTATTCCCCCCCGTGGGGCTACACCTATTTCGTTC
>Ga0209514_10008675_pt1 | contig 11460 bp, 8 predicted proteins | sample Subgrocontami58m_FD_187452 | JGI IMG/M metagenome (GOLD analysis project Ga0209514, IMG submission 187452) | Subsurface groundwater microbial communities from S. Glens Falls, New York, USA - GMW37 contaminated, 5.8 m (SPAdes) (version 3) | ecosystem: Environmental > Aquatic > Deep subsurface >...
CGCGCAGAACCGCAGCACGAAGCCAATCCCGCCGGCTCGAAGCGACCTCAGCTCAGCGCCTACCGCTGAAGAAGCTGAGCGCGAGAATCCGAGCTAACGACCTCGACCGGGCTCTGTATGCCGCCGGTGAGCTCGACGCCGGCGGGATTATGGTGAACGACTCGATCGACTTTCGCGTGGACTTCATGCCATTCGGCGGCGCGCGCAAGGGGAGCATGGGCCGGGAGGGCGTTGCGCATTCGATGAGGGAGATGACCCACACGAAGGTCGTCTGCATCAAGCGCGGGGTAAACGGCGACCGACGAGCCATCGCCGACCGAAGAGCGCTCGCGTGACGTTCGATTCCGAACTCGAGCTCTTCGTCGAACAGATGAGACCAGAGCTCTCGGCCATCTTCCACGATCTCCACCAGCGCCCCGAGCTGGCTTTCGCCGAAGAGCTGACATCGGCGCTGGTGGCCGAGCGCCTGCGCTCGTGGGGTATCGAGACGCACGTGGGTCTCGCCCGCACGGGCGTCGTCGGCGTCGTGGGGAATGGCGACGGCCCGGCCATCGGGCTGCGCGCCGACATGGACGCGCTCCCGATCGCGGAGCCGCTGGATAGGAAGCCCCGCTCACTTCACGAGGGCGTTATGCACGCCTGCGGCCATGACGGCCACACGACGATGCTGCTCGGCGCAGCACGATGGTTTGCCGAGCTTCCGCCCTCGACCGGGCGCGTCTACTTCGTCTTCCAGCCCGCCGAGGAGAACGAGGGCGGCGGGCGCGCCCTCGTCGAGGAAGGACTGTTCGAGACGTTCCCGATGGATGTCATCTTCGGTCTCCACAACCTGCCCGGCATCGAGGCCGGCTCGTTCGTGACACGGACCGGAGCCATGCTCGCGGCTTTCGACACGTTCGAGCTCGTCGTGACGTCAACGGGGGGGCACGGATCAGCTCCCCACGACGGGAGGGGAGATCCGATCGTCGCCGCGGCTGCGTTGGTGTCTGCGCTGCAGTCGATCGTCAGCCGCGCCCTCGACCCGCACGACCCGGCGGTACTGAGCGTCTGCGAGCTCCATGGCGGCGATACGTGGAACGTCATCCCGTCTCGAGTTGAGCTGCGGGGCTCGGTTCGACGGTTCTCCGAGGACGTCCGGGTGATCGTGGAGCGCCGAATACGGGAGATGGCGAAAGGAATCGCGCAAGCGTTCGACGTGGACGTCGACGTCGTCTACTCGGTTCGCTACCCAACGACGGTGAACCAACCGCTCGCCACCAAGATCGCCTTGGAGGCTGCTTCGGCCACGGTGGGCCGCGACAGGGTCGACGCGGACTTCGGGCCACTGATGGGTTCGGAGGACTTCTCGTTCCTTCTCCAAGTGTGTGACGGGGCGTTCATGGGCCTGGGCATCGGTCATGACTCCGGCGCGCTTCATACGCCGGAGTACCTGTTCAACGAAGAGGTTCTGAGTACCGGGGTCAGCTACTGGGTGAGGGTGGCACGCCTCGCGATCGAGCGCCTACACAAGGAGACACGAGCAGCATGAGAGACGAAAAGCTCGAGATCGACGGCCTCACGATCCACTGTCGGGTGAGCCGAGGACAAGGACGGACCGTGCTCTTCGTCCACGGAAACTCGTCGTCCGGGAGGACATGGTCGAAGCAGCTCAGAGGCGTCCTCGGCGACCAGTTCAGGTGCGTGGCTATCGACCTCCCAGGCCATGGCGACTCGTCGCGCTGGGGCTCGATCGGCGACTACTCACTCCCGCGCTACGCTTCGGTTGTTCGGGCGGTGGCGAACTCGTTCGGCGGTGAAGGTGCCGCCGTCGTCGGCTGGAGCCTGGGCGGTCACGTCACGCTCGAGGTGGCTCCCTTGTTGCCGGAGGCCGCCGGCTTCCTGATCTTCGGCACGCCACCCGTCGGACGTCCCCCCGCCTTGGAAACCGCGTTTCTCCCTAACCCCGCCATGGCCATCGGATTGACCTCGGAGGTCGGCGAAGAGGACGCTCGTGCCTACGCAGCGTCATTCTTGGCTCCGGCATCCGGCCTGTCGCTCGAAGACTTCATCGAGGACATAATGCGCACTGACGGCGCCGCACGGAGCGGGCTGGGAGCGAGCATCCAGGCCGGGAACCACGCCGACGAGCTGGAGATCGTCCGGAGCCTGGATCGACCGCTGGCGATCGTGCACGGTCGGCACGAGCAGCTGGTGAGCCTGGACTACCTTCTGGGCATCGATGCGCCGACGATGTGGCGCGGGCAGGTTGCGGTGATCGAGGACGCCGGTCATGCGCCGCACCTGGAGAGTCCGGAAATCTTCAACGGACTGCTGGCCGACTTCCTCAGCGAGGTCTGAGGCCTCGTCCGCGAGTATCGGTTCCTTCCGATCCGATGGGCTGCCCTCGTGACGAACTCGACGTGATCATCCACAACGAAATTCCTGTCGATATCGGAGCGGGATCTTCGAGCGCGGCCATTGTCGCCGGCATCGCCGCAGGGCTATCAGCGCCTCTGGCCGGAGGTGCTAGCGCAGGCGCTCGACGAGCATGGCCATGCCCTGGCCGCCGCCGACGCACATCGTCTCGAGGCCGATCGTCCCGTCCAGCGTGTCGAGGTCGTTCAGCAGCGTGCAGAGGATCCGCGCGCCCGTCATGCCGTAGGGGTGGCCGAGCGCAATCGCGCCACCGTGCGGGTTCAGCTGCTCGCTGAAGGGGTCGATCCCGAGCTCGCGGCACACCGGCAGCACCTGCGCCGCGAAGGCCTCGTTCAGCTCTATGACGTCCACGCCCTCGATCGTCATCCCGGCCTGGGCCAGGACGCGCCGCACGGCCTCGATCGGGCCGACGCCCATGATGTCGGGTGAGATGCCGGAGACCGCGGTCGCGATGATCCGCGCCCGGGGCGCGACGCCCAGCTCGGCCGCCTTCGAACCGCTCATCACCACGACGGCGGCGGCGCCGTCGTTCAACGGGCACGCGTTCCCCGCCGTCACCTTCCCGCCCGGCTTGAAAGCCGCCTCGAGCAAGGCGAGCCGCTCCAGCGTCGAGTCGGCGCGCGGCCCGTCATCGGCAGCCACCACCGTCCCGTCGGCCTTCGTGTACGGCGTCAGCTCCCGCGCGAAGAAGCCCGACGCCTGGGCCGCGACGGCGCGCTCCTGCGAGCGCTGCGCGAACCGGTCCATGTCCTCCCGCGAGACGTCGAACTGCTCGGCGACGTTCTCCGCGGTCAACCCCATCGGGATGTACACATTGCCGAACGCCGCGCCCTCGCCGATCTGGCCGGGATGGAGCTCGTCGGTCGACTTCGGGTAGCCGTCCACCTGCGAGATCGACTCGACACCGGCCGAGACGTACACGTCGCCCTCCCCCGCCCGGATCGCGTGGAACGCCATCCGCGTCGTCTGCAGGCTCGAGGCGCAGAAGCGGTTCACGGTCGTCCCCGCGACCGCGTCCGGCAGCCCCGCGAGCAGCGCGGCGCGCCGGCCGAGGTTCATCCCCTGCTGCTCCTGCGGGAAGCCGCAGCCGGCCATCACGTCCACGATCTCGGCCGGGTCGAGCCCCGGCACCTGGGCGACGGCCTCGCGGATCGCGAACGCGAGCAGGTCGTCGGGGCGCACGTCGGCGAGCGAGCCCTTGCGGGCGCGGCCGATCGGGGTGCGGACGGCGGCGGCGATGACGGCTTCGGGCATCCCTCTCCTCCTTCGAGAACGCGACGGGGCCGGCGAGTGCCGGCCCCGTCATTCAAGCTGAACGGCAGGCCGTCTAGGGCCGGCTCTCGATCAGATCGCTGACTTCCTTCCAGGATCCGGTAACTCCGCCACCCCAGTTGATCAGCTTGTTCTGGCTGATCAGGAACCGGTCGGTCGAGCTGGTCTTCGTCTTCACGCCCGCCAGCAGGAACCGGTTGTCCGAGTTCATCGACGTGAGCGCGGCCATCAGCGACGCGCGCGTCGGGTTCTTGCCGGCCTTGTAGAGCGCCTGGACGAACGTCTCGGCCTTGGCGAACCCGTACACATTGAGCTGGTCGGTCGGGCTCGCACTCGGAGCGTACTTGGCCAGCAGCGCCTTGTACTCCTTGATCGCGGCGTCGTTCGCATACGCGGGGCTCGCCGGGTCCTTGAGGTACGTGACGCTGAGCGCGTTGTTGACGAGGTCGCCCGCGGACTTGGCCGCCGTCGCCATGAACGCCTGCGTCGCGGAGACCGAGTTCACATAGATCACGCCTGGAGCCCAGCCCAGCGCCTTGGCGTAGGCGAACGTCTGGATCGTTCCCTTCGGCGTCACGAAGATGACGAGCGTGTCGGCCCCGGAGGCCTTCAGCTTCGCCACCTCGGCTGCCGGCGTCGGAGACGTGACCTCGAACGGGACCTCGGCGACGATCTGCGACAGGCGCTTGCTGCCGAGACCCTGCTTGAAGCCCGTCAGGTAGTCCTTGCCGTAGCTGTCGTTCTGGTAGATGACGCCGACCTTCGCCGTCGGGCCGAACTTGGCGATGTTCTGGCCGTAGATGCGGCCCTCGCCGATGTAGTCCGGCTGCCAGCCGATCGACCACGGGTACTTCTTGAAGTTCGTCCCCCACTCGCTCGCGCCCGAGGAGTTGAGGATGTGCGGCACCTTGTTCGAGTTGAGGTACGGCTGGATCGCCTCGTTCACCTCGGTGCCGAGGCTGCCGACCACGGCGAAGACCTTGTCCTCCTCGACGAGCTTGCGCGTCAGCTGGACGCTGTTCGCCGGGTTGTAGCCGTCGTCGTAGTACTTGAAGACGATCTGGCGCCCGTAGACGCCGCGCTTCCCGTCGGGACCGCGGCGGGCGTTGATGTAGCTGAAGTACGCCTTCATGGCGCCGGGGATCGGCGCGTAGCCGGACGCCGGGCCGGTGAGCGGGAACGTGCCGCCGATCGTGATGGACGTCGGCTTCACCCCCGGGTCAGCCGCGGTGCCGCCGGCGGCACCGAAGGCGCCCGGAATGCTGACGAGGAGCACGCCACAGATGGCGAGCCCCAGAAGAGAGACCCTACGCATGAACACTCCTTGTTGGGTGGACCGCAAGCCGCGGCTGAGACTACAGCTACAGACGGCAAAAGCCAACGTTTGATGGCTCAAGCGGAGCGCCGACCGAGGCCGAGCTCGCCGGCCAGGGCCTCCGCCTCGGCCAGGACCTCGTCCACCGCGGCCAGCCCGTCCGCCCACAGCGCCGGATCCGCGAGGTCGAGCCCGACGAGCGCCGCCAGCTCCTCCGGCGGCCGCGAGCCGCCCGCGCGCAGCAGGTCGAAGTAGGGCTCGACCATGGCGTCGCCCTCCCGCTCGTAGCGGCGGAAGATGGCGAGCGAGAAGAGGTAGCCGTAGGCGTACGCGTACACGTACCCGGGCGAGGCCACGAAGTGCGGGACGTAGCTCCACCAGCGCTCGTAGCCCTCCGAGAGCTCGACCGGCTCGCCGAGCATCGCCGCCTGCGTCTCCAGGAACAGCTCGCCGATCCGGTCCGGCGAGAGCTCACCCTCGCCGCGGCGCGCGCTGTGGAGGGCGTCCTCGAGGCGGTTGAAGGCGATCTGGCGGAAGACCGTGGCGATCGCGTCCTCGAGCCTGCCGGTGAGCAGGTCGAGACGGCGGCGCGGATCGTCCTCGCGCGCGGTCAGCGCCTTGAACGTGAGCGCCTCGCCGAAGACCGACGCCGTCTCGGCCAGCGTCAGCGGCGTCCCGGCGTTGTACAGCCCGAGCGGCTGCGCGAGCACGCCGTGCAGGCCGTGTCCGAGCTCGTGCGCGAGCGTCAGCACGGAGCGACGGTCGCCGGTGTAGTTCATCAGCACGTACGGGTGGACGCCGGGCACCGTCGTCGCACAGAAGGCGCCGATCTGCTTGTCCGGACGGATCGGCGCGTCGATCCAGCTCCGGCCCCAGAAGCCGGAGACGATCCGGCCGGCCTCGGGCGCGAAGTCCGCGTAGGCGCCGAGGACGAGCTCGCGCGCCTCCTCCCACGACGTGAAGCTCTCCGTGGTCGAGATCGGCGCCGCCCGGTCATAGTCGGCGAGCTTCGGCAGGCCGAGGACGTCCGCCTTCAGGCGGTAGTAGCGCTGCGGGATGTCGTAGCGGGAGACGACCGCGGCGACGAGCGCCTCGACGGTCTCGTCCGGAGCCTCGTTCGCGAGGTTGCGCGCGGCGAGCCAGTGCGGGTAGCCGCGCAGGCGGTCGTCGGTCGCCTTGTCGAGCAGCATCGCGTTGAAGACGAACGTGCGCGTGCGCAGGCCGGGCGCGAGACTCTCGGTGATCCCGGCGGCCGCGGCCGCGCGCGTGTCCCGGTCGGCGCTCTGGAGCTGCGCGAGCGCCCGCTCGAGGCCCGACTCCTCGCCGTCGATCGTGACGCGGATCCCCGACAGCAGCTCGCTGTAGAGGCGCGACCAGGCGGTCATCCCCGTCACGGCCTTCTCCGTCAGGATCTTCTCCTCCGGCTCGCTCAGGAGGTGCGGCCGGTAGCGCCGGATCGCGCGCAGATAGTGATCCCAGCGCGCGAGCGCGGGATCGGCGAGCAGCTCCTCGACGCGCTCGTCGTCGAGCGCCGCCCATTCGAGCCGGGCGAAGAGGAGCTTCGTCTCGTTCGCCGCCACGAGCTCCTGGATCCGTGCGAGCAGCGCGCCGCGCGCGGGATCGGCGGTGTCGGTCGAGAAGCTCAGGTGTGCGAAGGTGCGTGCGCGCGTGACCGCCGAGTCGATCCGCTCCCGCTCGACGACGGCCTCGGCGATCTCGGCGGCGGAAAGCGAGGCGACGCGACCGTGATAGCGCTCGCGGAACGCGTCGGCGGAGCGGGCGACGTCGGCCAGCTCGGCCTCGAGCTTCGGATCGTCCGCCCCCGCGAAGAGGTCGGAGAGGTCCCAGGCGACGTCCTCGGCGCCGGTCGGGCGCTGCTCTGTTCCGGCCACGGGCGGCAGGCTACCGAAGGGCGGTGGGATCGGTGACCGGGGCCCGGCAGGCGAAGCGCTCGCACGCATAGACGGTGGGCTTCCCGGCGACGCGCGTCTTGCCCGCGAGGAGGGGAACCTCCGAGCCGCCCTCCGCGGAGACGGCGACCACCGTGCCCGGCTGCCAAGGTGCGAGCGCGGCGCGGGCGACGGGCGACGAGGGCGGCCCGAGGATCGCCAGCTCCCGAGGGGGCGCGAACCAGAGGTCGAGCGCGCAGAGCGCCCAGCCGAAGGCGCCCGGCGCTCGCTCGAGCGCCGGCGCGACGAGGCGGAAGACCGAGACGGCGTGCCGCTCCAGCTCGTCGTCGCCGTAGATGCGAGCCAACCGCAGCAGAACGTACGCGAGCATCGAGTTACCAGACGGCGTCGGGTTGTCGTCCAGGTCCTTTGCGCGGACGATTAGCGCCTCGCGCGAGCGAGGCGCTAGGAAGAAGCCGCCGCGCTCGCCGTCTACGAAGAGCTCGACCGCGAGCAGCGCGAGGCGGCGAGCCTCCTCGAGCCAGCGGGGGTCGCCGTCGTAGACGTGCAGGTCGAGCAGGCCGTTGGCGACGTTCGCATAGTCGTCGAGGAAGCCGTGCCCGCTCGTTCCTCCCTCGCGCCAGGAGCGGAGCAGACGGCCCTCGCCGTCGGAAAGCGGCCCCAGCAGGAACTCCGCGAGGCGGCGCGCAGCCGAGAGCCGGTCGTCGCGCTCGAGCCGGTAGCCCGCCTCGGCGAGCGCCGAGAGCAGGAGCCCGTTCCAGGAGGCGATCGCCTTGTCGTCGCGCGCCGGCTGCGGCCGCCGCTCGCGCCGGGCGAGCAGCGCCGCGCGCTCGTCGTCCGCCAGCTCGCCGCGCAGGACGAAGCGCCCGTCCTCGAACGGCTCGAGCAGCTCGGGTCGCTCGCGGCCGAGCGCCGCCGCGAGCTCCTCGTGCGTCCACGTGAAGGTCAGCCCCTCCACCCCGTCGGTGTCGGCGTCCTGTGCCGAGGCGAAGCCGCCCTCGGGCAGCGCCAGCTCGCGCAGGACGTAGTCGAGCGTCTCCTCGACGACCCTCCGCCACCGCTCCTCGCCGGTCGCCTGCCAGGCGTGGAGGTACGCGGAGGCGAGCAGAGCGTTGTCGTAGAGCATCTTCTCGAAGTGCGGCACGAGCCAGCGCTCGTCCACCGAGTAGCGGTGGAAGCCGCCACCGACGAGGTCGTACATCCCGCCGGCGACCATTCCGTCGAGAGTGGCACCGACCATCGCCACGGCCTCGTCGCCGCCGCGCCGCAGCAGGAACTCGAGCACCGACGCCGCCGGGAACTTCGGGGCGCGCCCGAAGCCGCCGAAGGCGGGCTCGAAGGTGCGCGCGATCCCGCGCTCGGCGCCGGCGAGCAGAGACGGCGTCAGCGGGTCGGCCGACGGCCGCAGCTTCGCCGAGTGGCGCACGGCCCCGACGAGCTGGGCCGCCGAGCGGGCGACGTCGCCGCGGCGATCACGCCAGGCCTCGGCGATCGCCTCGAGGACCTGCCGGAAGCTCGGGCTGCCGTGCCGCGGCTCGGGTGGGTAGTACGTGCCGCCGTAGAACGGCTCGCCGTCCGGCGTGAGGAAGACCGTCATCGGCCACCCGCCCTGCCCCGTCATCGCGACGACCGCGTCCATGTAGACGGCGTCGAGGTCGGGCCGCTCCTCGCGGTCGACCTTGACGCTGACGAAGTGCCCGTTCATCAGCGCCGCCGTGCCGGGATCCTCGAAGGACTCGTGCTCCATCACGTGGCACCAGTGGCACGCGCTGTAGCCGATCGAGAGCAGGATCGGCCGGTCCTCGGCGCGCGCGCGGGCCAGGGCCTCCTCGCCCCACGGGTACCAGTCCACCGGGTTGCCGGCGTGCTGGAGGAGGTACGGGCTCGTCTCGCCCGCGAGCCGGTTCATGCCAGAACGGTAGCCGCCGCTCCCGTAGGATCGCCCCGTCCTAGGTGACGCGCGTGCGATGCCGCTGCCGGAGGTGGCGGGCGATCTCGACGCTGACGGCGATCCCGCTGGCGATCGCGAACGCGAGGAGGAGGCCCTTCCACGGGGCCTCCTCGAAGCTCTTGCCGCCGAAGTAGCCGAGCAGGCCGGTGTAGGAGCCCCAGATCGCCGCGGCGAGCACGTCGAAGGCGATGAAACGGCGCCAGCGGAAGGTCGGCACGTAGCCGCAGACGAACGTGGTCGCCGTCCGACCACCGGGAATGAAGCGGGCGATCACGATCAGGTAGCCGCCGCGCTCGTCGAGCTGCTTCTCGGCCCAGAGCAGCCGCCGGTGCGCCTTCCCGGCCCCGAACCAGCGCTTGAGCGTGTGCTCCCCGACCCAGGTGCCGATGCCGAAGGAGACGTTGTCGCCGGCGCACGCGCCCGCAGCGGCAGCGGCGATCACGAGCCCGAGGTTGAGGTCGCCCGAGGCGGCAAGCACGCCGGCTGAGATCGCCACCGTCTCGCTCGGCACGACCGGAATAAAGGCGTCGAGGAGGGCGATCGAGAACACGATCAGGTAGCTCCACTCGGAGCCGGAGACCCAGTCGATGACCACCTGGAACACGACTGCATCCTCGCAGACCCGCAAGCGGCGATGATGGCGGCGTGAGCTTCCTCCCCCTCGACGGCGTGCGCGTGCTCGACCTGACCAGCTCTCTCGCCGGCCCGACATGCACCGAGATCCTCGGCGCGCTGGGCGCGGACGTCGTGAAGGTCGAGCATCCCGGTCGCGGCGATGAGGCGCGCGACTGGGGCCCGCCCTTCTTCGAGGGCGGGAGCGTGATGTTCTTCGCCGCGAACGCGGGCAAGCGCTCGCTCGGGCTCGACCTGAAGACCGAGGCCGGCCTCGACGTGCTCCTGCGGCTCGCGGACGGCGCCGCGGTGCTCGTCCAGAGCCTGCGGCCGGGGACGGCGGAGCGACTCGGGTTCGGCCCCGACGCCCTCCGCGCGCGGAACCCCCGCCTCGTCTACTGCACGATCGGCGCCTTCGGGCACACGGGGCCGCTGGCCGCGGAGCCCGGCTACGACCCGCTTATGCAGGCGGCTGCCGGGATCATGAGCGTCACCGGAGAGCCCGACCGGCCGCCGGTGCGCGTCGGCGTCTCGCTGATCGACATCGGCACAGGCGTCTGGGCCGCGCTGGCCATCGTCGCCGCGCTGCACGAGGGCGGTGGCCGGACACTCGACCTCTCGCTGTACGAGACCGCGCTGTCGCTGCTCCCCTACCAGCTGACCGCGGTGCTCGCCGGCGGGCCGGTGCCCGAGCGCCAGGGCTCGGCCTTCCCGCTGATCGTGCCGTACCAGGTGTTCGCGACCGCGGACGGCCAGCTGATGATCGTCGCCGGCAACGACCGTCTCTTCACCGGGCTCTGCGACGCCCTCGGCGCGTACGAGCTCGCGTCCGACCCTCGCTTTGCAACCAATCCACTGCGTGTCGGGCACCGGGACGAGCTGATCGCACTGCTCGAGCCGCTCATCGCCGGACGCGCCACGGCGGAGCTCCTCGACCGCCTGCGGGCGGCCGGCGTCCCGGCCTCGCCGGTGCTCGACGTCGCCGACGTCGCGGCGCACGAGCAGACACGCGCGCTCGGCATCCTCCAGGAGCTCGACGGACGTGAGACGGTCGCGCCGCCGGTCTCGGTCGACGGCGAGCGCGTCTGCTTCCGCTCGCCGCCGCCGCTCGTCGGGCAGCACACGGCCGAGGTGCTCGCAGAGGCCGGCTACGCAGAGGCCGAGATCGCCGAGCTGGCCGCCGCCGGCACGATCAGGCTGGGCTGAATCCACCCCCGGCGCGATGGCCGCGCCCGGGCGGCTCGCGGCCCAGCGTCGGTTACCGTCACGCATCGCACCCGGGCGGCCTAGACTCCCGGCAACCGATGTCGCAGCATCTCTCCGCCTCCTTCAGCGCGACGATCCGGGTCAAGATCGAGGACCAGCCGGGGGCCTTCGCAAAGCTCGCGGCGGCGATCGGCGAGGCCGGCGGCTCGCTCGGCGCGATCGACCTCGTCCGCGTCGAGAAGGGCAAGAAGGTGCGCGACGTCACCGTCAACGCCGCGAGCACCGAGCACATCGAGCAGATCGCCGATGCAGTGCGCACAGTGCCCGGCGTCGAGGTCGACCAGGTCTCCGACCGCACGTTTCTCATGCACCTCGGCGGCAAGATCGAGGTCGTCTCGAAGCACCCGCTGAAGACGCGCGACGACCTCTCGATGGCCTACACCCCGGGGGTCGCCCGCGTCTGCATGGCCATCGCCGAGGACCGCTCGAAGGTCTTCAACCTGACGATCAAGCAGAACACCGTCGCCGTCGTCAGCGACGGCACCGCCGTGCTCGGGCTCGGCGACATCGGCCCCGAGGGCGCGATCCCGGTGATGGAGGGGAAGGCGATGCTGTTCAAGGAGTTCGGCGGCGTCGACGCCTTCCCGATCTGCCTCGCCACGAAGGACACCGACGAGATCGTCGCGATCGTGACCGCGATCGCCCCGGTCTTCGGCGGCATCAACCTCGAGGACATCTCGGCGCCGCGCTGCTTCGAGATCGAGCGGCGGCTGCGCGAG
>Ga0209514_10008677_pt1 | contig 11458 bp, 12 predicted proteins | sample Subgrocontami58m_FD_187452 | JGI IMG/M metagenome (GOLD analysis project Ga0209514, IMG submission 187452) | Subsurface groundwater microbial communities from S. Glens Falls, New York, USA - GMW37 contaminated, 5.8 m (SPAdes) (version 3) | ecosystem: Environmental > Aquatic > Deep subsurface >...
GGCGCCACCCGCAAATATAAATCCACATCCAAAGCGTTAAGATGGGTTTTGAAAGGCCGAGCCATAGCTCCGCCGGCCAGCGGCTGGAGTATGGGGGTTTCCACTTCCATAAAGCCTTCTTTAGCTAAAAACTTTCTTATTTCGGCCACCAACCACGACCTATTTCTAAATGTTCCTTTAACCGCTTTGTTTAAAATCAAATCCAAATATCTTCGGCGCATTCTTTCTTCAATATCTTTTAGGCCAAACCATTCTTCCGGCAAAGGCCGAAGCGACTTGGTTATGATTCTCGCAGTATCGGTTTCTAAAGTTTTTTGGCCTTGGCCAGTTTTAAACAGCTGGCCGGAAACTTCCACAAAATCGCCTGAATCCAAATTTTCTTGAAAAAGTTTATAGTTGTCTTCGCCCAGCCTGTCTTTTTTTATAAAGATTTGAAATTCGCCGGTATTGTCTTCAATATCTAAAAACATTGAAGCGCCGTGAGAACGAACCGATTTTACCCGGCCGGCCAAAAATATGGGCTTGGCGGACGCAACCAAAGAATCAAAATATTTATGAACATAAGCATTGGCATAATCCTTATACACTTGGGCTGGATAGGGATATTTGCCTTGATTCTTTAGAGACTCCAGTTTAGCTATTCTTGTATTTCTAAGTTCTTCAATGGATGCCATATTTTTCTATTCTAATATTTTTAGCTCTATCAGTCAAAACCCAGTTAACATTGAAGTGTAATCAAACCTTGGTTTTTGCGGATAACCTGGCTCATTTATATGCCTATATCACATCAACACAGCTATGGTATCTGATTTGGCCGTTTGATGAAAAACCTTCAACTTTAATATTAACTGGGTAAAATCCCTCAAGTTACTACGGGGCAAAAAAACCCCGTTCGGTTTTTTGAACGGGGTTTGATTGAACAGAGCTTGTGGAGCACAACAAGAAGCTACGCGCCGACTTTTTCCAAACGCCGGCGCTTGAGAGATTTCTTTCCGACTTCACGGGACGGTACCTTCTCATTTGGTTGAGCTGTAGCCAGTTTCTTAACTACTGCAGCCAATCTCTTTTGGAATACCTCTGTACTATCGCCGAATCTTGCCATGTCAACCGTTGAGTAGAGCATGGCCGATACCTCGGGTAATCTTTCTTTGATGTTTTCTAACAAAGATAGCAGATAAGCTTCCGGATACTCTCCGGCATGTCTGCCTTCTTCTTCGCTAACCCAACCGAACACTTCCTGAATGAGTTCTCTGATTTTTGGGTGAATCACGCTTCTTTCTTCCATTTTTTCTTCCTTTCATATCTGGGTTAAGTGAGTTGCGCCGCTTTCAGCGCGGCGAATGACATTGAGGTTCTGGTCAAAGAGATTGGCTACCCATATCTCCTGTTCGTATAATTGTTCCGTAAGCACTTTTCTGCCAAACTTCCTGACCAAATAGGCAAAGATGAAGAGTGCTCTATCATCAATCCACTTATTGACTTCCCTGGCAATGTCGGCAAAGTGCTGCTGGGCAAACGCGCGTTTGCGGGCGGGCCAGGGCGCATGATTTCTCATAAATTGCGCTTCTTCTGCTTTTCCCCAAAGCTTATGCTCATAGAGACGCCCTTGTCTGGCAATGCACGTGAAGAGAATGCAGCGCAGCACATCACTGCAACCGGCTTGTGCCGCAGTATCGGCAAAAGAACTTTCAAATCGGAACATAAGCCGAATCACCTGGACTGCTTCCTCGTACATTTGGTTCTTTTCGTCAAAAAAGACCCCGTCTACACTGTAGATTGACCAGCCCTTAAAGGGCGATTTGTACATCTCAATGCGCTTCTCCGCCTCCGCAAGAGAAACCGGAGTTTTTACTCTCCGTATTTTCGTGTAGTCGTCCGGGTCAAAGAGCGCGGGGTAGTCCTTAAATTCATCCAGTAATTCATCTGCGCGAGGGGTCAAGTATTTTTTAACTTTAATCTCATCATAACCATCTCGTAACGCGTCAAAGATGGTGCCTTGATACGCGGCGTGTTTAGGAAAGTAGATTTCAGAGAAAATGCTCTTTTCGCTTCGAGCAAAGATATACCGTGTTTCCTCGGGCATATTATCTCCTTATTGTGTATGGTTAATGTTAAAGAACTGAACTGTATGCTTTATACACCAATATTATAAAAAAGGCAAAAAGGCGTTCCGACCAGCCCAGCCGCGAACGCCTTTTTTAATACTTAATTATAATTACTATTTAATATTTAATATCTTATATTTAGACCTGCCTACCGGAGTGATGGCTTCAACCATTTCGCCGGGCATGCGGAAAAGAAAAGCTCTGCCCAAAGGCGATTCATTGGAAATTTTGTTTTTAACCGGATCGGCTTCATCGGAGCCTACTATAGTATAGGTTATTTTTTGGCCTTTTTCGTTTTGAACTTCCACGGTATCGCCTACTTCCACTGTTGTTCCAGCAACTTTATCTTCTTCTATAAGCACCGCGTTTTTAATAGTTTCTTCTAATTCTCTAATCCGTCCTTCGTTGAAAGCTTGAGACTCTCGGGCTTCTAAATAATCGGCATTTTCGGAAAGATCTCCAAAAGATTTGGCTTCTTCTATTCTTTTGGCGATTTCTTTTCTTTTGACCGTTTCCAGTTCCTTTAATTCAACCTTGAGCTTTTCTAAACCATCCTTGCTTATATATTTAGGCATCTTTTTTAAATTTATATAATTTGACTAGGTTATAATACAACATCGCCACTGTGACCGGCCCCACTCCGCCCGGCACCGGAGTTATAAAAGAGGCTCTGTTTTTAACAGAGTCAAAGTCTACATCGCCGGCCAGCTTTCCGTCAACCCCGATGGAAAAACCGGCGTCTATAACCACAGCGCCCTCTTTGACCATATCGCCCATAATCAGTTTGGACTCGCCTACAGCACTAATAATAATATCAGCTTTTAAAGAAAACTCCACAGCTAAATCTTGGGGAGTATTTTTTTCTATAATTAAAACTGTCGCGCCGCCGCCAATTAGCATGGAAACTAAAAATCGCCCGACCAATTTGCCCAGGCCAAAAATGGCTACAATTTTACCCGCCAAAGTTACTTGGGCTTCTTCCAGAATTTTTAAAATGGCCGCGGGCGTGGGCGGAATTACCGCGCTCCGGCCGTTAAAAAATAAACCAACGGACTTATCCGATAATAAATCCACATCTTTTTCTACAGGAATAACATTAACAACCGCCGGGTTTACACTTTTGGGCAAGGGTATTTGAATTATCAGGCCGTTGATATTTTTTCTTTTAGCAATTTTATTTAGTTCAGTTCTTAATTTAGAAGCCGCCATAGGCAAATCAAAGTGATAATGTTTAAAACCAAAATCCAAAACTAGAGCTGTTTCTTTCTTCTGCTTTATATAACTGGAGTTGTCGGCCTTAGCTCCTAAACTAACCACAGCCAAGATCGGCTTGGTTTTCCAGGAAGCCGTTTCTTGTTTTAAACTGTTGATAATTTCTCCCGCTAATTTTCTGCCGTCAAAAATCATTATGTTTAAAAATTAGATAATAAAAGTAAAAACTTGTTTCGAGCGAACTCAAGGGGGAATCTATTTTTACAATAGCGGGGGTTATTAGATCCTCCCCCTTGGTGAGCGAGAAATAAGTTTTTACGGAAAAATTACGCGGGCAGGCGCGCTTAGCGCGCCAGATACCATTCCAACACATCGCGGACGATTGGAACCGCCACGCTAGAACCTTCACCGCCGTTTTCTACCATAACTGTTAAAACTATTCTGGGATTATCATATGGAGCAAATACTGTGAACCAAGCGTGGGTGTTATCGCCGATGCCGGTTTGAGCCGTGCCGGTTTTGCCCCCAGCCGAACCCGCTATTTTAGCTAACGCCCGGCCAGATCCGTCGGTAATAGTCTGATGCATCGCTTCACGTATTATAGACAATGATTTAAAATCAACAAAATCTTTTTTAACTATTTCGGGTTCAATGTTTAAAATAGGCTGGCCTTGGAAATCGGTAACGGATTTTACCAACCTGGGTTTTAATAAAACGCCATTATTGGCAATGGCGGCTGTAGCCATGGCTAATTGCAGGGGCGTGGCTTGAATATCGCCCTGCCCGATAGAGATGTTATAAGTGTCCCCGGTAAACCAACTTTCTTTTTTAACTTGCCTTTTCCATTTTGGATCCGGGACCAGCCCAGCCCGCTCGCCGGGCAAATCAATATTGGTTAAAGAAGCAAAACCAAACTTTTTTAAATACTCGCCTATTTTTTCCGGCCCCAAACCTTTAATATTGCCAAAACCTCCGCCCACCGTGTAGAAAAAAATATTAGAAGACACAGCTATGGCCTTATAAATATCTACCGGGCCTAAAGTTGTCCAGCCGCGAAAAATTTGATCGCCCACGGCAATACTGCCGGTATCATTGATGATGGTTTTATCGCTAACGATGCCTTCCTGTAAAGCGCCGATGCCTAAAAAAGGCTTGACGGTGGAACCGGGCGGATAAAGCCCGCCCACGGCGCGGTTAAACAATGGCTGATTTTTATCTCCAAAAATTTTATCGTAACTTTCCTGGCTCAATCGTCCGCCAAAAGCGTTGCCGTTGAATAAAGGAAAACTTTGGAGAGCTAAAATACCGCCGCTTTTGGGATCTATCGCCACGGCCGCCGCTTTGGTTTGTCCAATTGAGGAAAGCGTGCTCGCCATAGTCTCCGTTAACTTTTGCTGAAGTTCGGCGTCTAAAAATAAAATTAAATTATTGCCTGCCTGGGCCGGCTTAGAACTAATAACATCCCTGGTTTCGCCTCTGGCTCTGGCTTCCATAAGAGTAACTCCGTGCTTGCCTCTTAAAAATTTTTCGTATTGATATTCCAAACCATTCTTGCCGACAGAATCGGTCAGCAAATAATCGCTTTCTCCTTTAACATCGGCGCTGGAAACTTTTCCGGTATAACCTAAAATATGGCTATAAACACTCCCTAAAAAATAATTTCTTTTAAAGTTATACTCCAGCCGAAAACCGGGCAGGTCTTCCAGCTTTGATTTTATGGCCAAAAGCTCATCGCGGTTTAGATCTTCTAAAATAGGCACGGGACGAAAAGAAAACCTGTCAATGTTCTCAAAAATAGATTTTATTTCGTATTCATCTTGGCTTAATATTTGGGAAAGATTTTTAATAATTTTTTCTTGGACAGCCCTATCTCTGGGCAATTCCGCCGGGATGGCCACTAAGTTAAAAACCGACTGATTTTCCACCAGCGGTTTTAGCTTGGAATCATAAATAACTCCGCGCGGAGAAAATTCCCAAATTTCTTTAATATAATTAGATTCGGCCTTGGCTAAAAAATATTCATTCCTAAATAAAGAAAAGTAACCGCTTCTTAAAGCGACTAAAGCCAAAAAAATAAAAACCACACCGCCTAAAAAATAGAGGTTTCTTTCGGAAAGAGGATATTCAATTTTGTTTTTCCACTTAACCTCGCTTTGGCTAAGTTGATGCTGATCAAAAAAAATCTCATCAACTTCCAAGTATTCTGTTTTTTTAAATATTTTTTTTCGGTTAAAAAACTTCATGCGGGTAAAACTTTTTAGCGGATAGGCTGAAAATTATGCTTAAACCTGCCGTTAAAACTATATTTAATAAAACACCGTTATTAAAAATAAGATTATCCGGGGATAAAAAATAACCTAACCCGAATAAAATCAAATAAAAAACAATAACCCCTCCGCCGGAAAATACTGTCGTTTGCCAAGCGTCTTTATGAAAAAAGTTTCCTAAAAACCAGCGCTCATAAACCGCCAAGGTTAAAAGCGCCAAAAATAAAATACCCAAATTAAACGCGCTGACTATTCTTAAGTAAATCAAAACCGCCGCAAAAATAACTTTCAGACTGGTTCTACCGGCAAATAAAAAAACTAACGGGAGCGTGGCTAAAAAAATACTAGGCAACCATGTTCTTCCAATAAGCCATGGTAAAACAGCCACATCCAGTAAAACCGCCCCGCCCAATAAAAAATAATACCGCCTCATCGCTAACTATTATTAAACACTTGCCATTAAATTACAATAAAAAATCCCTCCGACAGCGTTGCGCCTGCCTGCAGGTAGGCAGGTCGGAGGGATTTCTTTATTGTAGTTTACTACTGTGGTTTGTCTTTACAAAATTACTAATAAATGCTAAGGTATCGTATTCCTTGAGATGGTCTCAAGGAGTATAGAAAAGCTCTTTTATAATTTGAACCTGAAAGGAGGAACAACACGATGAACGCGCTTGAGCGTTACATCATTAAAGAGCTCCTGACATCTTTCCCCTCGGGGAAGGTTGTTCAAATTACTCCTGGTAGCCACTGCGTTTTCGTGCTGCCGAACTTCACTCCTGACGTCGCAGAAAAACTATGGGTTAAGCTCGTTCTTGGCCTGACAAAACACAAGCTGGTCCGTGGCATTCTGGACGTGCCGATGGTACAACAGCGTGATCACATGATCATCTGGGTGAAGAACTTCCCAATCCTTTGCTGTCCCACAGGTATGAATCGGGACACAAGTTTCATAAAGAAACCGCGACCCTCACTCCCGCCAGCGATGACGCTAGCCATCGGCGGACCAACAGGTGTTGGTAAGACCACGCTAATTCGCCACTTGCTTACTTCGCCAATTGGCGAACGTGTTAAGCGGTACGTCGCGTACACCACACGGCCACCTCGCTCCCACGAGACGAACGGAATTGACTATTATTTTATTGAACCCGCGGATATACTTTCTTACCAAAGCGATTCACACTTTACCGGCTTCGTCGAGGCACGTGGATATTGGTACTGGATCAATCCATCAAGTTTTTTCAAGGCACGTTGGTCTATGCACCGAGTAATCCATGTCTTTTCCATTACGCAGGTGCATGAGTTTCTCGCTCGGCGAGAAATTACACCTGACTTGCAATGGGTTTGGTTGAACGCAAGCCATGAGGTACTTCACCAACGTCTCAAGAAACGCGGCGATCAAAATCTCGATCAATCACTTGCTCAGAATGTGCGTCTGGAAAAACAAGATCGAACTGGACTAGTGAACCTTCATATCAACACTGAAGTCGAGAGTATTGAAACATCACTCGCAAGATTACTCGACTTCATCCAGAAAGCACAGGAGAAGAAATTATGAAGCCGATGATTGTCACGATCTGTAATATCTCCTACGCAGGGCTTCTGGACCCTTGGTTGGCTGCGATTCGCAAACTGACCGAGCTGCCAGTAACGGTGCTCTGTCTCAATGGGTTCCGGCCCACATTGGAACTTCCCTGCAAGACTGTGGAAGTCGTCGAAGATGGGAATCCTTTCCCAAGCGATCTACCGGATCACGCCTGTGCCGAAAAGCTCAGAGTGTTCGAGCATATTCCAGATGCCGATCAAATTTTATTCATTGATCTGGATGTGCTCGTCCTCCTAGCCTTCTGGGAACAAGAGTCCTACTTCGATATTGCCAGCAGCAAGCTGGTCCTCGTACCCGATCTCTTCGTCGGCTACAAGGAGAAGATGGAAGAAGAGTTCCGTCCTTACGATCCCATCTTCCGCATGCGTTACACCAAGGACGGCGGATTCTTCTACTTCAACACCGGTGTGTTCTTCGCTTCTCGCAAAGCGCACGCCAAGTGGTTTCGCCGCTTTCTGCTCACGTGGGAGGACTACCTTGAGAAGATCGGAAAACGTCCGTCCATTTTCGATCAGAACATGGTCAACTATTGTCTCATTCGGTTCGGGCTGCCCGTGCATCCTATGCCGGTCACGAACAACTGTCTGAGGCAATACGAGACACTGGAGATCTCCGCCGGACGCCTACTACTCAACGGGCGCGAGGTCAATGCGTATCACTTCAATGGAGGTGATGGTGCAAAGAAACTCGAACGGTGGAGAGAGATGCTTTGCAAACTGGAGGTAACCCATGACACTACTTAGTCCGAGTCTCGAAAGACTGGGAGCACCCCTGGCTGATGCCCTTCAGTTAATGGAAAACCTCGGGTGTGAATCAGTCCACATCGATGCCTGCCACAATATGGTACTGCCAAACTTCTTCGACCTTGAAGAAGTGCGTACGGTGCAAATCGAGAACTATCAAGTGGCAGCAACACTACATATCTTCCAACCGATCAATGGTGCACCGCCGGTTCTCGGTTTCCTACGCCCCAAAAACCTTGTCGTCCTACATGTCTTCCCACAGACTACCCAATCGACAATCAAGGTATTCCTGAGAACAAATTGTGTGTTCGGTTTTCGGATGGGACTTACGGTTGATGTAAGGGCGGATACGGAATCCATTATCCCGTTTCTCGCGGAGCTGGATACTGTCTTCGTTATGGCGATCCCGGTTGCAACATACGGTCTCGAACCGGACACGCAACTACTACTCCGGATAGAGAAAATGCGTACACTGATCAATACCTACAACCCACATTGTAGATTCGGTATTGATGGAGGAGTCAACAGTAGAACATTCTCTCACATGGTACGGCTAGCGGATGAACTTGTCGTTGGGGGTCTCCTCTTTCATGCAGATAATCTTATCTCCCAGTGGATAGAGCTACAGTCAATTGCGAAAGGAGAAAGGAAGAGATGACACATTCTTTGATGTATAACAAAATCTGCGGGACAGTCGCACAAGCAGTAAAGGAGCGTACTATTCTTCGTGTATTGCAGACATCACCCTTGCGACACCTTGTCCCGAAACCAATTGAGACCCAGCAGAATCCACTCACCGTGGAAATGTCATACATTGAAGGAACCATACCCGCCCCAGAGGACATGGGAATGCATTTTCTCAGTCAGCTCGGAACAGCATTGCGGGAACTTCACTGTTTCCATCCGTGTACGACCTTCGGGTCGTTCGATGCCTATCTTGAAATATCAAACCATTTTACTACGTTTGGAGATTTCCTCGACGCACAGATCGAGAAATGGACGCACTGGCACAGAGCACAATCCGGTTCCTATCTGTACGCCTACATTGCATGGCTTCGTCATGAGCTCGGTCAACTGCGCAGCTACTTCAGCGGTGCAGAACCAATCTTCTGTCACGGTGATATCGACGCCAAGAACTTGGTTCTTCGAGAAGGTGAGTTGGTCGGTCTTATTGACTGGGAGCACACTGGAACCTACTGCCTAGCATGGGAGTTGAGAAAACTCCCTCGTGTCCTGCGACACAGCTGGCAATGGCAACAACTATTCGTTGCCTATGACGATTCAGTCAAACTGGACCAACACACGCTCATGCTGGCAATCCGTTATTTGGATGCGGCTGACCTTCTGGGGCACCTTCGCTGGTGCATCATGAGAAGCCTACACTCGCAGGAAGTGGAAACCCTGCAACGAATGCACGTCCATTTCAGCCCCAAGGAGGTGAATTAGCATGCAACCACTTTCTTTTAGAGATGCCCTCGACCAGATCCAACAACAACTGAAGACCCTCGTAAAGGAAAAGAAAAGCGGCAATATCCTATTGGCTGTCACCGGCTATGTCGCCAGCGGAAAAAGTCGTTTTTGCACCATGCTCCGTTCTAACACTGAGGTGTTTTTACGGAATCCGCTCATCTATCTTCCGTTCGATTTATGGATCAACGCGGGAAAACGAGAAGCTACGAGGTACGCCGAGCGCTTCTTTCTCGCGGATCTGATCGAAGCCGTGCGATGTATCCGAGATGGAAGACGTTTCCTGGTCCCCCGTTATGATGTCATAAAGATGATCGGGCGTCTGGAGGACACCTCACGACCGTCAGCACAGGAACTTCTATGGAACGGTAGGTCATTTCTCCGGTATGGAGCACATGTCGATGTGCCCTCAATCCGAGGTGCGACCGACCTCTACGTCGACCCGAGCAACGGGTATTCTTATAGCCTGTTCCCGGCAACCACTGAAGAGTGTTTCCTACTTGATGGGACGCTCGTTGTCCAAGGAGAGATAAGCGACCATTATAATCTTCGGGTATTCGTGCAAGCACCATGGCCTATGCGCGTTGCCAGAATGATTCGTCGCTTTAATAGAAAGGAAGTATTCGGAGCAACGAAGAAAACCATGCAGGAATATGTTGGGTTTCTGGTTGCCGAGGCACGTCAATGTGCCGACGCCGAAATTCGAATACAACTTAACAACGATGTTATGGTTGTCGAGAGTGTTCCAGACACCCTTTCGAATTACCTTGACTTAGCCTATCTACACTGGCTCACGGATCAGGATGACACTCCTGATTGGGTAGATCGGCAAGAGGTCGAAACAACAATGCATGTATATTTAAAAAACCTGCGGGAGGTACACGACGCGGCAACAATCACGAGATATCGACAAGAACTGATCGCGCTCATAGAGTCCAAGCATCTTTTGGCTCTCCCGGGCATTGATCAGTTTCTCACCGAACTTACCTCAATTGTCTACTAGACTTTAGCTCCTTAATCCTATACGGCTGATCAAAGCAAACATATTTTGATCAGCCTTTTCTTTAATACGAAAAAATTGTTATTATAACGATAATATGTCAAAAGAAATAACTCACAATGATGACGGAGAACTACTCCTATGTTTTGATGAGCAAGGCAATCCAATCGCCCCGCAGCCACGAGGCGTTGTTCATGAAAAACCATTTCGCATCTGGCACGGTATAACCAACATTTGGGTACTCAACAGTAAGGAGGAGATCCTCTGTACGCTTCGTGCGCCACACGTATCTGGTAATCCTGGGAAATGGCAAACATATGTTGGTGGCCATGTCAAAGCGGATTCTACTTTTTTTGAAACCGCCAGGCGAGAGCTTAATGAGGAAATTGGTCTTAAAGTTATTAGTAAAGACGATTTTAAGCTTGTAGAGAAAGGCCGCCGCGAGGACAATATGCATATTTATGAAAGCTATGCAGTTCTTTTTAATGGAGATTTATCAGAACTTAACCTCTCAGACGGTGAGATTAGTGAGGCACAGTGGTTTTGTTTCGAAGAGTACCAAAAATCAAAAACAGAAAACCCTAATAAATGGTGCAATGGAATGAAACCGGAGCAATATAAAAAAGCTTGTGAAGTCCTCGATCTATAATAAACAATAATAAAAATCCCCAAGGGCGCGTTGGCCCTTGGGGTCAGAGTGAATCAGAGTGAAGTCGAACTTCACTCAAAAGAACTAACCGAGCTTTCATAGTGAAACAAACTCACTATAACATCCTTACATTCTCAAGTTTGTAAGGGTGTTATTTTCCGAAAGCGTCGGCGAAGAGGAAGAAGTCGTTGAAATCTATTTTACCGTCCCAGTCCAGGTCAAACTTCTCCCGTGATTTGGTCTTGGCCTGGCCGAAGATGTCGGCGAACATAAAGAAGTCGTCGAAATCAACTTTACCGTCATCCGAGAAGTCGGGTTTGGGATAGATAACAATCGGCCGCCATTCCACGGATCTTACCAAAAGGCCCTCGGAGTCCTTCCTTACAAACTCCGTGGTGTCCACGACCTG
>Ga0209514_10008679_pt1 | contig 11457 bp, 8 predicted proteins | sample Subgrocontami58m_FD_187452 | JGI IMG/M metagenome (GOLD analysis project Ga0209514, IMG submission 187452) | Subsurface groundwater microbial communities from S. Glens Falls, New York, USA - GMW37 contaminated, 5.8 m (SPAdes) (version 3) | ecosystem: Environmental > Aquatic > Deep subsurface >...
TCGTGAGCGAAGGCGATCCCACCTCTGAACTGAAAGGGTGGACGTTCCTGCTGCGAGTATCGGCTCCCCCAAACGGGACCCACTTCGTTGCGGGAGAAAGCCCGGTTGTGACCGTCACGATCCTGGATACGCTGGGTCAAGGCATCAGCAAGGCCGACTTCTCGACCCTCAACCTCTACATGTACGGCCCTCAGGAGACCCTGCTGGCGACCACTGCGGCCAAGCTGCTGAACGCGTCCACGGATCGTACCAAGACCCCCCATCACTACGTGGATCTAAGGACCAACACGGCTGTGGAGATGACCGGTAGGACAGTGCTGACTTACCGCTTGCAACCCGTGACCGATGAACTGCCCGGCACCTACACCGTCAGTGTCCGAGCCGTTCTGGCTGCCGATGCGATTCAGCAAATGATGAAGTTCGCGAATGTCCAGATCGGCACCGCCACCGCAGAGAACCCGGTGGTGACCAAAACCCAGTGTGCCGCCTGTCATGAGGGGACCATCAGCGGCAAGATGTACATGGCGCACGTCGATGTCGGCAGATCACCGGTGGGAAACTGGTCTTTGGACTACCAGCCGACAACCTCCTGTCTCTCATGCCATAACAATGACGGGTACGCGGCCTACAACGACGCTTCCGTGACCGGAGGCAAGGTGCCAGACCCCATCGTGCGGCGAGTTCACGGCGTCCACATGGGCGAGGGGTTGAAGTCGGCCTTCAACACCAATAGCGTAAACGGTGATTTCAGAGCTTACACTCCCGTCGTGTTTCCCTTCGATGTGCGCAACTGCACAAAATGCCATGTGGATGACCGCTGGAAAACACAGCCCTCCCGGCTGGCGTGCGGGTCCTGCCACGACAACGTTTGGTTTGGGCCGGCACCCGCGCCTGCAGGCTTGGTGGCGCACGACGGCGGCAAACAGTTGACCGACAAACTCTGTGCGGTCTGCCACGACACCGACTACATCACCGAGAAGCACAAGGTGACTCCGCCGGCGCCCAAATCCACAGCGGAACTGGCTATCACTGGGCCTGCTAACGGGAAATTCTACACTGCGGGCGACAAGCCGATCGTCACTGTCAAGCTTCGCGATGCGGCCACTCAAGCTATTGTCAGCCCCGCCAACATCGCCGAGCCCGTCATCTCCACCAACATCCAGCCGAATGAGTGGAACCGCGCGAATTTCTTCGTTTCCGGACCTCGCGCGCTCACCGTACCCGTCCTCACCACGGCGTCCGCCTCGACGAATAAGACCGCGAGCACCGCCAGCAACGACCTCCGTGTGCGCCTGAAAGCGACGAATGAGGACCCTGCCGTCACCCGGACAGCCGAGGCCATCAACTACCAGCTCGCTGACGTAGCGGGCCTGGCAACGGGAACCTATACGATCTACCTGGAGGCCAGGCAGGCCTCCAGTGGCATTTCTACAACGGCCTTTCTGAACTTCCAGGTAGGCAGCACCAACATCGAGTCGAGCATCACCCCCGCGTCGGCGTGCATCAGTTGTCACGGAGATACCCGAATCCATGCCACCTCTCGCGCGCTCCCCATGAACACGGACCTCTGCAAGAACTGCCATGATTACGAGCACCAGTTGACTGGCAAGACCAGTTGGACGAATTCGCAATGGGGCTTCGGCGTCTCACCTATTGTGAGGCGTGTGCACGGCCTCCACTACGGCAGGTACGTGGACAAACCGCTCGAAAATGGTGGCGGCGCGTTCGCCGAGATTATTTTCCCGATGGACGTCAGGAATTGCACCAAGTGCCATGCCGACACCAAAAACACCACTTGGAACGAGAAGCCCTCACGCCTAGCCTGCATGGCTTGCCATGACAGCGACGCCGCCCTCGCCCACGGTAACTTGATGACCTACGACCCGACTCCCGGTGATCCTTGGAGTGGGGATGAGACCGAGTCCTGTGAGATCTGCCACGGGAAAGACGCCGAATTCAGCGCAAAGGCGGTGCATTCGATCTTCAATCCCTACGTTCCTCCTTACGTTCGGGAACCGTAGAGTAAGAACCCCATATTGTTGACACGACTGGCGGAGTGGCGAAAGCGCCACTCCGCCAGTTTCGTTGGGAGGCCGACTCCGCACCGGGAGCGCCACCTTGCCGCTCGGGGGTGCCGCGGCGTCTCTAGCCAATCGCGCCGCCGAAGCATCTCCTCACGAAAAAGAGATCGTCATCATTGTAAGTAGCCTTTATCACACGCCAACGCAACCCCCGCCATTAGACCACCGCCACCAATGCCCACCTCATTTTTCGGGCCGCGACCGGGCGCATCGCGCATGGGTCGGACAGCGCCGGAAGGCCCATTGGCCAAGCCCGGCATGCATAGTAGTTTCACTTTTGATTCATCATTTAACTAGCACTTTTAATAATTTCAGAATGACCGCGAGCCCGCCTCCTGGTGGGCGCAGGAAATGGCAAGAGAAGAGCAAAATCTGAGTAGTGCTCTGAAAGCCCCCGGGCAATACTCATAACACAGTTAACAAAAAGTGAAAGTGCAGCGTCGAACATCGAACTCGCAGCGTCCATCGCGGTCACTTTGCCAAGTGACTGCAAGGGGCGGCTCCAGGGAGCGCGCCAGACGAGGCCGGTCCTGCTTCGGCTGTCACCTGGCGAACAAGACAACCGCGTGTGGTTAAACCTGGAACGGCCTTGAACAACTGCAAAACCATCTGGTTAGCCTCTTCGATCCTTCTAGCCGGCCTCTCGCCCGCTCCTGTGAGTGGCGGGAGCCTTGGCGAGCCGGTCCTCTCCCGGGGAGGGGTGGGTGCCCTGCCAACCATCACTTCCCTGCTCTTGCCTTCCCGGGGCGCAACGAACGTAACCGTGCAGTGGAGCGGCGTTGGCGGCCCGTTCCAGGTTGAAACCAAACCGACCCTGCCCGGGTCGGGCTGGGAGCCCATTGGCGCCCCGACCTTCTCCTTCTCGAGTACATTTGGGGTCCGGGATGGCAACTCCTTCTTCCGTGTCTCGACCCCTCCACCCCGTTTTGCCGGCGCCGACACCTGCAAGAAATGCCATCCGGACAGCCACGCGGAATGGTCCACCACCGCTCACGCCGGTGCGCTCGGCACCCTCAAGTCCATAGGCATGGACACGAATGCCTCGTGCCTGCCGTGTCACACCGTCGGCTTTGGTGTGCCCACCGGATTTCTCGACGAAGTGAAGACCCCGCATCTGGCTGGCGTGCAATGCGAGAACTGCCACGGTGCGGGCGGCGATCACGCCTCCGACCCCTTCGGTGTGGTCCCGCCCGTGCTCCGGCCTCAGGCCGAGATGTGCGGCGGCTGCCACTCGGAAGTTCACCATCCGACCTACGAGGAATGGAGGACATCGAAGCATGCCGTTGTGACCCCCGACGTGGCCGCTAACCTTCGCGATCCTGTCAGCGGACTGGCGCGAATGAAGTCCTGCGGAGTCTGCCATTCGGGGGCGGTCCGGTCCGCGGTGGTCGAGAATGTGGTGGAAGGCACACCGCTGGTCTTCCCCGACGGAGAGACTGCCGCCACGTTGCCGATCACCTGCGTGACGTGCCACAATCCCCATGCGAAGACGGCCAACAACGCTCAGCTCTGGTATCCAACCGCGTCCCACGAGCCCTACTCCTACAGCACCTCCGCGACGAACACATTTGCGGCGCAGTTTAATCCAGCGATCAACGTCTGCGGCCAGTGCCACAACATGCGGGGAGCCGCGTGGTCCGATACGAGCCGATCGCCTCACCATTCGCCTCAGTACAACATCCTGATCGGCAACGGCGGCGTGGAGAGTGCCGCCATAGCCGCTGTGCCTCCCCAGTCGCCGCACAGGAACATCGAGAAGCAATGCGCGGGCTGCCACACCCACCCGCACCCAGCAGCATCGCCGAGCGAGGCCACGCCCAACTATATGGGGCATGACTTTGTGGCCCGGCCAACGTCCTGCCTGCCGTGCCACGACTCCGAACTGGCGGCTCTGCTCATAGAATCGACGCAGTCCGACTTCACAGACCGCATCGCCGCAATCAAGGGCTCGCTTGACCAATGGGGCTCCACCAAGGCCCCCGACGCGTTGCGCGCCAAGTACGGCAGTCTCGCATGGGAGTACACCAACATCGGTGATCTCTCCACACCCACGGCAACCGTCAAGACCGGCCCGACCGCCGCCGAGCAGAACGCCGTGCCGGATGAGATCAAGCAGGCGCGCTTCAACCTTTATCTCGTTGCCCATGACCGCAGCTTGGGCGTACACAACGGCAGGTACACCCGTTACCTCCTGAAAGTCGCCCAGGCCAAGGTGACCGCGGAGTTGGCCAAATAGCTCCATGACAGGCACGCGCCGTCGGAATCGGTTGATTCCGATGAAAGAAGCGGTGCTCGCGGAAACGAATGATCAGTCCAGAACCAATGAACTCTGAAACCGGGCCCAACTGGATGAAGACCGCCTCGCAGTGGATGCGCGCCCATCACAGACGCCTTCCCGCTTCCCTCGCCGGCCTTCTGCTTGGGGGGGCGTTAATCTCCTGCGCCACCAACCGCGTCCTCTTCGCCCCGCCGCAGATCGCGGGTGCCACCTTTGTGGGCTCGGGCGAGTGTGCCCAGTGCCACGGCGACCTCGACGAGGGATTGACCGCCGCGGCCGACCATGCCCGCCTGAGAAAGGTCACGGAGCAGGCGCAATTGCGCGCCCACAAAGGGATCACCACGGGCTTCAAGACAGCGGATCACGTCCGGCTACAAATCCGCGGCGAGCACGCTCTGAACGTCGGTTGCGAGGCCTGCCACGGACCCGGCAGCCTTCATGCCGAGTCGGCGGGCGGGCTGAATACCATCATCAATCCGCGAAAATCCCCCGAGGTATGCTTCCAGTGCCACCTCGAGAAACAGGGCGAGTTCACCAATCTGCCTTACCATCACGAGTTGACGAGCGGAAAGGTTGGGTGTGGCGACTGCCACGACCCGCATAAGGGGTCCGTGGTGAAGAGCGGCGGGGTTTCCTTGGACTCGAGCGACGCGACGTGCTTCCGGTGCCATGCGGTACAGAGGGGCCCATTCGTCTTCGAGCACGAAGCACTGCGCGAAGGCTGTGTGACCTGTCATGAGCCGCACGGCTCCGTCAACGCCAAAATGCTCAAGCAACGCGGTTCCACCCTCTGTCTGAAGTGCCACATCCAACAGCGGAGCTCCACCGGGATCGTTATCGGCGGCTACGACCACTCCGCGAACCTGGCCCGCGGAACCTGCTGGACGGCGGGCTGTCACGAGGCCGTGCACGGCTCACAAGTCAGTCGCTCTCTACGATTCTAACACGACGCTCACGCCGAGTAATCTATGAAAAAAGCGGTCCGAAAGAGAACCGAAGTTAGCCAGGCGGGCATGGCTGTCAGACTGGGTGCCGGCCTCTGCCTGGCCATTGGACCCGCATGGGCGGCCGACCAGGCTTCGCCAGCGCCAGCCCCGGAGGAAAAGAAACCCGCCGAGACGGCCGAGAAGCCCAGCGAACCGGAGGAACTGGCCAACTGGATCCAAATCTCGGCAGGCGGCGTGTTTGTGGAAGGCGACAACGCCCAATACAAGCGACGCCACCAGGGTTCCGACAGCGCGTTCGGGGGAGTGGAGAGCTTCCATTGGGAGGAAGCCGTCGGCAAGAAGGGACTGTTCAAAGTCGATGGACGCGGCATCGCCGACAACCACGATTATTCTCTTAAGCTGGAGTTGTCTCGACCCGACAGGGGCTATTTGCGCGCGGGCTACAAGGAATCGCGCACCTGGTACGATGGAAGCGGCGGTTTCCTGCCCCAGAGCGGAACCTGGCTTTCCCTTTACAACGAGAGTCTCCATGTGGACCGCGGGGAGGCCTTCTTCGAAGGCGGGCTCACGCTTCCTAACCTTCCCATCCTCTCCTTCCGTTACTCTCATCAGTTCCGCGACGGACTCAAAGACTCGACCTCTTGGGGAGACACCTCGCTGACGGGCGGCAACAATGCGTTGGATCGCCGCGGGATCGTTCCCTCATTCACCAGCCTCGATGAGACCCGGGACATCTTCGAAGGCAAGGTCAAATACCGAGTCCGCAAAACCGACTTGGAGCTGGGCCTGCGCTATGAGATCTCAGACGTCAACGACTCACTGAATGTCAACCGGCGCCCGGGAGAACCGGCTGCGGACCGCTTTGTCACGTCGCGCGAAGACGTGAAACTGGACCTGTTCGACGTGCATGGGTTCACGCAGACGCGGTTCAATGACAAGTGGCTTCTTAGCACAGGCTACGCCTTCACCACCCTGGACACCGATCTCTCCGGATCGCGCGTTTATGGCGCGAGCTACGAGCTGGGGTACGATCCGGCCACCCTCGGGCGGCGGCAATTCGGGGACCAGGGATTTACCGGCCTCACCGGCGGTTCGCAGATGAAGGAATACGCCTTCAACCTGAATCTCATGGCCACGCCGTGGGAAACCGTTTCAATCGTGCCATCCTTGCGCGTGGAACGTCAGGATCTGGAGGGAACCTCGCAGTTCCTGGACACCATGGACACGCTGGGGGCGACCCTCCCATCCGTGCCTTCGCAGGCAAATACGGATCGCGGCACGATCTCGGTTTCCGAGCGGCTGGATGTGCGCTACACCGGCTTCACCAACTGGGTCGTCTATGTCCGCACTGACTGGGCCCAGGAGCAGGGCAACCTCCAGGAATCCCTCCTGGGCCGCGTCGCAGGCTCGCTCGGCCCCTTCCCAGAGAGCCTTTCCCGCGACACGGATTTCAGCCGGATCACACAGAAGTACACCTTGGGCGCAAACTGGTACCCCGCAAGGCGAGTCACTATGGCCTGGCAGTACTACCACAAGTTGCGGAACAACGACTACGACCACTCGAACGTGGTGCGCCCCGCGGCCGTTCTGGCGAAGGACTATCCGGGATTCATCAACGAGAACAACTTCGAAACTGACGACGTCAATTTCCGAATCACGCTCCGCCCGCTCAATAACCTCACCCTGGTGAGCCGCTATGATTTCCAGCTCTCGACCATCGACGTTCAGGACGCCTCTCTACCCCAGCTCCAGAGCGCTCGCACGACGACTCACATCTTCGGAGAAAACGTAACGTGGAATCCCTTTGCCCGCCTCTACTTGCAGGGTACCATAAGCTACGTTATGGATCGGACAGACACCCCCGCCGATGCGCTCAGCGGCGCCCAAGGGAACTTAGTGGATCCCTCGAGGAACGACTACTGGAATGCGAACCTCACCACGGGTTACGCGCTCGATGACAAGACAGACGTGCAGGCGAGTTACTTTTTCTATCGAGCCGACGATTCCTATGATAACTCGGCCGTGAGCGTGCCCTATGGCGCCTCGGCGGAGGAGCATGGAGTGACTGTGGGGCTAACCAGGCGCATCAGCCCGCGTGTACGCTGGACACTCAAATACGGCTTCTTCAATAACCGCGACTACGCCTCCGGAGGCAACAACAACTACGACGCTCATCTGGTCTATTCGAGCGTCCAGTACCGGTTTTAGCCGGCGGCAGGCCCGCATGGCCGGGCCAGCCATCGGATTTGGTCTCCTCATCGCCCCAACGGGGCGCGTGTTTCCCTGCCCAGGATCGAGAGGCCTGCTCCTAGGCTTGCTCAGTCTCCATGTTCGCGACCAGGTCTTTCTCGGCCAGGACCCAGTCTTCGAGCGTGAGAGGGCTGTCGGGCAGCTTGTCACGATACAGCGTATAGGCGTGCTGGCGGACCATGGCTTTGTTGACCCCCGGGGTGACCGGCTCCGGCTGAGCCGCCGCTGGTTCTTGCTTGGTTTTCATGGCTTGATCTGTGTTGCATCAAGATAAGCCGGATCGAGGGAAATGCAAACGACCGAAGCGGTTTCAGCGCCGGGGAGGAGGCTGTTGCGACGCCGGGACGTCTGTCGGCGCAGACGGAGGCGTTCCAGCAGGAGCGGCACGTTGGGGAGGGGAATCTTTAGGGGGAGCACCCTCTCCCCGGCCTTCGCGGCGGCGCCAGCCAGACGCGTCGCCGGAGGGGTGGGCAGGCCGTTCTTTCAGCAGCTTCTCAAACCGCTCGTGCTGCGCGGTCGTCAGGACGGCATCGATCCGCTTACGCACGTCCGTCATCTCGGCCTGCGCCTGAGGGGCCAAAGGTTCCCAGAGCTTGCGCATCCGCTGTTGACTCTCGTGGAGGATCGAATCGATCTTTTCCTGCTGCTCCTTGGTAAGGTCAAGCTTGGGTCCCATTCGACGAATGAAATCCATCCGTTGAGCGCTCCAAGGCGTGGGAGGACCACCCGCGATGAAAGAGGTCTTCGGTTTCTGGGCGGCGCTCGAGTAAAGCCGAGCCGCCAGCCCGCCGGAGGCGGCGCCAGCCAGAAAGATGACAACTGCGGCGAGTATGGCCTTCCACGGTCTCACCAGGAGCCTCCCGGACTCTCGATGGCCGCATAGACGGTGGTCTCCAAGGCGGCACTCAGGGAGTCGCTCGAACCGTTCAATCCGCCGGCTGTAAAGGTCCAGACGCCAAGAAAAAGCGTCACCACCACACACGGGCCCGCCGCCCGCCAGAGGCTGCCGGTCCACCACGCCCACCAATCCGACTCGGACGAACTCTTGAGTCGCGCCATGATCCTCTGTTCGAACGCGTAGGGAACCGCGTCAGCCGGAGGATGAACTCTGGCGGCGGCAATCAACGTATTCTGTAGCTTGGCGATATTCATAATACCATAACAATCCAGACGGCGACGGCTTTGCCCCGGTTACAGGTACTTATCCCGAGCCAGTCTCTCGATGCACTTTCGCATCTCCGCGCGCGCTCGGAAAGCGCGAACTTTGACCAGGGGCACGGACCAGCCGGTAAGGACCGAAATCTCTTTTACACTGCGCTCCTCGATCTCGAGGAGGGTGATCACCAGGCGGGCTGCTGGCGACAAATGATCGAGGACGCGCTGCACCAGGGCTCGTGCCGCGTCGGCGTGTTCGCTGGCGCCGCCCGGCTCGGCTACAAACCGCGTCAGCCAGTCCTCTTCGGCGTCGGAGATGTCCGTAAAGCACGCCTCGCGGTTTCGCTGGTGGCCGCGCAGGAAATCGTAACAGATCCGTACGGCCAGACGCATGAGCCAGTGCTCGAAGGGAGCCTCCCCCCGAAACGAATCCAGCTTCTGATAGGCCTTGATAAAGACCTCCTGAACGATGTCTTCCACCTCGCTCTCGCGGCGGGCGTAACGACGTGCGGTGGCGAATATGCGGGGCTGATACTTGACCACCAGCGGTTCGAAGCTGGCGGTGTCACCCTTCCGGATGGCGGCAATATATTCGGCGTCGTCGCGTTCCACTGCGGCGCAGCTTGACACAACCGGACTCACGACAAAAGCGCAAAAACAGGCTGTCAACAGGTGGAATCAGCGAGGAACGTCCTGCCAGCTCGTCTTCACGTCCCTCTTGGCAAGGAAAAGGACGGCCGTGGCGAGCAGGAGAGCGCCCACCACGTAGATCGCCCCGCCGAACGCGATGGCGTGACTCATGTTCTCCACCTTGCTCCCGTACTGGCCGTGCTTGGCCACCCAGCCCACCCACACCGGTCCCAGCGCCCCCCCGCCCCAGCCGACCGTGTTCATGATCCCTGCGGCCGTGCTCCGCGCCCGGGGGTGCACCACGTCATACACGGAGGCAAAGATGTTCGAGTCGTAGAGCCCCTTGCAGAGCCCAAAAACCGTCATCGCGCCGATCAATGTGGCCACATCCCGCGTCATTCCCACCAGAAACACAAACGCCGCCCCCCCAGCCAGCCCGGCGGCCTGAACGAGCATCCGCCCCCCCGGTGTGCGGAGCGAGAGCATGTCCGCCAGCGCCCCGCCCACTGGCACGCTCAGGGCGCTGGCCAAGTGAATGAACACGGCCCCGCTCAGGCCGGCGGTTGTGAGTCGGAACTGGAATTTCTCCACCAGAAATGTCGGTGTCCAAGCCAGGAAGATCGTCGCCACGAAATTGGCGCATAGGAAGACCGACATCAAGACAACCGCTGTGGGCGTACGGAAGATCTCCCCCAACGCTTCACGGGCGGAGAGCGGCGCCACAGATGCCTCGGGCGAGTAAACCAGTTCGGACTGGCCGCGGGGAGGCTCGCGCAAGAACCGGTAGAGAACCACGGCGAGCACCATGCCCGCCGCCCCAAAACAATAAAAGCCATACCGCCAGCCATGGTGTTCCGCGAACCAAGCCCCCACCCAGCTCCCCATGATGGTCCCGATATAGACGCTGGACTGATGAAACGACATCGCCCGTGAACGACTTGCCGGTGAGTGATAATCGCTCACCAGCGACATCGACGCCGGAAAGTAGAAGGTCTCGCCCAGCCCCTCCGCCGCGCGCACGGTCACAAAATGCCACAGCTTCCCGCACCAACCGGTGGTGATCGTGATAAAGCTCCAGAACAGGCACCCCCCCAGGATCAAATCCTTCCGCCGCATCCGATCGCCGATGAACCCCGCCATCGGCGCGGCGCCCGCATACACCCACATGAAAGCCGAACTGATCCAGCCCAGGTCCACTGGGTCGAATCCGAACTCATCCGCGAGTTTCGGAAACACCGCGAAGATCGCCTGGCGGTCCGCGTAATTGAAGAAGCACACGAACCAAAGCATGAAGACCACCCACCACTTATACTGCGGCGAAACGCCCGGAGCGGGGGCCGCCGACGGAACGTCCGGGTGGGGGGAAGTCATCGCGCCACGGCCTCAGATAAGGCCCCACTCGAGGAAGAGAGACCGCAACGTCGCGACCAGCCGCTCATAGCGCCCGCGCGTGGCGGCCGACACAACGGACTTGGGCTGACCTACCGGCAGCCCTCGCGCCTCCATCGCCGCGGCGACATTCAACGGAAACTCCAGTCCATCCACCAGGCGCGTTACCTCCCGCGCCCTGCCGCTCGCCTGCCCTGCCCGGCCCACTTCACCCAACTTGACCGCCGTGAAGATCTCCACCACCAGCTCCGGCACCGCGTTGGCCAGGCCGCTCACGCAACCGGCCACCCCCAGGGCCATCGCCTCGGCCAGGCGCGCCTCATTGCCTGTAAAGACCACAAAGCCCTTCTCCCGACCGAGAGCAGCCAGGGGTTGGTGATACTCGAACTCCGCCCCGCTCTGCTTCACCCCGGCCACGGTCGTCCGGGCGGCCACCTTCGCGATGGTGTCGAGCGCGATGCGGTTGCCGGTTCGCTCCGGGAAGTTGTAGAGGAACATCGGCAGTTCCGCCGCCTCCCCCGTCCGCACGAAGAACTCCTGGAGGTCATCCTGTGCCAGAGGGTAGAACCAGGGCGCCAGGACGGCCACGCTTTGCGCTCCCAACGCCCGGGCCGAGCGGGCCAGGTCAGCCACCACCGCCGGGCGGATGTCGCTCACGTTGGCCATGATTGATAGCGAGCCGGCCATCGACAGCACGGTTTCGAGCAACTCCTTGCGTGCTCCGGGC